>LNFM01001426.1_pt1 | contig 54823 bp, 60 predicted proteins | sample 596031 | NCBI WGS metagenome assembly LNFM01 (sample SAMN04254537, study PRJNA301005) | activated carbon metagenome | isolation source: dual media filters at the Ann Arbor, Michigan drinking water treatment plant | place: USA: Ann Arbor
TCCGCGCCGTTGAGAAGATTCTGCGCAACAAGCTGGGCATCGAAGAAATCGAGATGGATCATCAGCGCGACGCCGCTGAGAATCAGGGCGAACGAGATCGGCATGCCAAGCGCCATGAGGCCAAGCAGCGAACCAAGGAACACGACGATGGTCATCGTTTCGTCCTCCCCGACGAGGACACGGGTTTGGCCGTACCACCGTCTGGCGGGGCAGAAATCTCTTCGTGAAGCGGCGCGCCCTGCACCTGAACGAGTTCGTCCTCGTTGATACGCCCAGCCACCAGACGCGCCAGATCGATAAGGTAGAGCGCCGCCATCGCGGCCGCGCACACGAGGCCTGCAAACGCATAGGCTGCGTGCGGAATACCGGTCACGGCCGTGCGGCTTTGAAAGCCGATCACGGTCTGTTTCCAACTTCCCTCGGCGAACAGCCAGAGTGCGTAAAGTGCAAGGACGTTGACGATCAGCAATGCGGCTTTCTTGCCTGCCGGCCCGAAGCGGTTCACGAGGATGTTTACGCCGATATGGGCGCGCTCGCGGACCGCCAGCGCGGCGCCGAGGAAGATCAGCCACACGAAGCAAAGACGGGCAATTTCCTCCCCTTCCGGGAAGCCGGTGGCAAGAAGATAGCGCCCGGCGGCATTCGCGAAGACAACGTGTCATGACCAGGCCGAAACGGGTCATGCGGCACCTCCCGGCTGGTGGCATATCGCGAGAGCGCGGCAGGCGCGCTCGACGAGTGCGTCGGGATCTGACGCGACGTCGAGCGTAACGACACGCTCGTCAGGACCCGGAGGTTCGAGATCTTCGAACTGGCTGTCGAGCAGGCTCAGCGGCATGAAATGTCCGGTGCGGTGCGCCATCCGCTCTTCGATCAGATCGCGTGCTCCGGAAAGATGGAGAAACATCACGCGCGGGCTCGCCGCCGCCAGAAAGTCGCGATAACTCCGCTTGAGCGCCGAACAGGTCAGGACAAGGCCCTGCGACGGTGCCGCGCTGACGATCGCAGCGGCGATCCGCTCCAGCCAATATTGGCGATGGGTGTCGTCGAGCCGCAGTCCGCGCGACATGCGCTCGATATTCTGTGGCGGATGAAGATCGTCGCCTTCCACGAACGGAAATCCGCAGCGCGCCGCGAGCGCACGTCCTACGGACGACTTGCCGCTGCTGGCAACGCCCATGACGACAATGACGGGATGGGCGCTATTCGGCCCGTTTCCGCCGATCTCCACCGTTTCTCTCCCATGTCCCATTCTTATTTGCTGGCATGGTAGCGCTACCATATATGGTCGTCAACAATCGCGTTAGGTCCGTACTTTCATGGCAATCATACTTCTGATAGCGCTAGCAGAATGAGTATTGCGGATCGAGGAAACCGGAAGCGGCGCGGGGCGGGCCGCCCCACCATTGCCGATGTCGCGCGTCTTGCGGGCGTCAGCGCGATCACTGTTTCGCGCGTTCTGCGCAACCCGGGGAAGGTCTCGGCGGAATTGAGGACGCATGTCGAGGCCGCGATCCGCTCACTCGGCTATGTTCCCGATCCGAATGCGCGCGCACTGGCATCCTCGCGTTCGGACGTCATCGGCGTCATCGTACCGTCGCTGACCAACAGCGTGTTCGCCGATGTCCTGCGCGGCATGTACGATTCCATCGGCGGCAGCCCCTATCAGATTCAGCTCGGCAACAGCCGCTATTCGCCGATCGAGGAGGAGAGGCTGCTCGCCATCTTCACGCGCCAGAGGCCGTCCGCACTGATCGTCACCGGCATCGACCAGACTCCGGCGTCCCGCACGATGCTGGAACAGGCCGGCTGCCCGGTGGTGCAGATCATGGAGACCGGACCCGATCCCGTCGACATGATGGTGGGCTTCTCGCACCGCGACGCCGGCGCGGCGATCGTCTCTCATCTGTTGCAGTCGGGATACCGGAAGATCGCCTTCATCGGCGCGCGGATGGACCCGCGCTCCCAGCGGCGTCTCCAGGGCTATCGCGATGCGCTCGATGCAGCGGGTCTTGCAGACCCATCCATCGTGATGACGACTCCCGCGCCGTCCTCCGTGTCGCTCGGGCGCGATCTCCTGCGCGATCTGTTGTCCAAGGCACCGGACATCGATGCGGTGTTCTGCAACAACGACGACCTTGCGCTAGGTGCGCTGTTCGAGTGTCAGCGCTCGGCCATTGACGTGCCGCGCCGGCTCGGCGTTGCCGGCTTCAACGATCTCGAAATGATGGCCGTCGCCTCGCCATCTCTGAGCAGCGTACGCACCTACCGCTATGATATGGGCTATCGGTCGATGAAGATGGCGGTCGATGCCATTCAAGGTCAGGATGTCGAAACGCGCGTCGTGGATCTCGGTTTCGAGCTCGCTATTCGGGCAAGCACTGCCGGCCCCGGTAAGTAACCGCGACCATCGGCTTCAGCATGGACGCGAGACCATAGGGTTCTTTGTGTGGCCAGCACGTTGCTAGACTGTAGCTATCTCCGAAACGTCGCCCAACGCCATCCTTATAAAACATTGATATCACTGGCGATCCCGGGAGGGCTCGAACCTCCGACCTACGGTTTAGGAAACCGCCGCTCTGTCCAGCTGAGCTACGGGACCGCTCGATGCACTCGGTATCATAAAGCGATGAGGCTTTGCAGCCTTGCGATTCCGAAGCCTAGACTTATGCCATGCGGTTCCGGGGCATCCTGTGTCTGTCGCTTGGCGGTATCGGCGCGGCGTTCATCGGCCAGCCCGCTGTTGCGGCCTGCCCGCCGCCCGCCGAGCACGCCACAGCCATCGACGCGCCGGGCGACGGCACGATCCGGCTTTCCGACGGGCGAACCCTCAAACTCGCGGGGGTCGAACTGGCGCCTGAGGGCCGCGCCGCGTTGCCCGCGCTCGTCCGCGATCGATCCCTGACGATCCGCCTTATCGGGCGGCCGGACCGCTGGAACCGCCGGCCGGCGCATGTCGACCTCGTGGAGGAAGCCCTGATTGTTCAGGGGCTCGGCCACGCCGCGGCGCAGACGGACGGCGCCTGTCTGACCCCGCTTCTCGCCGCAGAGCGGAAAGCGAGCGCGGCCCGCGCCGGAATCTGGTCTTCCTCGGACTATGTGCTCGACGCGAAGGACGGCGCGGCGCTTACCGAACGGTTGGGGCAGCACATTCTCGCCGCGGGCCGGGTGGAATCCGCCCGGGTCCATCGGGGTCGCGTCTATCTGAATTTTGCGCGATACTGGAAATCCGGGCTTAGCCTCATCATTGCCGAAAATAACTGGCCGATGTTTGCAGGCGGCGCGGCACCCGAAAGTCTTGCCGGGAAGAGGGTTCGGGCGCGGGGCCGTCTGGAATGGCGGTTCGGGCCCGCAATCCTGGCGGGGCCGGACGACCGGATCGAGATCGAATGACGGGAAAGAGTGCCATATCGCTCGCGGGGCGCGCCGTGCTGTTTGCGGCGGCATGCCTGCTTGCGGGCTGCGCCGGTTTCGAGAAGGCGACGACCCCGGCAGGAGGGCTCGCGCCGGTCGAGGCCCCGCGCATCGTCGGCGCCGACACCCCGGCGCGGCGCGAGCACCGGCGCATTCTCACCGCCTATGGCGGCGCCTATTCCGACCCGGCGCTCGACGTGCTGCTGGCCAATATCTCCACGCGCATCTCGAAGGCCTCGGGCGTCGAGGGTGTGGCCTACCGCATCACCGTGCTGAACTCGCCGTCGATCAACGCCTTCGCACTGCCGACCGGCGATCTTTACGTGACGCGCGGCCTGCTCGCGCTCGCCAACGACACGGCGGAGGTCGCCGCGGTGCTGGCGCATGAAATGGCCCATGTCACCGCGCGCCACGCCTTCGACCGCGCCGACAAGGAGCGCCAGGCCGTACTCGTCTCGCGCATCGTCACCGATGTGCTCGGCGACGCCGAAGCGGGCGCCATGTCGCTCGCCAAGAGCCGCATCGCCCTCGCCCGCTTCTCGCGCGAACAGGAACTGGAGGCCGACCGTATCGGCGTCGCGACGCTGGGCCGCGCCGGCTACGATCCTTACGGAGCGTCACGTTTCCTGGCGGCGATGGGCAAGAATGCAAACCTGCGCACCGCGAGCCCGAATGCCGGCGAGGCGGGCGGCGCCGATTTCATGGCAAGCCATCCCTCGACGCCCGAACGCGTTGGCCTCGCCGAAGGCGAGGCGCGGCAGCTTGGCAAGCCCGGCGAGGGCGAGGCGGATCGCAACCGCTTCCTGACGGCGGTCGAGGGCATGGTCTATGGCGACGATCCCTCGCAAGGATATGTACGTGGCAACCGCTTCATCCATCCGGTGATCGGCTTCTCCTTCACCGCGCCGCCCGATTTCGTGCTGGAGAATGCCTCCGAATCCGTTGTCGGCATCGGGCCCGGCGAAACCGCGCTCCGCTTCGACAGCGTGCTCGTGCCCGTCGGGCAGAAGATCGGCCAGCATCTCGCCAACGATCTGATGGACGGCGTCGAGATATCCAATGTCGAGGAAACCGAGATCAACGGCTTTCCGGCGGCAACCGCCGTCGCCAAGGGCCGCGACTGGAGTTTCCGCATCGCCGGCATCCGCTATGGCTCGAACGTCTATCGCATCGTCTACGCGGCACGGAACCTCACGCCGGAAACCGACGCCCTGTTCCGCTCGTCCATACTGAGCTTCCGCCGGCTTTCCGGGTCGGAGTCCACGGAAGTACGACCGCTGCGCATTGCGGTGGTAAAGGTAAAGGGCGGCGACAGCATCACATCGCTGTCGGAGCGCATGGCGGTTCCGAACCGCAAGCTTGAGCACTTTCTTGTGTTGAACGGGCTCACGCCCGAGAAGGCGCTGAAGGACGGCGATCGCGTCAAGCTGATCGTCGAATAGGACTAACCGGCGGCATCCAGACCGTCGCCGAGCGCGCGTTTCAGCTTCTGCAGAGCGCGGCTTTCGATCTGCCGGACGCGCTCCTTGGAAATGCCGAGCGAGGTGCCGAGCGCCTCAAGCGTCACCGTATCTTCGCTCAGCTTGCGCGCGCGGATGACGCGCAGTTCGCGGTCCGTCAATACACGCATGGCCTTTCTGAGCTGGCGCGAGCGGCGCTCGTCGTCGATCCGTCCGGACACCGTCTCGTCCGGCAGCGGCGCCTCGTCGACAAGGAAGTCGCCGCGTTCGGCGCCATTGTCCTCGCTTTCCGACACCGGCGCGTTGAGCGAAAGATCGGGACCGGCAAGGCGCGAATCCATCAGCGCGACATCCTTCTCCGACACGCCGATGGCGGTTGCGATCTTGCTGTAGATCTCGGTGCTCGATTCCTGGCCGTTACGGCTGAGCCGCCAGCGCAGGCGGCGCAGGCTAAAGAACAGCGCCTTCTGTGCGGACGACGTTCCGCCACGCACGATAGACCAGTTGCGCAGGATGTGGTCCTGGATCGCCGCGCGGATCCACCACGTCGCATAGGTCGAAAAACGCACCTCGCGTTCCGGCTCGAAGCGCGCGGCCGCCTCCAGCAGGCCGACATGACCCTCCTGCACGAGATCGGCCATCGACAGGCCGTAATGGCGGAAACGGGAGGCGATCGAGATCACGAGCCGCATATGCGCCGCCGCCAGACGGTGGAGCGCCACTTCGTCGCGCTCGCGGCGCCATTTCCACGCGAGGTTCATTTCCTCCTCGCGCTCAAGAAATGGCGCGCTCATCGCCGCACGCATGAAACCGTAACGGACACCGGCTTCGCCAGGCATAGGGCCCTCCCAGACACATTGAAGGCCGGCCCGCTCTACAGGGAGCCGCGGAGATCAACGCGCGAGCGGGGCATCGGTTCGCCCGGCGGCGCTCCACCGCATCCGGCAACAAAAAAACCCGGCATCGCTGCCGGGTTTTTTATGTCTTGAACCGCAGGGCCTCAGGCCGCTGCGGCCTCGCCGCCCGGTTCCTCGGTCTCTTCGGCTTCGTCGGCCTCGGCCTCGGCTTCCTTGGCCGCGCCCCGCTTCGGGCCCTTGGCCAGCATCGCCTCGATCTTCTTGACCGCTTCGGCGTCGGTCAGCTTTTCGACGGCGGCCAGCTCGCGCGCCATGCGGTCGAGGGCGGCTTCGTAGAGCTGGCGTTCCGAATAGGACTGCTCGGGCTGGGTCTCGGCGCGGTGCAGGTCGCGCACGACCTCGGCGATCGCGACGAGATCGCCCGAATTGATCTTGGCTTCGTATTCTTGGGCGCGGCGCGACCACATCGTGCGCTTCACGCGGGCGCGGCCCTTCAGCGTATCGAGCGCCCGTTCCATGATGTCGCCCGCCGAGAGCTTGCGCATGCCGACGCTGTCGATCTTCGAGATCGGCACGCGCAGCGTCATCTTGTCCTTGGCAAAGGTGATGACGAACAGTTCGAGCTTGTAGCCCGCGATTTCCTGTTCCTCGATGGACACGATCTGGCCGACGCCATGCGCCGGATAAACGATGTGCTCGCCTGCCTTGAAACCGTGCTTGTTGGTGGTCTTCTTGGTCGCCGCTTGATTGGTCATAATATCCTTGCGCACTTCAGGAGCCGCGCGGCCCGGTTCGGGAGCCGGCGGAGGGGCCACAGGCGCAGCCGGTTTGGCTGCAACGGCCGGTTTGACAGGAGCCTTGACGACCGGCTTGGGAGCCGGCGTTGCCGCCTTCGGGGCGGGCTTGGTCGTCTTGGCCTCGGTGATCTTGGCTTTGGCTTTGGCCTTGATCGTGGCCTTCGCCGCCGGCTTGGGAGCCGGAGCCTTGATCTTGGCTGTCTTGCGGACAGCCGGTTTCGCGGCGGCCTTGGAGACCGCCTTCTGGGTTTTTGCCTTCTTCGCGGCCGGTTTGGCCGACTTAGACGCCTTCGCCTTGGCGGCGGCTGCCTTCTTGGCCGGTTTTGCCGGCATGGTAGGTCCTTTCTGCCCGCCTCGCGGCGGACCGGCTGCCCCCATCCCCCTCGTGAGAATGGCTTCGGCCAAGCTTCGGATCCTGAAAGCTCTGGTCGAGAAAAAAGGCCCCGTGTCCTACGGAGCCCCCCGCCCGCTCGCACGGGCGTTTTTCATGCGTAAGAGCACCCTACCATAAAATTGTCATTTCCGCAAATGCGCGCTGTTCTTATGGCTTATCTGCCACACCGAATCAGGGGCAGATCAGCTGCCGTCGCCGGGATTGGGGGAGAGCATTTCCAGCTTGCCCGCCTTGCCGTCCCATTCCTTGCCGTCGGCCGGGGGCGTCCCCTTTTCGCTGATATTTGGCCAGGACTTCGCATATTCGGCATTCAGCTCCAGCCAGGATTCCAGCCCCGGCTGGGTGTCCGGCTTGATGGCCTCTGCCGGGCATTCCGGCTCGCACACCCCGCAGTCGATGCACTCGTCGGGATGGATGACGAGCATGTTCTCGCCTTCGTAGAAGCAGTCGACCGGGCACACCTCGACGCAGTCCATGTATTTGCACTTAATGCAGTTTTCGGTGACTACGTAGGGCATTGCGGGCCTTTTTGGTCGAATTCCAGTGTTTGCCTAGTCGAGGGCGCCGAAAGGCGCAAGTTCCTAACCGTCGCGCCCCTTGATCCGGTCAATCTCCCGCCGGTCGCGCTTCGTCGGGCGGCCGGTCCCCGGATCGCGGGCGATGCCGGTCGGCGGACGCTCCGGCCGGGGCACAGGCGGCGGGCTGCGGTCGATATATAGGCGCTGGGCGAGCGGCGCACTCCCCCTCGTCTCGGCGAAATCGCGCACTTCGAGCACTTTCACCCGCTCGTCCAGCGCGATGGTCAGAACATCGCCGGCCTTCACGCTCTGGCTCGCGATCTTGAGACGCGTGCCGTTGAGCCGGACATAGCCCTGTTCGACCAGCCGCTGCGCCAGAGTGCGGGTCTTCACCACCCGGGCGTGCCACAGCCATTTGTCGATGCGCTGGCGTGAAGCGGTCACGTTTTCGGCTTGTCGCCCTCAAGCTGCGCCTTCAGGCCGGCCAGAGCCGCGAAAGGCGAATTCGGGTCCAGGGGCCGCTCGCGGCGCGGCGGCGGCGGACCGCGATCCGGCTGATCGCCCTGCGGGCGCGGACCCTTGCCCTTGGGCCCCTTGCGGAAGTCCTTCGCGTCCTTGCGGTCGGGCCTGCGCCCGCGCGGCCCCTCTTTCGGCCGGCTCTCTTTCGAGTGGCCTTCGCCCGGCTTGGCCTCGCCTTCCGGGCGCGGCCTGTTTTCGGAACGATGGCGTTCCGGACGGCGGTGCTCGAACCGGCCGGGCCGCCAGATGTCGACCATCTCCGGCCCGGCAGGCGTCTCGGCGGCCGCCTCTTCCGGCGCCTCGACCACGGCAGCCTCGGCGGTTGCGGCGATGTCCGGCTGGTCCTCGACTGCCTCTTCGGGAGGGGCCACGGCCTCGGCGGAGGCCTCCGCGATGTCGGCGGCAAGATTGCTGTCGGCCATCTCGGCCGCGGGCGTCGGCATCTCGGCCGGCGCCGCGGCGTCCTGTTGCGGCGCCTCCGGCTTCGGAGCCGGGCGGCGGTCGAGACGATAGCCGAGCGATTTCAAAATCGCGGTGAAATCCTCGCCCGAACAGCCGGTCAGCGACGTCATCGCGACCGTAACCATGAAGCCGTTGCCGTCGGCGGCTCCCGCGGGCGGCTCGCCCGGCGTCACGCCCGGACGGTAATTGATCGCCGGACGGATCAGATCGGCCAGACGCTCCAGAATGTCGACGCGCACCGCGCGGTCCTGGCACAGCCGGTAGCCGAGCACGCGATAGAGGTCCTTCGGTACGGACGGATCGGCCTTGAAGCTCGTCCGGCCGCTGGCGGCAAGGGCGGGCACGTCGCTTGCGGCAAGAACCTGATCACCCTGATGCAGCGCCCAGAGCTGCGCGGCGAGCGCGCGCGGCGCCGGCTTCAGCAGCAGCGGTAAATACAGATGATACGCGCCGAAGCGCACGCCGAGTTGGCGCAGGCTGGCACGGGCCTCCTGATCGAGCCCCTTGACCTCGTCGGCGACTTTCGCGCGGTCGAGCACGCCGAACGCCTCGACGATCTGGAATGCGAGACCGCGGGCGATACCCGCCGGATTCTCGGCTTTTTCCAGCGCGAACAGCGGTCCGAGCTGTTTCTGCATATAGGCATCGAGCCAGAGCTGCAGCCGTGCTTCGGTGCGTTCGCGGTCGGGCCCGGACAGCGTGTCGTCCGCGATGAGCTTCACGCGGGGCGCAAGCGCGCGGTCGCCCGCGACGAGCTTGCCGACCGGCTCGCCGAGCCAGCGCAACGTCCCGTCCGACGACAATACGATATCGGCTTCGGCGGCCGCGGCGAATTTTTCCGCACGGCGCGTGAATTCGCCGGCCAACGCTTTCTGCGCCGCTGCGCGCAGCGCACGGCCGTCCTCGCCTTCCGCGCTCGCATCCGCGGTGAAGCGGAACGCCGACAGATGTCCGACATGCTGGCCCTCGACCATCACATCGCCGTTCTCCGTTACTTCCGCTTCAAGCATATCCTTGTCCCTGAGACGCCGCATAAGGACCGAAGAGCGGCGGTCGACGAAGCGCTGTGTCAATCTCTCGTGCAGCGCGTCCGACAATTTGTCTTCAACGCCGCGTGTCACTCCCTGCCAATGTTCCGGATCGGCAAGCCAGTCCGGCCTGTTGGCAACGAATGTCCAGGTACGGATATGCGCGATCCGTGCCGAGAGTGTGTCGATGTCTCCGTCCGTGCGATCGCTCTGCGCAACCTGCTTCGCGATCCAGTCCTGCGGGATTTTACCCTCCCGCATCAAAAAACCATAGAGGGAGATGACAATCTCGGCATGGGCCTGGGGCGAGGTCTTGCGGTAGTCCGGCACCTGGCAGATGTCCCACAGTTTCTCGACACCCGCGCGTGTATTGGCGAGCGCGCGCACGCCCTCGTCGCGGACGGCATGTTCGAGCGCGGCCATGTCCTCGCCCGCGGGGGCGCGTGTCAGCCCGGCCTCCGCCGGCGCGGCGGCGAGCGACAGCGCCAGCATGCCCACCGAAGAGAAGTCGAGGTCGGTATTGCGCCACTGCATGAGGCGTACGGACTCGAAATTGTGGCTTTCCAGGCGCTCGACGAGATCCTGGTCGAAGGGTTCGCAGCGGCCCGTGGTGCCGAACGTGCCGTCGCGCAGATGCCGCCCGGCGCGCCCGGCGATCTGGCCGAGTTCCGCGGGATTCAGTCTCCGGAACTGAAAACCGTCGAATTTGCGGTCGCCCGCGAAGGCGATGTGGTCGACATCGAGATTGAGACCCATCCCGATGGCGTCGGTGGCGACGAGATATTCCACATCGCCGTTCTGGTAGAGTTCGACCTGGGCGTTGCGCGTGCGCGGCGAGAGCGCGCCGAGAACAACCGCCGCACCTCCCCTTTGCCTGCGGATCAGTTCGGCGATCGCATAGACTTCGTCGGCCGAGAACGCGACGATCGCCGAGCGGCGCGGCAGGCGGGTGATCTTCTTCTCGCCGGCGAAGGTCAGGTTCGACATGCGCGGACGGCCGAGAATGCTCGCGCCCGGCAACAGCTTCTCGATCAGGGGGCGCATCGTCGCCGCGCCGAGCAGGAGCGTCTCATGGCGGCCGCGCCGGTTCAGGATGCGGTCGGTGAAGACATGGCCGCGGTCGAAATCGGCGGCGATCTGGATTTCGTCGATGGCGACGAAATCGACGTCAATGTCCTGCGGCATCGCCTCGATGGTCGAAACGAAGAAGCGGGCATTGGCCGGCTTGATCTTCTCCTCGCCGGTGATGAGCGCGACCTTGTCGGCCCCGATCTTTTCCACGACGCGGCTGTAGACCTCGCGCGCCAGAAGCCGCAGCGGCAGACCGATCAGCCCGGAGCCCTGCGCCACCATGCGTTCGATGGCGAGATGGGTCTTGCCGGTGTTCGTCGGACCGAGCACCGCGGTGACGTTGCGGCCCCGTTCGTCGGGTGAAAGTGTGCGGGTGCGCGCCATGGCGTTCGAAAAATGGGGGCGGGGCGGGTTGGGAGAAGGTCTCTTTTACCACGAAAGCCGCCGCCGTCGCCTTTCTTTATGTTAACGCCTTCCGACCGTGAACACGCCCCGAACAAACCCAGCCCGAATCGCTGACTCGCGCGTGAGTCCCGTTATGTTCCGCGGCGAGTGCCGTTAACTTCCGGCCAGAACGGGAACGGATGCCGGCCGAATCGGCTCATGGCCGATGTTCCGGTTCTGCCCCCGCTAGATATTGTGGCGAACGGAGGGGCAGGCACATCATACCCGGAAGCTTCTGATCGCGTTTGTGGAAAACTGTATGGACGCGGTTAACGCGCTGTCCCGGTTTCGGACGCATCGGCCTTGGCGCCGGCATCGGCCTGCTTGGTCGGCAACGCGGCCGAGCTCGTGAACTCCGCCGCCTCGAGGATCAATGTGCCGATACGCGTGCCCATCGTGATCTTCCAGGGCGCCATCATGCGTGTGCCCTCGACCGGCACGAGCCAGGCCTCGATGGTGCGGTTCTGCTCCATGTACTGGGCGGATCCCTGGGGGCGGTGACCGGCAATGGCCTTGTAGCTGGCGCGGCAGACGACGGCGGCCCCCTCATAACCCTTTGGCGTCTTGACCATTTCAGTCCTGAGATAGGACAGCCGGATATCGAAGCGCTCGGTCCCCTCGAAGATCGGCAGCGTGCGGTCGCAATTGCCGGCCTCCTGCGGTCCGCCCTTGCTCAGCACCGGCATCAGCAGCGCCGAGAGCGGGTCGATGACCCCCCTTTTGTGCTCCTGCGTCAGCGGCACGCGGTCGGGACGGTAAGGCAGCGGCGGATCGATTGTTTCCTGGCGCACGCGCCCGCGCGACATCGCGATCGAGATTTTCCGGCTTTCGGAGCTGTCGGCGGAGCCGATCTCGGCAGTAATCGGCCACAGCACCCCCGCCCGCACGACGCCGGACGACTTGCCGTTCATCGTGAAGCTCGGGCCCTTGGCGTCGAAATCGACCGTATAGCGCCCGTTCTCCGGCAGATTGGCCCGGACGGTTCCCGTGGCGAAAGTCAGCGGCAGGATCGCAAGGCGGACATTATAACGCGCCTTGAATTCGGCCGCGCCCGCGGGCGCGGCGAGAACCAGCCCCGGAAGCACGCAAGCAGCCAGCACCGCGCCCGCCCCGACAATGCGGCGGACTCCCGAAACCTGCGGCCGGGTCGATAATGCGCTCATGGGTCCTCGATCGCCCGCTCGGATGGACGATTTTATATCCACACAATGCGACAGGATTAGCCCTCCGTCGAGGCCGGGCGAAACGAATGCCGAAACCCGTTGCGCGGGAGACTCACTTCCGGCACATGGAAATGGCCGTTTTCCTTGACCTTGAGCGCGTCTCGCGCCTATACAGCCCGACCTTCGAGCGCCTTCGGCACTCGGGCCATTCCTTATACGTAAAGAATGATCCCGGCCGCGGGCCCGCTCGTCCCGTAATTCTTGAACTATTAGGAGCCTGCGATGACGCGGCGCTGCGAGCTGACCGGCAAATCCGCCCAGACGGGCCACCTTGTCAGCCATTCCAATCGCAAGACCAAGACGCGGTTCTTGCCGAACCTCGTGAACGTATCGCTTCTGTCCGACCTGCTCGGCCAGTCGTTCCGCTTCCGCGTCTCGGCGCATGCGCTGCGCTCGGTCGAACACCGCGGCGGTCTCGATGCGTTTCTGCTGAAGGCGTCCGAAGAGGCCCTGTCGCAGAAGGCGAAGGAACTCCGGAAGAAGATCCGCAAGGCTTCCGAAGAGGCCAAGGCGGCCTGAGACCGATGTCGCGCCGCGCCGAAGCCGGAGCGAGCCTTCTTCTGCCATCCGTCCTTGCGATGGCGGCGGTGGTGGCGCTGTCCAACTTCGCCGTTCAGTACCCCATCCGTCAGTTCGGCCTTGCCGATTACCTGACCTGGGGCGCGCTGACCTATCCGCTCGTCTTTCTCGTCACCGATCTGACCAATCGCCGTTTCGGCTCCGCCGAGACGCGCAAGGTCGTCTATGTCGGCTTCGCCGTCGCCGTCGTTTTCTCGATCTGGCTCGCGAGCCCGCGCATCGCGTTTGCGTCCGGCGCGGCCTTCCTGTTCGGACAGCTTCTCGACATCACGGTGTTCAGCTGGCTGCGCCGCCAGGCATGGTGGCGCGCCCCGCTTGCCGGCAGCCTGATCGGCTCGGCGCTCGACACCGCCCTGTTCTTCTCGCTGGCCTTCGCCGGCGATCCCGCGATGTCCGATCCCGTGACCTATGGCGCGCTGACCGTGCCGCTCTGGATGGGCCTCGCCTTCTTCGATTTCTGCGTGAAGGTCGCAATGGCGCTCGTCCTTCTCATCCCGTACGGCGCGCTGATGAGCCGTGTCCGCCCGATCGAGGCTGTGCGCGGTTAATCCGCGATCCTGAACTGCAGCAGCACCGTCCGCTGAAAGCCGTTGAAATTGTCATCGGAGATCAGCGTCAATACATCGCCGCCGTCGGTGCCGCGATGGACCGAAAGCCCCTCCATATTGTCAATCTCGTCGGCGATTGACGCCTCGATCAGCACCCCGCCGTCGATCACCGCGCCTTCCGCGATGCTCGCCTGTGGGATGCGCCTCATCCGCATATGCAGCCCGAACGGCGGACGATAGCGCCGCTCCAGTACGACGAGATCGCCGCCCGACAGGAAAGCAAGATCGGTGATCGCGTACTCGTCGCGCCGCTTCACGCTGAGCGCGCGCGGCTTCTTCTTCGTGTTTCCCGGCAGCAGCCACGCCCGGTGATTGCCGGCATCGTCGAGCCCTGCTTCGGAAACGACGAGCAGCGTTCCCTGCTCCGCGCCGCCGGGAACGACGCCAAGCGCCTCGATGCCCTCGTTGAAGGGAAGCTCACGAAACCCTTTCGGTCCTGACACCGCCGCGGCGCGCGCGGTCGCGACGCCCTTAGACAGATCGAACCGCACGACCTGATGCTTGCGCTCGATGCCGACCCACGCGGTCGTGCCGTCGAGTTCCAGCCCTTCGGTGTCGCTCAACATTGTGCCCGAGAGTCTTTTTCCGCTCGCGCCAAGCACCGGAAACATCGCGGCGTCCGCCAATGCACCAGGCGCCGTGCCCTCATAGGCAAGTTTGCCGGTCAGCCAGAACGCACGATCGGTGACCGCGGTCAGCCGGCCGTCATCGGCGATGCGAAGACCCGATATGCCGCCGAAGTTCGGATTCTCGGATGTCAGGACAAGACCGCCCCGGAACGTCAGCGGTCCGAACACGGTGCGCGACGGCTCGGCGCGCGAAAAGAACATGATCGGCCGCGCCGTGACGTCGATGTCCTCCGCCTGCGCCGCGGCCGCGAACCCGGCGGCACACAACAGCCCGAGGAGCAGACGCATCAGTGCAGGCGGGAACGGGGCGGACGCGCCGACGGCGTGCCGGCGCGCGCCGAAGGCGCGTCCTCGTCGAACAGTTCGGCGAGCTTCTCCGTCATCGCACCGCCGAGTTCCTCGGCATCGACGATCGTCACCGCGCGGCGGTAGTAGCGCGTCACGTCATGGCCGATGCCGATGGCGATCAGTTCGACCGGCGAGCGGTTCTCGATCCTGTCGATCACGGCGCGCAGATGCTTCTCGAGATAATTTCCCGGATTGACCGAAAGCGTCGAGTCGTCGACCGGCGCGCCGTCCGAAATCACCATCAGGATGCGGCGGTTTTCCGATCGCCCCAGCAGCCGGTCATGCGCCCATTCCAGCGCCTCGCCGTCGATGTTTTCCTTCAGCAGCCCCTCGCGCATCATCAGCCCGAGATTCTTGCGCGCGCGCCGCCACGGCGCATCGGCGGCCTTGTAGATGATGTGGCGAAGATCGTTCAGCCGTCCGGGATTCGGCGGCTTGCCGGCCTGCAGCCACGCCTCGCGTGAAGCGCCGCCCTTCCAGGCGCGGGTGGTGAAGCCGAGAATCTCGACCTTCACGCCGCAGCGTTCCAGCGTGCGCGCGAGAATGTCCGCACAGGTCGCCGCGACCGTGATCGGCCGTCCGCGCATCGAGCCCGAATTGTCGAGCAGCAGCGTCACTACCGTGTCGCGGAAATCGGTGTCGCGCTCGCGCATGAAGGACAACGCCTGCATCGGATCGGTCACGACGCGTGACAGGCGCGCGGGGTCAAGCACGCCCTCCTCCAGATCGAAATCCCAGGCGCGGCTCTGCTGCGCCAGAAGGCGGCGCTGAAGCCGGTTGGCAAGACGCCCGACAATGCCCTGGAGGTTCGACAGCTGCTTGTCGAGATAGGACCTGAGCCGCGTCAGTTCCTCCGGCTCGCAGAGATCTTCCGCCTTCATCACCTCGTCGAATTTCGAGGTGTAATAACGATAGTCCTGCGTCCGGCTGTCGCTGTTCTGCAGCGACCGGCGCGGCGGCTCGGACATGTCGCGTGCTTCGTCGGAATCGGCTTCCTCCGGCATCTCGCTGGCGGGCGCGTCGGCCTTCTCCAGCTCGCCGAAATCCGGCTCGTCGTCGGAGGCTTCCGCGTCTGCGGACTGCATGCCCTCTTCCGCCTCGTCGCCGCGCTCGCCGCCCTCTTCCTGTCCGGGGTCCTGATCGGAATCGGGATCCTGTTCGTCGGTCGTCTCATCGTCCGACATGCTCGTCAGATCGTCGCCCATCTCGAGCGCCCACAGGAGATCGCGCACGGTATGGGCAAAGGCGGTCTGGTCGTTCAGAACGGCATCGAGATCGTCGAGATTGGAACCGGCCCGCTCCTCGATCCAGCCGCGCCACAGATCGACGACATTCTTCGCGCTCGCCGGCGGCTCAAGTCCGGTCAGCTTCTGGCGGATCATCAGCGCCAGCGCTTCCTCGATCGGCGCATCCTCACGCGAGGAAATGTCGGAATAGCTCGCTTTGGCATAGCGGTCGGACAGCATGGCCGTCAGATTGTCGGCGACACCCGCCATGCGCCGCGCGCCGATCGCCTCGCAGCGCGCCTGTTCCACGGCCTCGAACACCGCGCGTGCGTCGGTGCTTTTCGGCAGCAGTTTCGAGTGCACTTTCGGATCGTGGCAGGCGAGCTTGAGCGCGAGCGAATCGGCCTGGCCGCGCAGGATCGCGGCGTCCTTCCTCGACATCCGCCGCGGCGGTTCTGGCAGCTTCACCTGTCCGCCCGACAGTTGCGGACGATCGGCCGCAAACGTGATGTCGAGTTCCGGCACGCCCGCGATCGCGCGCAGCGTTCCCGCCACCGCGCGCTTCAGGGGTTCCCCCGGCGGTTCCTTGTTCGGCTTGGCTGGACCGGTGTTCGAGGCCATTCGTGTCTGCGCGTCAGCTCATCGCGACGTTGATCGAACTCTCCGGAAGATCCTGTCCGAAGCAGCGCTGGTAGAACTCGGCCACCAGCGGCCGTTCGAGTTCGTCGCACTTGTTGAGGAAGGTCAGGCGGAACGCAAAGCCGATATCGCCGAAGATCTCGTAGTTTTCCGACCATGTAATGACGGTGCGCGGGCTCATCACGGTCGACAGGTCGCCGTTGATGAAGGCGGAACGCGTGAGATCGGCCAGACGCACCATCTTCGACACCGTTTCGCGGCCGTCGGGCACGGTCTTCAGATGCGGCGACTTCGCGAGCACGATGTTCACTTCGTTGTCGTGCGGCAGATAGTTCAGGGTGGTGACGATCGACCAGCGGTCCATCTGCCCCTGGTTGATCTGCTGCGTGCCGTGATAGAGGCCGGACGTGTCGCCGAGGCCGACCGTGTTCGCGGTCGCAAACAGCCGGAAGGAGGGATGCGGACGTATGACGCGCTTCTGGTCGAGCAGCGTCAGGCGGCCGGACTGCTCCAGCACGCGCTGGATGACGAACATCACGTCCGGACGCCCCGCATCGTATTCGTCGAACACCAGCGCGATGTTGTTCTGCAACGCCCAAGGCAGCATGCCGTCCCGGAATTCAGTAATCTGGTGTCCGTCCTTCACCACGATCGCGTCCTTGCCGACGAGATCGATACGCGAGACATGGCTGTCGAGATTGATGCGTACGCACGGCCAATTCAGGCGCGCGGCGACCTGCTCGATGTGGCTGGATTTGCCGGTGCCGTGATAGCCGGTGATCATCACGCGGCGGTTGCGCGAGAAACCGGCCAGGATCGCAAGCGTCGTCGTGCGGTCGAACAGGTAGTCCGGATCGAAATCTGGAACATGCTCCTCGGCCTCGGAATAGGCCGGAACCTCAAGATCGCTATCGATTCCGAACACCTGACGCACGGACACTTTCATGTCCGGCATGCCCGGCACTTTCTCAACTGCAACAGCCATTGAATTCTCCTTGAGGGGCCGCACGCCCCATGCCCGCCGACGCAGGCACCGGGCCTCAGGCGAGGCCCGCTTGCTTCAGGTAATTATACGCCTGGATCACAGCGCGCAATTTATCCTCGGTGCCGCGGTCGCCTCCGTTGGCGTCGGGATGGAGCCGTTTCACCAGCGTCTTGAACCGCGTCTTGATCTCCTCGGCGGTCGCGGTCTCCTCGACCCCGAGTTCGACCAGCGCGCTGCGCTCGACCTTGCGGAGGGTGCGGCGCGGCGCCTCGGGCTGGGGGGCGTGAGGCTGCGCGCCATCCTCGAACAGATTGAAGGGGTCGCTGAAATCCCAGTTCTTGTAGCGCGGATGGGCCGAATGCGGGCGTGCGCCGGCCCCGGTCCCGGCCCCCGCGGTCTTGTTGACCCCCATCGTCCAGGTCGGGCGATGGCCCGTCAGCGAGTCCTTCTGCCACGCCTGGACCGCATCATCCGGCATGTCTTTGAAATAATTGTAGTTCTGGTTGTATTCCCGGACATGCTGGAAGCAGAACAGGAAATACTCGCCCTCGCGGTTCCGGCCCTTCGGCGCGCGGAACTCCCCTTTTACCAGGCAGCCGGGGTGATCGCAGCCGCCAACGCGCGCTTTCGCCTCGCCCTCGGGGGGCTTCTTGGCGGCGCGAATTCGGTCGAACCAGGGAGAATCCAATTTCATCATGCGATTATGAGCGTCGCGGCCGGATGCGACAACCCGGCCGGGGCGCGGTTTTCAGTCTCGATTGAAGGGCTTGACGATGCGTTCCTATATAGGGCGTTCCACGACTTTTCGCGAGCCCCCGAGTGACCAGCTACAAGACCCGCATCGAACAGAAGCTCGCCGCCGCGTTCGGGCCGGAGCGCCTGGAGGTCCTCGACGAGAGCGACCGGCATCATGGCCACGGCGGCTGGCGCGAGGGCGGCGAGACCCATTTCCGCGTCCGCATCAAAGCACAGGCGTTTTCCGGCAAAAGCCGCGTCGAAACGCACCGCGCCATCAATGAGGTCCTGCGTTCGGAGCTTTCGGAGCGCGTTCACGCTCTGGCGATTGAGGCTGAGCCTGCGTGAAATTCCATTTGCGGAACGGATAGCGATTGCGGATCCGCGCGTTGAAATAACGGCCGCGCGATGCCGCGCGCACCAGTTCGTCGTGTATCTCCGGCTCGACGCCGATATAGGTGTAGGTCCGGCCCGAGCCGACAAAGCTCACATCGAGCTCCCGGTCGGCGGGAAAATAGGCGATACGCCCGATGGCCGTGGACGGCATGTGGCCTCCTCGCTCCCCGTGACATTAACGCTCATGGGGACTCCGGGGTTTCCGTCTTGGAGTAGCCTTTATCTCAACGGATATTCGACAGCATGAATAACCAGAATCCCTATGGCACGTTTCGCGCCCGCGCCGTCCGGCTGCCGCGTTGGCAGATGGTGCTGATCGGCGCGCTGGCGGCGGCGCTGGTCATCTCGCTGGCGATCTTCGCCACGGCGGTGTTCCTGCTCGTCTTCCCGGCAATGATCGCGCTGGACTGGTTCTACCGCTGGCGCACCGGCAAAAGCCGCAAGGCCACCGCCTCGCGCAGCGCCGATGCCACGATCATCACGGCGGACTACGAAGTCCTGCCGCCTGAGAAGTCCCGGGAAGAGCGCTGAGTCTTACGGCGCGGCGGGCGCCGGCGCCGGTTCGCTGGTGGCCGGCACGGAATCCGTTCCCGGTCCGGGCGGGTTTTCGACGCTGGTCGATGTGAAATAGAGCAGCGCCAGGGCGGCGAGGCCCAGCCCGATCACCAGCACATACAGAATGGGTTTTCCCTTCGGCCCCTGCCTGACCTCGTTCGCGGTTTCGATCGTCGGGCCGTCGGGATCGTTATGGGTCACTCTTTCTCTCCTGTTTTGAGGAAAGAACGCGAGGCCTGCGATCAGGTTCCGCTGTCGTCGTCCACGCCTTCGCTCTCGACCCTCTCCCGCGCCCTCTCGGATCTCTCCTTCATGCGCTTGGGGTCGGTGCGCCGTTCGATGAGAACAGCGTTCAACTCGCCGCCCAGGATGAAGGCGACCGAGTTGACGTAAAGATAGAAGATCACCGCCATGATGCCGCCGAGACCGGCATAGGTCGATGCGTAGTTGGCGAAGCGTGACAGCCACCAGCCGAAGGCGCCGGCGCTCGCCAGCCACAGCAGGATCGTCAGGAACGTCCCGGGCAGTGTCGAGCCGATCGCGATGCGTGCCGGCGGCAGCCAGACATGGGCCAGAATCAGCCCGACGGCGAGGAACAGACCCGTCGCGGTGTAGCGGAACGCCGACGCGCTCCATGTCGCGGCCCTGAGTTCCGGAAAATAGGCGGTGGCGAAATCCCAGATCGGCGTCCACAGCACGACGGCGAACGACAGCAGAAACATGCCGACGGCGCCGAGCAGCATGAAGGCGATGCTCTGCGCGCGCGTCCAGTACCACCAGCGCATGTCGCGGTGGCCGTAGGCGCGCACGAGGCCGACGCGCATCGCCTCCACAGCCGAGGACGACGTCCAGAGCAGCAGCACGACGCCGACCGTCAGTACGTCGAGGCGCCGTCCGGTCAGGACGCGGGTGATTTCGTCGGCCAGCGGCTGCGCGAGCGTCGGCGGCCAGCCTTCGAAGGCGAGGCCCACCACCTGCGCTGCGATCTCGTCGGTGCCGAGCAGCGAGGCGATCGACGTCACGACGATGAGGAACGGAAAAAGGGCGAGCAGCACCGACAGCGCCACGTGGCTCGACAGCGCCCAGCCGTCATGCGCCGTGAAACGCAGATAAATATCGTAGACGATGTTCCAGGCCGGTTTCAGAAGACGGATGGCCACGCACTCCTGGAAAGGGGACGAGCGCGAAGCGCCCGTCCGGGAGTGTGCTCAGATAACGCTTCCGGCGCGCCGGGGCGACACTTTTTTAGCTACGGGAAGTCAGGCCGCCTGGACGCCCTCAAGGAAGCCGCGGACGGCCTCTTCAAGCTGCCCGGCTTCGCGCGACAGGCCCGACGCAAGCTCCGCGACATCGTCGGCCACCGCGCGGGCGCTTTCCGCCGCGCCTTCGACGGTTTCCATGGCTGCGGCGCCGGTCTGCGCCTCGCCGGAGGCGCGGGCGACGTTGCCGGCGATCGAACGCACCGCTGCGTTCTGCTCCTCGACTGCGCCGGCCACGGCGGCGGCGATCTGCGACATTTCCTCGATGATGCCGGAAACACGTTCCATGGCGACGCCGGCTTCGCCGGACGCTTCCTGGATGGCGCCGATCTGGCGGGCGATTTCCTCGGTCGCGTTGGCGGTCTGCGAAGCGAGGCTTTTGACTTCCTGCGCGACGACCGCAAAGCCCTTGCCGGCCTCTCCGGCGCGCGCCGCCTCGATGGTGGCGTTGAGCGCGAGCAGATTGGTCTGCGCGGCGATCGCCTGGATGAGATTGACGACCTCGCCGATGCGCGTCGCGGAACTTGCAAGCGCCGACATTGTCTCGACCGTCTTGTTGGCCTCGACGACGGCGCGCGACGACACCTCGGTCGATTTCGATGCCTGCTGGTCGATTTCCTGGATCGACAGCGCGAGTTCCTCGGCGCCGCCGGCGGCGGCGGTTACGTTCGCGGACGCGCTGCTCGCGGCGGTCCCGGCCGCGCGCGCTTCTTCCGACACCTTGCTCGAAGCATCGACGAGACCGGCGGCCGTGCCTTCAAGTTGCGTCGCCGCGGCGCGCACGCCGGCGATCGCGGCGTCCGCGCGCGTTTCGAAGCCGCGTACGAGTTCCTCGACCGCGCGGGCACGGGCCTCGCGCTGCGTCTGGGCGGCGGCCTGTTCGTTGGCGAGACGTTCGCGTTCGATCGCGTTGTCGCGGAAAACAAGAACCGCGCGCGCCATGGCGGCGAGTTCGTCGCGGCCTGTGGACTGGACCTTGATATTGGTGTCGCCCTCGGCGAGGCGGCGCATCGCGCTGGTCAGCTGATCGATCGGGCGTGTCACCGCGCGGCCGATGACGAAACCGAGCGCCGAACAGATCAGCACGGCGGCGGCGATGATCGCCAGCGCGATCATATTGGTGTACTGCTCCGCTTGCTGACGCTGCTCGACCGTGGCCGTGCGGCCATCGCGCGCGAACGCAAGCAGCGACGAGGTGTTCATCGACACGCTTTCCAGAACGTCGCCCGTGATAAGCGCGGCGGAGGCCTGCTCGGCTTTCGCCGCCTGCCACTCATTGAACAGGATCTGGTAGGCCTCGATGCCGGTGACGAGTTCTTCCTTCTTGCCGTCATCCAGCAGGCTGCCGCGAATCTGCTCGATCAGCAGCGCGTTCTTCGCCTTGAAGGCTTCGGCCAGCGTCTTGTCGCCGGTGATGATGTAGCTCTTTTCGTCCTTGCGAACTTCCTGCACCGTCTTGGCGATCGCGTAGCTGTCCTCGCCCAGCGCATTCAGCTCCTGGTCGAGCTGCGTTTCGAGATCGGCGCCCGTCGATTGCAGACGCGCGTCCACACCCGGAGCCTTCGACGTGCCGAGCAGGTCCTGCGCCTTGACGATGCGGGCAAATGCTTCGTCCGTCTGTGCAAGGCCGTCGGCAAGTGTCGTTACGGTCGCCAGAAGGTTTTCGTCATCGGTATTGGCGCGAATGGATTCGATGGCGCGCGAGGCTTCCTTGTTGGCCTGCGCGAACGTGCCTTTGGCGCCATCGCTGGCGCGCATGCGGAACTCGGCGACGGCTGCGGCCATGGTTGCGAGCTGGCCGCGGAACCGTTCCACCTCGGTCGAGATTTCGGAATAGCGGTCCGCCTTCTCGATGGCGGCGTTGACCTGACCCTGGCCGATCCAATAGGTCGCGGCGACAATCAGCAGCGCGGCGAGTGGTGCGATGGAGAGCAATGCAATGCGAGTACGCACCGACGACAGGAACGCCGGAAGCTGAACTCGCGCAAAAACGGCGCGCAAACGAGGCGGCATCGCAAAATTCCCCCAAGACCCCAACGCGGATTTTCCCGCTGTATGGCCGCGAAGCTAGGGGTTTTGGCTTAACAGACGGTTGCCGGTAAGTTGCGGAACCCGAACGCCGGCGCAACGATTGGTAACAACGGCTGCGCCGCAAATGGAGAGCGGACAAAATCATGAACGTTACCAAGAATTTCCAGACCGGGCGTCTGCATTCGCCCCTCACGTTCCTGCTCGCGCTTTTTATTTGTTTTGGCGCCGCCCGGCTCGGTTCTTTCGCCACGACACCCAATCTCGATTGGTACGCGACGCTCGCAAAGCCCGCATTCACGCCGCCCAACTGGGCGTTCCCCGTCGCCTGGACGATCCTCTTTGCGCTGATGGCGATATCCTTGTGGCGCATCGTCAGGGTGTCCGGCGGCTGGATCGCCGGAAACCGGACGCTCATTGCCTTCTTCGTCCAGCTCCTTCTCAACATTGCCTGGTCGTTCGCGTTTTTCGGGGCCCGCGATCCGGCTTCGGGCCTCGTCGTCATTCTATTGCTCATTCCGGCCATCGTCTGGACCATGGTCGTCTTCGGACGAAAGGACGCGGCGTCCGGATGGCTTCTTGCGCCGTATCTGGTTTGGGTGATCTATGCGGCTACCCTAAACGCCGCCATCTGGCGCCTGAACGTGTGAACTCATGGAAACTGCCTTTGTTGTCGTTGCATTGGCCGCCGTCGCTGTCGTGCTGGTCATGGGACTCTGGAACATGATGAGAGGCGGCTCGCCCGTCCGCTCCCAGAACCTGATGCGCTGGCGCGTGCTGTTGCAGGCCGTCGCAATCGGCGTGATCATGATCACGCTCTGGGCGCTCGGCCGCTAGACCGGGACCTTGCAGGGCAAGGGGGCTTGCCTTGGTCTTTGTGCCGCTGCGCGACGACAACCCGCGCCTTCTGATCCGCTACCCGTTTGTCGCGTGGGGGCTGCTTGCGATCAATACGGCGATATTTCTGCTGTTCCAGTCGGGTTATGTCTTCGACCTGACCGAAGGCGCGACATACGGCTTCGGACTGATCCCGGCCGTGATCACCGGCGCCGCGGAACTGCCGTCCGATCTCTCCTTCATTCCGCCGGCGCTGACCTTCGTCACCTCGCTGTTTCTCCACGGCGATCCGTTTCACCTGATCGGCAACCTGCTCTTCATCTTCGTCTTCGCCGATAATGTCGAAGACTCGATGGGGCATCTGCGTTTTGCTGTTTTCTACCTTCTGTGCGGAGCGGCGGGTTCGGCGGCGCACATCGCCTTTATGCCGCTATCCGAAGCACCGATCATCGGCGCGTCCGGGTCGGTATCCGGCATCGTCGCGTCCTATCTTCTGCTGCATCCGCGCGTGAAGATGTGGATTCTGCTGTTCGGTCGCATTCCGCTCCGCGTCACCGCGTTCTGGGTGATCGGCGTATGGGTCGCCGCGCAGGCGGCCGGCGTTGTGTCCGGTACGGACGAGACGACCGGATGGTGGGCACATCTTGGCGGATTTGCTGCGGGCATCGCCCTCACGCCGCTGTTCAAGCGCGCCGAGGTGCCGTGGTTCGGTCGCGCGCCAAAAACGATCTGATTTTTTCGGGAGGTCGTCGGCGCGCCGCGCCGGAAGAAAACCGCGCCCCGGAAGCGCGCCGCGCTTCCGGGACTGCGGATCGTGCCTCAGAGGCCGCGCTTGCCCGCATAGGCGCGCAGAACCTTGTTGATCTCGGTCTGGTACTTGTCGGCCTGCTTCTTGAACCAGGACACGACATCGGTGTCGAGGCGGATCGTGACCGACTGCTTGGTCGACTTCGACGCGGCGGCGCCGCGCTTGACGGCCGGCTTCTTGGCCGCGGTTTTCTTGACGGGCTTGGCCGCCTTGCGAACGGGTTTACGAGCCTTCTTGGCCATTGTTTGACGTCCTTTCATAAAGGGGAGACCTCCCCTTTAGGTGCGTACATACTGGAATGCAAGCGCTTTTTTGTGATTAGCGCGGCGCTACCCGTAACGAATTGTTGACTTTATGGCAAGTGCCTGTGCGTCCGCACGCCCGATTCTGGCATTATAGGGATGTCAGTTGGGAGTGCGTACCTATGAATCCCGTTGCCGCCAACGCCTCGGCCGCCGCCATTCTCGATGGCTACCGGCGCGCGATGTCTGAGCATACCCCGGTCGTGCAGGAGCCGGGGCCGCTTACTCAAATTATCGAGAGCGCAACGGAACACGCGCAAGGATTGCCGCCACGCCTGCCCGGCACGGGCGAGCGACTCGACCGTACGGCCTGAATTTTCAACGAAAATTAACTGTCGCTTTACGCGCAGAGGTCAATTTCGGCGCATGGACACGTCCGCACTCGCCGCCACCATGGCCGGCATGCAGAGCGCCGCGACGGCGCAGCAGATGTCGCTGCTCGCCGTTCAGCAGGCGAACGCGATGGCGCAGGTGGCGGTCAATCTTCTGGCGGACGCCGCCGAGGCGGGTAAGGCGCTGGTTGCGCCCGGTATTGGCGCCGCCGTGGACCGGAGCGCATGACATGAGCTTCGAAATCAGCAAGAACGGCTACTTCATGTACAAGCCGAGCTGGCAGCAGTCGCCCGGCGCGCGGATGAAGGCGGCCAATCGCGCCACATCGGATGCCTATTACGAGAACTTCTCGACGCTCGGCTCCAATTTGCTCACGGCCATGAATAATCAGACATCCTCGATGATGGACATCACGACCAAGATCGTGACCGAGCGGCTTCAGGATCAGTACGCCAAGAAGCTCGAACAGGCCCAGGCTGGCCTCGACGTTATCGTCTAGCCGCCGATCGCGGCGCGGATCAGCGCCTTCGCATCGTCCGACGCCCAATCCGCCGGTCCCGGCAGATAACCGATCTCGCAGCCCTCCTTGTCGATCAGCAGGGTCGTCGGCAGTCCCACGGCCCGGCCCGCGACCTTGAGATCCTGGAATATCCGCGCTGTTTCGTCGGCATAGAAGGCGAGCGCCGAGATGTTCAGTTCCTTCAGGAATTCCCTCGGCTTATCAAGCCCCTGCGTGTCGATCGTCACCGCCGCCACGGTAAAGGCCTCGCCGCCCAGCTCCTGCTGAAGCGCGTTCAGCGCCGGCATTTCCTCGCGGCACGGCGCGCACCAGGTCGCCCAGAGATTCAGCAGCACCGTCTTGCCGGCGAAATCGGCCAGCGAAACGTCCCGTCCCTCGCCGTCCTTGAAGCGCAGCGGAGGCAGTTTCCGGGGCTGGTCGGGCACCAGGACGCCTGCCACCTGGCCCCGGGCCAGCGGCTTCAGCCGGTCGGTGACGCTGCGGTCCGTTGAGCATAGCGCCGCAGTTTCGTTGCGCCCGCCGCCATTTGTCATGTACATCGCGCCAACGCCCGCGACCGCCCCGAGCACGGCGGCGAGCGTGATGATGCGTGCCGGTGATATCTTCATCGTCCTGGAATTCCGTACACGCCTCGAAAGGGCAAGACATGAGCAACAAGATGTGGGGCGGGCGGTTCAGCCAGAGCCCCGACGCCGCGCTCGAGGCCATCAATGCCTCGATCGACTTCGACCGGCGCTTCTATGCTCAGGATATCCGCGCCTCGCAAGCCCATGTGGCGATGCTCGCCAAGTCCGGCATTGTTCCAAAGTCGGATGCGAAGGCCATTTCGGACGGCCTCGGCAAGGTGCTGAAGGAGATCGAGGCCGGCACGTTCACGTTTTCGCGCGCGCTCGAGGACATTCATCTGAACGTCGAATCCCGCCTTGCCGAGATCATCGGCCCGGCGGCGGGACGTCTTCACACCGCCCGCTCGCGCAACGACCAGGTCGCGACCGATTTCCGCCTGTATGTGCGCGATGCCATCGACGCGCTCGATGCCATGCTGGCCGAACTTCAGCTCAGGCTCGCCGAGAAGGCGCTTGAGCATGCCGGCACGGTCATGCCGGGCTTCACCCATCTGCAGAGCGCGCAGCCGGTCACCTTCGGCCATCATCTCCTCGCCTATGTCGAGATGTTCGCGCGCGACCGTGGACGTTTTGCCGATGCGCGCGTCCGGCTCAACGAAAGCCCGCTCGGCGCCGCGGCCCTCGCCGGCACCGGTTTTCCCATCGACCGCGCGATGACAGCGAAGGCGCTCGGCTTTGCGCGGCCGATGGCCAATTCGCTCGATGCGGTGTCCGCACGCGATTTCGTGCTTGAAGTGCTGTCGGCGACCGCCATCGCCTCGACGCATCTGTCACGCATCGCCGAGGAGATCGTGATCTGGACGACGCCGCAATTCGGCTTCGTCACGCTGTCGGACAAGTTCACGACCGGCTCGTCGATCATGCCGCAGAAGCGCAATCCGGACGCCGCCGAACTCGTGCGCGGCAAGACCGGCCGCGTCATCGGCGCGCTTGTCGCGCTTCTCACCGTCATCAAGGGGCTTCCGCTCGCCTATTCAAAGGACATGCAGGAGGACAAGGAAGGCACGTTCGACGCGCTCGACACGCTCGGCGTCACCATCGCCGCCATGACCGGCATGATCGCCGACATGAAGCCGAACTCCGACGCCATGAAGAACGCCGCCGGCGCCGGCTATTCGACCGCGACGGATCTCGCCGACTGGCTGGTGCGCGACCTCAAGCTGCCGTTCCGCGAGGCCCATCACATCTCGGGGCGCATCGTCGCGCGTGCCGCGCGGTCGGGCGTCGCCCTCGAAGACCTGCCGCTCCACGAATTCCAGGCCGAGCATGCAAAAATCACCAAGGCGGTGTTCGGCGTTCTTGGCGCGGATAAGTCGGTGAAGAGCCGCACCTCGTTTGGCGGCACCGCCCCGGGCAATGTCACGCGCGAGGCCAAGAAGTGGCTCCGCAGGCTCGGCCGCAGCGCGAGCTGAGAACCGTGGCCTCGGAGCACTTGCGCTTTGAGGTCCTATCCATAAAAGTGCGCCCCCATGGCATTGAACCTGTCCCTTTCGCCGGATTCGCGCCGCCGCCTTTATCTCGGGGCGGTCGTGCTCACGATGCTCGCAGCCGCCGGCTGCGGCCGTCGCGGCGCGCTTGAACCGCCGCCGGGCGCCTCCGTCGCGCCAAGGGCCGCGCAGCAGGAGCGCATGGTCGCTCCGGTCGCGCAGGTCACGGCCTCGGACTTTGCCGATCTCGACAATGAAGACCTTCTGATCGACGACCGGCCTCGCCGCAGCAGCGCCCAGGCGCCCGCCCCGGCCGTTGCGCCCGCGCCCGCCGATCCCTCGAAGCCGAGCAAACCCTTCCTCCTCGACGCTCTCGTGAAGTGAGCCGGACGGCTCCATGCACCACTTCGCCTACCGCAGCGGCGTCCTTCATGCCGAGGATGTCAGTCTGGTCGCGCTCGCCGACCGCGTCGGCACGCCGGCCTATGTCTATTCGACGGCAACGCTCGAGCGGCACTACCGTGTGTTCTCCGAAGCCTTTTCCGGGCTCGACGCCCTGGTCTGCTATGCCGTCAAGGCGAACTCCAACCAGGCTGTACTGACAACGCTCGCGAAGATGGGCGCCGGCATGGATGTCGTGTCCGGCGGCGAGCTTTTGCGCGCGCTGACCGCGGGCGTTCCCGGCAATCGCATCACCTTTTCCGGCGTCGGCAAGACGCCCGATGAGATCGAGGATGCGCTCGCGGCGGAAATCTTCTGCTTCAACGTCGAGTCCGAACCCGAGCTCGAACTCCTGTCGAAGATCGCCGCGTCGAAGGGCGCCACCGCGAACATTTCCGTCCGCGTCAATCCGGACGTCGATGCCAAGACCCACGCCAAGATCTCAACCGGCAAGTCCGAGAACAAGTTCGGCATCCCGTTCGAGGGCGCGCGCGAGGTCTATGCGCGCGCGGCGAAACTGCCCGGCATCAAGGTCACCGGCGTCGACATGCATATTGGCAGCCAGATCACCGAGGTGGCGCCCTTCGACGCCGCCTTTGCGCTGCTCGCCGAACTCGCGACGGCGCTGCGTGCCGACGGCCACGCCATCGATCACGTCGATGTCGGCGGCGGTCTCGGCATTCCCTACAAGCTCGACAACGAGCCGCCGCCGCTGCCCGACGACTACGCGGCCGTGGTGCGCAAGCATATCGGCCCGCTCGGCGTGAAGCTCGTGCTGGAGCCAGGCCGCCTGATCGCCGGCAATGCCGGCATCCTCCTGACGCGCGTGCTTTACGTGAAGGAAGGCGGCGCCAAGACCTTCGTCATCGTCGATGCCGGCATGAACGATCTCATCCGCCCGACGCTGTACGACGCCCATCACGACATCTGGCCGGTGACGGAAAGCGCGCCCGGCGCCGACCGCGTTATCGCCGACGTCGTCGGCCCGGTCTGCGAGACCGGCGATTATCTCGCCCTCGACCGCTCGCTGCCGAAACTCGCCGCCGGCGATCTTGTCGCCGTCATGACCGCGGGTGCCTATGGCGCCACCCAGTCCTCGACCTACAATACGCGGCCCCTCGTCCCCGAGGTTCTGGTCAAGGGTGCCGACATGGCCGTGGTTCGCCCCCGCCTCGACGCCGAAGCCCTGATCGCCCTCGACCGGCTCCCGGACTGGCTCTGAGCCCCGCAGGGACCGCAGTTCACAACTGCGCCATGCCCCTCGCCCGCCCCATTCGGGATGTTACAGTCCCTCCGATGAGGACATACGAGTGACCGGCGAGCCGGCCATCACGCCCGAAATCCGGCCCGAGCCCCCGCGCGGCAGCATGCTCGACGCGTTGATCGCGCGCGCCCGCGCCGCTCTCGTCTGGGAAAAGGTCTGGCCGCAGCTCGCGGCCGCCGGCTGCGTGGTGCTGCTGTTCCTCGCTTTGTCCTGGTTTGGCCTGTTCGAGCAATTGCCGCCCTGGGGCCGTATCGCCGGCGTCGCGATCTTCGGCGCCCTTCTGTTCCTGACGCTCAACCCCATCGTCCGCCTCGTCGTGCCCGGCCGCGCCGATGCCCTCGCCCGCATCGACCGCGCGAGCGCCGTCCGCCACCGGCCGGCGACCACGCTCGACGACAATCTCTCTCTGGCGTCGGAAGATGCCGTCACGCGCGCGCTGTGGGCCGCCCATCGCGAGCGCACGCTGAACGACGCCAGAAACCTGCGCGCGGGTCTTGCGCGGCCGCGTCTCGCCGCGCGCGATCCGCGCGCGCTGCGCTTTCTTGCCGCGCTCGTCGCGCTTGTCGCGTTCGTGTCGGCGGGAGAGCTGGCCGGCGTGCGTACGCTCTCGGCCTTCGACTGGCGCTCCCCCGCGGGCGGCGTGCCGCCGCGCCTCGACGCCTGGGTTGCGCCGCCGCCCTATACCGGCCGCCCGCCGATATTCCTCACGGCCAGCCAGACGGACGAGGCGGCACGCGCCATCTCGCCCGAAGAAGACGATGTCCGGGTCCATACCGTGCCGAGCGGCAGCGTTCTTGTCGTCCGCGCGTCCGGCGGGCGCGCCGAGATACAGGCCAGCGGCGCGCGCGAACTCGCAGCCGACGAAAAAACGCCGTCGACCGCAAATACGCCGCGTACGACGGCGGGCGCCGACATCGCGGAAAGCCGTTTCGTTCTCGAACAGGATGCCCAGATCGTCGTCGATGGCGCACGCACCCACCGCGTCTGGCGGTTCGCCGTAACACCCGATTCACCGCCGAAGATCGCCTTCCGTGCGCCGCCGCGCATCTCGCAGAACGGTGCGCTGACGCTCGATTACTCGGCTGAGGACGACTACGGAATCACCGGCGCGTCCGCATCTGTCACGCAGCGAGCCGCGCCATCGCGCGGTGATGCGGGCGCCAGACCCGCGCGCCCGCTGTACGGACCTCCGGAAATCCGCCTGGTCCTGCCGCCGGGCGGCCGCAGCGGTGACGCCGTCACCAATCTCGAACTCGTCGAGCATCCCTGGGCCGGAACGCGCGTCGCGATGGCGCTCGTCGCACGCGACGAGCCCGGACAGGAAGGACGCAGCGAAACCATCGAAACCGTGCTGCCCGAACGCCCGTTCTCCGTTCCGCTCGCCCGTGCGTTGATCGAACAGCGCCGCGTGCTGGCGCTCGATGCCGAGGCCCGGCAGAAAGTGATGGCGGCGATCGACGCCCTGTCGCGCTATCCAGAAAAGTTCACGCCAAGGAGTTCGGTCTATCTCGGTCTTCGCGCTGCCCATGCACGTCTGTACTATGCGCGTTCCGACGACGAGCTGCGCTCGGTTGTCGACTATCTCTGGGAGTTCGCGCTGAGGCTTGAGGACGGTGACCTGTCCGATCTTGCGCAGCGCCTGAAGCAGGCCGAGGAAAACCTGCGCAACGCTCTCGAGCGCGACGCTTCCGACGAGGAAATCGCGCAGCTCATGAACGAACTGCGCGAGGCGCTCGGCCAGTTCATGCAGGAAATGGCGCGCCGCATGGAGCAGCAGCAGCCCGGCATGCAGGCCCGCCTGCCGCCCGGCGCGCGCGTCCTGACGCCCGAAGACCTCAACAACATGCTCAACCAGATGGAAAATCTCGCGCGCGGCGGCAACCGTGAGGCGGCGCAGGAAATGCTGTCCCAGTTGCGCGACATGCTGAACAATCTGCAGACCGCGCAGCCCGGTCAGATGGACCCCGGTTCGCAGGCGCAGGCCGAGGCGCTCGACGAACTCGGCCGCATGATCCGCGAGCAGAGCGATCTGCGCGACCGCACTTTCCGTCAGCGCCGCAGCGAGGACCGCCTGCCGAGCGAAAGCGACCCGAGCCAGCTCGGTGAGCTCGGCAAGGAGCAGGGCGGGCTGCAGCAGCGGCTTGAGGAAATGCTGAAGAAGCTCGAAGGGCTGGGCGCCGAGGGCGATCCGGCGCTCGGCGATGCCGGCGAGGAAATGGGTGCCGCCGAAGGCCATCTCGGAGAGGGTGATGCCAACCGCGCGTTCAACGCACAGGGCCGTGCGCTCGAAGCCTTGCGCAAGGGTGCGCAGGGCATGGCCGAACGCATGATGCAGGGCCAGGGTCAGGCGCAGGGCCAGGAAGGCCAGCAGCCCGGCGGCCGGCGCCCGGGACAGCGCGCGGGCGAGGAAGACACCGATCCGCTCGGCCGCCCGACCCGCGCCCGTCGTTACGATCCCGGCTCCAATGTCCGCGTTCCGGGTGAGATCGAGGCCCAGCGCGCGCGGCGCGTGCTCGAGGAACTGCGCAAGCGCCTCGGCGAGCCGGACCGTCCGCAGGAAGAGCTGGATTATTACGAGCGGCTGCTGCGGGATTGACTCCTCTCCCGCCTGCGGGAGAGGGCGACTCGAAAGCCGGGACGCTTTCGAGCGGGGTAAGGGGGAAGCCTCATACTCTGGTGCCTGTTATATCCCCTCACCCGGCCGCCTTCGCGCGTGCCGACCTCTCCCGTGAGCGGGAGAGGTATTTACGCCGCCTTCCGCGCCGCCAATGCCCCCGCGACCGCGTCGCGGATCTGCGCCAGGCTGAACGGCTTCGTCACCACATCGTGGATCAGCGTTTCGAGATCGACCGTGCGCTCGCGCTGGTCGGCGAAACCCGTCATCAGCAGGATCGTCATGTCCGGCCAGTCGCGGCCCGCCGACAACGCAAGCGCGATGCCGTCCATCAGCGGCATCCGGATGTCTGACAGCATCAGGTCGAATGTGTGCTCGACCAGCACGTCGAGCGCTTCCGCGCCGTCGCCGGCGGTCATGACGGTGTGGCCGTCAAGGCCGAGTGCGCGCTCGACGAAAGCCCGGATCGATTCCTCGTCATCGACGACAAGAATGCGCGCCATGTCTCACAGTCTCCCCGGATCGTCGGACGGTTTCGAACTCGAATGCTCGACCACGCCGACAAACGGCAGTTCGCGCAGCGCATGCGCGACGTCCATGCCATAGCCGACAACAAAGACATCGGGACAGTCGAAGCCGATCCAGTCGGCCTCGAAATTCACCGCGCGCTTGTTCTTCTTGTCGAGCAGAACGCAGGTGCGCACGCTTTTCGCGCCGCGCGCCATCAGCAGATCCTTGGCGAAGGCCAGCGTGCGCCCGGACTCCAGAATGTCGTCGATCAGGATCACATCGCGCCCGTCGACGTCGGAATCGATGTCGCGCACGATATCGACCTGCCCCGAACTCGTCGTCGCCTTGCGATAGCTCGCAAGCTGGATGAACTCGATCTGCGGCGCCATGCCGGCGGCATGCAGCGCGCGGATGAGGTCGGCGGCGAACACGAACGAGCCGCGCAGCACCGCGACCACGAGAAGATTCTCGAACGCCGTCGAAGCGATCGCCTTTGCGAGCTCTTGATTGCGCGCCGCGATCGTATCGGCATCGAACAGGGATTTTACATTCATCTCGGCACCGGCTTTTGCGCGACATCGCGCGCGGACAGGAAACGCACCGCGACCTCGCGGCCTTCTGCCGGCGGAGACGCAAGCTGTGCGGTGAAGGCGACGCTCTCGCCGGCCTCAAGCTGGCTCTTCTGCGGCATGGCGGTCCAGACGAAAACCTCGCGCCCGGAAATTCCCCGCACCGCGAGCCGCATCCGCGGCACCTCCGCCGTCTCCTCTTTCAGGTTGGCGATCGTGCCGCGCACGACGAGCAGCGGCACCCCGCCTTCCATGACCTCGACCGTCTTCATGTCGCGAAATTCCAGACCTCGCAAATTCACCGGCAGTCCGGCGGCGGCATAGAGCCCGGCGAGATCGGGCAGCACCTTCACCACCGCCTCGCGCCAGACGCCGAGCGCCACCAGCGCCGCCAGTCCCGCCGCCGCCATGATCTGCATGAAACGCGGCTTGGGCGTGGCGCGCGGCGCGGTTCCGCGCGGCTTGCGGTGTCCCTTGCGCCGCTGCGGCGTGTTCTCCACAACGATTGCGTCTTCCGCGGGCACGATCGGCAGGGGCGCCGTCTCCGGAACCTCGATTTCCTCGATATCGAACTCCGCGGCCTTGTCGGCGGGCTCTTCCCGGGGCAGATCAGGACTGAGCGTGCTAGGACTGGCGGCGGGCTTTTCCGCTTCGGAGGCCGCGCGCCACACGCTGCCGCATTCGGCGCAGCGCACTTTGCGGCCGCGCGCACCGAGGTCCGCCGGCTCGACCTCATAGGAGGTTTCACAATCAGGACAAATGATGAGCATGCTTGCCGCGAATCACCTAGCCGATGAAACCATGCGGAGGTTAAGCGCCGCATCCATCTATCCCTCGGCTCGCACAGTTAATTGCCGGTTAAGGCGCGGGCGGCGGATGGCAGACGAAAAGGGGGCGGATGGGCTTGGTCCGCTTTGAGAATGTCGGGCTGCGCTACGGCCCTGAGACGGAAGTTCTCAGGGACCTGACGTTCCGGCTCGACCCCAACAGTTTTCAGTTCCTCACCGGCCCCTCGGGCGCGGGCAAGACCTCGTTGCTCAAGCTCCTGTTTCTCGCGCTGAAGCCGACGCGCGGCCTCATCAGCGTGTTTGGCCGCGACACCGTGGCGCTGACGCGCGCCGACCTGCCCGACATCCGCCGCCGCATCGGCATCGTGTTCCAGGATTTTCGCCTGCTCGATCACCTCACCACCTTCGAGAACGTGGCGCTGCCGCTGCGCGTGCTTGGCCGCGAGGAGGCGAATTACCGCGCCGAGGTCACCGAGCTTTTGCGCTGGGTCGGCCTCGGCGAACGCATCAACGCCTTCCCGCAGGTCCTGTCGGGCGGCGAGAAGCAGCGCGCCGCGATCGCCCGCGCCGTCATTTCCCGCCCGGAACTGCTGCTCGCCGACGAGCCGACCGGCAATGTCGATCCCCATCTCGCCAAGCGGCTCCTGCGCCTCTTCGTCGAACTCCACAAATCCGGCACCTCGGTCCTGATCGCGACCCACGACATCGGCCTGATGGACCTCTACGATGCGCGCCGTCTCGTCCTGTCCGACGGACGGTTGCACATCTACGACTAGCGATGGCCAGACGACCGCCCCCTCCACCTGCCGGCCCCCTCTCGCGCCCGCCGAAATCGGCCGTGCCGCGCGAGCATCGCCGCGCGCCCGCGCTGGTGCCGCGCGCCTCGCTCGCCGGCAGCGCGCTGATCGTCATCATCGCCATCATGAGCTTTCTCGCCTCGCTCACCGTCGGCGCGGTCGGCGTCGTCCGCGCCGCCGCGGCCGACTGGCAAAGCCAGGTGCTGCGCGAGGTCACGATCCAGATCACGCCCGCCGAAGGCCGCGATCTCAACGCCGCCATCCGCAAGGCCGTCGAGATCGCCCGCGCGACGCCCGGCGTCGCCAGCGCCACGCCCTATTCCGACGGCGATCTCAAGAAGCTGCTCGAACCCTGGCTCGGTTCGGACATCGCGCTTGAGGAACTGCCGGCGCCGCGCCTCATCGTCGTCAGCATCAAGGATGGCGAGGAGCCGGATCTCGGCGCGCTCAGCGCGCGTCTCGCGCTCGATGTGCCGGGCGCGAGCCTCGACGATCACCGCGCCTGGCTCGAGAAACTCAAGCTCACCGGCGACACGCTGTCGGTCCTCGGCATCGCCCTTCTCGTTCTCGTGCTCGCCGCCACCGCGCTTTCGGTGCTGTTCGCCACGCGCGGCGCGGTCGCGGGCAACAAGGACGTTGTCGAGGTGCTGCATGTCGTCGGTGCGCGCGACGGCTATATTGCCCGGGCCTTCGGCCGCCGTTTTCTCGGCCTCGGCCTCCGGGGCGGACTGATGGGCGGCGCGCTGGCGATCATCCTGTTCGCCATCGCCGACTGGACCGGCGGCAGCCGGGGCGACCCCGGCACCACCACGCTGCTCGGAACTCTGGACATGACACCGGGCGCCTATCTCGGCATTCTCGCGGTCGCATTTTTCATCGCAGGCCTGACCGCCGCCACATCGCGGCTGACGGTCATGGCCCATCTGAGGCGCCTCGATTGACCGACCAAGGGCCCGATGTCCCGCGCCGCCATCACCGGCCGCCGCCGGTTCTGACGCGGCTGCTGCGCACCGCCGGCGTGTTCGCCGTGCTGGTCGGGGGCCTGCTTGTCGGCGGTTTCTTCCTGTTTCTGTCGACCATTCCGCAGAACGAGCCGCCGTCGCGCGTTGCGGGCGATGGCATCGTGGCGCTGACCGGCGGCCCCGAACGCGTTCAGGCCGGCCTCAATCTTCTCGCCGAAGGCCGCGCCCGCCGCCTTCTGATTTCCGGCGTCAATCCCGACACCAGCGCCGCCCAGCTCGCCAAGCTGCATCCGGAATCGGCGCGCTGGCTGCAATGCTGCACCGATCTCGGCCGCCGCGCCCTCAACACCGCCGGCAACGCCGTCGAAACCCGGCAATGGGTGCGCCGCAACGGCTTCGACACCGTCATCGTCGTCACCTCGGGCTGGCACATGCAGCGTTCGCTGCTCGAACTGCAGCGCGCCATTCCCGAAACGGTTCTCGTCCCCTACCCCGTGGACGCGCGCAACGGCACGGATGACGTCTGGTGGAGCCAGCCGGGCAATTTCCGGCTTCTTGTTGCCGAGTACATCAAATATCTTGCCGCTCTCATCGAGGTCCGGATCGCGCCGCCGACCGGCGACGCTCCTTCCCAGAAACAGAAATCATGATGCTGCTGCGTTCGGTCGTGTTCAACACGGCCTTTTATCTGGGCTTTTTTCTCATCGCCGCGCTCGGTACGCCCGCGCTCGTCTCGCGCGATGCGACCTTTGCGGTCGCGCGCTTCTGGGCGCGCGCGAATCTCTTTCTGATGAAACATCTCGCCGGCATCACGCTGGAAGTGCGTGGCCTCGAAAAACTGCCCCAGGGCGGCTGCCTCATCGCCGCCAAGCACCAGTCGGCGCTCGAGACCTTCGGCATCGTTCCCTATGTCGGTACATTCGCCTTCATCCTGAAGCGCGAACTGAACTGGCTGCCGCTGTTCGGCTGGTACACGATGCGCACCGGCATGATCGGCGTCAATCGCGGCGCGCGCTCGAAGGCGCTACGCGACATGACCGTTCAGGCCAGACAGAAGATCGCCGAAGGCGTTCAGATCATCATCTATCCGGAAGGCACCCGCCGCCCGCCCGGCGCCGAGCCGAATTACAAATACGGCCCGGTCCATCTCTATTCCGAGCTCGGCGCGGTCTGTATTCCGGTCGCCGTCAATACGGGCCTCTACTGGCCGCGCCGCTCTTTCCTGCGCTATCCGGGAACCGCGGTGATGGAATTCCTCGACCCGATTCCGCCGGGGCTGGACGGCGAGACCTTCAAGGCGAAACTCGAAGAGGTCATCGAGACGGCCTCGAACCGGCTGATCGCGGAAGCGCGCGCCCGGGGCGAAGGCATTCCGCAAAACAGGATCAAGCCGCCGAACGCCTAGCGCGCCAGCGCCGCCTTGTCGTCCCTGAGCGAAACCTGCCAGGGCCGGTGCACATACACAAGGCGCGCGCCCTGCCGCCGCAGCAGATACCAGGATTTTCCGTAGTGCTCGCGGCCGAGATAGCCGCGCGAGATCTTCCAGCCATCGACGATGAACGGGTCCGGATAGGCCCGCTGGCCGAGATAGGTGTCATGTGGATGCGGCTCGCGGGCGAGCGCAGGAGAGATCAAGGCCAGCGCGGCCAGCGCCGCGGCGGATATACGCAACATACTCGCTTCTCCAGAACTAGGGCATGCCGGCCGGGTCCGTCCGCATCATATCGACATGCGCGACGCCATGATCGTCGTAAATATGGCCGTCGATGGAGAATCCAAGGCTCTCGTAGAAATCGGTCAGATGCGCCTGGGCCGACACCTTGACCGGCGCGCCCGGGGCCAGTTCGGCGGCGCAATGCAGCGCCTGCTCCATCAGGGCGCGCCCGAGGCCGCTCCCCCGCGCCGTTTCAGCCACGACGACGCGGCCGACCTTCACAGCGCCGTCCCCGGTCTCCGGCACGAAGATCCGGGCATAGGCGGAAAGGCCCGCCTCGCCGCGCCCGCACAGATGCCACGCCTCGGCATCGCGCCCGTCGGCGTCGAGTACCGGGATCGCCTGCTCGATCATGAACACCCTCTGGCGCAGCGCCAGGATGTCATAGACCTCCGGTCCGGACAGGTTCTTCAGCCGGCTGAGATGCCAGGCGATCGCGTCGATCTCGCTCATATCCCCGCCATCGCATCGCGGAACGCATCGCCGCCGAGGCGTTCGTGCAGCCATTCGAGTTCGGCGTCGTACACACCGAGCTGCCTGAGATGCAGCACGGTGTTGATGACGTAATCGCGGTTCGGCCCGCCCTCGCCGCGCGAATCCGCGATGATGTTCAACCGCTCCTCGCGCGTCAGCGCGCCGGCATATTGCCGGTGCGCGGCATCCGACACATAGGCCAGCGCAACCGCATGCGAGCGGTCGGCGAACACCACATTCTCCATCTTTTCGAGGTAGACCGAGCCGCGCATTTCCCGCGCATGCAGATAGGCCCGCACTTCGTCGACATGGCTGGCGGCGACGCGGAACGCTACGCCCCGGCAGGTACCGCCCTCGTCGAGCCCGAGCACAAGGCCCGGCCGGTCCGCCGTGCCGCGCCAGTGATGGGAGTAGACGCAGAGTTCACGGTGCCAGCCCTCGAGCAGCGCGGGGCGGCTCTCTTCGAAGGCAAAGCCCGGCCGCCACATCAGCGAGCCGTAGCCGAAAATCCAGAAATCCCGGGGTTCAGTCATTCATCCGCACGAAAGGCCGATTTGCCGGCCCCAAAAACTTAAAGCAATGCCGCGCGGCGGAACAATGGGTTATTCGGCGGCGTCGGTGCCGCCATGCCCCTTGGCCGCCGGCGTGCGTCCGAAATCCGGAACCGCCGTGTCCTGCCCGACCTCGATGATGCCGCGGCGGATGGCGCGGGTGCGCGTGAAGGCGTCGAACAGCTTGTCGCCGTCGCCGTTCCTGATCGCGCGCTGCAGCACCGTCAGGTCCTCGCTGAAACGGCCGAGCATTTCCAGCACCGCTGCCCTGTTGTGCAGGAAGATGTCGCGCCACATCGTCGGGTCGGAGGCCGCGATGCGCGTGAAATCGCGGAAGCCGGAGGCCGAGAACTTGATGACCTCCTGGCGCACATTATCTTCCATGTCGGCGGCCGTGCCGACAATGTTGTACGCGATGAGATGCGGGATATGGCTCGTGATCGCCAGCACGAGATCATGATGCTCGGCGCTCATGACCTCGACCTTCGCGCCGATCCTCGTCCAGAACTCCGCCAGTCTGTCGACCGCCGTCTTGTCCGTACCGTCCGGCGGCGTCAGGATGCACCAGCGGTTTTCGAACAGTTCGGAAAAACCGGCGTCCGGCCCGGAATGCTCGGTCCCGGCGATCGGATGGGCCGGCACGAAATGCACGTTCGCCGGCAGATGCCCCGCCATCTGGCGGACGACCGACATCTTCACCGAGCCGACATCGGACACGATGGCGCCCGGCTTCAGCACCGGCGCGATGGCTTTTGCCACCTCCTCCGAAGCGCCGACCGGCACGCAGACGATGACGAGGTCGGCATCCTTCGCGGCCTCGGCCGGATCGAGCGTGTAGCTGTCGCCCAGCTTCAGTTCGGCCGCGCGATCGAGCGTCTTTTGCGATCGCGTCTGTACCGCGATCTCGCGGACGAGGCCGTTCTTGCGCGCCGCATGCGCGATCGAGGAGCCGATCAGGCCGATGCCGATCAGCGCCAGCTTTCCGAACACCGGCTCAGCCACGCCTGCCCCCCGTGAAATCGGCAAGCGCCGCAAGCACGAGAGTCATCGCCTCGTCGCTGCCGACCGTGAGTCTCAGCGCATTCGGCAGGCCATAGGCCTCGAGCCGGCGCAGGATCAGCCCGCGCGCGGTGAGAAAATCGTCGGCGTCCTTCGCCGTCCTGCCCGGCTCGTCCTGGAAATGGATGAGCACGAAATTCGCCGCGCTCGGCGTGGCATTGAGCCCGATCTTCGACAGTTCAAGATCGAGCCGCTCGAGCCATTTCTCGTTGTGCGCGGCCGATGTCTCGATATGCGCCATGTCCGCCAGCGCCGCGACCCCCGCCGCGACCGCCGCGCCCGACACGTTGAACGGTCCGCGGATGCGGTTCAGCGCGTCGACGACATGCTGCGGTCCGTACATCCAGCCGATGCGCAGGTTCGCCAGCCCGAATATCTTCGAGAAGGTGTGCGTCACGACGACATTCTCGCTCGCATCGACAAGTTCGCGCCCGTCGCTGTAATCCTCGCGCCGCACATATTCGGCATAGGCCGCGTCGAGCACGAGCAGGATGTCGGGCCTGAGGCCCGCATGCAGGCGCGCGATCTCCTCCTTCGGCAGGTATGTTCCGGTCGGATTGTTCGGATTGGCGACGAAGACCATCTTCGTCCGCTCCGTCACATTGGCGAGGATGGCGTCGACATCGGCGGTGTAGCCGGTCTCCGGTACCACGACCGGCACGCCGCCGCGTCCCATGATCGCGATCTTGTAGACGAGGAAGCCGTGCTCGGTGATGATGCCTTCGTCGCCCGGCCCGATATAGGCGTGCGCCAGAAGGTTCAGGATTTCATCCGAACCCGCGCCGCAGACGATTCGTCCGGCATCGAGCCCATACGCCGCGCCGATGGCCTCGCGCAGTTCGCGGGCCGTGCCTTCGGGATAGAGCGACAGCTTTTCGGATGCTTGTCTGTACGCCTCTATGGCGCGCGGGCTCGGCCCGAACGGCGTCTCGTTCGAGGACAGCTTGAACACGCGGTTCGGGCCCTTGGCGCCGGCCTTGCCGGGCACATAGGCCTCGATGTCCATGATGCCGGGGCGCGGCACCGGGCGGTTGGGCGGGATCGGCATTTTGTTCATTCCGCCGCGGCTTCCGCATCGGCCCGTGCCATCAGGTCCATCGGCCGCGCGAAGGAGCCGAGGCGCGGCGCGCCCTCGGGCAGGTTTGCGCTCGGCACGGCGACGAGGCCGCGCCAGCGGTCGGTAAAGCATTCCGCCAGCACATCGAACATGCCCGGCTCGGGCTGCAGGGCGAAATCGGCGGCCACCGCCGCGACCTCGTCCACCGCGGCATCGCCGAGCGGCTTTGCGATCACCACCGCCGGCGTGGCCGCCGGGCGGTCCGCATAGATAAGGAACGGCAGGCGCGCCATGACCACCGGCTGGCCGGGACGGCCGAGCCCCTCCCACCACGGGGTCGCGGTCCTGCCGAGGCCGATGAGGCCGAGATCGCCCTGCGATCTGGAAACGGCGGCGATGACCGCATCCGGCCCGTCCTGCATCACGAGCGGCACGTCGAATCCCATCTGGAAACGGGCGAGATCGCGCAGCGTGCCCTGATCACCCGAGCCGTCGACATGCACCGCATAGGGCGCCTGGACATGGGTGAAACCGGAAATAATGGTCCGCCAGATGTGCTCGACGGCCGAAAAGGGCAGTCGGCCGCTATGGCGCGCGACGAGGCGGCGCATCATATCCGCCTCACGGCCCGGCCGGAACGCCGAGCCCGTTTCCCCCGTCCGCTTGACCCGGACGAGCGCGTCGATGATCCCGCCCCGCTCGATCAGGAGCTGGTGCATGGTCTCGTCGATCCGGTCGATCTCCTGGCGAAGCTCGTCGAGGGTCTTGGGCTGCTGGCTCATGGCGGGCACTGAATACGCCGCCCGGCCGCGAAGTCAAAGAAACGTTGACTTCACCCGGATGCGGTATCTTGAGTGTTCCCGCCGCGCCGCAAAGCCGGCCTTGAGGAGAAGAAGGTTAATGGCGAGGCCAAGGGCCATCCCGACCACGGCAGACGCGGCCCGTCTCGAGGCGGATCAGCCGCACAGCGAGGTTGTGCGCTTCGATGCCAGCCGGACGCTGCCGCTCGACAGCGGGCAAACCCTTTCCCCGGTGCAGATCGCCTACCAGACCTATGGCGCGCTCAACGCGGACAGGTCCAACGCGATCCTGCTCTGCCACGCCCTGACGGCGGACCAGCATGCCGCCAATCCCCATCCCGTGACCGACAAGCCGGGCTGGTGGGATCTGATGGTCGGCCCCGGACTGCCGATCGACACCAACCGTTATTTCGTCATCTGCTCGAACGTCATCGGCGGCTGCATGGGCTCGACGGGCCCGGCCTCGACCAATCCGGCGACCGGCCGCACCTATGGCCTCGATTTTCCGGTCGTCACCATCCGCGACATGGTCCGCGCGCAGAACATGCTGATCGAACATCTCGGCATCGAGACCCTGTTCTCGGTGATCGGCGGCTCGATGGGCGGCATGCAGGTGCTGGAATGGACGGCGTCCTTCCCGGACAAGGTCTTTTCGGCGGTGCCGATCGCCTGCGCCGCGAAGCACTCGGCGCAGAACATCGCCTTCCACGAGGTCGGCCGTCAGGCCGTCATGGCCGATCCCGAATGGCTGGAAGGCCGTTACGCGACCGAAGGCAAGATTCCGCGCAAGGGCCTGTCCGTCGCGCGCATGGCCGCGCATGTCACCTATCTGTCCGAAGCCGCGCTGCAGCGGAAATTCGGCCGCGAGTTGCAGGAGCGCGATCAGCGCACCTTCACCTTCGACGCCGATTTCCAGGTGGAGTCGTATTTACGGCACCAGGGGTCGAGCTTCGTCGAGCGGTTTGACGCCAACTCCTATCTCTACATCACCCGCGCGATGGACTATTTCGACCTCGCGGTCGATTACGGCTCGCTGCCCAAAGCGTTCGCGGACACGCGCACGCGCTTCTGCCTGGTCAGCTTCACCTCGGACTGGCTGTTCCCGACCTCGGGCGCGCGCGACATCGTGCATGCGCTGAACGCCGCGGCCGCCAACGTGTCCTTCGTCGAGATCAAATCCGACAAGGGCCACGACGCCTTCCTGCTCGACGAGCCCGAATTCTTCGCAACCGTGCGCGGCTTCCTCGAAGGCTGCGCCCGCGCCCGCGGACTTCCGTAATGACGACGCCGGCGTTGAAGCCCGCCCGAGAGGACGCCGCCCTTCCGTTCGGCGCTATCGCCGAACCGGTCTCGCTGCGCACGCTCGCGCGCGCCGATCATCTTCTGATCGCGGAAATGGTCGCGCCTGGTGCCCGCGTGCTCGATGTCGGCTGCGGCGAGGGCGAACTTCTGCGCCTTTTGATCGAGACGAAGGGCGTCGACGGACGCGGCATCGAACTGTCGCAGGCCGGCGTCAACGCTTCCGTCGCGCACGGCCTCTCGGTCATCCAGGGCGACGCCGACACCGACCTCGACAATTACCCGGACGATGCGTTCGATTTCGTCATCCTCTCGCAGACGCTGCAGGCAACGCGGCGCCCGAAGGAAGTGATGGAGAATCTGTTGCGCATCGGCCGCCATGTCGTCGTGTCGGTGCCGAATTTCGGCCATTGGCGCATGCGCGCGCAGATCGTTCTGCGCGGCCGCATGCCGGTAACGAAATCGCTGCCCGACACATGGTACGACACGCAGAACATCCATTTCTGCACAATCCGCGATTTCGTCGATCTCTGCGACATCACCGGCGCGAAGATCGAACGCGCCGTCGCGCTCAACACCTCGGGCCATCCGGTGCAACTCCGCGCGCCGTGGTGGTTCTGGAACCTGTTCGGCGCGCAGGCGGTGTTCCTGCTGCGGCGGAACTGATCTATTCGCTGCTCTCACGCGTATTGACAGCCCCGCCCGGCACCAGCACCGGCTCCTTGACCCCGACGCGGCGCACGCGCGCCGCCTTCCGCTTGGCGCGGACCGGCGTGTAGACCTGCTTCACCGCCTCGACGATGTGGACGCCGCAGAACGGCGCCCAGCCCCATGAGCCGACGCGCTCAAGCCACAGCGCCGAACGCAGGATCATGCTCCGCCCGATCGGCGGGAACATCAGCGCCTCGCTCCAGTCCACCGGCGCGAACTGCGTATCGCGCAGAAGGTCGCCAAGCTGCTTCCTGCTGTATGGGCGTCCATGGCCGAACGGGGTGGTCTCCATCCGGGCCCAGGCGCCACGCCGGTTCGGCACGATGGCGAGCAGCCGCCCGCCGGGCGCCAGGCAGCGCCATGCCTCGCGCAGAACCTCGCGCGGATCGTCGGAACTCTCCAGCGCATGCGCCAGCACCACCCGGTCGACGGCGGCATCGGGCAGCGGCCACATATCGTCCTCGACCAGCGCCGAGGCGGCGCCGCGTCCCGATTGCCAGTCCATCACGCCCTGCTCGGCCGGCATGAAGGCAAAGACGCGCTCGGCCTCGTCGCGGAAGACGCCGATGAAGGGTGTCGCAAAGCCTATGCCCAGCACCCGCAGCCCGGCGGCATCGGCAAAGCGCGTGCGGATTTTCGCCCTCAGAATCCGCCGCACCACCTGGCCCAGCGGCCGGTGGTAGAATTCGCGCAGATCGATGACATCGAGCGACATGGCGTTAGTCTAACACGGTGCTGTTAACAGTACGGAAGCCCGGCCGGTACGGTTAATCCGAGTTGGCACTGGAACCCCGTCATCGATGCCAAAAGATGCCCATCGACGCGAGTCGCGGCCTCTGCTTGCCATGCTGCCGGAAGGCCGCACGACGTTCCGTTCCAACCGCTGCAAACCGCACCGGCCTAGGAAGCCGGTTCCAACGTCAGTACACGCGGCAGCCTCACGGTGAAGGTCGATCCCTTGCCGGGCTCGGAGACGAGCGTGATGTCTCCGCCGAGACGGCGTACATTGGCGCGCACCGCCGCAAGGCCGATGCCCTCGCCCTGCTGATCCTGCTGCCCGGCGCGGCGGAACAGTTCGAAGATGCGCTCGTGCTCGTTCGGCGCGACGCCGCGGCCATTGTCCTCGATCTCGTAGAACGCCTGGTCGCCTTCGATCCGGCCGCGCGCCACGATCTCCGGCGGGCGCGCCGCATGTCCATATTTTGAAGCGTTGTCGAACAGATTTCCGAACACCTGGTCGAGCGACAACCGGTCGGAGACAATACCTGGAAACGGCCCCTCCAGCCGGATTTCGCCCCGCTTTTCGTCAATCCGGTGCTGGATGTTCGCCGCCGCGGCGGTGATGAGTGCCGTCATGTCCAGCCGTTCCGGCGTCAGGGCACGCCGGCCGTCGCGCGATATCCTGAGGATGGCGTTGATGAGGCTGTCCATCTTCGCCGTCGACGCACGGATGAAGGACACCGACTCGTCGAAATCCTCCTCGATTTTCTTTTCTTCCGGAGCCGCCGGAATATTCGCCTTCAGCCTCAGCTTCACGATGCTGTCGAGAAACTCGTTCTTCTGCTCCAGCAGCTCGGTGGTGAACCCCATGATGTTGACCAGCGGCGCGCGCAAATCGTGGCCCACGATATAGGCAAAGCGCTGGATTTCTGCATTGGCGCGGGCGAGGTCCGCGGTGCGGTCGGCAACGCGGTTTTCGAGATCGAGGTTGAGGGTCGCAAGCTCGGCCCGCGCATGGACGAGTTCGCGGGTGTAGCGCAACGCAATGACCGCCGACGCACCGACGACGATGATGATGAACAGCGTACCGGCAATCACCGCGCGCTGCAGGTTTGTAATGGCGCTGGTCTGCGAGTCCATATTGGCGATCAGCCGCCCGTCGACGCGTTCGATCATCCCTCCGATGATGGCGCGTGCCTCGTCCATGACCGCGCGCCCGCGGTCGGACCGTACGATGGCCACCGCCTCGTCATGCTGTCCGGCGGCCTCGAGGTCGAGCGTCTGTTTCAGCTCGGCCATCTTCTCGGTGGTCAGCTCTTCGAGGCGCGCAACCTCGTCGGCCTCCGTGCCGGCGGCGGCGCGCTCCTTCAGCAGCGCAAGGCCCGACGGCAGCCGTTGCAGCGCATCGCGATACGGCTTCAGATAGTCGTCCTCGCGCGTCAGAAGGAAGCCGCGCTGGCCGGTTTCGGCATCGGCAAGAATGCTGCGCATCTCGACCGTCGCGGAGCGCAGCCGCCGCTGCGCGGTTATGTCCTCGGAGAGTTCGGCGGTCCGCACCGACAGCCAGAACGTCAGGGCGACGATGCCGAGCAGCACTGCAAGGCCGACGAGCAGAAGAATTGCCGTCGAGCGGATGAAAGCGACATTGGACAGCGACATGTACGGAAAGACCCCGGGCCCCGGCTTCTCATAGCCGGAAGCCGGACCGCGCGCCATTCCACAAATAAGGAGCGTTCACGCGCCCGGCCCGGGCAGGCACCCCGCCCCTCGGAGGCAGCCGGACGGGCTACGAAGTCTAGCGACTGATCGCGGAGGGCGCGGTCATGAGGCGTTCTCACCGCGTTTGTGCAGAAGACCGTCTTTATATGTACATGCAGAAAGCCGGCCCCGTTGGGGCCGGCTTCCGCGTATCTGCTGCTTGAGATGCGATCAGTAGCAGATCTTCTTGGTCTTCCAGACGAACTTGTCCCATTTGTGCGACCAGACCTTCACCTTCTTCAGGTAGCAGTCCGGGCCGTAATAGCCTTTGCCGTAATGCGCCGGGTAATACGGGCCGTAGCCGTAGCCATAGCCCGGGAAGCCGATGCTGATGCCGAAGCCGCCATGGCCGTGATGATGCAGGGGGCTGGCGGACGCGGCCGTCGGGGCGGCAATGGCGGCGAGGGTCGCGGCGGCGGCGATGCCGAGAAGGGTCTTGCGGAACATAGGGTCATCCTCTTTCAACGCGGGGGAGCCGGAGGGATTTCACGGCGCCGATGCTGATTGGTCGCGACGCCGCCAGACCCGGTTCAAAAGAAAAATGCTCGCCTCATCCTGAGGAGGCCCGCAGGGCCGTCTCGAAGGATGGGCGTCTCATGGTTCGAGACGCGGCTGCGCTGCTCCTCACCATGAGGACGGTTGACCTCGCCTCCCGCCTTCCCCAAGTTCCGCCCGGCCCATCTGGAGACGACATGCCCGATATCCGCCTGATCCCCTGCCTGTCCGACAACTACGCCGTCCTGCTCAAGGAAGGCGACACGGTCGTTCTGATCGATGCGCCGGAAGCCGCCCCGATCGAGGCCGTGCTGGAGAAAGAGGGCTGGCGGCTGACGCATATTCTCGTCACCCACAAGCATGCCGACCATATCGACGGCATCCCGGCGCTGGCCGCCGCCTTCAAGCCGGAAATCATCGGCCCCGCCGCCGAGGAGAGCAGCATTCCGGGCCTGACGCAGACCGTCCGCGAGGGCGACACCGTCACGGTCGGCCCGTTCAAGGTCGAAGTCTTCGACACGCCGGGCCACACCAAGGGCCATGTCGTCTTCTATTTCCCGAAGGAGAAGCTGCTGTTTGCCGGCGACACCATGTTCGCGCTCGGCTGCGGCCGCCTGTTCGAGGACACCCCCGCCGCGATGTGGAACTCGCTGAAGAAGCTGCGCGCCCTGCCGGACGACGTCACGGTCTATTGCGGCCACGAATACACGCTGTCGAACGCGCGCTTTGCCGTCACCGTGGACCCCGGCAACCAGGCGCTGAAGGCCCGGACGGGGGACATCGAGGCCGCCCGCAAGGCGGGAAAACCGACCGTGCCCTTCGCGCTCGGGCTCGAAAAGGCGACGAGCCCGTTCCTGCGCGCCGACGATCCGGCGGTCGCCGAGGGCGTCGGCAGACCGGGCGCCGCGCCGGAAATCGTCTTTGCGGAAGTCCGGGAGCGAAAGAACAATTTCTGAGCGTTGCATTGCCCCAAAAGATGGGGCATAGAACGCGCCTCGCGGCGGCGTTTGCCGCGGCAGACTGGCAGCGTGCGGGTGTAGCTCAGGGGTAGAGCACAACCTTGCCAAGGTTGGGGTCGAGGGTTCGAATCCCTTCGCCCGCTCCAGTCGCCCTTTCCATCGAAGCCGTGGGCATTCCACGGCTTTTTGCATTCTCAGTCGATATTATGCGCGGTATCCGGAACGGCCTCCGGAGGGCCGCGGTTACTGACGGGTTACTTGCTGCTCCCAAATGAAACGCGCCTCCGCCGTTGATCGGTCGCCGGCGTAACTCCCTCTCGCACTTTACTGGACACCACACTTGCCAGCTTCCAAGCACGATACATTCGCCGACCGCCAATCCACTGCAGCCAGCGCCAAGCAGGCGCTGCTCGAAAAGTTCAGGACCCGACCAGCCGCTGACGATCCGGCCGAGATCGAGCGGCGCGCCGAGCGCGCCCGCATCGCCGAAGCCCGCGCCGCCCGTCTCGCCGAGAAGGAAGCCGCGCGCAAGGCCGAGGCAGACCGGATCGCAGCCGAGCGCAAGCAGAAAGAGGACGCGCGGCTGGCTGCCGCAGCGGCCATCGAAGCCGAGCGCCTCGCGGCCGAACAGGCAATCATCGATGAAAAGAAAGCCCGCGATGCCGCCAAGGCCGCGCTGATCAGGCAGGTGGTTGTTGACGAGGTTGCGCAGAAGGCCGCCCGCGACGCCCGCTACGCCGCCCGCAAAACGCGCGCCGCGCGAGGCTGAGGGCAACGAGCGGCCGAATCCCTTCGCCCGCTCCGCCGCCCTTCCTCTTTACGGCATATTCGCAATCTCCCATCATCCTCGGCGGACGATCCTCCGAGGAAAGGGGTTGTGATGCGTAGCTTTATTCTCGCCGCCGCGGCGTTTCTGTTCCTGATCCCGTCCGCTCACGCCTCCACGGTCACGGTCCGGGTGTCGAAATCCGAACAGCTGATGCGGGTCTATGTCGGCGAGCGGCAGGTCTATTCCTGGAAGGTTTCGACCGGCGCCAAGGGCTACAAGACCCCGCTGGGCTCCTATTCGGTCAAGCGCATGCACACGATGTGGCACTCGCGGAAATACGGCAACGCGCCGATGCCCCACGCCCTGTTCTTCACCGAGGGCTGGGCCGTCCACGGCACCACCTCCGTCGCCGCGCTGGGGCGCCCCGCCTCCCACGGCTGCGTCCGCCTGGCACCCGCCAATGCCAAAACGCTTTTCCGGCTGGTCTCGACTTACGGCCGCGCCCAGACCCGTATTGTGGTCACAGGCTGACCTTTTTGACGCGCCCGGGCCTCGCGCGGTTGAATTCCGCCTGGAGTTCCTCCACAAAACCGCTTCCCTGGTGGAAGGCACTCCATGGCACCGGGCCAAGCCCCTGCAAACACGCTCCCAGCCGGCAATCCCCGCGAGTTCCTGCTCGCGCTGTTCGATGCTGCGGTGAAGGCCGCTTTGCCCTCGGTCATCGTGCCGGCGCACCTGCCCGCTCGCCCGAAGGGCCGCACCATCGTCATCGGGGCCGGCAAGGCCTCCGCCGCCATGGCGAAAGCGGTCGAGGATAACTGGGACGGCCCGCTCGAAGGTCTCGTCGTCACGCGCTACGGCCATGCCGTTGCGTGCGACAGGATCGAGATCGTCGAGGCTTCGCATCCCGTTCCCGACGCCGCCGGCGAGGATGCGGCGCGGCGCATCCTGCAAAAGGTTCGGGGCCTCACGGCCGACGATCTCGTCATCGCCTTGATCTCGGGCGGCGGCTCGGCCCTTCTCGCCCTTCCGGCGGAGGGCCTGACGCTCGCCGACAAGCAGGCCATCAACAAGGCCCTGCTCGCCTCCGGCGCTTCGATCGACGAAATGAACTGCGTCCGCAAGCATCTCTCCGCCATCAAGGGCGGGCGGCTGGCGGCGGCGGCGCATCCCGCGCGCGTGGTCTCGCTGCTGATATCGGACGTGCCGGGAGACGATCCGTCCGTCATCGCCTCGGGACCGACGGTTCCGGACCGGACGACCTTCGCCGACGCGCTGGCCATTGTTCGTAAGTACAAGATTGCCGAACCCAAAGCGGCGATCGCGCATCTCGAAAAGGGTGCGGACGAAAGCATCAAGCCCGGCGATCCGCGGCTCGACGGCAATTCGCTCGAACTGATCGCAACGCCGCAATTGTCGCTCGAAGCCGCGGCCGAAGCCGCGCGCCGGGCCGGCATCACGCCGCTCATTCTCGGCGATGCCATCGAGGGCGAGGCGCGCGACATGGCCAAGGTCATGGCGGGCATCGCGCGGCAGGCGGAGAAATACGGCCAGCCGGCGAAACCGCCCTGCGTCCTGCTGTCGGGCGGCGAAGCCACCGTCACGGTGCGCGGCAAGGGCCGCGGCGGCCGCTGCGCGGAATTCCTGCTGGCCTTCGCCGTCGCAATGGACGGGCTGAAGGGCGTTCATGCCCTTGCGGCCGACACCGACGGCATCGACGGCAGCGAGGACAATGCCGGTGCGATCGCGCTGGACGACATTCTGGCACGCGCGGCGAACGCCGGCGTCAACGCCAAGGCGGCGCTCGCCGACAATGACGGCTACAGTTTCTTCTCGAGCACGGGCAGCCTCGTTGTCACAGGGCCGACGCTCACCAACGTCAATGATTTCCGAGCAATTCTGATCGTTTGAAGATGATGAAGGGGCGGGCTGGGGCTCGCGGATAAAAACATGCGCAATCGCAACGCTAAGATCGTCGCCACCGTCGGCCCGGCTTCGTCCAGCCCGGAAATGCTGGAAAAACTGTTCTACGCCGGCGTCGATATGTTCCGGCTCAATATGAGCCACGGCACGCACGAGGACCACAAGGCGCGCTTCGAGGCCATCCGCGCGCTCGAAAAGAAGACCGGAAAGCCGGTCGGCATCCTGCTCGACCTTCAGGGCCCGAAGCTGCGCGTCGGTACGTTCAAGGACGGACCGGCCACGCTGCAGAACGGCCAGAGCTTCCGCTTCGACCTCGACAATACGCCGGGCGACACGAATCGTGCCTACCTGCCGCATCCGGAAATCTTCGCCGCGGCGAAGCCGGGCGTGCAGCTTCTGCTCGACGACGGCAAGATCCGCATGGAAGTAGTGGAGCACGGCAAGGATTTCGCGATCGGCAAGGTCGTGACGGGCGGCGTTCTGTCGGAGCGCAAGGGCGTCAGCGTCGTCGGCGCTGTCCTGCCGCTCGATGTCATCACCGAGAAAGACCGCCGCGACCTCGAATTCGGCCTCGATCAGGGCGCCGACTGGGTGGCGCTGTCCTTCGTCCAGACGGCGCAGGACCTGCATGACGCGCGCGAGCTGATCGGCGACCGCGCGCTGATCATGTCGAAAATCGAAAAGCCCGCTGCGGTCGATGTGCTTGAAGAAATCGTTGCCGCGTCGGACGCCATCATGGTCGCGCGCGGCGATCTCGGGGTCGAAATGCAGCCGGAGGAAATCCCGGCGGTGCAGCGCCGCATGATCAAGCTGTCGCGCGAATACGGCAAGCCGGTCGTTGTCGCGACGCAGATGCTTGAAAGCATGATCAGCGCGCCGACACCGACGCGCGCCGAGGCGTCCGACGTCGCAACCGCCGTGTATGAAGGCGCCGATGCCGTCATGCTCTCGGCTGAATCCGCATCGGGCAAGTTCCCGGTCGAGGCGGTGACGATGATGAGCAAGATCGTCGCCAAGGTCGAAACCGACCCCGAGTACAAGCGCCTGATCGAAACCTCGCATCCCGGCTCGCGTGCAACGATCGCCGACGCGATCTGCGCCTCGCTGGGCATGGTGGCGAACGTTCTGCCGCTCGCGGCGGCGGCGACCTACACCACGTCCGGTTCGACGACGCTGCGCGCCGCGCGCGAGCGTCCGCTGGTGCCGATCTTCTGCCTCACGCCGAAGATGGAGACGGCCCGCCGCATGTCCTGCGTCTGGGGCGTTTCCGCCGTCGTGACGCGCGACCTCGAAAAGGTCTCGGAGATCGTGGCCTTTGCCACCGAAGCGGCGAAGAAGGCGGGCGCGGTCAAGGACGGCGACATCATGGCGGTCACGGCCGGCATGCCGTTCGCGCAGTCGGGCACGACGAACCTGCTGCGTATTTTCGAAGTGGGCGCCGACACCGGCGCGGCGAAGTAAAAAACAAGAAACGACAGTTCAGCATTTGAAGGAGGGGCGCGATATGGCGCATTGGGTGCGTTTTGAGCACGGCGGCAGGATTGCCGTCGGTACGCTCGAAGGAGATACGATTGCCGTGCATTCCGGCACGAGCCTGTTCGACAATCCGAAGCCGACGGGCGAAACCGCGAAGCTCTTGGACGTAAAGCTGAAGGCGCCGACCGAGCCGACCAAGATCATCGCGATGTGGAACAACTTCCACGCACTCGCGGCCAAGCTGAATGTCGCGGAGCCGGCGGAACCGCTGTTCCTTCTCAAGGCGACATCCTCGGTCACCGATCCCGGCGCGACCGTGAAGCGCCCGGTCGGCTATGACGGCCCGGTCGTGTTCGAGGGCGAGCTCGGCATCGTCATCGGCAAGACGGCGACGAACGTGTCCGAAGCCGACGCTGCCGCGCACATCTTCGGCTACACCTGCGTCAACGACATCACGGCGGCGGCGATCATCCAGAAGGATCCGACATTCCCGCAATGGGCGCGCGCCAAGGGCTATGACGGTTTCGGCCCGTTCGGCCCCGTCGTTGCCACCGGCCTGAAGCCGGAAACGCTGACGATCAAGACGATCCTCAACGGCCAGGAACGGCAGAACTATCCGATCTCGGACATGATCTTCCCGGCGCAGAAGCTGGTGTCGCTCCTGTCGAGCTACATGACGCTCAATCCGGGCGATCTCATCGAATGCGGCACCTCGGTCGGCGTCGGCTCGATGAAGGAACCGGTCAACCAGGTATCGATCGTCATCGACGGCATCGGCCAGCTCGACAACACGGTCGAAGTGTAATTACAAGGCAGACGAGAGATTGAAAGGGCGCTTCGGCGCCCTTTTTTGATTGGCCGGGCGCGGGTCAATAAAAAAGGCCGCCCTCTCGGGCGGCCTTTTCATTGTCGGAGATCGAAGCCGATCAGACGGCCTTCGCCTCGTGCATCTTCGCGATCTCTTCCTGGCTGTAGCCAAGCTGGGCGAGCACTTCGTTCGTGTGCTGGCCGAGCAGCGGCGACGCCGTGATCTCGACCTTGAGGTCGGAGAACTTGATCGGGCTGCCGACCGTCAGGTACTTGCCGAGCTGCGGATGATCGACTTCGGCGATCGTGCCGGAAGCGCGGAGCGACTTGTCGTCCGCGATTTCCTTCATCGACAGCACCGGCGCGCACGGAATGTCGTACTTGCGCAGGATGTCGACCGCCTCGTACTTCGTCTTGTCGGCCAGCCAGTCTTCGATGACCTTGAAGACGTCGAAGATCTTGTCCTGGCGCGCACGCGGCGTGTTGTACTCCGGATCCTCGATCCACTCCTCACGGCCGAGCGCCTTGCAGATCGGCGCCCAGGCATGACCCTGGATCGTGAAGTAGATGTACGCATTCGGGTCGGTTTCCCAGCCCTTGCACTTCAGCACCCAGCCCGGCTGTCCGCCGCCGCCGGCATTGCCGCCGCGCGGAACGACATCCGAGAATTCGCCATGCGGATACTGCGGATACTCCTCGAGGTAGCCGAGGGCGTCCAGACGCTGCTGGTCGCGCAGCTTGACGCGGCAGAGGTTGAGAACCGCGTCCTGCATGGACACGGCGACCTTCTGGCCCTTGCCGGTCTTGTTCTTGTGGTGCAGCGCGGTCAGGATGCCGATCGCGAGATGCATGCCGGTGTTGCTATCGCCGAGCGCGGCGCCCGTCACCATCGGAGGGCCGTCCCAGAAACCCGAGGTCGAGGCGGCGCCGCCGGCGCACTGCGCGACGTTCTCATAGACCTTCAGGTCTTCGTAGTGATGGCCGTCGGAGAAGCCCTTCACCGAAGCGACGATCAGGCCCGGGTTGATCTTCTGGATGTTCTCCCAGGAGAAGCCCATGCGATCGAGCGCGCCGGGGCCGAAGTTCTCGACGAGAACATCCGACTCCTGGATGAGCTTGGTCAGGACGTCCTTGCCTTCCTGCGTCTTGGTGTCGAGCGTCAGCGAACGCTTGTTCGAATTCAGCATCGTGAAGTAGAGCGCATCGGCGTCCTTCACGTGACGAAGCTGCGAACGCGTGACGTCGCCCGCGCCCGGACGCTCGACCTTGATCACGTCGGCGCCGAACCAGGCGAGGAGCTGCGTGCAGGCCGGGCCGGCCTGAACGTGCGTAAAGTCGATGATTTTGATCCCTTCAAGCGGCTTTGTCATGATGGGTCGATTTCCCTTTGGTCAGTCGTTGACTTCTTTCCCGACGGGTCGTCCCGGCCGGGCGTTTAAACGGTCGCTGCACGCGGGCGACAAAACCCCGGCAGCGTTGGAAATTGCGGAGCAGCTGACGGCCCGTTTGCGAAGGGCTTTCCAGCGCGCCTCTTTCTCCCACTCGCGGCGCTTTTGCGCTTCTTCATTCGCTGGCGGCAGAGACTGCCGCGGACCTCATATAGGTAGTCCGGACGGGCTGTCGCCCGCCCGGAATATCGTCGTTACTTCTTCTTCGTGACAACGCTCTGCGGATTCAGGTTTCCGATATTTCCGGATTCCGATCCAGCAGCGGGGTCGATGACGGCGTTGATGAGCGCCGGCTTGCCGGCGTCCATCGCCTCGTCGACCATGCGCTTCAGCTCGTCCGGCGTCGTGGCGTAGTAGCCCTTGCCGCCGAACGCTTCCATCATCTTGTCGTAGCGCGCATCCGGAACGAACACGGTGGTCGCCGGATCGCGGCCCGTCGGGTCCTTGTCGACGCCGCGATAGATGCCGTTGTTGTTGAAGATGACGATGGTGATCGGCAGATTGTACCGGCAGACCGTCTCGACTTCCATGCCCGAGAAGCCGAAGGCCGAGTCGCCCTCGACCGCGAGAACCGGCAGGCCGGTCTCGACCGCCGCGGCGATCGCCGAACCCATGCCGACGCCCATCACGCCCCACGTACCGACATCCAGACGCTTGCGCGGCTTGTACATGTCGATGATGCCGCGGGCGAGGTCGAGCGTGTTGGCGCCCTCGTTGACGAGGATCGCGTCCGGACGCTCCTTGATGACCTGCTTCAGCGCGCCCAGCGCCGAATGGAAGTCCATCGGCGAGGAGTTCTTGCCGAGCTTCGCCGCCATCTTGGAGATGTTGGCTTCCTTCTTGTCGTTGATCGTCTTGACCCAGTCGGCCGCCGGCTTCGGAGCGCCGCTGAGCGCCTTGTTCAGCTCGCCGAGAACCGAGCCGATATCGCCGACCAGAGGCGCCGCGATCTCGACGTTCGAGTCCATTTCCTTCGGCTCGATGTCGATCTGGATGAACTTCTTCGAGCCCCGCGGGCCCCACTGCTTGCCCTTGCCGTGCGACAGGAGCCAGTTGAGGCGCGCGCCGACAAGCACGACGACGTCGGACTCAAGCAGCGCGGTCGAACGCGCGGCGCCGGCCGACTGCGGATGGTTGTCGGGCAGAAGACCCTTGGCCATCGACATCGGCAGGAACGGGATGCCCGTGCCTTCGACGAATTTGCGGATTTCCTCGTCGGCCTGCGCGTAAGCGGCGCCCTTGCCGAGAATGATCAGCGGCTTCTTGGCGCCCTTCAGGACGTCCACGGCGCGCTTGACCGCATCCGGGCCCGGGATCTGCGCCGGTGCGGCGTCGATCACCTTGACCAGCGACTGCTCGCCCTTGGCGGCTTCCATGACCTGGCTGAACAGCTTGGCCGGCAGATCGAGATAGACGCCACCCGGACGTCCCGACACCGCCGCACGGATCGCGCGGGCGACGCCGATGCCGATGTCCTCGGCGTGCAGCACGCGATAGGCCGCCTTGCAGAGCGGCTTGGCGATCGCCAGCTGGTCCATTTCCTCATAGTCGCCCTGCATCAGGTCGACGACCTCGCGCTCGGAGGAACCCGAGATCAGGATCATCGGCCAGCAGTTCGTCGTGGCATGCGCCAGCGCCGTCAGGCCGTTCAGGAAGCCCGGCGCCGACACCGTCAGGCAGATGCCCGGCTTCTTGGTCAGAAAGCCCGCGATCGCCGCCGCGTTGCCCGCGTTCTGCTCGTGGCGGAACGAAATCACGCGCATGCCATTGCCCTGCGCAAGACGACCGAGATCGGTGATCGGAATGCCCGGAACGCCGTAAATCGTCTCAA
>LNFM01001400.1_pt1 | contig 54797 bp, 51 predicted proteins | sample 596031 | NCBI WGS metagenome assembly LNFM01 (sample SAMN04254537, study PRJNA301005) | activated carbon metagenome | isolation source: dual media filters at the Ann Arbor, Michigan drinking water treatment plant | place: USA: Ann Arbor
CCGAAGCGCGGCTCTCTTCGAGCACGGCGCGGCGGGAGACGACGATGTTGCCGCGCTGGCGGTCCATCTTCAGGATCGCGAACGGCTGCACGATGTTCATCAGCGGGCCGACGTCGCGCACGGGGCGGATATCGACTTGGCTGCCCGGCAAGAACGCGTTGGCGCCGCCGAGGTCGACAGTGAAGCCGCCCTTCACGCGGCCGACGAGCGCGCCATTGACGGCTTCTTGTGCGGCGAATGATTTTTCGAGACGCGTCCAGGCTTCTTCGCGGCGCGCCTTCTCGCGGCTGACGACAGCGTCGCCGAGCGCGTTTTCGATGCGATCGAGATAGACTTCGACGATGTCGCCCACTTTCGGAGCGCCGGCGCCGTCATCGATCAGAAATTCGCGAACTGGAATACGGCCTTCGGTTTTCAGGCCAATGTCGACGACGACGAAATCGTTTTCGATCGCCACGACGGTCGCCGGGATAACCCGGCCTTCCACCATGCCGCGTGATCCGAGGCTTTCATCCAAAAGAGCCGCGAAATCGTCGCGCGTGGGGGTCTGGGCTTCAGTAGCCATTCTTACTTCAACTCCAACATTGATAAGGGCCGACCGGTTGGCTCCGGCGGTCTCGGCTGCACCATGCGGCCGTCCTTCGATTTGGCTTAAGCAGCGCCAAGCGACCCGGGCCCAGTTGGACCTCAGGAACGCGGGATCTCTATAGATAGAGAGGCTCGGCCCGGCAAGAAGCTATGCCGTCCTCATGCGCTCAATGATGGCCACGGCCGCGGCGACTGCCGCATCGATTGAGAGGGCGGTGGTGTCCAGCAAATGGGCGTCGGACGCCTGGTAGAGCGGTGAATCGGCGCGTTTCATATCGCGCTCGTCGCGTTCGGCGATTTGCGCCTTCAGGTCTTCAAAGCTGATCGCTTCGCCCTGTTTCTGCAGTTCAGCCAGCCTGCGGCGGGTGCGCTCCTCCAGTGACGCGGTGACGAAGAGCTTCACGTCGGCGTCGGGGCAAATGACGGTGGCGATGTCGCGGCCATCAAGCACCGCGCCAGCAGGATCGGCGGCGAAGGCGCGCTGAGCCCGGCGCAGCACGGCGCGTACGGCCGAGATGCTGGCGACCTTGGATGCGGCGAGCCCGACGGCGCTGGAGCGGATGCGGTGCTCATCGATCGCGGCAAGATCAAGCGCCTCGGCGGCCTCGATCGCAGCCGCCTCCTCGGCTGGATCGCCGCCGGCATCGAGCACGGCTAGGCCCACGGCGCGGTAGAGCGCGCCCGTATCGAGCCGCTTCAGCCCATAATGTTTGGCGACGCCGGCCGCGACCGTGCCCTTGCCGGAAGCCGTGGGTCCATCGATGGCGATGATCATGGGCGCGACTTAGCAGTCATGTTCCGTAGCGCAAGCTTGACACAGCGTCACGAAACGCGCGGGATTCAGACATGAGCATTGAATCCTTTGACGTCGTGATCGTCGGCGCGGGCCTGTCGGGCATTGGCGCCGGCTACCATTTGCAGCGCGACTGCCCGGGCAAAAGCTACGTCATCTTGGAAAACCGCGCCGCGATTGGCGGCACCTGGGACCTGTTCCGCTATCCCGGCATCCGCTCGGACAGCGACATGTTCACCTTGGGATATAGCTTTAAGCCGTGGACCGAGCAGAAGGCCATCGCAGACGGTTCCTCCATCCGCAAATACGTGAACGAGACGGCGCGGGAGCACGGCATCGATCAGCACATCCGCTTCAGACATCGCGTCGTGAAGGCGGAATGGTCGAGCGCGGACGCGCGCTGGACTGTCACGGCGGAACACGACGGCGGGCAGACACGCTTCACCTGCAAATTCCTGCTGATGGCTACCGGCTATTATAATTACCAGCGCGGCTATCTCCCCGAGTTCAAGGGCGCCGACCGGTTCCAGGGCGACCTCATCCACCCGCAATTCTGGCCGGAGAACTTCGACTATGCGGGCAAACGCGTCGTCGTTATCGGATCCGGGGCGACGGCGATGACGCTGGTGCCGGCGCTGACCGACAAAGCCGCGCACGTGACGATGGTGCAGCGCTCGCCAACATGGGTCGCGTCGTTGCCGGCCGAGGATCGTTTGGCGAATTTAGCGCGGCGCTATTTGCCGGCGCAGCTGGCCTATGATCTCACGCGCTTCCGCAAGATCGCCTTCCAGCAGTTTCTTTTCCGTATGAGCCGCAAGCAGCCGGAAAAGGTGAAGCGGCGGCTACTCGATCTCATCCGCGAGCAGCTTGGTCCAGACTATGATATCGAGAAAGACTTCACGCCGCGCTACAATCCTTGGACGCAGCGTCTGTGCCTCGTGCCCGATAACGATCTTTTTGTTGCGTTGCGCGAAGGCAAGGCCTCAATCGCCACCGACACGATCGATACCTTCACAGAGAAGGGGCTCAAGCTTTCCTCCGGCCGCGAGATCGAAGCCGACGTCATCGTCACGGCGACGGGGCTTAGCTTGCAAATGCTTGGCGGCGCGGAGTTGTTCGTCGACGGCGCCAAGGTCGAGACTGGACAATCATTCGCCTACAAGGGCGTGATGATTAACGACGTGCCCAACATGGTGTGGGTGATATTCGGTTATCTGAACGCGTCGTGGACATTGCGCGCCGACCTGATCAACGAATACGCCTGCCGTCTGATCAACTACATGGACGAATACGGTCTCGATCAGGCGACGCCGCGGTTGAGCGGCGAACAGGAGGCGCTGCCGTTCTCGGATTTTTCCTCCGGCTATTTCCAGCGCGCGCAGGAGATACTACCCAAGCAAGCTGGTGTCGCCCCTTGGATACAAAGCCAAAGTTATGCGCGTGATTTGCGTGATTTGCGCTATGGCGCGATCGAGGATGGCGTGCTGGAGCTAAAGCGTAAGCCGGCGCCGGCGCTTGCGCCTCAACGAGCGCTCGTGGAAACCGTCGGCTGATGCTGGTGCATGCACGCCGGTTGCGATAGACGCGGGCCACACTAAGGGGCGCGCGCTTGAAAGTTCTGAGCCTTCTCGTTCTCGTTTCGTTGATCGCGGGGCTTGTCGTCGGCGCGCTGATCCGCAGCGAAGCGCCGGGGCTGACCGCGTTCGCCAACAATCTCGAAGCCTTCGGCGGGCTCTGGCTCAACACATTGCGCATGACGGTGGTGCCGCTGGTGGTGTCACTGCTGATCACCGGCATTGCATCGGTGGCTGATACGGCCCGCACCGGCGGCCTGGTGCTGCGCGCGATTATCCTCTTTACCTTTTTGCTCTTCTTCGCCGCTCTCTACACGACGCTGGCGACGCACGGTCTGCTGGCGCTGTGGCCGGTGCAGTCTGATGCTGCGGCGGCCTTCGTCGCCGGCGTGGGCGATCAGGCGGTAACGGTGACTGAGGCGCCGACCTTCGGCGCCTGGCTGCAAGGCTTAGCGCCGGACAATCCCGTGCGTGCCGCGGCGGAGGACGGCGTGCTCTCGCTTGTCGTGTTCTCGATCTTCTTTGGCTTTGCCGCGACGCAGCTTGAGCCATCACTGCGCCAATCGATCGTGAGCTTTTTCCGGGCCGTGTCGGAAGCGATGATCGTTATCGTGCGTTGGGTTCTGCTGGCCGCGCCGATTGGCGTTTTTGCGTTGGCGCTGGGCGTTGGCTTGCGTGCGGGCTTCGGCGCGGCGGGCACCTTGGCGCAATATGTGGTGATCGTCACGGCGGTGACGGCGGGCTCAACCGTATTGGCTTGGTTGCTTGCTATCACATGGGGGCGCCAACCGATTGCCCGCTTCACCGCGGCTGCAACGCCGGTTTGGGCGATCGCAGCGTCGACGCAATCGTCTTTGGCGTCATTGCCCGCGATGCTGGAAGCCGCGTTGCGCGGGCTCCGCATTTCGCCGCACATCGCTGACGTTACGCTGCCGCTCGCCGTCGCGATTTTTCGGTTCACCAGCCCGGTGGCCAACCTTGCGGTCTGCTTCTTCATCGCCGAACTCTACGGTCTCGAACCATCCATGCTGCAAATCGCGAGCGCGATTTTCGTCGCCTACGCGGTGAGCATCGCGGCTGTCGGTCTGCCCGGGCAGATATCGTTCATCGCATCGATTGCGCCAATCTGTTTGGCGCTCGGCGTGCCCACGGAAGTGTTGGGCATTCTGATCGCAGTCGAGGTAATCCCGGACATTTTCCGAACGCTCGGCAATGTCACAGGCGATCTCGCCGCAACCTCCATCCTCGCGCGTAACACGCCGCGCGAGGAGGAGACGCTGAAGGATTAGCGGCGGAATTGCTGACAAGCGTCAGCGTAGTGGCTTTCGGCTTGTTCGATGCGCACGGCTGAACTTTCGGCGCCGTAAGCATTATCCGTTTCCGACTCGGAAGCGCCAGCAATGGCGGCGTCGCCTTGCGCAGTGATACGCGTGCCAATAGTGCGCGCGGCGATGCGGACTTCCGCCGGCATCAGCGCTTGTGCGACGCCAGCGGTGACGCAATCGCAGAAGCCGGGCGTTTCATACTGTTCGCACGCGGCGCGATAGGTGCGTCGCGCCTCGCCAATCTCTTCATCGCTGGCGAACTGACGCGCATCGGGCGTCGGCGTAACGGGCAGGACGTTGGCGGTCGGCGGCAGTTCCGCGCTGATGGCGGAATCGTACTGGCCGTTCGGGTTGAGCGGTTTGGTTTGGGCGATGGCGAGTGAGGTCAGCGAAACTGCTGACACAAGTGCGGCCGCTGCGAATAGTTTGCGCATGGGGATGTCTCCGGGGGTTGTGACGCGGAGAACGCGCGGTGGGCTGTGGAGTTGCGTTGCGGCACTGCGGAACCAAGAGTCACGGTGCTTGCCTCGCTCACACTTCAACGATCTCGCCGCCAAGCCCGGCCATGCACGCCGCGAAACCTGGGAACGATGTTCCAATCATCTCCGCTTCATCGACCGTGACGGGCTCCTTCGACGCCATCCCGAGCACTAGGAACGACATCGCCACCCGGTGATCGCCGTGCGTGCGGATCGTCGCCCCGCCTTTGACGCTTTTCGGTCCGCCGCCGCGCACGACCAAACCATCCGGCAATTCTTCCGCATCGACGCCGCAAGCGCGCAGGCCCTCCACCATCAGCGCAATGCGATCACTCTCTTTCACGCGCAGCTCGGCGGCGCCGACGATGCGCGTTTCGCCTTCAGCGAAGGCGGCGACAGTAGCCAGGATCGGGAACTCGTCGATCATCGCCGGCGCGCGCCGTGGCGGCGGGGCAGCACCCCGCAACTTGCTCGCGCTCACCACCATGTCGGCGATCGGCTCCCCAATCGGATCGCGGCGCTCTTCGTAGCTAATCTTTGCACCCATCTCGAGCAGGGTCTCGAAGAAGCCAAGCCGGAGCGGATTAACTAGGACGTCTTCAACGCGCACTTCGGACTTCGCCAGGATCAACGCCGCCGCAACCGGAAACGCCGCTGAAGAGGGATCGCCCGGTACGTAGATGTCGGCGCCCTTGAGCTTGCTCGCCCGTACGCGCGGATGCAGCGCGCCGTCGATCTCAACCTCGTCGATGTCGCCGCCGAAGACAGCGAGCATGCGTTCGGTGTGATCGCGCGAGCGTTCGGGCTCGATCAAAATGGTCTCGCCTTCAGCGTTGAGGCCCGCCAGCAGCACCGCGGATTTCACCTGCGCTGACGATACCGGCGAGCGATAGGTGATGCCCTTCAACTTGCCGCCATGCACGATGAGCGGCATGCGCTGGTTCTGTGAATCGAAGCGCGCGCCCATTTGCGAAAGCGGAGCGATGACGCGGTTCATCGGGCGCTTGCGTAGCGACTGGTCGCCATCGAAGCGCGCACTTAAGGGATAGCCGCTCGCCGCACCCAGAAGCAGGCGCGCTGCGGTTCCCGAATTGCCGCAATCGATGGTTTCGCTGGGCTGCGCAAGCTGCCCCGCGCCGTGGACGACCCAGCGACCCTGATCGTCTTGTTCCACGGTCGCGCCAAAGCTGCGCACCGCCGCCGCGGTCGCCATGACGTCAGCGGCTTCCAACAGTCCGCGGATCTCGGTTCGGCCTTCCGCCAAGGCGCCCAAAATGAGCGCCCGATGCGAAATCGACTTATCCCCGGGCGGGCGGGCGCGGCCCTTGAGCGGTCCAGCAAAGCGCGCCCTCAGACGCATGACGACACCTAATATGAGTTGGGAGGACAAAGCTTTTGACAGGCGCTCCCGATGGTGGCAAGCGAGCGCCCCGCGCGCGGGCTATTTATCGCGTCGCGAGCCGATAGGAGAGCCGTTTGGCCAAGACCGATTTGGGCGACAAGCAAGTCTGCCCGAACTGCGGGGCGAAGTTCTACGACCTCCGACGGCGCCCGGCGGTCTGCCCGAAATGCACCACAAGCTTTGACCCGGCCGAGGAAGGCGTTCGCGCCCGACGTGGCCGCGCCCGCGTCGCCGCCAACGATCCGTCTTACGAGGATGATGACGAGGTCGAGAATAAGAAGAAGGCCAAGAGCGGCGACGACGAGGACGATGAGGACGAAGAAATCGAAGAAACGGTCGCCATCGACGCCGAAGCCGATGCCGAGCCGCTCGTCGTCGATGACGACGAAGAAGAAAAGCCGGCCGGCGACGAAATCCCCGAGGGCTTCTCCGAAGGTGAGGAAGATCTCGGCGAAGACGCCGCCGACGACGACACTGTGCCGCTGATCGACGACGAGGAAGAGTTCCCCGAAGACGAGATCGGCGAAATCGGCGGTGGCGATGACGACGACAGCGGCCGCTAAGCGCCGCGCTTGAATGCCGGAAGTGCGGAGCGTAGGTTCCGCGCGTTCCAAAATCGCCCGGTCCCAACCGGGCGAAGAAATGGGCCCTTAGCTCAGCTGGGAGAGCGCCTGCATGGCATGCAGGAGGTCAGCGGTTCGATCCCGCTAGGGTCCACCACCTAGTACAGCGTTGTAAACGCACGACTTTTTTCGCCGCGTAACGCTCGGATAGTACGGCACTAGTTTTCTTTGTAGCGAACAAGAGACGCGATGATGCGGTCGCAACGCGCCGAATCTGGCCTGTGTCTCTGTGGGCAAATTTCGAGTTAGCTGTTTCGTCGCCGCGCTTGCGCAGAGGCGCGCGCGCTCGACTCTTCGGTAGAGCGAAGAGTAGCGGGTGCGCCGATTTGTGGTCGCCTGGCAACTTGTCAAAAGTGAACTGAACACAACGCCCCTGGCTCAGTGCGAAACGACCGGCGTCGCCGGTGGTGCTCTCAATTGAACTGGGCAAAGCGCGCGCGTTGTGCCGCCCAGGTTTCGGGTATCGGTTGGGCGATCAGAGCGGACAAGGTCAGGCGCGGTGGCTGACGGCCGTCAAGAATCATCTCCACCAGATCCGGTGCGAGATAGGCCAGGGGCAACAGCTTCGCGGTATGCAGGATGCAGTGCTTTTCCGTGCGCGCTAGCTCACGAATTGACCTCGGCTGTCCGGCGTCAAGCTTGGCGACCCACGCTTTTGCCCTAGTGATGGCGCGCACCAGTGCATCATCAACGCGCGGCTTTGCTGCGCCGTGAACGCCTATCATCGTGGTCGCGTTGCGGGGGCGCGCCATTGAGATTGATGCTCTGATGCGGATCATCTGATCGAGGCGCTCTGTCGTTGTGGACGAGGGTAGCGCGAACAGCGACGCTTCATCTAGAGCATCGGCTTTAAGCTCGAGCGTCAGATGTCGTGCGCCGACTTCAACGCGCTGGAGGGCATCGACCACGCGATCTTGCTCCGCCTCGTTTGCCTTCCAATCCGATGTGAGCAGGGGCGATGTCGCAGCAATGACCGCCTCATCCATGGCGCGCATCGCAACGCGCCGTAGCGATCCTGCCTCCTTGCTTCGTCCTCGGAGTGCCGGTGCTGAAACATAATATCGAAAGCGACGCGATCCTTTGCGCGCGCTTGTTGGCGCCATGGCGTGACCGGCATCATCAAACAGCTTGCTCTTGAGAAAACCGATGGTGGTCGTCGGGCTCGCGCTCGCCATTATCCGCGAAGATTGCTTGCGCCTCATCCCATGTCGTCGCGCCGATGATCGCCTCGTGCTGACCGGGATAGACCTTACCCTTGTGCCGGATCATCCCGCGATAGAGCGGGTTTGTGAGTATGGTGTAGAGACCGCCGCGGGTGATCGGATGTCCGCCGTAGGCCATGCCGGCAGCGCTTGTCCATTGCTTGGCCATCACGCCAAGTCGCTCTAGCTCAGGCTCCAGCGTGATCACCGATCGCAATGCGATGAAACGCCCGAAGATGAGGCGAACGTGCTCTGCTTCAGTTTCGTTGATGGTGAGCGTTCGTCCGTTCGGCTCGTAGCCAAGCGGCGGTTTGCCGCCCATCCACATGCCCTTGGCTTTAGATGCTGCGAACTTGTCCCGGATGCGTTCGCCGGTGACCTCTCGTTCAAACTGCGCAAACGATAGAAGGACGTTTAGCGTCAGCCGACCCATGCTTGTGGTGGTGTTGAACGCCTGCGTGACCGAAACAAACGAGGCGCCGGCTTTATCGAGAACCTCCATGATCTTGGCGAAGTCCCCCAGTGAGCGCGTCAGACGGTCCACTTTGTAGACGACCACCACATCAATCCGCCGCGCTTCGATGTCCGCCAGCAGACGTTGAAACGCCGGTCGCTCTATCGAACCGCCAGAATAGCCGCCGTCCTCATAGGGTTTGCCGAACAGCGTCCAGCCTTCGCCCACCTGTGACTTGATGTAAGCGCCGCAAGCCTCTGACTGTGCATCGAGTGAGTTGAAGTCCTGGCCCAGACCTTCTTCGGTGGAGGTGCGGGTGTAGATGGCGCAGCGGCGGCGTCCGCTCATGACGATTTCTCCCGCGTGAAATCATCAAGCTTGAAGAAGCGCGGGCCGTTCCAGTGCACGCCAGTGATGGCGCTCGCGACCGCGCTCAGCGATGCATAGCGGCGTCCGTTCCAGAGGAAGCCGTCGTCTGTCACTGTGACGGCGAAGGGCACGCCATTCCATTCGCGGACTAGCACTGTGCCCGGAGACAAACGCGGCAGCGCCGGGCCGGGTGCAACGAAGGCGGTGTCCAGCCGACGACCAGCTTTGCGGACGGCGACAGCGGACGTCGCCGCTTCTTGCTGGTAAATAATCGCCCGCAGCAACAAGTCACGTGAACTGTGCTGCGGGAGGTCATCCTTGCAGTACTGGACCCAATGTTGGCGCAGCTGCTCAAGCGACATCTGGCGAAGCGTGAGAGTTTCAACAATCATGGCGTCGTCGCCAACCGTGCGAGGATGGTCGCCGATCGCGCGATCTCAGCAAGGTCGCTGCTGTATTGCGCGATTGTGTTAGCGGCGAAGGCGGCGGGCGCGCGTTGACCGAGCACGATTTCTTCATTGGCCGCTTCAGCCAATTCCACCATGACCTGCCACAGCGCTTCGAGCGCAACGCCTGCGGAAGCCGGCGCGATCATTTCTTGGCGTCCAGTTTGTAGACGCGTTCATCACCGACTTTGGTTGACGTTATGGACAGGCCTCGACCTTTTTTGAGCGCGCCAGCAATGGCGCCGCGCACCGAGTGCTGCTGCCAACCCGTCAAAGACATGAGCGTGGTGATTGATGCGCCTTTGGCCGGTCGCATTGCAGCGACGATCACATCTAGCTTTGACCCTGCGACGTTTCCTGCGCCGCGCTGCATTGCTTGGCGGCTGGCGCCCTTGGCCGACTTCTTGGCCGAAGCTGATTTGCTTGGACCAGATTTGGTTTTCGGTGACATTGTGCTTGCTCCGTGGCCGACGTTGCGCCGGCACGAGAGCAAGCCCCGCAAAATCGGGGCGAAAGGGGCGTTGAAATGAGGGGCCTCTGAGAGAGGTCTAATGTACGTTCCGCTGGTGTTCCTTGCAGTTCATGCTGCACCACACACGCTCCATTTCGCCCTGTAGTCCAGTCGAATTCTGCTCAGCAGGGGATGGCCGTTGCGGGGCAGAAGCCGACGTCGCGGACTTTGTGATTTTGCGCACAAGCGGACATCGCGAGCTTCACGGGCAGCTATGGCGGCTCTTACAGGGAGGGACGTGCCGCGAGTTCGCATGAAGTCGAACGGGAACATCGACCGAGCGTACTTGTGGCCTGGATCGGCGACCGCGCATGCTGAATGGGCGCTCTATCGGCGCGCGAATAATTGTCGGGCGTCTTGGATACTCTCGAAGAGGATCATCCTCCGCTGCCACCCCCGAGCGGCCCCCGGCGGCCGACGGGCCGAGTTCGCTCGACTCGCGATATGATGCGCGAATGACCAAGCAGACTAAGCCGCCTAACGGTTGGGGCGTCGACGCGCTGACCACCCATTTGCAGATGGCCCACGAAAATCGGTTCGCGACCTTCGCGAATAAGAAGGTTGAGAGCCAGCTTTTGATCGCGCTGGACGGCTGCTTCGTGAAGATCGTTCCAGCGCTGATCAACCCTAATCACCCGGTCGCCGCGATGCTACTCATACGCACGCACGCGCTGTTCCGCGGCGCTTGCGAGCACGCAATGGCGGGCCAGCTCCCCGAGACGTTCAACATCATCCGGGCCTGCCTGGAATGCGCGGGCTACTCACTCCACATTGCGAAAAATCCCGGTGCGGATCGGGTCTTTCTTCAGCGCCACGATGACGCAGCGGCGCTCCAAACTTCGAAGAACATGTTCAAGGTGTCGGAGGTGAGGAAGACGATCACCGCCGCCAACGCAAAGGCGGGCGAGGTCTTCGACCTGCTTTACCAACTGGCGATCGACCAGGGCGGGCACCCGAACGAGCAAGCCATCACCGGCAACATGCGGATGATCGAGGGCGACGGGAAAATCGAGATCCAGCAGGTTTATCTGCACGGCGACGGCCTTCAACTCGACTTTGCCCTGAAGTCCACGGCGCGCGCGGGCGTTTGCACCCTTGAAATCCTGCGTGAGGTTTTTCCGGAGCGATTTCGCCTCCTCGGCATCACCGACGAGGTTCTGAAATTACGGCGGGGCCTCTAGGATCTGGAGAAAAAGTGATGGCGACGGAACACGTCGAACAGCAGATCAGGCGATTTCTCGAAACCGCGGAGCCGGAGACCCTCTGCGTGCGCGGCGCGTGGGGCGTCGGCAAGACCTTCATCTGGAACTACGTTCTCCGCAAAGCGAGAGACGAACAAAAGATCAAGCTGGATAGCTATTCCTACGTCTCCCTGTTCGGATTGAACAGCATCGAGGAACTTAAGTACGCGATCTTCGAGAACCGGATTCCATTGGCCGAGATAGGCAAAAAAGCGACCTTTGAGTCGCTCGAGCGCAACGCGCGAACTTATTCGAGGGCGATTTCGGCTGCGCTGTCAAAACTCCCTATTGTCGGCGGGTATTTTGAAGTTGCCGCCCCGCTATTGTTGCTGACGATCGCTCAACAGATTGTCTGTATCGATGACTTGGAGCGGAAGGGTTCGGACTTAGAGGTCCGAGAGGTCTTTGGTCTTGTCTCGTTTCTCAAGGAGCAACGCGACTGCAAGGTTGTCCTACTCTCAAATACCAGCGAGCTGCGGGACCAAGACAAAGAGCAATTCGACGCTCACCTTGAAAAGGTAGTCGACGAGGCTCTGACATTCGAGCCGACGCCGCAGTATTGCGCCGAGATCGCGCTTACGGACGATCAGACCGGGTTGGCCAAAAAGTGTGTGGCGCTCGGCATCTCAAATATTCGCATTATAAAACGCATTCAGCGCTTGGTTGATCACGTGCAGGTGCCGCTGCGTTCCTTTCGCAAGGAAGTCCTTGATCAGGCGGTCCACACGCTGGCAATCCTCGGGTGGATCAAGTTCTCCAAGGAAACGGCTCCGCCGCTGCAAATGCTGCATAATCGGCTCGGTCGTCGGATGATGGAGTCAGTGGGGCAAAAGAAGAAAGACGAAGACCCCAAAGAAGCGGCGTGGAACGCGCTGATCGACAACTATGGCTTCGCTGACATTGATGACTTTGATGCCGTCCTGTTGGACGGTGTAGAACACGGGTACTTCGATGAAGAGCGGTTGAAGGAGCAAGCGGAAAAACTCAGCCGCAGCTTTGAAGATCAAGAAGGGCAAAACGCTCAGCGCGCTGCTTGGCGCATGTTTCACGACTCGTTCGACGATAACGGCGCGGACGTTGCCTCGAATTTGTTTGCCGCGCTCAAACAACACATCTCGCACGTCAGCATCACCAATCTGAATGGTGCGATGACCGTGCTGAAGGAATTAGGGCAACGAGAAAAGGCAACAGAGCTGCTCGCTGCGTGGGTCCAAAGCCGACAGGGCAATCCGCGGAACTTCGATCTAGATCGGGGACCTTTCAGAGGGGAAGTTAACGACCCCGAACTCGTCGTGGCATTTGCAGCGGCGGCGGCCGAGCAAACCGAAACGAGAGAACCAATAGAAATCCTGTTGAAGCTCGCTGAAGATGGGGGATCTGAGGAGGACTACGCCATACTGGACCGCATCAGCGTCGAGGACATCCTCGCACAATTGAAGTCGCGCAAGGGCGATGATTTGCGAGCCTTAATAAACGCATGCATCGGCTCGGACAGGATTATCAACGCACGCGATGTTGAACGGCAGGTTTCGGCTCGCGCCAAAGAAGCGCTCGCCCGCATCGGTGCGACGAGCGACGTGAATGCGCTGCGAGTTAGTCGATTTGGCGTGGGCCCAAAAGCGCAAGGTGGAAGAGAGGAACAGTGATTGCCGTTTTGGGGCAACGTATCACTGAAGTCCGATCAGGTTGACCAACAGCAATGTCGCCACGACTGCGGCCACCGTCGCGACCTGCACTAGCAGCACTATCCTCATGTCGAAGAGTATTTTGTAGTCCGCGCTGAGGGGCATGGCGCGGAGGCGATCCACAAACAGTACTTTGCCCGTGCGGCCGGTGTGTGCGTAGAAATACGGTCTATTGAAGAAGTCGATCCACGCCAGCGGCCATACGATAAACGCGGAAGCCACGAGTAGGACGCCTTGCCATAAGTTGTAACGATGAAAGCCAGCGTGCTCTCTCGACGCACGCATGTTGGTGGCGATCTGGCTTGCGTGAGTTCGCGCGGTGGCACCCCCGATCGCCATCCAAATGAGGGCGGCGTCTTTTTGCCAATTGGTAAGCACGAGATGAAACGGCAACACAATTAGATCGATGATCGGGTGGAATAGCGCCCGATACAACGCTGCAACTTGAACCATGAGGTCGGACAGCTCTATGCCCGACGCCCGCGTCACGAAGTTGAAGATCGCAACCGAAGACAGGAGCATGGTGATCTGTGTCCACCAGCTCTTGTACGCTGCCTTGACGCTTGCCCACATGCGGCGCTCCCCACCGTCAAGTGTAGCACTTCAGCTCAGCCCCTCAACGACGAGTACTGACGCTGAAAGTCCGTTGAGCGGCACGCAGGCTGGAAAGGCCGTTATTGGGATGAAGTGCTCGTGCCGATGAGCAGATAACTACCGATTATCGACTCATCGATCCGTTGCGACCGAACCGCAGCGATCAGCGGGGGAGTCGAACCGTTCAGCGCATAAGTGATGATCGTGGCGCGGCGGTGAGCGGGCCAAGCCACGGACCCGATAAGCGCGCCAAAGCCGACGCTCATTGCGATACGGCCGACCGGCAATCGGTGACCCCAAATCAGGCGGTGACCTCCGTCGAGAGAAGCCCCGACCATTTTCTTTCAAACGTTCGACTAAGCGGAGGCTAGACAAGCGCCGTGCGCGCGCGCGTTATCTCACCAACGATAGGGAGCGCATACCATGGATGCTTCACAGCTTATGTTCAAAGAAGGCTTGATGCGCGGTGAGCGCATCCTGGTCACTGGCGGTGGCTCTGGCCTCGGCAAGGAGATGACCGAGGCGTTCGTGAAATTAGGCGCCGATGTCTACATCTGCGGGCGCAGGGGCGATGTGCTGAAGGAAACCGCCGACGAGATCATGGGTATGCACGGCGGCAATGTCTGGCCGATCCCGTGCGACATTCGTAACGCCGAAGCGATTCACGAAATGGTGGATCAGATTTGGGCGACAGGCGGCGCACTCACCGGGCTCATGAACAACGCCGCTGGCAATTTCATCTCACGCACCGAAGACCTGACGCCGAAGGGTTTCGACGCGATCTCCAACATCGTCTTTCGCGGCTCGTTCTACGTGACGCACGACATTGGCAAGCGCTGGATCGCCGAAGGCAAGAAAGGCAACGTTTGCTCTATCATCGTCACCTGGGTTTGGGATGGCGGCCCGTTCACGGTGCCTTCGGCCATGTCAAAGGCCGGCATCGACGTCATGACCAAATCGCTCGCCATCGAGTGGGGTCGCTATGGCATTCGCCTCAATACAATTGCCCCAGGACCGTTCCCGACTAAGGGCGCTTGGGAGCGGCTCTCGCCAGGCCGTGACGCGGCGACAGCAAGCGCGAGCGTCGGTGTCGACAACCCATCTATCCACGGCCGCATTGGGAAGATGCACGAACTCTGCAATCTCGCAGTTCTGTTGATGGCGCCCGGCGCTGAGTACATAAACGGTCAGACCATCGCGATTGATGGCGGCCAGCATCTGTTAAACGAAGGCGGATTTTATGGTCTCTTGTCGCAATGGGGCGACGCGGAATGGGAAGCCGCCCGCGAGGCGATCAAGGGCGCCAACGAAAAAGATCGGGCCAAGCGCACCACATAAAAGTACGGCGCGCCTTGGCTCACGCAACATGACCATCGGCTGGATTTGAACGGCCAAGCCCGTCGTAAAATGTGTCGATCCGGCGCGTGCTGGTCCGTAGCGGACGCAATGCGAGCGCAAGTCACGAGACGAACCAGCCCTTGGCGACGGCAGCCGTCCGCCAAACCAGGGCTCCGGCCGGGAAGGCGAACTGTTCAGCGAAGGATCGATGTCGAGGGCGTTGCCGGCTGAGGGAAAGTCTTTCAGTGGCAAATCACGATCGCCTTAGCCCGGCTACAGCGCGCTTAAGCGCGTCGACAGAACTAGCACGCGCCTTGATCGCGATGGTCGCGGTCTGTGCATGCATGAACCCGTGGACACCACCGGCGTATACATCGAACTCGATTTCAACGCCGGCTAAATCGAGCGCGCGCGCGAAGCGCGCATTTTCGCCGAAGAATAGATCGCAATCACCAACGGCAAGATAGGTGGGGGGCATTCCTGAGAGGTCACGCGCGCGACCAGGCGCGGCGTAGATTGGAACGGATTCGGCGCTGATGGCCTCGCCTAGATAGCAACGCCAAGCGAACTGATTGCTTGGCCCGCTCCAGACCGGCACATTGTCTGCTCCAACTCCTGCAGCAGTGCGGTCATCAAGCATTGGATAGATCAGGTGGAGAAAAGCCGGCCGGTCTTTACCGGTGTCGCGAAGTTTGAGCGCCAGCCCCGCTGCTAGCCCGCCGCCTGCGCTTTCACCGATGAAGCCAATGCGGGAGCCGTCAATGCGCCATCGTGGGGCGTCGGCGAGGAGAAAGGCAAAGGCCGCAGCACAATCGTCGAGAGGAGCGGGATATGTAGCCTCCGGCGCCAAGCGATAATCCACCGACGCGATGATGCATTGAGCTTCCGCAGCGAGCGCTCGCATCGACGGCGCCTCCGATAGAGCGCTGCCGCCAACGAATCCACCTCCGTGGATATGGAGCGCACATGGCGCTGCTGTGAGAAGGCCAACGGGGCGATGCATCAACAGGCGCACGCCCGGAGAAGTCGGCAGTGTCACCGATTCAGAGATGACTTGCAGGTCATCCGGTTGTGCGACCACGCCCACCGTCATTTTGCGAAAGTCGCTGAGGGTTTCGGCGCTCAGATGGAAATGCTTGAAGCGCTCCACAAAATCGCAAAGCTCTGGGTCAATATTCACGAGCGCGGCGTCCGGCGCCAACGAGCAGCTTGGTGCGTCGCAGCGATTACGGAGGCCGCGTCAATTCCATGCTTTGCATAGAGGTCGGGCAGATCGCCTGACTCTCCAAAGCGCGTGACGCCCAACGCGTGCACCGGATGTCGGGCCACTGCGCCTATCCACGAAAGCGTGAGAGGATGACCGTCAATCAAGGTGACTAGTCCGGCGTCAGCAGGCACGAGCGACAATAAGGACTCTATATGCGCCGCTCGCCTCATGCCTTTAGCGCGATCGGCACAGGCCGCGTGCCAATCATTGTAGAGCCTGTCAGGCGAGGTGATCGCAAGCAGGCCAAGCCTTGGATAGTCCTCGATGAGGGTTGCAACTGCCTCCATCGCTTCTGGCGCAATAGCGCCGCAATAAGCGATGGCGACCGGGCTTGAACCTTCGGGCTTGCGCAACCAATAAGCGCCTTCGATCAGGTCCGCTTCCTGCTCTTCACTCAGCGCGCGCGGCAACTGCGGAATAGTGCGCGTAGAGAGTCGCAAATAAACGGAGCCACCTTGTTTGGCCTGCATGTGGCCAAAGCCCCAGCGCATGAGCGTTGAAAGCTCATCGACATAAGCAGGCTCGAAATATGCCAGGCCCGGCTGACCAATGCCGATCAGCGGGCTGTTGACGGATTGGTGGGCGCCGCCCTCCGGCGCAAGGGTGATGCCCGAAGGTGTGGCTACCAGCATAAAGCGGGCGTCCTGATAGCAGCCGTAGTTCAACGCATCGAGGCCGCGGGCAATGAAGGGATCGTAAAGCGTGCCAATCGGCAAAAGGCGTTCGCCCCAAAGATCGCCAGCGAGGCCCAAAGCCGCCAACAATAGAAACAGATTGTTCTCAGCGATCCCGAGCTCAATGTGTTGGCCCGTCGAACCACCGCCCCATTTTTGCGTCGATGGGATCTTCGCGTCGCGAAAAACGTCCGGCGAAGGGTTGCGCCGAAAGAGGCCGCATAGATTTACAAACCCACCAAGATTGGTGGAGACGGTGACGTCCGGCGAGGTGGTGACAAGTCGCGCAGCGAAGTCAGGGTCGGCTTTGACAAGGTCGACGAGAATGCGCCCGAAGCCCGCTTGCGTGGACATTTCTTCGGCGCGAGGTCGCGGAAAAGTCTGACGGTCTGGGATCTCGATGAGGGACGCGACAGTTGGGGCGGTCTTTGTCGCGCGCGCAAAGGGCGTCGATGAAAGAAAGGTGCGAAGCGCTGCGGCGTCTTGTGGGGCTAGTCCCGCAAAAGGGGCCCATTCATGCCCACCTGCGATCCCCATACTCTCACGCAAAGCTTCGATTTGGGTCGGGGTCATTAGGCCGGCGTGATTGTCTTTGTGACCCGCGAACGGAAGCCCGTGGCCCTTGATCGTGTAGGCGGTGAACAGCGTAGGCGTGTCATCGTCCGCTGCCGCAAAAGCCTCAAGCAGCGTGTCCACGCAGTGGCCGCCGAGGCCGGTCATCAAAGCGTCGAGGCTGTCATCGTCGTATGATTCGATGAGGGCTTGGCCACGCGGGCTAAGATCACGGGAGAGCCGTCCACGCCACGCACTCGCGCCTTGATAGGTGAGTGCTGCGTAATCTGCGTTGGCGCACTGATCGATCCAGTCTCGCAATTCGTTGCCGCCGGCGCGCGCGAACGCTTCACGTTGCCGCTTGCCATATTTGAGCGTGACGACACGCCATCCCGCAGTGTCAAAGATGTCCTCGAAACGGTCGAACATGCGATCTGCGGTAGTCGCATCTAAGCTTTGGCGATTGTAGTCGACGATCCACCACATGTTGCGAATGTTGTGCTTGTACGCCTCAATGAGGGCTTCGTAGATGTTGCCTTCGTCGAGTTCAGCGTCGCCAAGAAGAGCGATCATGCGGCCTTCGCGCGCGGCATCAAGCCAACCATGGGCTTTGAGATAATCCTGTGTCAGCGAAGCGAAAGCTGTGATGGCGACACCCAGACCCACAGAGCCGGTGGAAAAATCCACGTTGATCTTGTCTTTGGTGCGAGAAGGGTACGATTGGGCGCCGCCAAGACTGCGGAAGCTCTGTAATTGCTCAAGGCTCTGGCGTCCGAGCATGTATTCGATCGCGTGCAACACCGGAGAAGCGTGAGGCTTGACCGCGACTCGGTCGGCTTCACGCAAGGCGGCGAAATAGAGCGTCGCCATGATGGTGGTCATTGAGGCGCACGAGGCTTGGTGCCCACCGACCTTTAGCCCATCGCGGCTCTCCCGCAGATGATTGGCGTTGTGGATGGTCCACGCCGAAAGCCATCGGAGCCGCGCGTCGAGCAGCTCGAGCATGCGCACTTGTTCGGTGTTGGTGATGACATCAGGCGCAGTCAGAGTATTCATTTGGGCTGCTTTTAGACTTCAGATCTGACGATCGTGTCCGATCCAATAGGGCTCGCGCAGGCGGCGTTTAAAGATCTTGCCTGAATCTTCGCGTGGTAGAGCGACCTCGATCTTCACGACGCGCGGCAGTTTAAAATCTGCAAGTCGTGGCTGAAGAAACGCGCGCACGCTTTGAAGGTCTGGATCGGCGCCCGGACGGGGCTCGACGACGGCACAAACCTGTTCGCCGAATTCTGGGTGGGGTATGCCAAAGACCGCGCAATCTGCGACTTCGGGCATTGTCAGGAGTTCAGCCTCTATCTCCGCAGGATAAATGTTCACTCCGCCGCTAATGATGATGTCGCGGGCACGGTCGCGCAGAAACAGAAAGCCGTCCTCGTCGAGATAGCCGATGTCGCCAAGCGATACGAAGCCATCCCTTTCGATCGCAGCGCGATCTTTCTCGCGCTGATGATAGGTAAAGTCGGGAAAGGCTGAGTTGCGGATGTAGACCTCGCCGACTTCCCCAGGCGCCAATATCGCCCCGTCGGGCGAGATAATGCGGAGAGCGCAACCGTCCATTGCTTTGCCGACGGTGCCGGGTTTTGCGAGAGCTTCTTCAGATGTGCACGCGACGACGCCGCCGGTTTCGGTGCCCCCATAATATTCTCGTATGACCGGGCCCCACCATTCGATCATGGCGCGCTTTACGTTTGGTGGGCAGGGCGCAGCAGCGTGGGCGACAAATTCAAGCGAAGATAGGTCATAGCCGTTGCGCGTTGCCTCCGGCAGCGCCAGAAGTCTTGAGAACATTGTTGGCACCATGTGCACATGCGTGATGGCGTGCGTCGCAATGAGCGCCAGAAGCGCCTCCGGTTCGAATTTTGGCTGAAGGACCACCAGCCCGCCTGCGCGCGCTGCCCAGAGGCCGTAAAGATTCGGAGCGGCGTGGTACATCGGCCCAGTGATGACCGTGCGCACGGGGCGGGTTAGCGATAGTCCCAGCGCCGTTTCTACGAGGCCCGCCATCGACGCTGCCATCGCCGCATCAGCCGGTGCGCGGCGAACCCCTTTGGGTTTTCCGGTGGTGCCAGACGTATAGATGATGGCGTTGCGACTGGGCGTAACTGGCCCGGTCCAGGGGGCGCTTTTGGCGATGAGTGCTTCCCAACGCAGCGATGCGCTTGGCGGGGGCGTTGGGGGCGCCGCCAAATCGTATGCCCGCACGATCTCGCTCGGAGTGTCTACGACAATCAGCTTGATGCCGTCTGGCAATATCGCCTTTACCTCGCCGAGGAGGTCTTGGTGGACAATCAGTGCTTTGGCGGCGCTATCTTGCAGGATGTAGCCGATCTCATTGGCTTTGAAGTGCCAGTTGATCGGCACCGCATAGGCGCCCAGACGGTCCGCAGCGAAACTTGCTTCGAAGAATGCGAAGTCATTGCGCAAGAGCGTTGCGACGCAATCGCCTTCACCAACGCCTAGGTTGGCCAAGGCAGTGGCGCCCCGTGCGGCTCTTTCATCGAGGTGTTGCTTATCGAGCCGCCGATCGCCGCTTAAAATCGCCCCGCTCATAAATCCGCTCCTCCGTGTCTGAACGTCAAGCTCTCATGCCTTGAACGATCGGTCAATTAATGCGGCGGTCAGATTGCGATATCCCAATCGCGCCAAACGCTGCCGTCATCGGCGCCAACGCGCGGTGGTGGGCCCTGTATTGCGCCAGGTGTCTTGGAAAAGCGTGGCGCAGGTGCGGGTTGGATATGGCCGTTTTGGGTGACGAAGGTCTGGCGCGCCTGATTGTGCGGATGAGCATGGGCTTCGCCCATGGCAAGCACAGGGGAGATGCAAACGTCTAAGTGCTGGAGGCGCGACAACCAAGATGCCAGGTCTAGACTGAGAAAGATCGACTCCAGGCGCGCGCGCATTGCGGGCCAGTCGCTTTCGTCGTGCTGGCGTAGCGCAGCCTCGGCTTCGACGCCAAGCGCGTCCAACAGGCGCGCGTAGAAATGGTGTTCGTAGGCGCCGACGGCGATGTAACCACCGCATGCGCAGCGATAGGTGTTGTAGAAGGGCGCCGCGCCATCCAGGTCGTTGGCTTCGCGAGCGTCGTTCCACGCGCCCATAATGCGTTTGCCCATGATCATGTTCATGAGTGAGGCGGCGCCATCACTCATGGCTGCGTCGACAACTTGGCCCTGTCCGCTTTCGCGCGCATGAATCAATGCGGCGAGCAATCCGAACGCGAGATAAAGCGCGCCGCCGCCCAGATCCCCTATAAGGTTGAGGGGCGCCATTGGTTTTTCGGCGGTTCCGATCGCCGCAAGCGCTCCGGAAATGGCGATATAATTGATGTCATGGCCGGCGAGGCGCGCAAGCGGTCCATCTTGGCCAAATCCGCTCATGCGCCCGTAGATGAGCTTGGCGTTTCTGGTGAGCACAATTTCGGGACCTAGTCCCAGTCTCTCCATCACTCCGGGGCGAAATCCTTCGATGAGGATATCGGCGCGATCGCATAGCGACAGCGCACGCGAAGTCCCAACGCTAGTTTTCAGATCACATACAACTGAACGACGGCCACGCTCTGTTATGAGCGCTGGGTCTCGATCTTTGGTGTCGGGACGATCGACGCGGACAATATCGGCTCCCAAGTCCGACAGCAGCATTGCACAGAATGGAGCCGGACCAATGCCAGCAAATTCGACAACCCGCAAACCCAAGAGAGGGCCGCTAGCACAGCTGCTCACGGAGTTTCGCCATATCGCGGCAGGCCGGAGGGAATGTAGAAGCTCACGAAACTGATGAATTTCATCAAGGTGACGGCCTCCTGGAAACGCGCCTCAATCGTGTAGGCGTCAATGCTTTCAAGCCACGGCAGATAACTTAGCATTTCCGGTTGGCTGCGCTCTTGAAATTCAAGTGTCAGCAAAAGGCTTTCCGGCTGCGCCACGGCCTTAGCGCGCTTCTGGCGCAGCGCCTTTTCCACGCCTGCTTTGATGAGGGCGCAAGACGCTTTAGGCGTAAGCGTATTGATGCTTGTCTTGCCGATGGCTTCCTTGGTGATGATTGTTTCGACGTCTGGGAGCGTTTCCCGCACATGAGCGATGTAATCATGGTCGCCGGAGCTAAAGACGAGTGGTACGCCAAAATGCCCGGCCACCAAGGCGTTGAGCGTCGTTTCTGATTGTGAAACGCCATTTACGCGTATGTCGCGGAACGCGCCTGTGAAGGTATGGGCGAGCACCGCGAGACGTGCTTGAGCTGATCCGTGGTGACCGACGAATACGGCTGCCCCAAAGGTCCCATGCTCGATCCCTTGCATTTGCAATAGGGGGCGCGGCCAAGAGCGGACGATGCGCACATTCTCGTTGAAGCGGTCGAGTAACAGCATGTGCGCGGTGCCGTGACCGTCGGCGACAACGAACTCGGTGGCGCCCGCCGCTTCAGCGCCCTCGATGGCAGCGAGAACTTCTTCAGTGTACCATTTGCGCCCAAGATCAAACTCAAAGCGGTTCGGGCCCGTGCTCGGCAAGTGTGCGACGCCAGCGACGCCCTCGATGTCGGCGGAAATAAAAATGCGCATGATCAGGCGGCCTTACGCACAGCCGCGATCGCCTCGTCGATGCTTGGGGCAAGCTTATCGACAATCTCGGCGACGTGCGTCTCGTTGATGATGAAAGGCGGCGCTAACAGCACGTGGTCGCCGTTGACGCCATCTGCAGTGCCAAAGCCAGGGTAACAAATGAGGCCACGGGCGAAAGCGGTTTTCTGCAGCGTGTTCCAGAGCATGGTTTCGGCGGGAAACGGCGCTTTGGTCTCGCGATCCGCGACGAGTTCGACACCAATCAGTAGGCCGCGGCCGCGAATGTCGCCGACATGAGGATGCTGGCCGAGCCGGTCGCGGAGCGCCTCGCGCAAGTGGGCGCCCATTGCTTGCACATTCTCAAGCAGATTTTCTGAGCGGACAGTATCGATGACGGCAGTTGCTGCTGCGGCGGCGGTGGCGTGCCCGTTATAAGTGTGCCCGTGAAAAAAGAAGCCTCGGCCGCGTGCTATGGTGTCGACTACGCCGTTGCTTACTAAGATCGCGCTAATCGGCTGATAACCTGCGCCCAAGCCCTTTGCGACAACAGCAATGTCGGGCACGACGCCATCTTGTTCGCATGACAGATAGGTGCCCGTGCGACCGCAGCCGGAAAGAATCTCATCAAGGATCAACAACACGCCGTGCTTGCGGCATACTTCGGCGATTGCTTTGAAATAGCCTGGAACTGGAGGCACGCAGCCGGCTGTCGCGCCGACAACGGTTTCTGCAACGAAGGCGGCCACTGTGTCGGGGCCTAGCTCTTCGATCTGCGCATTCAGTTCTTTTGCTAGCCGCGCGCCATACGCTTCCGGGGTCTCGTCCACGCCGCGATCGCGATACTCGTAACAGGGTGAGACGAAATGTGATTCCGGCAGGAATTGTTCGAAAAGCATGCGGCGGATTTGATTGCCGCTGATGGCGAGCCCGCCGATAGCGCAGCCATGGTAGCTCTGGCGGCGCGAGATAAACCGCCGTCGCTGCGGCTCGCCACGTTCGTTGTGATACTGCAGCGCAAGTTTTAGCGCGCCATCCATGGATTCCGAACCGCCGGAGCCCGGAAACACCCAATCCAACCCTGGGGGCGTCATCGCCACCAAGCTATCGGCGAACGTTTCCTGCGCTTCGGTGGTGAAATAGGCGTTGTAAACGTAGGCGAGTTTTTTTGATTGGCGAGCAATGGCTTCACTGATCTTGTGGGCGCTATGCCCTAAGCACGACACTCCCGCTCCCGAGGCGCTGTCGATGTATCGCTTACCTTGTGCGTCGATCAGGTAAGGCCCGTCTCCCGCCACCGCGACCGGGTAGGGCGTGTTGAGCAAGCGGTGCATGATGTGGGTCATCGCGTGGGCCTTTTGCGGATTGTATCTTGTAATGTCCGAACGCTCGTTCAATGATAGGACGGGTTTCGTTTGCGGCGCAAGCGCTTCGGCGCGAGCTTGAGCAACGACATGGGGCCAAGCGGAGCGGACGAGTGAGGCTGGCGGGCGTACTAGTTCGACGTTTAGCGATGCTTCCGCTCGTTTTGCTGGGAGTGGTGCTCGTCACCTTTTTCATATCACGCGTGGCCCCGGGCGATCCGGCGCAACTGGTGGCGGGCCCGCGCGCCAGCCCTGAAGCAGTCGCCGAAATTCGCGAACGGCTTAATCTCGATGCGCCGCTACTGGAGCAGTTTACCGCCTACGTCGGTGCGCTCGCGCGAGGCGATCTTGGGCAGTCCATTATGTCCGACAGGCCGGTTGCCGAAGAAATTTTCAGCTACATGCCAGCTACCCTAGAATTGATGCTGTCCGCATTCTTTCTGACTGTGCTCGTCGGCGTTCCGCTCGGCGTGCTCACCGCGCTTTACCGCGATCGCTTGCCCGATATTGGAGGACGAGTAGTCGCGATCGCGGGTATTTCGATCCCGACCTTTTGGCTCGGTTTGTTGCTGCTGTTGTTGTTCTACAGCGTACTGGGCATCGCCCCGGGCGCGGGGCGCCTTGATAGCAGCGTCGTAGCACCGCCAACTCAGACGGGCCTTTATGTGGTTGACAGTCTGATCGTGGGGGATTGGACGGCGCTCTCCAGCGCGCTTCGGCACTTGGCGCTCCCAGCGCTGACGCTCGCCGCCGCATCCGTTGGCGTGGTGGTTAGGTTGGTGCGCGGCTCCATGATCGAGGTGCTGACGCAGGACTATGTGCGTACAGCTCGAGCCTTCGGCTTACCTAAGCGTCAGATCATTTTGCAGTATGCGCTCCCAAACGCCCTCGTGCCTTTTGTCACGGTCATGGGGCTTGAGTTGTCGTCACTCTTATTCGGATCGGTGGTGATCGAGAGTGTGTTCGGCTGGCCGGGATTGGGAAGCTTCGTACTCGCCGCCATCCTGAACCTAGATTTTCCCGTGATCATGGGTTTTGCCGTGATTGCATCTTTTGCATTCGTCGCGGCCAATCTGCTGGTTGATCTCCTGTACATGGCACTGGATCCACGTGTGCGAGGGCTGGCATGAAGCTGCAACCGATTGCTCTCGGCGCTTGCGCTGTGCTTGTGCTCTTGTCGCTCGCCGCCATCGCCGCGCCTTGGATCAGTCCTTATCCGCCCGATGCGATGGATCTTCAGGCGATTCTGCGACCGCCCTCTTCTGCGCATTGGGCAGGGACGGACGAACTGGGGCGCGATATTTTTTCGCGGCTCTTACATGGCGCGCGTCCATCCTTATTGAGCGCGGTGGCGATTGTTGCCATCGGCGCCACTGTGGGCATGGCTGCCGGCTGCTTTTCTGGCTTAGTAGGCGGCATAGTGGATTCCGCCATCATGCGTCTGGTCGATATGATGTTGGCGCTACCAGGTTTGGTAATCGCCATGGCGTTGACCGCGGCTTTGGGGCCGAGCCTGGTCAACGCCGTTATTGCACTCGGCATACTGTCGATCCCCGGATACGTTCGGCTGGCGCGTGGTTTGGCATTGGCGTTGCGGGAGCGTGAATTCGTTCAAGCTGCCCGCGCCATGGGCGCGGGCACCATTTTTATCGCGAGGCGCCACATCGCGCCGAACGTGGCGCCGGCGATGCTGGTCTATGCGAGCTTTCATTTTGGCGGCGCCTTGCTCGCCTCGTCAGCACTAAGCTTTATCGGCCTTGGCATGCAGCCACCGCACGCAGAGTGGGGCGCCATGGTCGGCGGCGGCCGCGAATACGTGCTGGCGGCGTGGTGGTACGTGACATTTCCGGGCCTTGTGGTGGCGCTCGGCGCGCTGTCCGCAAACATCCTTGGAGACGCCTTGCGGGATCTGGCCGACTAGCTCGCGATCGCGGGCCGCCCCGGGGAGATGTGCTCGGGCGCAACGCCGAGTTCCGCGAGTGCCGCGGGCCATTCTTGTTGAAGAATGAGCGCAGCGCTCGCAGCCGCCATAGCGGGCGATGTTTGCAGACCATAGCCGCCTTGTCCCGCCAGCCAGAAAAAACCTGGCGCGTCCGGCGCAAAACCAGCCGTTGGCACGCGATCTTTCACGAAGGAGCGCAGGCCCGCCCAGCGGTGAGCGATCCGCGAAACACTCATCGTGGTGTATTCTTCGACGCGGTAGGCTGCGAGCGCGATGTCGTAGTCCTCAGGTTGCGCATCGACGGGATCGCTGGGAATTTCATCGACCGGCGAGGCGAGCAGGCGCCCCCCCTCAGGCAGCATGTAGAATTCGTCGACCGTCGTTTTCACGAACGGCCAGTCACGCGTCTCGATGTTTTCAGGTGGGTCGAACGAAATAATCGTCCGCCGCAGAGGTGAGAGACCGAGCGGCTTGACACCCGCTAGCCGCGCGACCTGATCTGCCCATGCGCCCGCAGCATTGACAACGACACCCGCGCGCCACGCTTTCTCGCCAGACTGTAGCAGCCACGCACCGTGCTCGCGCGTTATTGAATCCACGCGCACGCCGGTCTCGATCAGGCCGCCATTGCGTCGCAGCGTGCGCGCGAAACCTTGCTGCAGAGCATCGGCATCGAGCTTGCGACCGGTTTCATCCACCACGCCAGCGATGATCGCCTCGGGCCCAGTGCGCAGGACCGGGAGAAGAGCAAGCATCTCCGGCACGCCAACATGATGCACTTGATCTGAGAACATGCGCATGCCGTCGTAGAGCTTGCTCAAGCCTTCAATCATATCCGAGCGAGCAATCCAGAGCGCGGCCTTGGGTGTTGAGAGTGGCGCGCCTTGGTCCGACGTCTGCTCAAAGAAGGGGCGGCTGAACGTTGTCAGAGCACGGACCGTGCGATCGCCAATGCCGAGGTGATAGAAAGTCGCGCTGCGTCCTGACGAATGATAGCCTGGGGCGGCTTCAGCTTCCAGCACGACAACGCGTGCGTGCGTTGAGAGCGCCGCTGCGGCCGATAGGCCGGCGATGCCGCCGCCTATCACCAACACGTCAAAGGAGGTCATCTGTCGCGATCTCCCGATTGACCGTGCTCAAAAGCATCGACCCAGACTTCTGACTTCTTGTTGGCATTCTGCGTCATCGGCGTTTCCATTTAGATCTCCGGCGGGCGACCGTAGCGGCTCATCACGGCGATAAGTTCAGGCAACGGTAGGGCGTGCACTGTCGTTCCGCGTACGCCGTGCATCGTCTCAGACGCTGTCAAGGCGTTGACGATGGCTTCTTCAGTCGCTTCGGCGACCGCCGGAAACATGGGATTCATGTCCTCATTGCCCATCATCCGTAGGCCTTCGGTTACGCCAGTTTGATGGAAGGGAAGGGCGTTTCCGGTTGAAAGCGCTATTGTGAAGTCACCGCTTCGATTGTTTCCAAAGCCGCCGACGCGCGAAAGGCCGATGCCCGCACGCCGGGCCAAGCGATTGAGTTGCGGCGGCATCAATGGTGCATCGGTGGCGACGACGATGATGATTGAGCCCTTAGTCTCTTCCGCCTGATCGTCTTCACGTCGCTGCGGGCTGTCGACGATTTCGTAGCCAATGTGGCGACCGACTGGGACGCCGTCGATGGTCAGTTGGCTGCGATTGCCAAAATTGGATTGCACAAGAACACCGACATTCGTCAGCACGCCGCCGCAGCGCACTTGCCGCGAGGCGGTGCCTATCCCGGATTTGAACTCAAAGCTCATCATTCCACTACCGCCGCCGACCCCGCCCTCCGCGACAGCTCCTGCCGATGCTGCATCGAGCGCCGCTTCGACGTGCGCGCGTGTTATCGGGGCGGACAGCCCATCACTCAGCGCCCCGTCATAGGTCTCGCCGACGCAGGGCTGATGCCAACGATCGGCAACGCCCAACTTGAACGGCAACGCCAGAAGCGCATCGCGCGCCACGCCGATTGAAAATGCTGAGGTCAGCACAATCGGTGACGCCAACGTGCCTGTCTCGGCGATCCAGTGTGATCCGGTTACTTCGCCAAATCCGTTGTAGCGGTCGAAGCCGGCGAAGACGCTTTGTTTCAGGAAGTCGAACGGCACAATCGCAGTGACGCCGCTTCGAACGACACGGGGCTGATCCGCGCGTACGTCAACGTGTCCGACACGCACGCCTAGCACATCTGTAATCGCATTGAGCGGACCTGTCGGAAGGTGTCCGATGCGGAGACCCAGATCGCGCAAACGCGCACGCGGCGGCGTCATAAGAAATACCTGTTAGAGCTATGCATTGTCAGCGTACAGCGCGTTGCATGGTGTGGATGGGGAGCATCATCGGGGTCGAGTAATTGTAGGCGAAGGGTGCGATGTCCCGACTTTGTGCGTAGCCCCAGGAGGTCTGAAATAGTGGGATCGACGGCAAATCCTCGTAAACGATCTTTTGTGCGTCTCTGTAAAGCGCGTTGCGCGCTTCACCATCGACCGCGTCCGCGCGCGCAAGCAATGCATCGACCGCGGGATTGGAGTAGCGCGCCATGTTGCCCGCGCCGATCATCTGCGAATTGTACACAAATGTGAACACGATCCACGGATCTGGAAAGTCGATCGAGATCGATTGAGTAGTGATGTCGAACTCGCCGGCGAAGATTTGCGAGCGCGCCGCAGCCGCGATCTGCTTGATGCTGACGTCGAAGCCGATCGCGCGCAGGCTTTCGCGCAAGGCCAACTGCGTTGCCGAGGGGCCGCCGCCGTCGCCGACTACGGTCAGTTCAATTGGCTGATTGGCTGGCACCCCAGCTTCGCGCATCAGCGCGCGTGCCGCCTCCGGGTCGTAAGTGGGAAGTGGTAAACTCGGATCGTGCCCCGGCACGCCCGGCGGCAAAACGCCGGAAATAGTGCGCGCTTTCCCGCGATAGATAGACGAGACGATGCTGTCTCGATCGATCGCCAGAGAGATTGCGCGCCGCACGCGCGGGTCCCGGAAGAGCGGCTTTTCATTGTTGAGATGAAGGAAGAGCACGATAGGGGCGGGCGCCGCAGAAACGGCGAGGCCGGTTCGCTGCGTCAGCCAATCTTGCTGGAATGGGCCGACCGCTTCCAAGATGTCGACGTCGCCCTTATCGAGTTCAATAAGACGAATTGACGAATCCTTCGACACCCGCAGGCGCACGTCCTCGAAGTATGCCGGCTGTTGCGCGGCATGCGGGTTTGGCGCCAACGCCACCTCTTCGCGTGCGGCGAAGCGCACGACCCTATAGGGGCCACTGCCTGCCGTGTTTTCGCGCAGCCAAGCGGAACCCTGATCATCTCCTTGGGCATGACGCACAATGGCTGGGTTCACGAAGCCAAGACCTGGGGCTGTCAATAGATACGGGATATAGGGCGCCCAAGCGCTCAACCGAATGCGCAGCGTTCGCGCATCCGGGGCTTCGGCGCCCGCATACCAGAACAAGGCTTGCGCGGCCGGGAAACGCTGCTGCTGAATACGCTCAATGCCGAAAATGAAATCGCTGGCTTGCAACTCGGCACCATCGTCATAGCGATGCCCGCTTTTCAAGTGAAACGTGACGCTGGATTTGTCAGGCGCGAGTTCCCATGCCTCGGCGACATCACCTTCGACGCCGCGTGTTTCGCCTGCTTCGGTGCGCAGGCGCAGCAACCGCTCATAGCAAACGTTTGGCGCGATCAGGTTGGGCAATAGGAAGCTCGTTGCCGCATCGAGCGTGGTGATGTCGGAGGCAATGGACACCACCAATTGCCGCGGATCGCGTGCGGGGGCGGGGATGCAAGCCGCAAGCGCGCTCAGGCCGGCGCCCGCTACAAGCCCTCTGCGCGATGGACTAAGATTATTCATGCGCGTGCACCTCGGATCACGTCTTCACTGGTGTCGCGCTCGAAGGGCCACATTGGTCGCGGCCTCTTGTGATAGATAAGGTCTTTGCGTTGCCGAGATACGCTGATGATGCGACCGGCGCGCGGCTCGAAGCCAATCCGGAATTGTTGGCTGGACTTGACCACAACGAAACGCTGCGCGTTGAGTTCGATGCCCACCTGCTCGAATAGGGCGGGATCATAGGCTTGGTCGCGCAGGGTGCTGAGAACGAGGGTAAGCCCTTCGGCTTTGAAGGCGGCGATATCGCCTAGGGGCGCGTCAAAGCCACCAATGCGTTGAGTGGCATCGCGCCGTAAGCCAATAACTTCGCCGTCAAGGTCTAGCGGTGGGCCAGAGCTGGGCCCCGCCTTGCCGCCAACGCGCAAGCTAATGCGTGCTCCGATACCCGCTTCGAAGCAAAAGCGCGTCGCTTGCGGATCCCATATCGGGCCCCCGCAGGCGGGCGCCATGTTTGCGTCGCGCAATGCGCGCAGAAGAGTCATGTCATCGCCGGCATTGCCGCCGCCGGGATTGTCGTTGGTGTCCGCGAGAATAACCGGAAAACGCTTTGACGCCGCCGCCGAGCGCAGGGCCGCCGCTAGATCTTGGCGTTTCCCCTGGGCCCGTTCTCGAAGCGCTTGGAGTTTTGTGCCAATCTCTGCGGCGGTCCGTATTGCAAGCGCTTGGTCGTTGTCGGTTGTGACCAGGACTTTTGTGCCCATGTCGGCGCAATCGCCGAGACCGAAACCGTGTACGATCGTAGCATTTATGACGCCCGGACGTTTCTCCGCCAGCACCAAACTGTTGACCATCCGGCGCCAGGGTGCGGTCGTGGTGCGAAAGCCGATCATCATATGGCAGTCGTAGAGCGCGGGCGTCGGCCGCAGTTTGCCGGCACGAATGTGAGCCAACGCGTCGACCAGTTCGATGCTGCGCTCCACATAATCGGTGTGCGGATATTGCTTGAAGCCGATCAGCAGGTCGGCAGCATCTAGCATCCGCTGCGAGATGTGCGCATGCAGGTCGAACACTGCACCGATGGCAGCCTCACCCGCGACGGCGCGAACATGCTCAAGAAAATCGCTCTCGCAATCGTCGTAACCCTGCGCCATCATCGCCCCATGTACGCCCAGGGCAATTACATCGAGGGGCGCAGCGGCTTTGATCTGCGCTACAATCTCGTCTCGCAGCGCCTCATAGACGTCGCGTCGCACCGGCCCGCCCGGCCAAGCAAACGCGCACGTCCCTTCAACGACCTCCCAACCCTCCGCGCGCTTTGCTCGCAACGCCGCCATAGGCCCCGTCGCCTCCGTCGCCACGTCTGGATGCGCACCGGGACGCCACAGCATTGCTGTCTCAAAGCCCGCCCAACCTGTGGGGATGGGCGAGAACGAATTGGTCTCTGCGCCCAAGGTTGCGGCGAACGCTCTCATCGCGTCACGAGTATCATTGACTAACCGCTCGTTCAATAGTTAGATCGTTGCGAAGGCGGGAGATCGATGGTCGAGGAGCGGGTGCACCGCGGCGGAACACTCGGCGCGCTGGTGCTACGCGCGTGCCGGCGGTTTCGCGGCGCATCAGCACTGGTGGGCCCTGACCTTCGCCTCACATACACACAAGTATCACACCGCATCAGCGGAATGATGCAAGCTTTTGATGAAGCAGGTTTGGTGCGCGGCGACGGCGTGGCGCTGCTTTCGAGCAATTCAGCCGACGTGGTCGTCGCAACATGCGCGGTGATGGCGGCCGGGCTTCGGCTTACTGCATTGTCGCCGTTGGGATCGGAAGACGACCATCTGTTCTCCGTGGAAGACGCAGAGATCTCCGCAATCATCGTCGATCCTCGCTTTGGCGCACGCGCACATGACCTTCGAAGCCGTGCGTCGAAGTTGCGGGTGGTGTTTGCCCTCGGCGGAGCGCCGGACGCGATTGATCTGAGCGCGAAAGCAAGCGCTGGCCGGCAGATGGCTGAAGACCGCGCGCAATCGAATGACATTGCCATGATCGCCTATACCGGCGGCACCACTGGTCGCCCCAAAGGTGTGGTCCACACGCACGCAAGCGCGCTCGCGGCGTTGCACATGGCTGCCAGCGAGTGGGAATGGCCAATAAACGGCAAAGTGCTTGCCGTAACGCCGGTCTCGCATGCGGCGGGCATCTTGGCGTACCCGACATTTCTCCGTGGTGGCGAGTTTCACGTTCTGACCGGGTTCTCGGCGCGGAGTTTCTACGACTACGTAGCGAGCGCTCGCATAGGCGCCACTTTCATGGCCCCGACCATGATTTATCGCTTGCTCGATGACCCGCCGCAGACGGGAGACGACTTGCGCACGCTCGAAACCATCTTTTACGGCGCAGCACCCATGGATGCAGATCGCATGGTCGAAGCGATAGAGTGTTTCGGTTCGATCTTTATGCAGCTCTATGGCCAAACCGAAGCGCCCACCTGCATTACCTATATGCGCCGGTTTGAGCACGATGTGACGCGGCTCGACGTGCTTGCGTCGGCGGGATTTCCTCAGGCGGGTCTGGACCTTGCGCTGCTTGACGCGGAGGGGACGCCTGTGCCCGCGGGCGCGCCGGGCGAAGTGTGTGTGCGTGGCCCCTTCGTCATGCGTGGCTATTGGAACAGGCCGGAAGAGACAGCGGAGGCGCTGCGCGGCGGTTGGCTACACACCGGCGACGTTGGGCGTTTCGACGAAGACGGACGGCTCCACATCGTCGATCGTCTGAAGGATCTCATTATCTCGGGTGGCTTCAACATCTATCCACGCGAGGTCGAGGATGCGCTCGTTGAAATCGACGGCGTTCAAGCCTGCGCAGTTGTAGGTGTGCCGGATTCGAAATGGGGTGAGGCTGTTGCAGCGGCGATCGTAGCCGCTCCAGGCGCCAACTTAAGCGCTGACTCTTTGATCAGCCGCGTGAAGGACGCCAAGGGGCCCATCCATGCGCCCAAACAAATTATCTTTGTCGACTCCCTGCCGCTTACCCCGATTGGCAAGGTCGACAAGAAGGCGCTTCGGCTTCTGCTGGGAGCTGACCATGGCGGATGAGGAAACGCGCCCGGCCTTGCGCATCGAAAATCTGTCGCTGGACGCATCGAGCCCCAAGGGCTTGGTGTCGCTGGTGCGAAATGTGAGCATTGAAGTTGGGCCCGGAGAAGTTGTGGGCCTGGTTGGCGAATCCGGATCGGGCAAATCCCAAACTGCGCTCGCAATTTCAGGTTTGAGCCCTCAGACCGTACGCCGGACGTCAGGTCGCATTTGGTGCGATGGCGAAGAGCTCAGCGCGCTGTCGGAATCGGAGCTGCATCGCCGCCGCGGCGCTAAGCTCGCGTATGTGTTTCAAGATCCGATGAGCGCTCTGAACCCGACCATGCGGGTTGGACGCCAGATGACAGATGTTTTGCGCCGCGCCCGGCCCCAATTAGACAAGGGCCAAGTCGTCCGAGCGGCGCACGAAATTCTCGCCGCGGTTGGGCTTACAGACGGCGCGTGGATAATGCGCGCGTATCCATTTCAGTTGAGTGGGGGCATGCGTCAGCGCGTTATGATTGCGTTGGCCTATGGATGCCGTCCGGCATTGATTATCGCTGATGAGCCCACCACCGCGTTGGACGTTACGCTGCAAGCGCAAGTGCTTGATTTGATCTTGGCGTTAAATGGGCAAGTGAAGAGCGCGATGCTGTTCATCTCGCACGATCTGGCGATCGTACGGCGCATCTGCACGCGTCTTTATGTGATGCGCAAAGGCGAAGTGGTCGAGAGTGGGGCCTGCGCGCAGATTATCGCCAGCCCCCAACACGAGTACACCAAGACGTTGCTGGCGAGCGCGCGCGCGAAAGAGGCGATCCCATGAGGATTACCCCGCTCATGCAGACGGTGGGACTGTCGGTGAGCTTTGGCGCCCGCGCGGTCGTAAGAGGCGCCGAGCTTGAGGTTGCCGCCGGCGCAGCATTGGGTGTCGTCGGCGAATCCGGCGCCGGCAAGTCGAGTTTACTTCGCGCACTGGCGGGACTGACGCCGACTTCAGGCGGGCGCTTGCTTTGGAAGGGGAGCGACATCACAAATGCGAGCCCCGCGAAGCGACGTCGTTTGAATGTGCGCGTTGGTCTCGTTTTTCAGGACCCATTCTCATCGCTCAATCCGCGCTTGCCCGTGTGGTCGATCGTAAGCGAGCAAGCCTTAGTCAATGGGGAACGGAGCGAAGCCCGTTTACGCGCTCTAGCTGACGCCGCGCTGGAGCAGGTTCAACTGGATCCAGCCATCGGCGCGCGGCGGCCGTCTTCGCTCTCCGGTGGACAGAGGCAACGCGTCGCGATCGCGCGCGCATTGATGGGCGCGCCTGAATTGCTTTTGCTCGACGAGCCGACGTCATCGCTCGACGTCACAGTGCAGGCGCAAGTACTTGATCTCTTGCGCGTCATTCGCCGCGATATGGGCGTAGCCATGATCATGATCAGTCATGATCTTTATGCAGTTCGCGGCCTCTGCGACACGCTTGCTGTGATGCGCAATGGCGAAGTAGTCGAGCAAGGCGCGAGCGCTGAGGTCTTCGCGCGACCCAACGCCGATTATACCAAGCAGTTGATTGCAGCAACGCCGACGATCGGACAGGCAACGCAATGAAAACTCTGGGGGAGGAGTTATGATGAAGGCCTTTGTGCAGAGCCGAGCGCTCATCGTTTTCTTTATTCTGGCTGTGGTGGTCGCGCTCATATCGATGGCAATTCGCGCCACCGACCCGGCCGCGCTTGGCGAGGCGATCCGCGCGATCTTCGCGGCGAACCAGAAAGCCGACATCATTACTGGCATCCAATACAGTCTTGAAACGCCTGTGCTGTGGAACGCTATTTTGTTTCCCGCAGCGCCGACCATTGCTGCATTCATCGTCATCGCCATCGCTTACGGTCCGGGTGGCCTGTCGCGATGGTTTGCGCGGGCGCTGCCGTGGCGCGGCGTGTCTTGGCAGCGAGGCGTCGGGGTTTGGTTGCTCGCCCTGATCGCCTTCTTTGCCATGGTTGGTGTGTTCTTCATCGTCTTGGCTTCGAGTGGTGGTGTGGCGGAGGTTGCGCCCACAGTTGAACGATTTGGTGCAACGCCTTTGCTCGCGCTTGGCGGCTTGGCGCTAGCGCTTGTACTCAGCAGTGGTCCCTTGCTTGAAGAAATGGGGTGGCGCGGTTTCGCGCTGCCCATGCTGCTCACGCGCTTCACGCCGCTCTTGGCCAGTGTGATCTTGGGGACGTTGTGGGCGGCGTGGCACTTGCCGCGTGAAATCGGGCCGCTGATGAGCGGGGCTGATGGCGTGTGGACGGCGTTTCTGTTCAAGCAGATGAATTTCTTTCCCGGCTGTATTGCGACGTCGGTGATCGCCACCTTTCTCTATTTCAAGCTCGGCGGCAGCGTCTGGGGCGGGGTCCTGGCGCATGCGTTCCACAATGAAATGTCCGTCAACGTCATGCGTGTTGCGGTGCCGGATATCATGATCGGCGCATTTCCGCTGGGCATGCTCAATCTCATTGAGATCGCAATCGCGGTAGGTCTGATCATCCTCACCCGTGGAGATCTCGGCGCTGACAAGGATTACCGGAAAGAGCCGCATCCGTTCGCGCGGTGAGATTCGAAATTTCTAGGAGCACTTAAAAGTGGGCCAATTGTTCAGATCGAGAGCCCTCGCGCTCTTTTTCATTCTGGCGGTCGCTATCGCCCTTGGCGCCATGGCTATCCGCGCCACCGACCCCGGCGCGCTTGGCGTCGCGCTTCGTGAGATATTCGCCAATAACCAGCGCGCGGACATTATCGTTGCCATCACTTATTCGCTGCGCGAGCCGGTGCTGTGGAACGCAATTTTGTTTCCCGCCGCGCCGACATTGGCCGCGTTCATTGTCATCGCCGTCGCTTACGGTCCGGGCGGATTGTCCCGTTGGTTTGCGCGCCTGGCTCCCTGGAGGGGCGTGTCTTGGCGTGTGGGCGTTAGCGTATGGGCGCTCGTGGTTCTGTGGTTCTTGACCATCGTCTGCGTTTATCTTGTCTATCTGTCCTTTAACGGCGGCGCCGAGGCCATCACAAACACAGTGGCGCGCTTTGGGCCGACACCATTGCTCGCGCTTGGCGGCTTTGTCATCGCGTTGTTGCTGAGCAGCGGCCCGCTTTTGGAGGAAATGGGTTGGCGTGGGTTCGCGCTGCCTATGTTACTGCAACGCTTCAACCCGCTACTCGCCAGCGTCATTCTCGGTCTGCTGTGGGCGGCCTGGCATGTGCCGCGCGAGATCGCGCCCTTGACCAGCGGTGCTGATGGCGCGCTGATGGCGTTTCTTTATAAGCAGATCGACTTCATACCCGGCTGCATCGCTACCTCGGTCATCGCAACATTCCTGTACTTCAAGCTCGGCGGTAGCGTCTGGTCGGGCATTCTCGCGCATGCGGTCAACAACGAATTCGTTGTCAATGTTGCGCGCGCTGGTCATCCCGTCTGGACCATGGGCGAGGTCAGCTTGCGCGGCTGGACTCTGGCGGAATGCGCCGTGGCGATTTTGCTCGTATGCCTCAATGGCTCAAGCCTGGGTGCGGATAAGGATCAGCGTCAGCTCCCGCATCCGTTTGAGCGGCCACGAGCGGGGGCATGACGGATACTGCAAAGCGCCTCGTCCATCTTCGGGGTCTGCCGACCGATTCGCACTCCTCTTATTTGCGAGGCGCAGCGGCAGCACCGTGTTTCATTCGCACGGCTCTCGCGAGCGATCATGGCAACTTGGCGAGTGAGCGCGGGGTGGAGATCGGGCGCGAGATCGACCTCGTGGATTGCGGCGACGTTCCACTTAAGGAAGATGACCAGGATGCTGCGCGCATCATCCGCGCAATTACGGAAAGTCTCGACGTCGGCGCGATGCCGCTTTCATTGGGCGGCGATCATTCAGTGACGTTTCCGATTGTAGAGGCCATCGCAAATCGCGTGGGGCCAGTTCAAATCCTGCATTTCGATGCGCACCCGGACCTTTACGACGATTTTGACGGCGATCCGCGGTCACACGCGTCGCCGTTCGCGCGCATCATGGAGCGAGGTCTCGCGACGAAACTGGTGCAGGTTGGCATACGAACAATGAACGCGCACCAACGCGCCCAGGTGGCGCGCTTTGGTGTTGAGTCTGTTGAGATGCGCACAGTGGAATCTTGGCGGATGCCACAATTCGCTGGCCCGCTCTACGTCAGCATTGATCTCGACGCGTTTGATCCAGCGTTTGCTCCGGGCGTATCGCATCAGGAGCCTGGTGGCTTGAGCCCGCGCCAAGTGATCAACTGGGTGTTGGCGCTCAACGCGACACTGATTGGCGCCGATGTTGTCGAACTCAATCCCAGCCGCGATCAAAATGGTGTCACAGCCATTCTTGCGGCGAAGCTTGTCAAGGAACTGGCGGCGGCCTCGTTCACCGCGGTTGGCGCATAGCTGCCAGCGCAGCAGCGATTGCGCTTCGCGTCTGTGGCAAACTCAAGCGTTCAGCCTGCGCGCGCGCTTCGGCAACGATCTGCTCGGAGAGGCTTCGTTCGTCGGAATCATTAATCAGCGCGCGCAATGCGGGCGCAAGGCCGGGAGGCGTGCGGCTCAGTATCGTGATCGTTTTCGCGACAGTGCTAGCGAACTCGTCTGCGGGGACACATTGCGAGACTAACCCGGCTTGAAACGCCGACCCTGCGTCAATCGCGCCGCCGCTGAAGAACAGCAGCCGAGTTCGACTCGGGCCCAAAGCGGTGGTCACGATCTTGGTCAGTCCAGAATCAGGCACCAGGCCCAGGCGCGCAAACGGAAAAACTAACTTCGCGCTAGCGCTGGCAACGATCACGTCGGCCAATAGCGCAACGCCCGCGCCCCCGCCGACTGCTGATCCATTGAGAGCGCAGAGAGTTGGCGCCGGGCAGGCAGCGAACGTTTGGGCAAGATGAGAGAAATCGTCAGCTGCAGACGCCAGCAGCGCTTCGGTGGACACATTCGCCAGCGCATCAAGGTCCGCGCCGGCGGAAAACGTGTCGCCCTCAGCCTCGATTACGAGGCAACGCAGGTCTGGCTCGCGCCCGGCCGCTTCAACCGCCTGCGCCAGCGCACGAATGTCGTCTGGCGTCAGCGCGTTGGCGCGCTCGGGCGTTGCAAGAGAGACCCGCGCGACACCGCTTGAGCTGTCGAACGCTGTGCGGATCATTTCTGACTAGGCCGGGTTCATGATGTCTGCAAAAGGCGCCATGCCCTCTGCCATCGACCCGGGAAAATGCGCGCGATCGAAGCCGGCGATCTGCGGCCACGCCTCGCGCACACTCTCAATGGTCACATTCGTTGCATCAAGCCGAGCACCGTCGCTGCGCTGCCAGCGCAACTTGCCGAACCAGCCGCCGCCCGCTTCGAAGAGCGCGCCGGTCTCGGTGCACTCTTCGTGGCAGAGCCAAGCCGCTAGCGGGCTGACATATTCTGGGCGCATGGGGCGCAATTGCTCTTCGGTCATCACCGTCCGCGTAAGCTGTGAATCTGCGGCAGGGGCGATCGTGTTGGCGTGCACATTCTTAGAGCGGCCTTCAACAGCGAGAGCTTGCGTAAAGCCATGCAGCGCCAACTTCATGCTGGAATAATTTGTCTGACCGAAATTGCCGTAAATGCCCGCAGCTGATGAGGTGTTGACGACGCGGCCATACCCTTGTCCGCGCATGTGCGGCCAGGCGGCCCGCGTTACACGGAATGCACCGAGGAGGTGCACTTCATAAATGCCAGCCCAATCTTCATCCGACATGTTGTGAAAGGCTGTGTCGCGCAAAAAACCTGCGTTATTGACGACGATGTCTATGCGTCCGAAAGCGTCCAGCGCGGCTTCGACAATTCGCCCCCCGTCGATAACGGACTCGGTGTTAGCTACGGCCGCGCCGCCGGCGCTGACGATGTCTTGCACGGTTGCCGCGGCTTTGTTCAGGTCGTTGACCAACACCTTTGCGCCACGTGCCGCAAACAAACGCGCATGCTCGCGCCCCAGGCCACCGCCAGCGCCTGTGACGATTGCGACGCGCCCGTCAAATCTCAAATCCTTGTTCATCAGTTTTGCGCCTCCGCTACTGCGAGCGCACCGTCCAATCCACTGACGAGCAGGGCGGTCGCTAGATCTACCAATCGATCCAGCGAAACTGGGCCTTTTGGATCGAACCAGGTGTGGCTCCAAACCAGCGAGCCCATCGACAGCAGCGTGATCGGCATCAGCAGGGTTTCATGGCGCTTCAGTTCTGGTCGCAACTCTACCAGAATATCGCGTAGAGTTTCCGAAATCGCGCGTTCGCGATCGCGGATGCTGCGCTGCTGTTTTGGCGGCAGCGCATCGACGTCGCTGAAGAGACGCGCATAGTTGATCCGGTATGCGATGAGGACTGCGAGGGCTTCGCGCATATAGGCGCGTAACCGATCTGCAGGTGTGCGTGCAGCGCTAACGGCGCCCTCGATGCGCCCGACGTACATTTCCATGAATTCGTCGAGCAACTCGTAGAGGATTGCTTCTTTGGAATCGAAGTAGTGATAAATCCACGATTTGGAGGCGTTGCACGCCGCGGAAATCTCCGCCGTCGACGTGCCGTGAAAGCCTTGTCGGGCAAACAATTGGGCGGTGCGCTCTAGGATCATCTGACGTTTGTCGTCATGATCACGCGCTCTCACACCTGCCAAGATTCAACTCCGCCCAGCTGCTGGTCAGCGGCTAATCATTGACCAACCGTTCAGGTGATGCAATCGATTTTTGCATGGATCGTACTGCGGCAAATCTCATCAGAGCGACTCGACGCGGCGACATCCTCGTTCTCGCCGTGAACAATCCCCCCGTCAACGCATTGGGCTTGCAACTTCGGCGAGCCCTAGTTGACGCGCTTCGCAGCGTTGCTGATGCGCCGGTCCAAGCCATTCTCCTGACCGGTGATAAAGGCCGGTTTGTTTCGGGTGCGGACATCGCTGAACTCGATCAGCCCGTGGCGGCGCCCGATCTGCTCGACATCGAACAATTGATCGCGACGGTTCGCGCTCCCGTGATTGCCGATTTGCATGGGCAGGTGCTCGGCGGGGGACTTCTGCTGGCGTTGATGTGCGATGCTCGTGTGGCCAATCCCACCGCGCGTCTTGGATATCCAGAAATCCAACTCGGGCTTATCCCAACGTTCAGCGGCACGCAGATCACGCCACGCCTTTGTGGTCCCGAGTTTGCTGCCGACCTGATGGCTTCGGGAGCGCCGATTGATGCGCCGACGGCGCTAGCCCATGGCCTCATTGATGGGATCGAAGACAATGCCGAGCGTTGGGTGCAAATGCGAAGCGCTCACCTTGCCAAACGCCGGGCATTACACCTGCCTTGGCGTGACGATAGTGCGCGCGATAAAGTAGCCGCCTATCGCGCAATGCTGGCCGTGGCGCAGCCCGGTTTTGACGCGCCGTTGGCTGCGTTGGATGCGATGAGGGTAGGTTTCGACGCATCATTGAGTGAGGCGCTGAAAATCGAGCACACTCTGTTCGAAACTCTCCGGCAGTCGGTGCAATCGCAAACCTTGCGCGAATTATTCTTCGCTGAACGCGCCGCGGCGCGCGCGCCCATTGGCGATGACACGCCCGTTACGGTGCTAACACCGGGCCTCTTGTCGACATTCGGCTGCGTCGAACTGGTCTGCGGCGCCGGCGATCGAAGCCTCCGCGACGCTTCGGCCGCGGCGCGCGCGCAAGGCATACGGTGTGTACTATCTTCTCGAATAAGCGTTGCTGGCGCTATGCTCGGCGCCATGCGTGCAGCAATTGATCAGCACGCATCGCTGCTGGGTCCGGCGCGCCTGGCAATGATTCTGCGCGCCGGAGGACTTTCGCGCGGGGCGGCCGCATATTGGACCGGCGTCGAGACGGATGAAGTCGACCCCGCGTCGGACCACTTTAGAGCGATCGCCGATGCGTTGATTGAGTGTGGCCACGGTCTCTTGCAACAGGGGAGCGCATTTAGTCCGGCGCACCTTAGCGCTATTTGTGCATCGGCATTGGGCTGGCCACGCTTTCGTTCAAATTTGTTCTCGCGTCTTTAGGCGTGGTCCCTTGTCGGTTCGCGGCTCACCGGGCAATTGCAACACGCGCTCAGCGATCACGTTGCGCAGAATTTCATCGCCGCCGCCAGCGATGCGCATGCCCGCTCCCCAGCACCAGGCCCGCTCAACAGCCGCCCACATCTCTCCGTGATGTTCCCCGCCGAGCGCGCCGTCTTCCGCTAGAGCGTCGAGGAGAAATTGTGCGACGTCCTGCGATTGCCGTGCGGTGACAAGCTTGCCGATGGATTGCTCAGGACCCGGCGTTTCGCCACCACTAAGGGCCGTGAGAGTGCGGTAAGCGAAAAGATTTACGCCCTGAGATTCGATGTACCAATCGGCGATTTTGGCACGCGTAACGGCGTCGTCGGATTTATGTTCTAGCGAATAGCGGGCGGCTGCCCGCCAATCGATTAAGCCAATGTCTGCGCCGACATTCATGCGTTCGAACATCAGGGTCGTGAGCGCGCCCTGCCAGCCAGCGCCCGGCGCGGTGACGCGATGGCTGTCCGCGATTGTAACGTTTTCGAAGAAGACTTCGTTGAAATCGCTTTCCCCGCTCATCTGCCGGATCGGGCGCACGCTGATCCCAGGGGCCTTCATGTCGACTACGAACATGGTAAGGCCGGCATGTTTGGGCGCGTCGGCGTCGGTGCGCGCAAGCAGAATACCGTAGTCGGAAAAATGTGCGCCGGTGGTCCAGATTTTCTGACCGTTGACGATCCAGTGGTCGCCCTCGCGTCGCGCGCGCGTTTGCAGCGCTGCCAGGTCCGAGCCGGCGCTCGGTTCGGAAAATAATTGGCACCACACCTCTTCGCCGCGAATTCCGGGCGGTACATAGCGTTGCGCCAGGGTGGGCGCGAGGCTCGCAAGCGTTGGCAAACACATGCCCAGACCGATTTCATACACGCCGAACGGCACACGATAGCGCGCTTCTTCTTGCCTGTAGATGATGTGCTGAACTGGCGTGCCACCCGCGCCGCCCAAGGCCGGCGCCATCATTATGGCTGCGTATCCCGCCGCTGCCTTCTTAGCTTGCCACGCGCGCGCGAGCGGCATCTTTTCCGCATCCGGCAGCGCGCGAAATCCAGCGAGATCGTCGCCATCGCTGCGTAGCTTTGCGTTGGCGGTGAGCCACGCGCGCGCGGCGGCTCGGTAGGCGGCTTGATCGGGAGTGTCGTCTAGATGCATCAAACTCAGCGGCGCGGCCGCTCCCCATCAATCAGGCGCCGCCCGAGGTCGTCGCGCCAAGCCTGTGTTGAACCTAGAAACGCGGAAAGCGCGCGTGCGCGACGATAGTAGAGCTGAGGAGCCGCTTCCCAGGTAAAGCCGATTCCGCCGTGCACATGGACACACACGCGCGCCGCCATCTCGAACGCATCGCTGGCGCTGACATGTGCGGCGGCCGCAGCGAGGGGAAAATCGTCGCCGTTGGAGTTCATCGCCCAAAGCGCATAGTAGGCATGTCCCCGAGCTGTCTCAAGTTTGACCCACACATCCGCCAGCGCGTGCTTAATCGATTGGTATGAGCCGATGGCGCGCCCAAAAACAGCTCGGTCTGATACGTAAGTGCGCGCGATCGCCAGGGCCGCGCCAGCGCCTCCAATTTGCTCAAACGCGAGCAACGTGGCGGCGCGATCCTTGGCACGCTGGACGCCATCGTCGCTGCCAAGCCTGATGGCTGGGCAATCCGCGAAGACGATCTCGGCCGCGGGCTTCGAAGCGTCCAGCGTACGCAGGGGGCGCTTATCAATGCTTCCGCCCTCGTCGAGAGACACCAGAAAAAGAGATGTCGCATCGCCATCATTGGCGCGAACGATGAGCGCTTGCGCGGCCAGTCCATCGAAGACGGGCTGGGCGCTTCCTGTTACGCGACCGTTGGTGACGCGAAGGCCCGACCCGAAATAGCATGCTCCGATGGTTGCGCCCCGTGCCAACGTTGGAAGCCATTTTGATTTTGATTCTGCGTCTCCCTCGCTGAGCAAGGTTAGCCCGAACAGATAGAGGGCTGACGCCAAGGGCGCCGGCGCGAGCGTCGCGCCGACAGTTTCGGCCGCCGCTGCGAGTGCGATAGCATCGTCCGCGCCCCCGTACGCCTCGGGCAACGCTGCGGCCAACACGCCAAGATCGCGTAGCTTGTCCCAAACGGGTTTATGAAAGCGCCAGTCCGGTTGGGAGAGCGCTGCGCGCACATCCGCCAAAGGGCAGGCGCGCTCAAGCGCCCGCATCACGCTTTCAGCGAACGCTTGGTGCTCGCTCGAAAACGCTAAATTCATAGTCGCTCGCCTCGTCCCAACTAGCGCCGAAATTAGCTCTTGCATCGATTGAACGAACGGTCAATAAATGAAAAAAAAGGAGATACTCATGGCCGGCAAGGCTTATGTTCTGGGCGTTGGCATGGTGCCGTTCGCCAAGCCAGGACGCGGGCTCTCCTATGATGAGATGGGCGAAGATGCAGCGCGGCTCGCGCTCGCAGACGCCGGAATTGAGTATGCTGCCGTGCAGCAAGCTTATGTAGGCTTTGTCTACGGCGACTCCACGTCCGGGCAAAAGGCCGTCTATCGGCTGGGCCACAGCTCCATTCCGGTCATCAATGTAAACAACGCTTGTGCGACAGGATCGACGGCGTTGTTTCTCGCCCGTCAGGCCGTCGCCAGTGGTGCGGTCGATATAGCACTCGCGCTCGGTTTTGAGCAGATGAATCCCGGCGCCCTGGGCGTCACTTACTCCGATCGCAAATCTATCATGGAGGAGCACGAGCGGATCGTGCTCAACAATCCTAAGGACGACCCCAGCGCGCCCATCGCCGCACGTATGTTTGGTGGCGCGGGCCTTGAATATCAGGACAAGTACGGCGCACGCACTGAAACCTTTGCCAAGATTTCGGAGAAAGCGCGGACGCATGCGGCGCGCAATCCGTTCGCGATTTTCCGCGAGCCGCTCAGCGTTGAGCAGATCATGGCCTCACCGCCGATTTTCGGTCCGTTGACGCGTCTTCAATGCTGCCCGCCGACCTGCGGCGCGGCGGCGGCGATCGTTGTGTCGGAAAGCGCGCTGAAGCGGCTGGGCGGCCGCGCGGTGGAGATCGTGGCGCAGAGCATGCGCACCGATCCCGAATCCAGTTTCGACGGCTCGATGATCTCCATGGTTGGTTACGACATGGCGCGTCTGGCTGCTCAAGATGTCTACGAATCGTCTGGCGTTGGGCCCGAAGATGTCGACGTGGTCGAGCTGCATGATTGCTTTACCGCGAATGAATTGTTGACCTACGAGGCGCTGGGATTGGCTGAATCCGGAGGCGCTGAGCGCTTCATATGGGATGGCGACAACACCTATGGCGGCAAGGTCGTCACCAATCCATCTGGTGGCTTGCTGTCCAAGGGGCATCCGCTCGGCGCGACTGGCTTGGCGCAATGCGCAGAACTGGTTTGGCAATTGCGCGGAGACGCGCAGGACCGCCAAGTCGAAGGTGCGCGCACAGCACTGCAACATAATCTCGGCCTTGGCGGCGCCTGCGTCGTCAGCTTGTACCGGCCGGCGTAGAGGCAATGCGCAAGCTGCAAGCTCTTATCCTCGTCGCGTCGCTGGCACTCGCGGCCTGCGCATCAGCCAATCACCCCGACACGATCGAAAGTGCGTACGGCAACACCATGGTGGTGACGCTCGCGAACGGGGTCGAGGCGCGCTACTATTTCAATCGTGATGGAACATACTCGCTCATCAATCGCGACGGCGTCGTGGTGAGCGGCGTGTTCGAGGTCGATGGCGATCAGATCTGCAGGACGCCAGCGGGCGGCACGCGCGCCTGTGCACATTACGTCGATGGAAAATCGGTTGGAGACACCTGGACGCAGACCACATCTGACGGATCGACCTATTCAGTCACACTGAGAGCGGGGAGAGAGCCTTGATCAGCCGTGACTTGATCGGCCGAACTCAGTCTCGATCGATATTGGTCGAACGCGGGCCACTTAGCGCCTTTGCCCGCTCGATTGGCGAAACCAATTCCCTCTATTTTGACGTCGAAGCGGCGCGCCAGCACGGGCATCCGGATCTTGTTGTGCCGCCGAGCTATCTCTTCTCTTTATTGCTCTTCGCTGAGGCCGATCATCCTTGGGTCGTCGACCTTGGCGTTGATCTCAGTAAGATCCTGCATGGTGAGCAGCGCTTCGAGCATGATGGATTAGTCTTTGCCGGTGAGACGCTGACGCTTAAATCGGCGATCACCGAGATTTACGAAAAGCGCGGCGGTGCGCTGGAATTCGTCGAGCGGGCGACCGACGCCTTTGTGGGCGAACAACGACGTGGGCGGCTGTTGACGACATTGGTGGTGCGCCATGGTTGAAATCGGCCAAGAACTTCCCGCCCTTCAGTGCGGTCCGATTACGCGGACGACGTTGGCGCTTTTCGCAGGCGCATCCGGCGATCCCAATCCGATCCACATCGATAGCGATTTTGCGCGCGCCGCCGGCCTCGAAGATGTGTTTGCGCATGGCATGCTTTCGGTTGGCTACCTCGGACGCCTGCTGACCCGGTGGGCTCCGCAGGAGAGGTTGCGCACTTGGTCCGTCCGTTTTCTCGCGATCACTCCGGTGAATGCGAAGCTGACGCTGACCGGCCGTGTAGAAGAAATATTCGATCAGGGCGGTGAACGTGTAGCGCGCATCAAGCTGGCTGTGACGACACAGTCGGGCGTGCAGACGATCGCCGGGGAAGCGCTCGTCCAGCTTTAGAGGTGACATTCGTACAACGGGCGACATCTCTCGTTTTTTAAGCATTGACCAAGCGGTCGGTCAATGATGACCTCATAAAGGCAACGGCCAAGCGGTGTGGCGGTCGCGCAGGGGAGGCGGACATGAAGTGGAAGCTCTTATCGACCGGCGTTCTTTCGGCGAACGCGTTAATGCTCGCATTGGCGCCGACGCCAAGCTTTGCTCAGGATGGCGCAAGCTCAGAAGAAATCATCGTGACTGCGAGGCGGCGCGAAGAGTCTGCGCAGGACGTGCCGGTGAGCGTCACCACCTTCGGAGCGGCCGAGATTGAGCGAAGCGGTTTCAACGATTTCCAGGATTACGCGACGCAAGTGCCAAACTTGTCATTCGCTTATACGAACAGCGTCGGCCCTCGAGCGCAGTCGATTGCTATTCGCGGCGTCTTTGGATCCGATACAACAGGCCTCTATCTCGATGAGACGCCCTTGCCTGGAAGTGTGGACCCCCGCGTCGTCGATCTGGAACGCATTGAAGTGTTGCGCGGGCCTCAGGGCACGCTCTACGGCGCGCGATCGATGGGCGGAACGGTACGCCTGCTGACGAGGCAGCCCGATCTCGAGCAACGGGAGACAAGCCTTCACGGCGTGGTTTCCGCCACAGAGGAAGGCGGCTGGAACACGTCGGCGGCTGTGGGCTTTAATCTCCCGTTGATTGACGATCGCTTGGCTCTTCGGGCGTTCTTATTTTCGGAAGTAGAGTCGGGTGTCCTGGATCGCGTGGCGGGGCCATCAGCGCCGGCGCCGTTCACGACACGCGAGGACGTTGATGAGGTCGAGCGCCAGGGTGGACAAATCGCAATGAGCGCGCGTCTCCTGGATGGCGCTCTCACGGTGACCCCGCGGTTTCTTTTCCAGCGAATGCATGGGGATAGCCGTAATCTCAGGGACGTCGAACCCTCCAACTTTGTCATGGAGCGGCCGTTCGACATCCAGGAACCGACCGAAGACAATTGGGAACTCTATACCCTCACGGCGAACTATGAGACGGGGTTTGGCGACTTCACGAGCGCAACGTCGCTGTTTCAGCGCCGCTTCTTTGACACCGAAGATACGTCAGAAATTGCTGCGTTATTCGTTGGGACGCCGCTCACACCAGCGACCATTTTTGCCGAAGGCGAATTTGAAGGCCTGTCCCAGGAACTGCGCTTCACCTCAGACTTTTCGGGTCCGTTGCAGCTCACCGCCGGGCTATTCTATCAAGATGCGACCACCGAGGTGTTCTTTCCACCCGTGGTCATTGGCGTCTTCATCAGCAATCTCTTCACCCAGCTCACCGAGACCCAGGTTCGAGAGCAAGCGGCGTTCGGCGAAGCAACCTACCAGCTGACGGACCGGCTGTCGGTCGTGGCTGGGGTCAGGTTCTTCGATAATGAAGTGAGCGTCGGCGGCTATCAGGATGGCCTCATTGTCGTGCCAACGATATTTGACGGCGTCCAGAGCGAGAGCGGGGCAAATCCCAAGTTTGGCTTGCAGTACGACATCAACGACGACGCCATGGTGTTCCTAAGCGCCTCAAGGGGGTTCCGGACTGGCGGCGTGAACACGATTGCTGAGGCCGTCTGCGCGGCTGATCTCGCCGGTCTGGGCCTAAATGCTGATGAGGCGCGGAGCTATGATTCAGACGCTCTGTGGAGCTACGAGGCGGGCGCTAAGACGGAGTGGTTTGACGGACGTCTGCTCGTCAATGTCACGGCGAGTCATATTGATTGGGACGATGTCCAGCAGGCCGTGGGTTTAGGCGGTTGCGGCTTTGTCATTCGGCAGAACGCGGGCTCTGCGGGAATCGACTCGCTCGAACTGGAGCTTCGCGCCAATGTAACCGACCAGCTCACGTTCGGGTTGGGGATAGGTTACACTGACGCAGTCATCACCGACGGGGGACCTTTGGCGTTCGTTCAACCCGGGACTCGTCTTCAGCAAGTCCCCGATTGGACGGTGTCCGCCTCGGTAGACTATGATTTCACTCTTGCCGACATGCCTTGGTTTGCGCGAGCGAGCTACGCCTTCGTCGGCGAGAGCACGAGTGCGCTCAACAACAGCGCAACACCGCGCGTGAGACCTTCTTATAGCCTCGTCAATGGCCGGATTGGAACACGCATTGGGCGGGCTGAGATCGCGTTGTTCGTCGATAACCTGACCGATGAAAATGCAAACTTCGCCGATACCCCCTCACTCGGTGCAGAGCTGCCGGGGCGGCCACGCATCGCGTCCAATCGGCCGCGAACGGTGGGTGTTGATCTGCGCGCGCGGTTCTAGGGACCCGAGGGTGAGCGGCGGATCGTTCCATGATGGGTGAGCCGGCGCCAGATCACCAGGTGGCGGAGCCGTTCTCACCCCCGAGACTGGCCGCTTACGCCTCAGGCTCGCTGGCGACTGGGATCTTCTCGGCGGTGCCGACGGTCCTGCTCTTGTACTTCTGCACGCAAGTCCTGGGGATTGCGCCGGCGCTGGCCGGCGCAATCACGGTCATCCCCAAAGTCTGGGGCATGTTTTGGGATCCGTTCGTCGGGGTCTGGTCTGACCAGAGCTCATCGTCTTCTGGCCGGCGCAAACCGTTCGTGGCCTGGGGCGGGGCGCTGATGTGCATGAGCTTTGTGGCGTTGTTCGCGTTCCCGTACGCTGTCACGGGTGCGCCGGCGCTTTGGGTCGGCGTCCTCTATTTCCTGCTCACGACAGCTTACTCTCTCTTCTCGGTCCCCTATGTGGCGTTCCCGGCTGAGGCGACGACCGACAGTCTGGAGCGCAATCGGCTCGTAACTTGGCGGCTCATGTTCGGAATGCTGGGCGTTATCGTCGGTTCAGCGGGCGCGCCGGCGCTCATTGCCATGGGCGGTGGTGGCGCTGCCAGTTATGCGGTCATGAGCCCCTTGATTGCCGGCGTGTGTGGGCTGGGCGTCGTCCTTGCCTATAGGGCGATGCCGAACACAGACGGAGGACCTCCTGTTCGAAAAGTGGTGCTCAACGACCTCTTCGCGGCGGTTGCCGCCGCACGTGCATTTCGAGCTTTGTTGGCGGCCTATGTGGTGCTCGTTGCAGCCAGCGGCTTCTTACTCGCTGCGGCGGCGTATTGGGTCGTGTTTGTCCTGAACCGTGACGAGAGCGCAGCCGGCCAAGCCTTGGCGGTTTCGTTGTTGGCGACCATCGTAGCGATGCCCGTCTGGTCCTGGGCCCTGGCTCGGACGGGGACGCGCTTCGTTATAGGCGTGGCGGCCGTCCTGTACGGGGTATCGGCGGCATTGTTGATCATGGTCGAGCCCGGCACCTTCTCGGGACACGGCCTGGGGGTGTTTGCAGCGATAGGCGTTGCCGGCGCGGGCCTGCAGGTGGGCCCGTTCAAGCTAGCCGCCGATCTCCTACACATGCAGGGCCGTGAACTCGGCCAGCGCTTCGAGGGGCTTATGACCGGCCTTTGGGTTGCGGGGGAAAAGCTCGGCCTCGCCATCGGCGCTGGCACCCTCGGCTTGGCGCTGTCGCTGATAGGTTTTCAGTCCGGCTCCGCTTCGCAGACGCAAGAAGTGGTTCACGCGCTTCGACTTCTTGTCGGGTTGGGGCCGCTTGCGTTTGCGGTTGCAGGGCTCGGACTGTTGCTCGCCCTCGCGCGGCGTTCGTCTCGCCCAGTGTGACTTCTAAGCCAACCTCGGTTTGGTGTTCCAAAGCGACGAAGGTATCTATTGACCGAACGGATAGTCAATGATCGTATGCTGGCGAGGACCCGCTCAGGGGCGAAGGTGAAGCCGAAACTGCTTTGGTCGACGCTCTTGCAAGCGAATGCGCTGTTCTTAGCGCTGGCGCATGGCGTTGCGTCTGGGCTGACACTCTTGCGACGGGCGACATCTCTCAGTTTTAAGTATTGACCAAGCGGTCGGTCAATGATGGTATCGTGAAAACAACGACTAGGCGGCGTGGCGGTCGCGCAGGGGAGGCGGACATGAAGTGGAAGCTGTTATCGACAGGCGTGCTGTCGGCGAACGCGTTAATGCTCGCATTGGCGCCGACGCCAAGTTTCGCCCAAGACGGCGCGAGTTCAGAAGAGATCATCGTGACCGCGAGGCGGCGCGCAGAGTCGGCTCAGGACGTGCCAGCGTCGCTTTCAGTTGTGGGTGCCGATGAAGCGCAAGCGCGGGGCGCCACTCGCGTCCGGGACCTCGAGGCCGCGACCCCCAACGTGCTTTTTACTGGAAGCGAGACCAACTCACTGACGCGGGTGACTGTTCGCGGTCTTGAATCGCAGGCTCGGCAGAACGTTGGCACCGAGTCTGGATTGGGTGTTTACGTCGATGGCGTGATCCAAGGCCGGCTCACGTCATTCAATCAAGAGCTTCCTGATCTTGATCGGGTCGAGTTTCTTCGTGGGCCACAAGGGACACTGTACGGGCGAAACAGCATTATGGGCGCGATCAATGTGATCACGCGCCAGCCTGATTTAGACGAAGCTCACTTCGAACTTAACGGACGCATCGCGGAGCTGGGTGAGCGGACGGGCTCTTTCTATGGTTCGACCCCGCTTGGTGACTCTGCCGCTGCCAGCCTTTCACTCTTTAGCATCCAGCGAGATGGCTACATTCGTAACGTCGCTACCGGCAACGATGTCGGCAGCGACGACACCCAAGGCGGCCGTCTAAAATTCCTTATAGAGCCTGGCGGCTCATGGCGCATCACGCTCGCTGCTGACGCGCTGCAAGACGACAGCGTCGGGACCAGTTCGCGGCGGACCGTTGGCCCATTCTCGACGCCCGATCCGTACACGACGAACGTAGATGTCGAACCCTTATCAAGACGCGATGTCGGCGGATTCTCTGGAACGGTAGAGGTTGACGTGCTCGGTGGGCATCGTCTGACTTCGATCAGCGCCTTTCGCTGGGCCAACAATGACCGTTTGAGCGACAGCGACGCAACGCCCACGGTCTCACAGATCACCAGCCAATTGAGCGAGCAAGAGCAGTTCAGCCAAGAATTACGTTTGGCTTCGCCCACCGGCGGGCGTTGGGACTACGTCCTTGGTGCTTACTTCTATAATCAGACCATCTTCGGTGCCACCACTGGCACCATTATTGGGCTGGGTGCGGCGTCCATCTTCGGCGACATCGAAACGACTTCGCTTGCTGCCTATGGAAACCTCGACTTCCATATCACTGACCGGCTGACACTCAACGCTGGCGTTCGATTCACTGATGAAGACAAGGATTTGTCTTATCAGCAGAATGGCATCGTAGGGTTCGTGCCGTTCATTGCGCCAGGTCGCGATACGCTATCCGACAACGATGTCTCGCCGACCATCGGTCTGCGCTATGAGCTTAATGACGACTTGATGTTCTACATCACGGCTGCGCGTGGCTATCGCAGCGGCGGTTGGAATGTCGAGCCACAGACGTCCGCAGCTATTACCAATTTTGGACAGCTACGTTTTGACTCTGAAACTCTGCTCAGCACCGAAATCGGAGCCAAGTCACAATGGTTTGACGGTCGTCTGCAAGTAAACGGCGCGATCTTTCAAATCGAGTACGACGATCTACAAGTGGCAACGCGCGTGCCATTGCCACCGCCGTTCGCACCGGGTCTGTTTGCTAGCGTTGTGACAAACGCGGCGACGGCCGAGGCACGGGGCGCCGAACTCGAGTTCCGCGCGACTCCAACTGACAACTTTAGTTTTGGTGGCGTGTTCGGCTGGGTCGACACCGAGTACACAGACTACGTCCAGCCAGGTGCTCCGCCACTCGTGTTCACCGGCAGGGAACTCAATGGCGCGCCTGATTTCACGGCGGGCGCTTTCGCGGAGTATACGTTTGCTCTGGGCAATCTGGGTTCGCTGACGGCGCGTGGCGACTACAGACACGTCTCGACGTACTTCACGGAGAGAACGAATGACTCGCGCATGGAAATTCCAGCTACGGACGTCTTCAACGCAAGGCTGACCTACCTCAGCGCAGATGGGCACATCCGTGCTGCGTTGTTTGCGAACAATGTGACAGATGAAGAGATCCTGGTGAGCCGGGTTACTAACGCAGCAGGTACGATCCAATCGGTCGACTATGCACGTCCACGCGTGGCTGGCATTGAGCTCGGCTACAGGTACTAGGGGCTATGGGGAAGGCGCGGCAGGACCTGTCCAGCTGCCGCGCCGGCCCCATCAAGCAGAATCAGAGATAATGGCTAAGCCACGGATCGGAATATCCCCCGATAATGAATGGCGTGAAGGTAATCCCTCCCGCGCTTTCTATTTCTTGGATGCTCAGAATTTCGTGGCGCTCAAAAAGGCGCACGCTCTCTCGTTTATGCTCGTCCATGACCTTAGTGCGGTTGAGGACTATCTTGATGCGCTCGACGGGATAGTGATTTCGGGCGGGGGCTATCAGTTTCAAGATTCTGTTACGTTGATTGGTTCGGACGATACACACGCGCCGGCCGAGAAGCGCGCGCGCCTCGACTTTGAATGGGCGCTGATTGAAGCGGCGCTCCGGCGGGATATGCCCGTATTGGCAGTATGTGGGGGCGTACAGACTCTAAACGCAGTCCTCGGCGGTAAGCTTGTCGTTAGTTTAGCCGAGGCTAACCCTGCCTGGTCGCGACATCGCGATCCTCCGTTCAACAAGTTGAGCCATGATGTGACGGTTTCGGAACACACGCTGCTCCATCGTCTCACCGGCTCGAACGTGTTCGCCGTTAACAGTCTTCATCGCCAGGGCATCATCGAAATCGGACCAGATATCGTTGCGAGCGCTTCAGCCGATGACGGCGTCATCGAGGCAATCGAGGCGCCCCAATATCGGTTTTGCCTGGGTGTCCAATGGCACCCCGAGTTTGATTTGACGCCCGCCGACCAACTTATCTTCGACGGATTTGTGCGCGCCTGCCAATCATGAGCCGTAGTATCGACGCCCAACCACGTATCGGCGTCACTGCGGGCGTTGAACTACGCGAGAGCGCCATTCCGCCTCGCCACGGCTACATATCGGACAGCCAGATTCATCGCGCGCTCGCCGAGGCGGGCGCTGTGCCCATTATCCTGCCGCACTATATCGATGCGATCGACACGTTTCTTGATATGGTCGATGGGGTGCTTATTGCTGGCGGCGGCTATCAGTTTCCCGATCCGTTGACCCTGATCTCGGCCGAAGCGTCAAACGAACTGGGCGAAAGCGCATTTCGAACGCGAGCGTCGTTTGAGCTTGCGCTCGCGCGTGCCTGTCTCCACCGCGATATGCCTACGCTTGGCATTTGCGGCGGCTTTCAGGTGATGAACTCCATTCTGGGCGGCAAGCTTGTCGTGAACCTTGCTGCCGAGCGACCGGCCTGGGGCGCGCATCTCGCCCCGCCAGCAAATTTCCTCGCGCACGATTTGGAGATTCGTCCCAACACAATGTTGCGCGCACTGGTGAAGGACGCGCGTATCGTCGTGAATAGTCTGCACCGGCAGGGGGTCGTCGAAACTGGCGCGGAGGCTGTCGCGGCCGCGGTTTCCGATGACGGCCTGATAGAAGCACTTGAAGTTCAGCGACATCCATTTTTCTTGGGCGTGCAATGGCATCCCGAGTTTCTGCTCAGTGCTGCCGATCATGATCTTATGCAAGGATTCGTGGCAGCCAGCACGACGCAACGATCGAGGTCGAGATGAAGTTGTTTTTTGGCGGCCTGGCGACGGAAACGAATTCGTTTTCCCCGATCCCGATCGGGCTCGAATCCTTTGAGGCGCTGCGGGGGCCCGCGGTAGCGGCCGAGGCGATCCCTGTACGTGCGCGCGAACTGGGCCTTGATGTCGTGTGCGGTCTTTATGCGCATGCGGCGCCCGGCGGGTTGGTGCGCCGCGACGTGTATGAATCTCTTCGCGATGAATTGCTCGACCAATTGCGTGCGGCGGGCCCGGTCGACATCGTCGCGCTATCCATGCACGGCGCCATGATGGCGTTCGGGTACGACGATTGTGAGGGCGATATCCTCGCGCGCGTCCGTGAGATTGTTGGGCCGAGCGTTACAGTCGGCGCCGTATTCGATCCGCACAGTCATTTGTCGCCTGAAATGCAACGCCACGCCGACGCGCTGCTGTTCTACCGCGAAAATCCACACACCGACATCGACGAACGTTCCCGCGAACTTGTCGACCTGCTTGTACGTATAGCTCGGCGCGAGGTGCGGGCTGAAACCTCAGTGTTCGATTGCCGGATGGCGGATGTGTTTCAGACTAATCGCGAGCCGATGCGTAGCTTCGTCGATCGCATGCGGGCGCTGGAGCAGGGCAATGTGCTTAGTATTTCGGTCTGCCACAGCTGGAGACGCGGCGATGTGCCGTTTATGGGCGCCAAGATCGTAGTCATCACCGACAATGCTCGTGAAGAGGGCGATGTGCTCGCCGAGCGCTTGGGCATGGAATTATTCAGCATGCGCGGCATTGCGCACGCGCGCGCTGTTCCGCTGCAGGAAGCAGTTGAGCGGGTGTTGGCCGCCAAACACGCCCCGATTCTGTTAGCGGACATCTCCGACAATCCTGATTGCGGCGCGCCTGGCGACGCAACCTACGCGGTGCGCGCCTTGCTGGACGCGGGCGTCCGCAACATAGCGTGGGGCGCTCTGTGGGATCCGCTCGCGACGCGCTTTGCCGTAGAGGCGGGCGTCGGCGCACGCCTGTCGATGCGCATCGGAGGAAAAGCCTGCGCGCTATCGGGCGAACCGCTCGATCTCGATGTCGTCGTCAAAGCGGTGAACCCGCATGCTAAGCAAACCACGAGCGGCGGGGAAATCCCGATGGGTACGACGGCCGCGCTCGTCGCCGACGGCCTCGAGATTGTTGTCACGGATCATAAGCGTCAAACTTTCGGGCCAGACCTATTCACCGATCTTGGTGTGGATCTCGCGACGAAGCGCGTGATCGTGGTGAAGTCCGCGCAGCACTATCGCATTATGTTCGAGAAGCATTTCGCGGAGGATATCCCGATCGATTCACCGGGCGTGTGCATTTCCGACATCCGCAAACTACCATTGAAGCGTATTCCGAGACCGATGTGGCCTTTTGACGAGAATCCGTTTGGTGAGAGCAAGGCGACACAATCATGAGCGCCGACCTTGATATCGGCGCTTTGATCAATGCCCAGGTGGCCGCGTATAACGACCATGACCTCGATCGCTTCCTCAGTTTCTTCACTGAAGACTGGCAGTTCTTTGACTTCCCCAATGCTTTGCGGTTCGAGGGCCGCGAGGCCGCGCGTGCACGCTACGGGGCGCTGTTTGAAGCAAACCCACGCCTAAACGCGCGCATCACTGCGCGTATCGTCGCTCCACCTTTCGTGGTCGATCATGAATCTCTCTATGGTCACGAGCGACGCGCCGACGGGGTTAGCGGAGTGGTCACGTATGAATTCGCCGGACCGCTTATTGCGCGGGTTTGGTCAGGAGCGTGGTCGGACAGCCAAGTCCAGCAGGAGCGGCCGATGACATCAGGGACGGTGAGTATGCAGCGTTTCGAGACAACGGAGCGGATGAGTCAAGCGGTCGTACATGGCGACCTAATCTTTCTGTCTGGGCAAGTCGATAAGACGAAAAGTGCTACAGTAGCGGGGCAAACCGCAGCTGTCCTTTCTCGGATCGATGCGCTGCTCGAGACCGCCGGCAGCGACAAGGCCCACATTGTTTCGGCCAACATCTGGCTCGCAGATATCGGAAGCTTCGCAGAGATGAATTCGGTTTGGGACAAATGGGTCGCGCCCGGCGCAACGCCTACCCGCGCCACTGTTGAGGCAAGACTCGCCGATCCCAAATACCATGTGGAGATTGCTGTCATAGCGGCGCGGAAGGCCCCGTAGCCGTGGTGCGCGAGCAGACGGTTGCACCACCCGCTCGCGCGCTTACATGCTTAGTCGTCCTCGGTTTCGGGTGGCCTACGCTCTCGCGCATAAGGCTTATCGAAGATGCCTTCGGTGCCGGGGATGCCTTCGAGTGGATCGATCGAAAGTAGCTGGCCCTCGGTCGCCGCTTCCCATTCGGCTAATTGCATCGGCGAATAAATCACCAAAACGCCACCGCCGGCCGGTG
>LNFM01004179.1_pt1 | contig 54797 bp, 49 predicted proteins | sample 596031 | NCBI WGS metagenome assembly LNFM01 (sample SAMN04254537, study PRJNA301005) | activated carbon metagenome | isolation source: dual media filters at the Ann Arbor, Michigan drinking water treatment plant | place: USA: Ann Arbor
TGGCCGGTCAGTGCCTCGGCGATCACGCGAAATCCGGAATAGCGCACGGTGGTCTCTCCTGCTTCCCCCGGTTCTAGGCCGGTCCGGGGGCAAGAGGCCGTCGGTTTTCGCCATCCGCGCCGCCGTTTTCGCCACGGCGCAGGATCGTGAGGTCAGGGCTGGACGGCTTCTTCGATAGCGGCGAAGGGCGACCAGGTCGGCGGCAGGTTCGAGACCTGTTCCTGTGCCCAGGCAAAGAGGACGAGGATTGTGGTCGTGGAGAGGAGCATCTGCATGTTCAGGCCTCGGCTACGTTTTGTTCACGTACCGTTCTGACTGATTCTGCTTTCTGCTTGGTTAACCATGCGCCCGTGTCGGGCTTTACAATTTGGTAGGGAATGCCCATCATCCTGTGCATTCGGTAGTGACTATCTTTCAGGGTCCTCACCTTGAAAACGACCCGGCGGGGGGGCTACCCCGCCGGGTCTCCTTCATTTCAGGGTCAGGCCCCGATCAGAAGGCGAATGATGGCGATCAACAGCGTTCCCACCGCGATCCACACCATCCACTTCCGGTAGTGCTTTTCCTCCAGTTTCCTCACCTCCGTTCACCGCAAGGGATTGCGGCGTGGTCAGGGGTAAGGCTGGTTGGTTAACTAACCTATACCGGCTTTTGGAATCTTACGCGACCAGCGCCTCGGCCTTCTTGAGGTCGACCGAGACAAGTTGCGAAACCCCCTGTTCCTGCATCGTCACGCCGAACAGGCGGTCCATCCGCGCCATAGTCACGGCGTGGTGCGTGATGATCAGGAAGCGCGTATCGGTGCGGCGCGTCATCTCGTCCAGAAGGTCGCAGAAGCGGGTGACGTTGGCGTCGTCGAGGGGGGCGTCGACCTCGTCCAGCACGCAGATCGGGGCAGGGTTGGCGAGGAAGACACCGAAGATCAGGGCCAGCGCGGTCAGGGTCTGTTCGCCGCCGGAAAGGAGGCTGAGGGTCGCCAGCTTTTTGCCGGGGGGCTGGCAGAGGATTTCGAGGCCGGCCTCAAGCGGGTCGTCGGATTCGACGAGGACCAGACGCGCCTCACCGCCGCCGAAGAGGTGGGTGAAGAGGGTCGAGAAGTTGGCGTTGACCTGTTCGAAGGCGGTCAGCAGACGCTCACGGCCTTCCTTGTTCAGCCCGGAAATCCCGGCGCGGAGCTTCTTGATCGCCTCCTCAAGGTCCGACTTTTCGCTGGCCAGCGCGTCGTATTCCGCCTCGACGGTCTTGGCGTCTTCCTCGGCGCGGAGGTTCACGGCGCCCAAGGCTTCGCGCTGGCGTTTCAGACGGCCCACGTCCTGGTCCAGCGTTTCGGCGTCGGGCATCTTGTCGGGGTCGGTGCGGAGGCTGGTCAGGAGTTCGTCCGGCGTGCGGTCGTCCTCTTCGGCGATGCGTTCGGCGGCCAGGGCCACGCCTTCGCGGGCTGCGTCTAGGCGGGCTTCGGCGCGGGCGCTGGTTTCGCGGGCTTCGCCGGCAAGGCGTTCGGCCTCGCGTTCGGCCATCGCAGCGTCGCGCAGAGCGCCCTCGGCCTCGGCCAGGGCATCGGCGGCTTTGCGGCGGCGCTCCTCTGCTTCGGCGATAGCGTCCACCAACTCGTCGCGCTTCGCCGCGATTTCCTCGGGGGCCTGCATCGCCTCGGCGAGTTCCTCCTCGGTCTCCGCCCGGCGTTCGGTGAGTTCCTCGGTCCGGCGGGAGGCGGTTTCCAGGCGATGTTTCCAGCCCGAAAGCTCCTTTGTCGCTTCCTGCCGCCGCCGCACTCGGGCCTCGCCTTCACGGCGGACTTCGTCCTGGGCAGAGCGCCGGGTCATCATGGTGATGCGGGCGGCCTCGACGGTGATCTTTGCGGCCTCCACCGCCCCACGGGCGGCATCCAGATCACCAAGGTCGGCCACCTGACCTTCGGCTTCCTTGAGGCGGGCGCGGGCGGACATCGCTTCGTCCTCGAAGCGGCTGACGGCGGAGCGGTCGGCTTCGGCGCGGGCCAAGGCGCGGTTGGCTTCGGCAAGACGGGCGTCGGCAGCGCGGCGGGCGTCGCGGGCGCGCTGGTCGGCGGTGGCAAGCTCTGCCAGCCGGGCCTGCAGCGCCTCATGCGCCTGCCGGGCACCGTCGGCGCGGGCGGCGACGTCTTCGAGGTCGCGTTTCAGCTGGACGAGGCGGTTCAGCTGCTGCAGGCGCAGCGCCGCGGCAGAGGGGGCATCCTCGGCCCCGGCACGAAAGCCGTCCCAGCGCCACAGGTCGCCTTCGATGCTGACAAGGCGCTGGCCAGGGCGCAGGGCGGCTTGCAGCTGGAACCCCGCTTCGCGCGAGACAAGCCCGATCTGCGAGAGGCGCCGCGCCAGAACGACGGGGGCTTTCACATGCGCGGTCAATGGCTTGGCCCCAGCAGGCAAGGGCTGCGCATCGCCATAGGGCGCAAGGACGGCCCAGCCCGACCGCGCTTCGCCCGCGACCTCAGGGGACCGCAGGTCATCGGCCAAGGCGGCACCAAGGGCCTTTTCGTAGCCCGGCTCCACCTCCAGCCGGTCAAGCAGCTGATGCCCGGCCAGGGCCTCACGCTCCACCAGACGCGCCAAGGCCGCGACTTCGGCCCGCAGAGCCGACGCCTCGCCCTCGGCTGAGGACCGTGCCGCCCGTGCTTCCGCCTCGCGGCCCTGGGTTTCGGCACGGGCCACCTCGGCGGCTTCCAGTGCGGCCTCGGTCGCTTCGCCTTCGGCCAGCGCGGCCTCTTGAGCCTCCTCGGACGCCTCAAAGGCCTCGCCCGCTGCTTCCAGCGCACCCGCCGCCGCCGCAACAGCCTCGCGGGCGGTCGTCGCCTGTTCCTCGGCCCGCTCCAGCACTGACCGGGTGTCCGCCAGCATCCGCTGGGACGACTGGTGCCGGGCCGCCAGCCGCGCGGCGTCTTCGGTCAGCTCCGAGAGCGAGGCCTCGCGTTCGGCCAGCACCGATCCAGCTTCGCGCGCGGCTTCCACGGCCTCAGCCAGCTTCTCGTCGTGCCCGTCGTGGGCGCGGGCAAGCTGCTCGATCTCCCACTCCAGCCGCTCGATCACCTCGCCCGCATCGCGGTTCAGGCCCGATTCGCGTTCGAGGTCCTGCGTCAGTTGCCCGATCCGACCCTTCAGCGCGTCGATCTGGGCCAGGGCGCGCGCCTCCTGATCGCCCAGCGCGTCGCGTTGCAGGACGAGGCGCTGCAGGATGGCCGAGGCGATGGCCTCTTCCTCGCGCTTCGGCGGCAGCGCGTCCTCGGCCACCTCACGCGCCTTGCCTGCGCCGCGTGAGGCCGCTTCGGCCTGGCTTTGCGCGATCAGGCGTTCGCGCAACGCGCCTTCGGCTGCCGACCGGGCCTCGTCCGCCTCGCGCCAGCGGCGCCAGAGAAGCATGCCTTCGGACTTGCGCAACTCCTCGGAAATCTCGCGATACCGCGCCGCCTGCTTGGCTTGCCGGGTCAGGACCGACAGCTGCTGCGCCAGGTTTTCCAGCACGTCATCGACGCGCAAGAGGTTCTGCTCGGCACCCGACAGCTTCAGTTCCGCCTCGTGGCGCCGGGCGTAAAGGCCAGAAATCCCGGCAGCTTCTTCCAGCACGCGGCGGCGGGCCTTGGGCTTGGCATTGATCAGTTCGGAAATCTGCCCCTGCCGCACAAGGGCCGGGGAATGCGAGCCGGTGGAGGCGTCGGCGAACAGCATCTGCACGTCGCGGGCGCGGACGTCCTTGGCGTTGCAGCGGTAGGCGGATCCGGCGTCGCGGGTGATCCGGCGGACGATCTCGATCTGGTCGGCGTCGTTGAAGCCGGAGGGGGCCAGGCGGTCCTGGTTGTCGATCACCAGGGCGACTTCGGCGAAATGGCGGGCACCGCGCGTGGCGGCGCCGTTGAAGATCACATCCTCCATCCCGCCGCCGCGCATCGCGCTGGGGCGGTTTTCACCCATGACCCAGCGGAGCGCCTCCAGAAGGTTCGACTTGCCGCAGCCGTTGGGGCCGACAACGCCGGTCAGACCCTCATGGATCACCAGATCCGTGGGGTCGACAAAGCTTTTGAAGCCGTTGAGGCGCAGGCGGGTCAGGCGCACGGGTAACTTTCCGAGTCGGGTGTGCGATGTTCCTGCCGGGGGGCGACGGAGTCAACCCGACGCCCTGCATCTGGGCGGTCGGGCCCGGCTTATCCCCAAGATGTTGCGGTTATCCCCGATCTTGCCGATGGGGTCCGACTGCGGCAGTCTGCGTTGATGACCCCGCGCCGTGCCACCGACCCAGCCCTTTGGCCGCCGATGCTGGCGCTGCTGCGGGAGGCGTTTGCCTTCATGGAGGGGCGGATCGACCCGCCGTCCTCCTTGCGCGACCTGACGCCGGAGGTGCTGACCGCGCAGGCGCAGGCGGGGGAGATCTGGATCATCGACGGGGCTGACGGGGACATCGCCGCCTGCATCGTGCTGACGCCGAAGCCCAAGGCGCTGTATCTGGGCAAGCTGGCCGTCGCGGGGGCCTACCGAGGGCAGGGGCTGGCGCGGCGGATGGTCGATCTGGCCGAGGCGCGGGCGCGAGAGATCGGCCTGCCTGCGCTGGAACTGCAGACGCGGGTGGAGCTGGTCGAGAACCAGGCGGCGTTTCTGGCGATGGGGTTTGTCGAGGTCGGGCGGACGGCGCATGCGGGGTTTGACCGGCCGACATCGATCACCTATCGCCGACCGGTTCCGCCCTGAAGCAGGGTGTCCACTTGGAAGTCGACCGGAATGCCGTCGCGCCCGTCCAGCACAAGGTCAGCCATGACCTCGGCCACTTTCGGGGCCATGCCGAAGCCGATCTTGAAGCCGCCGTTGGCGATGAAATGCCCAGGCCGTTCGGGCCAAGCGCCAAGAACCGGCGCGCGAGTTGCGGCGCGGGGGCGCACTCCGGCCCAGCGGGCGACCACCTCTGCCCCCCGCAGCACCGGCAGGGCGGCAAGGGCTTTGGCCAGCAGACCATCCACCTGCGCATCCGGGCCGTCACTCGTCCAGCTGTTTTCCGAGGTGGAGCCGATGGCAACGGTCCCGTCGGCATGGGGCACGATGTGCAGGCCATCGACGAAAAGCTGCGGCCTGTCGCGCGCGTCAAAGCGAAGGGCCAGCGCCTGACCCTTGACGCCCGAGCCGGCCTTTACGCCAAGTGCCTGAGTCAGCTCGGCAAGCCCGGAGATTCCAGTCGCGTGGACGACAGCCCCGGCCTCTTCGCTGTCGCCCGCCAACAGGTCCGCCCCGCCCGCCCGCAAGGCCGCCACCAGCGCCTCCAGCGCCATCCGGGGCGACAGGCGAGCAGACAGGGTGTCTTCGACCAGAAAGCCAGAGGGGGACACCGGCTCCCACTCCGCGCCGGTCGCCGGGATGACGCGCCAGTCGGCCTGCCCGCGCCAGAGGGTCTGCGCCTCCTGCGCCCGGCGGTGGGCGGCGGCGACGGCGGTGTCATCGGCAAGGGGTTGCAACCGCCCCGAACGCGCATAGCCCGAGGGAAGGCCGGAGGCGGCTTCGACCCCCGCCCACCAGTCCGCGGCCATAAGGAGGCTGTCCAACTGGAAGGCTTTTTTCGCGTTCCAGGCCTCCGGCACATGGGGTGACAGGGCGCCGACCAGACCGCCGGACGAGCCCGCGCCGGGATGCGCGGTCTCGATCACGCGCACTTTCGCGCCGCGCCCAAGGCAGGCCCACGCGACCGACAGCCCGAAGATCCCTGCCCCGCGCACTGTGACGTCGACGCTTGCCATTCCACCGCCCCAAGCCCATGAACAGGGCAAAGGACTACCCCCGATGACTGCCGCCGAACAGCCCCCCGAAATGGCCCGTGAAGTGCCTCCCGACCTTGACTGGCGCGACGACCTGATCCCGGTCTCGCGCCGGTTCGACGATCCGTATTTCTCGCTGGCGGGGGGGCTGGAGGAGACGCGGCATGTGTTTTTAGCGGGCAACGGCCTGCCGGACCGGTTCCGCGACGGGTTCCATATCGCAGAACTGGGGTTCGGCACCGGGTTGAACCTTCTGGCGACACTGATCGCGCATCAGGGTCCGGGTCGGCTGACCTACACCAGTTTCGAGGCCTTCCCGATGCCTACCACGGACATGGCGCGGGCCTTCGCCGCCTTTCCCGATCTTGCAGAAATCGCAGACCAGCTGTTGGTCCAGTGGGCCTCCGGGGCAAGAACCCTGCACTTTCCGAACCTCACTGCCCGGATCATCATCGGCGATGCACGTCAGACGCTGGCCGCCTGGGACGGTCGCGCGGATGCCTGGTATCTGGACGGGTTCTCTCCCGCCAAGAACCCCGAGCTTTGGTCGCCTGACCTGATGCAGGAGGTCGCCCGCCACACCGCGCCGGGGGGCAGCTTTGCGACCTATACCGCCGCTGGCCATGTCCGCCGCGCGCTGGCCGAGGCCGGGTTCGTGGTCAGCCGGATGCCGGGCTATGGCCGCAAGCGCCACATGACGGTCGGGCAGATGCCGGGATCAGAGACCGAGAGCCGCTAGCCGCGCATCCAGCGCCGACCAGTCCGCGACCTGCAGCCGGACGACGAGCGTCAGGATACGGCTCCGCCAGGCCGAGGACAGGCGGGCTGCGTCCTTTTCGGTGGTGACCAGTTGCGCCCCGGCCGCGTCGGCCTCGGCCTCCAGCCGCCGCAAAAGGGTGTCGGACAGGGTTTCGTGATCGCCCAGCGCTTCGCCCCGGATCACCTCGGCCCCTTCGGCGCGCAGGGTGGCAAAGAATCGTGAGGGATCGGCGATGCCGGCGAAGGCAAGAACGCGTTCCCCCGACCAGTCCATGCCCATTGCGAGAGGCCGCAGCTCTGCGCGAAAGCGGGGGACTGGGATGCCAGCGCCCCAGGTCGCGTCGAACTGCGCCTGAGCGGCGGCGTCTCCGATCGTCAGCACCAGATCGGCGCGCGACAGGCCCGTCGCCACCGGCTCACGCAGGGGGCCCGCCGGGATGCAGCGGCCATTGCCGAAACCCCGGGCGGCATCCACCACCACAAGACCCAGCGAGGGCTTCACCGACGGGCTTTGGAAGCCGTCGTCCAGCACGATGACACGCGCGCCCGCACCCTCGGCCGCGCGGACGCCTGCGGCACGGTCCTTCGCCACCCAGACCGGCGCGAAGGCCGACAACAGGAGCGGCTCGTCGCCGACGTCCTCGGCCCGGTGCCGCGCCTCGTCGACCCGGACCGGACCGGCAAGTCGGCCGCCGTAGCCCCGGCTGACGACGTGGACCGCATGGCCCCGCGCCGCCAGCCGGTCTACCAGCGCAATGACCGTGGGCGTCTTGCCCGCCCCGCCTGCAGAAAGGTTCCCGACACAGATCACCGGGACCTGCGGCGCATAGCCTGGCTGCCGCAAGCGGCGCGCCGTTCCTGCGGCGTAAAGCCAGCCCAAAGGGGCAAGGAGGCGCGACCACAGTCCCGGACGGTCTGGCGGCGTGAACCAGAAGCCGGGGGCGCGCATCACTCTTCCCCGTCCATGATGGCGCGGATGCGTTCCAGGACGGTATCGGTGACTTCGGCGCCTTCGCTGGCCACGGCCCAGGCCGCCTGCGCCAGGCGCGCTGCGCGGTCGGGGGCCAGAAGGTCGCCCAGCGCCTCGCCCAGGTCCAAGGCCGAGGCGACCGCCCGCGTCGCCCGGGCAGCCCCAAGACGCCCGAAGACCGGACCGGCCTGCCCCGTCTTCGGCCCGTGCATGATCGCCGAGCCGAGGACCGCCGCCTCCATCGGGCTGCGCGTCGGACCCTTGCCCGACAGGGTGCCGCCCAGGAACGTGACCGGAGCCAGCCGGAACCACAGCCCGTATTCGGCGGGATTGTCGGCGACCAGAATCTCGACCTCGGCCACGGGGTCCTCGTCCTTTGCCCGTTCGGCGACGACCCAATCGCCCGATTCCCCCAGCGCCTTGACCAGGGCGGCAGCACGCGACGGCTGATCCGGCATCAGGATCAGCAGCAGCCGGTGCGAATGCTGCAGGGCCTTGCGATGCGCCTGCAGGACGGCCGCCTCCTCGCTTTCGACCACCCCGGCGGCGAACCAGACCGGGCGCGCGGTCAACAGCCGCGACAGCGCCGCGCGTTCGGATTCGACGGCGGGCAGCACGGCGCTTTCCTCTTCCATCCGCCCCGTCACGGCGACCGAAGACAGCCCTGCCCCACCCTTGCGGAAGGCGCGCGCGGCGGCTTCGTCCACCGCCATGATCCCGCGAAACCGGCCAAGGACCGTCCGCATCAGGCCAGGATACCAGCCGTCGCGCTCGCGCAGGAAGACCGGAGCCTTGCCGTTCACCACCAGCATCGGGATCTTGCGCTCGGCCGCCTCGTGCATGACGGCGGGGCGCAGCTGGCCGCCCGCGAAGATCGCGATTTCGGGGCGCCAATAGTCCAGAAAGGCGCGGGCGTCGGTGGCATTGTCGGGCGGCGGCGGCTGCAAAATGACCCCATCCAGCGCCAAGCCCGTGTCCGGGGCGGTCAGAAGAACCGGCAGCCCATCCTCTTCAACCAGCCTGCGGGCCAGCGCCCGGATGGGGCTGACCAGCGCCTCGCCGGGTGCATGCAGCCAGACCAGACGCCCTGGCGGACGCGCCGGTCGCGCAGAAGCCTCGGCCTGATCACGCCGCTGACCAAGGTTGTACAGCGTCAGACCAAGCGAGGTCGCCATGGATCAGTGACCCAGCTCCTCGGTCGCCGAGGCGGGTGCGGATTCGTCCCGCAGCCGATGGATATGGGCGATGAAATACCGCATGTGGGCGTTGTCCACCGTCCGCTGCGCCTCGCCCTTCCAGGCGCGGAAGGCGCTTTCATAGTTCGGAAACATGCCGACGATGTGGATTTGGGCAACGTCGCGGAAGACGTTGGTCTGGGGGTCCACCAGCTCGCCACCAAAGACGAGATGCAGGCGCTGGGTCATGATCGGCTCCGTTCCAGGTCAGGCGCGGCGACACTATCCGCTTCGCGCGGCAGGGGGAAGTGACGGACAGGGTCTTGCGCAAGGGCTGATCCGGGGTCACATTCCCGTCAACGCCTGCAGGGCGGAGTTGGACCGGAGGAATTGACGTGGATCTTAACTTTCTGATTGGCTGGCCGGGCGTTTACCTGGCAATCGCGCTTTTCATCATCCTGTGCATCGTTCTTGGCGTGCGGATCGTGCCGCAGTCGGAAAAGCACGTGGTCGAACGGTTCGGCCGTCTTCGTTCGGTGCTTGGGCCCGGGATCAACTTCGTGGTGCCCTTCCTGGACCGGATCGCCCACAAAGTGTCGGTGCTGGAACGGCAGCTGCCGACCGCCAGCCAGGACGCCATCACCGCCGACAACGTGCTGGTCAAGGTCGAGACCTCGGTCTTCTACCGCGTGACCGAGCCGGAAAAGACGGTCTACCGGATCCGCGACGTGGACGGGGCGATCGCCACCACCGTCGCCGGCATCGTCCGGAGCGAGATCGGCAAGCTGGAGCTGGACCAGGTCCAGTCGAACCGGGCGCAGCTGATCGAACGCGTGCGCGAGCAGGTCACTGCCATGGTCGACGACTGGGGGGTCGAAGTGACCCGGGCCGAGATCCTGGACGTGAACCTGGACGAACAGACCCGCGCCGCGATGCTGCAGCAGCTGAACGCCGAACGCGCCCGCCGGGCCCAGGTGATGGAGGCCGAGGGCAAGAAGCGGTCGGTCGAGCTTGCAGCCGACGCTGATCTCTATGCCGCGGAACAGGCCGCCAAGGCGCGCCGGGTGACGGCGGATGCCGAGGCTTATGCGACCGGCGTGATTGCAGGCGCGATCAAGGAGAACGGGCTGGAAGCCGCGCAGTTCCAGGTCGCGCTGAAGCAGGTCGAGGCGCTGCAGGCCGTCGCCGTGGGTCAGGGCAAGCAGACGATCCTCATCCCCGCCAACGCGCTGGAGGCCTTTGGCGACGCGTTCAAGATGCTGAAGGGACGGGGCTGAGATGGTTGCGACCCTGATGGGAACCTGGTGGGCCTGGGTGATCCTGGGCTTTGCCTTGGGTGTGCTGGAGGTCCTGGCACCCGGGTTCATTTTCCTCGGTTTCGCCATCGGCGCGGTGGTGACCGGGGCGCTTGTCGGGCTTGGCATCCCCGCCGGGCCGGCTGCGCTGATCCTGATATTTGCGGTCGTCTCGGTGCTGGCCTGGCTGATCCTGCGCCGCGTCGTGGGGGTCCGCGAGGGACAGGTCAAGATCTGGGACCGCGACATCAACGACAAGCCGTAGGTGGATTTCGTCGGGGCCAAAGCCGCGCTGTTCTGCGAGGGCTTCGTCCTGACCTGTCTGCGCGACGAAAAGCCCGGGCTGCGCTGGCCCGGGCTTTGGGACCTGCCCGGCGGCGGGCGTGAGGGGGTGGAGAGCCCCGAGGACTGCCTTCTGCGCGAGTTGTGGGAGGAGTTCGGTTTGCGGCTTTCAGCGGACCGGCTGATCTGGCAGCGGGTGTTTCCTTCGATGGTCGATGCCAAGCGAACGTCGGTCTTCTTCGGCGGGTGGATCGGCCGGGACGAGGTCGCCGCGATCCGGTTCGGGGACGAGGGGCAGGGCTGGGAGCTGATGCCGGTCGCGGGGTTCCTGGGCCACGCGAAAGCGGTCCCCGAGATGCAGCGGCGAGCCGGGATCGTCTGGGACGAGATCGGCGATGTCCACGCAGGACAGGTTGTCCGGTCCTTGTGATTTCAAGGGGTTGGCTGTGGGCGTTTACCGGGCGCCAACCAATCTTCCGGGACGGTGGGCAGAATTGCCCACCCTACGCAGTCGGTCGCGCAGCCTGCACAAGGCGGTGAAAAAGCCCGTCCGGCAATGCACCCTTTTCGACCAAGAGCCCCGCCAGCCGCAGGGTCGCGCTGATCGCGGGATAGCAGAGCGTCAGGATCAGGAAGAGGCGTTTCAGCTCCTCCACAGGCAAGCGGTCCCACCTGGTAAAGTCACGCAGATAGATCGCGTCGGCGTCGACCAACTGGCCGATGTCGCGCCGCTTTGCCTCGAAATACAGGTCGTTCGGCGTGCCGGTGAAGGGAAAGCGATGCGCCGAGGCAAAGCCGAAGAACCGCAGGCCAAGGTTGCGCAACAGGGCGTCCTGATCGCCGAACAGCGGCTGGTCCTGGTAGATCGGGGTGAAGGCAACCTCGGTCTGGACACACAGCGCATGGGCCAGTTTCTGGCGTCCACCCCGGAACGCCGCCAATTCCCCGCCCTGGATGTCGATCTTCAGAAAGTCGATCCGGGGAAGCTCGGCCAGGTCGTCAAGCCGGACGGTCTGCACTTCTTGCCGCGCAGTGACTTCGGTCAGGGCCGCGAACGAATGGATATGTCTGGTGACCGCAGGATCGGGGACCAGTGTCGAGACAAAGCCCGGATGTCGGGTCAGGTGCAGGGTCGCGGGGCCGCCATCGCCGACCGCATGCGGCAGGTAGCGCCGGGTGTCGGAGGCGGGCAGTTTCGCCAATTCCTCGGGGTTCGGCTCAAACCCGGTCAGCCGGGCAAGGCCGCGGGCCAGAAGCGGCTCGTAGGGCGGCTTTTCGCTGCTCGGCAGGCCCGAAGCGCCGATGTCGACGACCTCGATAGGCGTGGTCAAAGGCAGGGCGTGGACAAGATCGGCGACAAGATCGGCTGGAAGCTTCATGCCGTCAGGGTCCGCAGGACGGGCGCTGGCATCGGTCAGCGACGGATCGTGTCGCCGGGCTGCAGCGTCGGGAACAGCTCGATCACCGCGCCGGGGATGGCCTTTCCGGCAATGATCTCGGCCGCCTTGCGACCGATTTCCAGACGGCAGGCGTCCATCGTGGCCAGCTTGCGCGGCAGGCCGTCCAGAAGCTCTACCCCGTTGAACCCGGCAAGCCCGATGCGACCCGGCACGTCAAGGCCCTGGTCAAGGCACCACAAGAGCCCCCCTGCCCCGATCATGTCGTTGGAATAATACAGGAAATCGACATCCGGATTGCGGCCCAGCACGGCGGCCGTCATCTCGCGCCCCTTGAGAAGCGCCGAGCCGCCCGAGTAGAACTCACGGTCGACGAGGGTCAGGCCCGCCTTGGCCAGCGCTTCCTCGAACCCCTCCAGCCGCTTCTTGGCCCGGAAGTCGTTCGGCATCTGGGTGCCCAGGAACGCGATCTTGCGGTAGCCAGCCGCGATGATCGCCTCGGCCATCTGGCGGCCCGCGCGGCGGTGCGAAATGCCCACGGCGTGGTCGATCGGATCGCCGTCGATATCCATGATCTCGACGATCGGGATGCCTGCACGGGCCAGCATGGCCTGGGCGGCGGCGGAATGTTCCAGCCCCGCGATAATCATGCCTGAGGGCCGCCAGGACAGCATCTCGTAGATGACCGATTCTTCGCGGTCCGACAGGTAGTTGGTGACCCCGACCACGGGCTGCAGCCCGGTGCCGTCCAGCACTTCGGAAATGCCGGTCATCACCTCCGGGAAGACCATGTTCGACAGGCTTGGGATCACCACGCCGACAAGGTTCACCCGCTGCGAGGCCAAGGCCCCGGCGATCTTGTTCGGGACGTAGCCAAGGGCGCGCGCGGCCTCCAGCACCTTTTCGCGGGTCGGGGCCGAGACGTCGCCCCGGTTGCGCAGGACCCGGCTGACCGTCATTTCCGAGACGCCCGAAGCCTCGGACACATCGCGAAGGGTAAGGGTATGGCGCGGGTCGGGCGTAGGCTTGGTCAAGGCGCTGATCCGGTAACTGCGGTATCCCTTGTTAGCGCCAAAGAGAAGGCTTGTCCAAGGCGGTTTCTCCTGCTACTGTTACCGCTAACAGCCACCAAGTGCTGGCCATATCCTGCGTATCCTGCAAGCTCTCAAACTGGATGCGACGGACCAAGGGGGAGGTAGTGGGCCAAAACATGCCTCCCCTTTTCATTTCCGGCAGTTGAATTGTGGTGCGTTTCGTCGCATGACGTGACGAGGTCCGCAACGGGGCCCCGTAGCTCAGGGGATAGAGCGGCCGCCTCCTAAGCGGCAGGTCGATGGTTCGAATCCATCCGGGGTCACCAACGTGACGCTTCCTTCCTTAAAATCAATCGGATAGGCTTGTTCCCAAGGGTTTTCGGGGGGCGGGTTCATGCGGCGGATTGCGGTCTTGGACATCGGCAAGACCAACGCCAAGGTGCTGGTGGTGGACCTTGCCACGGGGACCGAGGAGGTTCTTGCGCGGACGCCGAATGCGGTGGTTCGGGATGGGTTTTATCCGCATCATGACATCGAGATGCTTTGGGACTTTGCGCTATCCGGGCTGAGGCTGGCGGCGGCGCGGGGCGTCGATGCGGTGTCGATCACCACGCATGGGGCGGCCTGTGTGCTGGTGGATGCTGACGGAGGGTTGGCGCTGCCGATGCTGGATTATGAGCACGACGGGCCGGACCGTATGGCCGCTGGGTATGAGGCGGTGCGGCCGGGGTTCGCCGAGACGGGCTCACCGCGTTTGCCTTTGGGGTTGAACGTCGGCGCGCAGGTGTTCTGGCTGTCGCAGGCGTTTCCGGCGGAGTTTGCGCGGGTCCGTCATGTGCTGATGCTGGCGCAATACTGGTCGTTCCGGTTGTCGGGCGTGGCGGCGAGCGAGGCGACGTCCTTGGGCTGCCATACGGATTTGTGGAACCCGTGGGAGGGGCGGCTTTCGTCGCTGATCGGGCGCATGGGCTGGGAGGGGTTATTCCCCCCGGCGCGGAAGGCGGCGGATGTGTTGGGGCCGGTGCTGCCTTCGGTGGCTAAGGCGACGGGTTTGGCGGTGGGCACTCCGGTGCTGTGCGGCATCCACGATTCCAATGCGTCGCTGGTGCCGCATCTGTTCGAGTCTCCCTGCGGGGTCTTGTCGACGGGGACCTGGATGATCGTCATGGCCCTGGGGGGGCGGCAGGTAGCGTTGGACGCAAGCCGCGATGTCCTGGTGAACGTTAACGCTCTGGGCCAGCCGGTCCCGACAGCGCGGTTCATGGGCGGGCGCGAGATGGACGAGATCATGGGGGGGCGGATTGTGGAACCGTTTGAGCATGATCTTGCGGCGGTGCTGAGGGGCCGCGTGATGGCGATGCCGTCCTTGCATCCCGACACCGGGCCATTTCCGGGCAAGCGGTTCGGCTGGATCGGCGGGGAGCCGGAAGGCGGCGCGCGGATGGCGGCGGCGTCCTTCTATGCAGCGCTGATGGGGGCGGAGTGTCTGTCGCTTGTGGGCGCGGAGGGCCCGGTGATCGTGGAAGGGGCGTTCGGGGGGAACCTCGCCTTCCTGCGGATGCTGGCGACGGCGACGGGGCGGGTCGTGCGCGGGTCGGGCCAGGGGGCCGGGACGGGCTTGGGCGCGGCGCTGTTGGCTGGGCCGTTGCAGGCCAAGGGGCCAGGGGCGGTGGAGATCTTGCCGGAGGGTGATACGGCCTGGACCGGGTATGTCGCTGCCTGGCGGGAGGCTGTCCGGGACTGGTCTCAGGCCATGTAGAAGGTCTCGGCCAGGGGGATCGCGACGGGAGAGCCGTCGGGGTTCGTGGCCATGATGTCGCCCATGTAGGCCCACCAGCGTTTCATCACCGGGTGATTGGGCAGGTCTTCCATCGCATGGTCGTCGCGGCGTTCGAGGTAGCCGAAGAGGGTGTTGGTCTCCCGGTCCAGGTGGATCGAGTAGTTCGAGATGCCCGCGTCGCGCAGAAGGTCCACCAAGTCCGGCCAGATCTCGTCATGGCGGCGGGTGTATTCGGCCTCCATCCCTGGGTTCAGACGCATCTTGAAGGCATGGCGTTGCATCAGGCGTCCTTTCTTTGGCGGGCTTTGACGTCGGCCAGAAGGTTCGGCAACAGGACCGACCCGATCAAGAGGACGCCGATCACGCCGGTCTGCATGTGGCCGGTGATGCTCATCAGGCCCATGCCGTTCCGGAGGTTCAGGACGATCAGGATCGAGAGAAGGACGCCGACCATACTGCCCTTGCCGCCGAAGATGCTGACGCCTCCCAGAAGAACCATCGTGATGATGTCGAGTTCGAACCCGAAGGCGGTGTCACCGCGGACGGAACCCAGGCGGGCGGCGTAGAGGAGGCCGCAGAGGGCAGAGACGAGGGCGGAGAGCAGGAACAGGACGGTCTTCACGCGGGCGACGTTCAGGCCAGAAAAGCGGGCGACCTCGGCGTTGGTGCCGATGACGATGACCTGCCTGCCGAAGCTTGAGCGGTGGAGGGTCATGCCGAGGAGGATCAAGAGCAGCACGAACAGGATCATCGAGAGGGGGATCGGGCCGATCAGCCCCTTTTGGCCGAGGTCGGTGAACCATTGCGGAAAGTCGCCAAGCGAGTTGTCCTTGACCAGCACGCGCGCAAGGCCGCGAAAGCCGATCAGCATGGCGAGGGTGACAACGAGGGACGGGATGCCGACGCGGGCGATCAGGACGGCGTTGACCATTCCCGCGACAAGGCCCGCGGCGAGGCAGATCAGGATAGCAAGGCCTCCGGGCGTGCCTGCGTTGACAAGATAGCCGAAGAGGGCCGCCGAAAGGCCCATGATCGAGGCGACGGAGAGGTCGATCTCGGCATTGATGATGACGAGGGTCATGATCAGCGCGACGATGATCTTCTCGATGGAGAGCTGGAAGAGGTTGATCTGGTTCTGGATCGTCAGGAATTCGGGGGCGAAGCTGGCGTTGAGGGCGAGCGTACAGAGAAAGACGGCAAGGAGGCCGGTTTCCCAGGGGGTCAGGAATTTGGTCATTCGGTGCCCCCTTTCCTGAGGCGGGTCAGTTGGCGGCTGGCCAACGTGTCGAGGGTGACGGCGGCCATGATGAGGCCCCCCAGCAGCGCGTCGCGCCAGAATTCGGAGACGACGGCCCAGCGGGTCAGCGAGTTGTCGATGGTGTCAACGAGGAGGGCGCCCATCAACACGCCGATCATCGAGCCGGAGCCGCCCATGATCGAGACGCCTCCGACGACGACGGCGGCGATGGCCTTGAGTTCATAGCCGAGGCCCGCGACGACGGTGATGTTGCCGAACTTCGCCAGGAACAGAAAGCCGGAGAGACCGGCGAAGGCTCCGCTGATGATGAAGGCGGACAGGACGACGCGCTTGGCGTTGATCCCGGCCATGACGGCGGCGTCGGGGTTGGAGCCGACGGCATAGAAGCGGCGGGCGGGGCGGTAGAAGGTGAGCGCGAGGCCGGTCACCAGGACGGCGACAAGGGCAAGGACGACGGTCACGCGGATATCAAGGTCGCCGATGGAGAAGGCGTTGGCCGAGGGAAGGTCGACCAGCCATTGCGGGAGGCTTGCCGTGGTGATGGTCTTGGCGTCGGACCATTCGACGAGGAAGCTGCGGAAGAGCGCGAGCGTGCCGAGGGTCACGATGATCGAGGGCACCCGGCCCCAGGCGATGATGATGCCGTTGATGGCTCCGAGACCTGCACCCAGAGCCATGCAGAACAGGACAGCGAGGACGGGGTGGAGGTCGGGCATCGCTGCAAGGGTCTGGCCGGCCATGTAGGCCACGACGCCCATCATCGAGCCTGCGGAGAGGTCGATGTTGCGGGTCATGATGACGATGGCCTGTCCGACCGCGATGGGCAGCACCACGGCGGCGGAGGTGCTGATGCGGTTGAACATGCGCGGGGAGAGGTAGCCCTCGATCTGGGTGGCGAAGAACAGGATCGTGGCCAGAAGGGCGAGGCCGAGGGCCAGGAGGCGCAGGGTCTGCGGCGAGGCGCGGGTGAGGAGGGTCATGCGTGGACCCCGGTGGTGCGGGCGGTTTTCAAATTGAGCGCTGACGCGCAAGCCTTTTGTCTCGCCTCTGCGCGCGAAGGGCGCGCAACCGGCTCGGGCGTTTGCCTCCGGCGGGGATATTTTGGGACAGATGAATGGGTGTAGGGGTGGCGCGCGGTCATGCGGCGGGTCTTTCGGCGGTGGCTTGGCCGGCGGCCATGGCGATGACGCGTTCCTGGGATGCGACTTCGATGGGGAGGATGCCGGCCTGGCGGCCTTCGCGCATGACGAGGACGCGGTCGGCAAGGGCCAGGACCTCGGGCAGGTCTGAGGAGATGACGAGGATGGCGACGCCTTCTTGGGCCAGTTGGCGGATGATGCCATGAACCTCGGCCTTGGCGCCGACGTCGATGCCGCGGGTGGGTTCGTCGAAGATCAGGACGCGCGGTTTGGTTTCCAGCCACTTGGCCAGCATGACCTTCTGCTGGTTGCCGCCGGACAATTTGCCGACTTCGGTGATGGTGTCGGCGGCGCGGATAGCGAGGCGTTTGCGGTAGGTTTCGGCCATGGCTGCTTCGGCCTGGCGGTCGATGAGGCCGAAGGGTTTCAGGAGTTTCCTGAGGCTGGCGAGCGAGATGTTGGCGAAGATCGGCATCGGCATCGCGAGGCCAAGCTTGCGGCGGTCTTCGGAGACATAGGCGATCCCGAGGTCCATCGCCTGCTGCGGCGTGGTGATGCGGACTTCGCTTCCGGCGAGGGTGATCGTGCCATCCGTGGCCGGGGCTATGCCGAAGAGAGAAAGGGCGACATCGGTGCGGCGCGCGCCGACGAGGCCTGCGAGGCAGAGGACCTCGCCTTTGTGGAGGTCGAAGCTGATGCCCTTGAAGACGCCCGCGCAGGCGAGGTCCTTTACCGAAAGGAGCGTTTCGCCATGCGGGTTGGCGGCGGTCTTGACGGCGAAGCTTTCCAGGGCGCGGCCGACCATGTCCTTGACGAGGCCGTCTTCGGTGACCTCGGCGATGGGTTTGGTGCTGATGTGCTGGCCGTCGCGGATCACGGTCACGCGGTCGGCGATGCGGAAGATCTCGTCCAGGCGGTGGGAGATGTAGATGACGGCCACCCCTTGCGCCTTCAGCGCGCGGGCGATGTCGAGGAGGCGGGCGACTTCGTGGGCGGACAGGCTTGCGGTCGGTTCGTCCATGATCAGGACTTTGACCTTCAGGGACAGCGCGCGGGCGATCTCCACGGTCTGCTGTTCGGCCAGCGTCAGGCCGGAGGCAGCGCGGCGGACGTCGAGTTTTACGCCCAAAGGCGCGATCAGCGCGTCGGCTTCGGCGTAGATCTCGGACCAGCGCATGATGCGGCCCTTGGAGCGGTTCGAGATGAAGATGTTTTCGGCGACGTTGAGGTCGGGGAAGACCATCGGCTCCTGGTAAATCGCGGCGATGCCGGCGTCCTGGGCGGCCTGGGTGGATCGCAGGATGACGGGCTGGCCGTCGACACGGATGGTACCGGTGTCGGGCTGGTGGACGCCGGTCATCATCTTGATGAGGGTCGACTTGCCTGCGCCGTTTTCACCGACGATGGCGTGGACCTCGCCCGGCATTACGGCAAGCGACATGTCCTTCAGCGCCTGAGTGGCCGCGAAGGACTTGGACAGGCCAACAAGTTCCAGGACCGGCTGGGTCATGGGGTCTTTCCGGAAAGTTGGGGCAAGCCCAAGAATTTTCAGCGAAAATTCTTGGGCTTGCGAGAGCGATACGGGAGGCGGCCTTAGTTGGCGGCGGCTTCGACGTTGTCCTTGGTGTAGACCGTGAACGGCCCCATCAGGATACGCTTGGCACCGGCACGGCCCGGGTCTTCCTCGATCTTGAAGCTGCCCATGCGGCCTGCGGTGAATTCCTCACCCACTTCACCTTTGATCGCACCGGTGGCGAGGGCATAGGACGCCTGGTAGGTCAGGTAGCCGAGGTCGACGAAGCTCCACAGCGCGAAAGCCGGGGCGCAGCCGTTCATCGTGTAGCTGACCATTTCGGCGGGCAGACCAAGGCCCGAGACCTTGACCTTTTCGCACAGGCCCTCGTCCTGCATGGCCTTGGCGGCGGCGACGATGCCGACGGTGGTGGGGGCCATGATAACCTTGAGATCGGGGTACTTGTCCACGAGGCCGAGCGCCTTGTTGTAGGATTCTTCCGACTGGTCGTTGCCGTAGACGACGTCGACCAGCTTGAGGTCCTTGTACTTGGCGTCCGAAGCCATGGTGCCCTTCATCGCTTCGATCCAGGCGTTCTGGTTCGAGGCATCGGGGCTGGCCGACAGGATGGCGACTTCGCCGGCGCCACCGGCCAGGTCAAAGGCCATGTCGGCCATCACCACGCCGATGGAACCGAAATCGACCTGCGCGACGAAGAACGACTCGCCCGCGCCATTCGGAATCGGGCTGTCCCAGGTCACGACCTTGGTGCCCGCGGCGGCAGCGGCCTCGGCGGCAGGCGCAATCTGGTCGCCCGCGTTGTTCGACAGCATCACCACGTTCTGCTTTTGGGTCGTGGCGTTGGTCAGCATCTCGATCTGGCCAGCCGCCGAATTCTCAGGCGTCGGGCCGATGAATTCCAGCGTGCCGGTCGAGCCGAGCTCTGCTGCCGCCTCCTGCGCGCCGCGGTTCGCCTGGTCGAAGGGCAGGATGCCCAGGAATTTCGGCAACAGGACCGCGTTCACGGCCTGGCCGGGGGTGGCGGTCACAGGTTCGGCCATCGCGGTCGAGCCCATCAGGGTCGCAAGGCCAGCCGCAAAGGCAAGGCCAGTGAGTTTCATCATCATGTCTTGGTCTCCTCCCGTTTATGTTTTTCCTGCCGTGCCCTCCTCAGGCCGCGGTCAGGACCTTCGCTTCCTTGGGGTCGATCAGGATCACCTCGACACCCAGCTGCCGAAGATGGTCCAGCATGTGAGGCGGCGCGCCCGTGTCCGTCACCAGCGTGCTGACGCGGGACAAGGGGCAGACCACCATGTTGCCGCGCGCCTCGAACTTGGAGCTGTCGGCGACGACAATCAGGTTTTCGGTGCGGGTCAGAAGCTTGGCTTCGGCCCGGGCCACCAGCGGATCGCTTTCGATGATGCCCAAGGGCGTGATCGAATAGCAGGACATGAACATCTTCGACGCGGCGAAGTGCTGGATCGCGTCTTCGTCGAAGGGGGACAGGATGATCCCGGCCTCGCGGTAAAGCTCTCCGCCCGGCAGGACGACCCGGTTCATCGAATGGGCGATCAGTTCCTGCGCGATGGGGAAGGAGTTGGTGAGGACCTGCATCCGGTGCTGGCGGAGGTATTGCGCCATGAACCAGGTGGTGGAGCCCGCATTCAGGATGATTGAATCGCCGTCCTGGCAAAGGTTCGCCGCGCCCTGGGCCACGGCCCGCTTGAGGTCGGCGTTCAGCGTCTGGCTGGCATCGAAGCTGGGCGCAGTCAGCGGCGTTTGACCGGACGCGACCGATTCCGCCCCGCCGTGAACGCGACGCAGCTGGCCCGAGTCTTCCAGTTTTGCAAGGTCCCGACGCAGCGTGGCCACCGAGGCGCCGGTCACGCCCACGAGGTCGGCCACACGGACAATCCCCTTTTCCCGCAAACGGGTGAGGATCAGTTGCCATCTTTCGCGTTCGTGCATCATGACGCGAAGGCTGTCAGAATCGCTCATATCCGTCAACAAACAATCGCAATGCTGCACTGCGGAAGAGTCTCTGCGACGCAGAATGGCGTTTCGTGATTGACTGTGATCGCTTTGCGCCTATCCTGCGGGACAAATCCTTTCAGCCAAAGTCCGGACCTATGACCCAGGAAATCACCCTCAAGTCCCTGTGGGACGACGCTTATGCCGCCACTTTGGATGAGCCGGGGAAGCTTTTGTATCGGTCGAACCTGCTGGGGTCGGACCTGAGAATCACCAACTTCGGCGGGGGGAACACCAGCGCTAAGGTCACGCACAAGGACCCGCTGTCGGGGGATGACGTGCAGGTGCTGTGGGTCAAGGGCTCGGGCGGGGACATCGGGTCGATGAAGCTGGACGGCTTTGCGACGCTTTACATGACCAAGCTGATGCAGCTGCGGGCGCAGTATCGGGGGCTCGATCAGGAAGACGCGATGGTCGAGGCCTTGGGGCACACGATCTTCAACCTGAACCCCCGCGCGCCTTCTATCGATACGTGGCTGCACGGGTTTGTCCCGATGGCGCATGTGGACCACGTCCATTCCGACGCGGTGATCGCGATTGCGGCTTCGGCGGATCAGGTGCGGCTGACGCAGGAGATTTTCGGGGGCGAGCTTGGGTATCTGCCCTGGCAGCGGCCGGGGATCGACCTAGGGATCAAGCTGGGCCGGATGGCCGAGGAGAACCCGAAGCTGAAGGGTGTGGTGCTGGGGCAGCACGGGCTGTTCACCTGGGCGGAAACGGCGAAGGATTGCTACCTGTTGACGCTGGAGATGATCAACAAGGCTGCGGTGTGGCTGGACGCGAACGTCAAGCGGCCGGTGTTTGGCGGGGAGAAGGTTGCCGCGCTGGCCGCCGACGACCGCAAAGCGACCGCCCGGCGGCTTATGCCGCTGATCCGGGGGCGCATCTCCGGCGGGGCGCATATGGTGGGGCATTTCACCGACGCGCCGGAGGTGCTGGAGTTTGTGAACTCTCGTTCGCTTGACCAGTTGGCGCCGATGGGGACCTCTTGCCCGGACCACTTCCTGCGGACAAAGATCAAGCCTTTGGTCGTTCCGGCGGACGCCGATGTCGCGGCGTTGGACGGGCTGATCGCGGGGTATCGGGCGGACTACGCGGCCTACTATGATCGTTGCAAGAAGCCCAACTCCCCCGCGATGCGCGACCCGAATGCGGTGATCTACCTGGTGCCGGGCGTGGGGATGATCTCCTTCGCCAAGGACAAGGCAACGGCCCGCGTCTCGGCGGAGTTCTACGTGAACGCGATCAACGTGATGCGGGGGTCATCCGGCGTTTCCCAGTATCAGGGCCTGCCGGAGCAGGAGGCCTTCGACATCGAATACTGGCTGCTGGAAGAGGCGAAACTGCAGCGGATGCCGAAGCCGAAGTCGATGCAGGGGCGGGTGGCCTTCATCACCGGAGGCGCGGGCGGGATCGGCTCGGCTTCGGCGGAGCGGCTGCTGCGGGAAGGCTGCAACGTGGTGCTAGCCGACATCGACCAGACCGCGCTGGATGAGGTCGTTGGCGGTTTTGGCAAGCGCTACGGGCGCGACATGGTGCGCGGCGTGGTGATGGATGTGACCTCCGAAGACGCGGTGATCGCGGCGGTGGAGTACACTGTGGCCGAATATGGCGGGCTGGATGTGCTGGTGAACAACGCCGGGATTACCAGTGCGGCGGCGGTCGAGGATACGACGCTGGCGATGTGGAACAAGACGATGGACATCCTGTCCACCGGCTATTTCCTGGTAGGTCGTGAGGGCTATCGCGTTCTGAAAGCTCAGGGAATCGGCGGGTCGATGGTGTTCATCTCGTCGAAGAATGGGGTGGCGGCGTCGCCGGGGGCCTCGGCCTATTGCACGGCGAAGGCGGCGGAGATTCACCTCGCGCGCTGCATGGCGCTGGAGGGCGCGCCTTTGGGCATCCGCGTCAACGTGGTGAACCCGGACGCCGTCCTGCGCGGGTCGAAGATCTGGAAGGGCGAGTGGTCGGAGCAGCGCGCGGCGTCGAACAAGATCGCCGTGTCGGACCTGGAGGAGCATTACCGCAAACGCAGCCTGTTGCAGCGGTCGGTCTTCCCCGAGGACATCGCCGAGGGGGTCTACTTCTTCGCCTCGGACCTCTCGGCGAAGTCGACGGGCAATTTCCTGAACGTGGACGCGGGCAATGCCGTGTCCTTCACGCGCTAGGGGGTGGATATGCTGGTTTCCGAGGATCTGGTTGGCTCGCTGAACGACGCGGCAAAGGCGGCGCATGACGATGAGTTCGGCGCTTTAGGGCGGAAGCTGCAGCGCCGCGGGGTGGACATTGAGGCTGTGGTGGCCCGGGCGATGGCCTGGTCGGTCGCGGTGCCGACCTGGGGCGTGGGGACCGGGGGCACGCGGTTCGCGCGGTTCCCGGGCCGTGGCGAGCCTCGCGGCATCCACGACAAGCTGGCCGACTGCGGCGTGATCCAGCAGCTGACCCGGGGAACGCGGACGGTGTCTCCGCATATCCCGTGGGACAAGGTTTCCGACTACAATGCGCTGCGGCAAGAGGCGGCGCAGTATGGGTTGGGGTTCGATGCGGTGAACTCCAACACCTTCCAGGACCAGGTAGATCAGGGGTTGTCCTACCGCTACGGCTCGTTGGCGAACGCTCGTTCGGATATCCGCGCGCAGGCGGTGGCGCATAACATCGAGTGCATCGAGATCGGGAAGGCGCTTGGGGCCCCTGCCCTGACGGTCTGGATCGGCGACGGAACGAACTTCGCCGGGCAGCAGAGCCTTGGGCGCATGTTCGAGAACTACCTGTCGGCGATGGAAGAGGTCTATGCCGCCCTGCCTCCGTCGATGGCGATGTTCATCGAGCACAAGATGTACGAACCAGCCTTCTATTCGACGGTGATCTCGGACTGGGGCTCGTCCCTGATGGCCGCGCAAGCCCTTGGTCCGCAAGCGAAATGCCTGGTAGACCTTGGGCACCACGCGCCGAACGTGAACATCGAACAGATCGTCGCGCGGCTGGTGCATGTGGGAAGGCTGGCGGGGTTCCACTTCAACGATTCGAAGTATGGCGACGACGATCTGGACGCGGGCTCGGTGGATCCGTTCCGGCTGTTCCTGGTCTTCAACGAGTTGGTCGAGGCGGAGTTGAGCGGGGCCAAGGGGTTCAACCCCAGCTACATGATCGACCAGAGCCACAACGTGACCGACCCGATCGAGAGCCTGATGGGGTCAGCGGTGGAGATTGCGCGGGCCTATGTGCAGGCGTCTCTGGTGGACCGGAAGACCTTGGCCGAGTCTCAGGAGGCGAACGACGTGATGGCCGCGCATCGCACCCTGAAGGCCGGGTTCCTGACTGACGTCTCGCCGATCCTGGCCGAGGCACGGATGCGGCAGGGTGGGGCTTATGATCCCATCGCGGCATACCGGGCCAGCGGCTACCGCGACCGGGTGGCGAAGGAGCGGCCGGAGGTGAAGGGGTCGTCGTCCGGCATCGTCTAGGTCCAAGCCGGAGGGGAGGCCGGGCGGATGACTAAGCACTCGATCATCGACGAAAGCCATGCTTTCTGGGATGAGGTGGTGCATCCGTTCCTGGCGTCTCGATTTCCAGCCGAGACGACCCAGATGGCGGCGGGGGTCTTCGGCTATGGCTCTGAGGTGCTGCGGCTGGACGACGAGTATTCGACTGACCACCACTTCGGGCTGAGAGTGAATGTGCTTTTGCCCGGGGAGGTAATGGTCTCCCGCGGGACGGCTATGGAGGATGCGCTGGCCGAGGGCCTGCCGCATGTGTGGCGCGGGCGCGAGTTGCGCGAGGGATACACCCGGACAAAGGGCGTCGCGCTGGGATCGCTGGAGCATCACTTGCGATCGACCATCGGGCTGGACGCGCCGCCGAACAGTCATTCACAATGGCTGGCGATCCCCGAGGAAGACATGATGCACGTCGTCGCCGGGGAGGTCTGGCATGACCCCTCGGGGCGGTTTTCGGCGGTGCGGGAGGCGCTGAACGGGTATTATCCGGAGGAGGTGCGGCTGCGGCGGCTGGCGCATTGGTGCCGGTATTTCAGCGGCATGGGCGTCTATGCGCTGAAGCGGGCCTTGCTGCGCGACAATGAGCTTTACGCCAACACCACCTTTGCGCGCAGCTTGCGCTGGGGGGTACAGATGGCGTTCCTGCTGGACCGGCAATACTATCCCTATGACAAATGGCTCACGGTGATGTTCCACCGCCTGCCCCGGATGGGCGCGCGGTTGGCAGCGATTGTCGAGGAAGCGCCGAAGCTTAGCACCAGTTGGGAGCGGAAGCTGGAGCTGCTGCACCAGATGTCCGACGTGCTGGATCAGGCGATGGTGGAAGACGGCCTGATCGCGCCGCATCCGCGTTACAAGGTTTCGACAACCTCGGGCTATCGGCTCTTGGAATCGGCCTATGCCGAGCTGATCCGCAAGTGTCCGGCCGATATCCGGGGCGTGGTTCCGCAATGGGAGCAGGTGCATTGGGAAGGGTTCCATTCCGAATTCGTCGCGGGGGTGGGGCTGGAGGATTGGCGGCGGATGCTGCTTCTGGAGGAATACGAATGAATGGTTATGAACGCGTGATGGCGACGTTGAACCACAAGCCGGTGGACCGCACGCCCATCGACTGCTGGCTGTATCAGAAGCAGTTCCTGGAGCGGTTGGAAGCTGACTACGGCCCCCGCGAGAAGTTCATCGAAGAGTTCGGGATCGACGTTTTCGTCGGCCTGATGCCCTTCCCGAACCAGCACGGTCGGAAGTTCGACATCCATGAACTTGCCGATGTCCCGCTGGAGGACCCGCGCGATCCGAAGTGGCTGAACTTCACCGACTGGAACTATGATTTCGGCGGCACGAACATCGCCACCGCGATCCGCGATCACAAGGGCAAGCGCTGCGTGCTGGCACATTGCTGGGGGATGGTGGAGGGGACGTCGAGCTTCCTCGGGATCGAGAATTGCTGGATGAACCTGGGCGGCAACCCGCGGCTGATGGCGAATTTCTTCGACCGCTATGCCGACTGGATGTGCGTGCAGGTCGACCAGATGATCGAGGCTGGGGTCGACATGATGACGCTTTCGGACGACTGGGGGTCGAACGGGACGATGCTGTTTTCCCCGAAGTCCTGGCGGGCGCTTATCAAGCCCTATGCAATGCGGGTGGTGCAACACGCAAGATCCAGGGGGATGCCGGTCAACCTTCATTCCGACGGCTACATCCTGCAGGTCGTCGATGACATCATCGAGATGGGCTACACCTCGTGGCACCCGGTGCAGGAAAGCGCTGGGATCAACCCGCGCGAGGTCAAGGAAAAGTGGGGCGACAAGATCACCATCTATGGCTCGCTGGACGTGATCGACGGGCTTCTGAAATTTGACGGCGAGGAGTTGGACGAATACATCACCGAGCGTTTCGGCATCTATGCGCCGGGCGGCGGGTTCATCTTCAACGGCGGGCACTTCATCCAGCCGGACATCCCTCCGCTGCGGCTGGTGCGGGCTTACCGGCTGGTGAACAAGCTGGCGACGCGATACGGGACGTTGCATTGAAAGCTCCGGACGGCACAGTCTGGATCGGCCCGGCGCATCCGTTCGATCTGGGTGACGCTTATGTGAACTTTCGTGCGGATACCTACCTTGGCGCCGCCCCGACAGAGGCCGTGCTGCGCCTTTCCGCCGACAGTCGCTATCGGCTCTGGGTGAACGGCGAGTTCGTGGGGCGCGGGGCGGAGCGGTCCTGGCCGTCGTCAATGGCTGTAGATGAACGTTCATTCCTAAACCTTCGTTCCGGACTTAACCGGATCGCTGTTCAGGTCTATTCACCCGGCCATTCGCACTTTTCCTATGTGCATCGCGGGGCCTGTGGGGTGATCGGATGGCTGGAGGTCGACGGGGCAGTGGTCCTGAAGACCGGCCCCGACTGGAAGGCAAGGCGGGATCGGTCGTGGTCGGACCGTGTCGAGAGGGTCTCGATTTACGGCACGGGGGTCGAGGACCGCGATATGCGGCAGGCCGAGGAGTGGACGGCGGCGGACGCTTCGGATTGGGACAATGCAAGGGTCGTGCAGGGGGCCTGCGGGCCGATCTGGCACAGCCTGCGGCCTAGGACAACAGCGCTGCCGGTGGAGGAAGACCGGGCCCTAGACCAGCCTTGGCAGGTGAGGGTTGGGGCGTCCGTGACCGCTTCGGAAGACCCGCACGCAGATTTGCGACAGGTGCTTTCGACATCACGGCAGAGCTCTGCCCCTGCCCTGCTGCCGCGCGGCACCTCCGAGGTCTGGATCTTCGATCTGGGCGAAAGCCGGGCCTGTCTGGGTGTCGCAGAGGTCACGGCGGCGGGGGGTGAGCGGCTGATGATCTCCTACGCCGAGAAGCTGCGGGATGGGAACTTGCTCCTGTCCGACCCCGAGACCTACTGCCGCATGCGCCCGACCGACCGCTTTACCCTAAGGCCAGGGCGGCAGCGGGTGGAGGGGTTCACACCGCGCGGGGGGCGGTATCTGGTCTTTGCGTTGGAGGGCGGTGGGGTGTCGCCTGCACCGCGTTTCAGCGTTCGCCTGCCGGTGACGCCGGTGGTCGAGAAGCCGATGCCGCAACGGGACGGCGTCCTTGGGGCGGTGGGCGAGATGTGCCGCCGCACGGTGCTTAACTGCCTGCAGGACGGGTTTGTTGACGGGGTCTGGCGGGAAAGCAGCCTGTGGCTCGGCGATGCGGTGGCGCAGGACTGGGGGTTGCGGGCAATCTCGGACGATGCGCGACCCTTGCGTTTCACCATCGACATGGCGGCTGAGGGAGTGGACGCGGAGGGTCTTCTTCCCAGCGTGCTTCCGGGGGAAATCCCGGCCTATGCCGTGACGGATTACAACTTCAGTTGGGTAGAGCTGCTGGCGGGTTGCGCGACGCATCCAGGGGTAGCGGAACCAAAGGCGATCTGGCAACGGCACTGGGGCACGCTGACCCGCATGCTGGAACGGATGGCGTCCTTGCGGGGGCCGGACGGGCTGCTGCGCAATCCGCCGGGGCGGCGGCTGTTCCTGGACTGGTCGCCGATGAGCCGGGCCGAGCCGAACCTGACCCTGAACCTGCGGTATCTGCATGCGCTGCGGTTGGCGGCGGGGATGGCTGAGAAGGTCGGGCGGACGGCGGATTGGGCTGAACAGGCGGGCGCAATGACCGCCGCGCTGCAGGGCCACCGGGCGGCGGATGGCTGGCGGGAAAGTCCCGGCGGCGCGGCGGCAAGCCAATTGGGCCTGGCGCTGCTGATCCTGACCGGGACCGTTGATGAAGCGGAGGGCGAAGCCTTGGCCGACCGGATCGTCACACGCTCGCTCGATCTGCGGGACGGGCCTGTGGAGGGCACGCCCGCACTCGCCAGTCCCTTCATGCACCATTATCTTTTCCTTGCGCTACAACAGCTTGGACGTCGCGATGACATCCACGCGATCATCGCCGCGCGCTGGGGGCGCTGGATGCAGGAAGACCTGTCGACCACCCCAGAGAATTGGTCGATCGACTTTCCCGACGGGTCCGCATGCCACGGCTTTTCGGCGCACCCGCTGGGCTGGCTTTAGAAGTCCAGGTGTTCGACCGACAAGGCGTTCTGCTGGATGAACTCGCGCCGGGGTTCGACGACATCGCCCATCAGCTTGGAGAAGATGTCATCGGCATCGGCCAGATCGTCGACCTTGACCTGCAGCAGGGTCCGCGCTTCGGGGTCAAGCGTCGTCTCCCACAGCTGGTTCGGGTTCATCTCACCCAGACCCTTGTAGCGCTGCAGGCTAAGGCCCTTTTCGCCCTCGGCCAGGATCGATTTCAACAGGTCAATCGGCCCGTGAATCGCCTGCTCGCGATCCTTGCGGACAAGGCGGGCGGGGTCGCGGTAGATGTCGCGATACTGCCCGGCAACTTGGCTTAGCCTGCGCGCCTCGCCTGACCGCAGGACTGCGCCGTCCAGCGTCCGCAGCTCTTCTACCCCGCGCAGGATGCGGCTTAGACGGATGCCCTGATCCTGGGTGATGCGGCCCTGCCAGCCACGCTCGAACTCCGGCGCGATCATGTTCAGGCGCTTGGCGACGATATCGGCGACAGCCTGCAAATCGGCGTCGGCCTTGCCCGGATCGAAAGCCCCTGCAAGCGCCGCCTGCTCCAGGATCGGGCGCGGGTAGTGCGTCGGGAAGGCGTCCAGCACGCGGCGGAACTGACGCGCGCCTTCGATGACGCGGGCGAGGTCGTTGCCCGCGATTTCCTGTCCATCAGTCAGACGAAGGACAGCGCCTTCAGTCCCCATCTCGATCAGGTATTCCTCCAGCGCGGCCTGGTCCTTGAGGTAGACCTCGGACTTGCCGCGCGCGACTTTGTACAAGGGTGGCTGGGCGATGTAGAGGTAACCACCTTCGATCAGAGCGGGCATCTGGCGGAAGAAGAACGTCAACAGCAGCGTCCGGATATGCGCGCCGTCGACGTCGGCGTCGGTCATGATGACGACCTTGTGGTAGCGCAGCTTGCCGATGTCGAATTCGTCGCGGCCAATGCCGGTGCCAAGCGCGGTGATCAAAGCGGGCGCGTTCGACGTTCAGGATCTTGCCGCGCAGGGGCAGGACCGCCTGGTTCGACCGGCTGCGGCCCTGCTTGGCAGAACCACCGGCCGAGTCCCCCTCGACCAGGAACAGTTCCGACTTGGCGGGATCGCGTTCCTGGCAGTCCGCCAATTTGCCGGGCAAGGAGGCCACATCCAGCGCGGTCTTGCGGCGGGTCAGTTCCCGGGCCTTGCGCGCGGCTTCACGGGCCAAGGCGGCCTCGATGATCTTGCCGACGATGATTTTGGCGGGGCCGGGATTTTCCTCGAACCACTCGGCCAGCTTTTCGTTCACCAGGTTCTCGACCGCAGGCCGGACTTCCGACGAGACAAGCTTGTCCTTCGTCTGGGATGAGAACTTCGGGTCCGGCACCTTGACCGACAGCACGCAGGTCAGCCCCTCGCGCGCGTCGTCGCCGGTGAAATCCACCTTCTCGCGCTTGGCGATGCCGGAAGACTGGGCGTAACCCGTGATCGTGCGGGTCAGCGCTCCCCGGAAACCGGCCAGGTGCGTACCGCCATCGCGTTGTGGAATGTTGTTTGTGAACGGCAGTACGTTTTCATGGTAGCTGTCGTTCCACCACATCGCCACTTCGACGCCGATGCCGTTCTTTTCGCCGACCATGTAGATCGGCTCCGCCATCACGCTGGATTTCGACCGGTCGATATACTTGACGAATTCCCGCACGCCACCTTCGTAGAACAGCTCGATCTTCTGCGGTTCGGCGTGGCGTTCGTCCTCCAGCACGATCCGCACGCCCGAGTTCAGGAACGCAAGCTCGCGCAGGCGGTGTTCCAGCGTCTTGAAGCTGTATTCCAGGTTGGAAAACGTGCCTTCCGGCCGGTTGGTCTTGGCGCTGGCCAGAAAGCGAACCATCGTTCCCTTTTTGCCCGGGGCAGGGCCCACCTCGTGCACATGGACGGTGCAATCGCCATCCTCAAACCGGGCGCGGTATTCCATGTCGTTGCGCCAGACCGTCAGCTCCAGCCATTCGGAGAGCGCGTTGACAACCGACACACCTACGCCGTGCAAACCGCCGGAGACTTTGTAGGCGTTGCCACCCTCATCCGTGTTGTTGAATTTGCCGCCCGCATGCAGCTGGGTCATGATGACCTCGGCCGCCGAAACGCCCTCTTCCTGGTGGATGTCGACCGGGATGCCCCGCCCATTGTCGCGCACCGAAACGCTGTCATCGGCGTGGATAATCACCGCAACTTCGGTCGCGTGCCCGGCCAGTGCTTCGTCGATGCCGTTGTCGACGACCTCATACACCATATGGTGCAGACCCGAGCCATCGTCGGTGTCGCCAATATACATGCCGGGGCGTTTGCGAACCGCCTCCAACCCTTTGAGAACCTTGATGGAATCGGCACCGTATGAGGTGGTGTTCTTGGGCTGGTCAGCCATGCGTGGGAAACCCTGATCGTTGCACGCGATTTATAGCGGTTTGACACATGAATGTCACCCCTTGGCCACCAGATTTGGTGGTCAGAGAAAGGGGATGACGAGGCCGACTCCGATCAGCAGGATGCCCGAGGTCACGTTCAGCTTGCGCACGCTTTCCGGGCTGGACAGAAGCTGCCGCGCGCGGTCAAGGAACAGCGCCAGACCCAGGTTTCCAACCATCGGAATGATGGCCGAGACGGCGATGATCGCGACCACGTCAATGGCGGTCAGGCGGTCCAAAGTGAAGAAGCCGGGCAGCGCGCCCATGTAGAACAGGATCGCCTTCGGGTTGCCGATCACCGCCGCGACGCCGACGGTAAAGCCCGCCCACATGCCGGGGCGGGTCAGGCGGCTGTCGGCGTTCATCGTGGCGGCGGGCTTACGGATCAAGAGGACGCCCATGACGAGGAAGATCACCGCCGCGACCCAGCGCAGGACCTGCAGGAAGTCGCCGTAGGCGCTTTCGATCCAGGTCAGGCCCAGGATCGCGGCCAAGGGCCAGATGAGGTCACCCAGGGCCACGCCCACAGCGAGGGGCCAGGCGGCGGCAAAGCCTCCCGACAGGGCGCGGGCAGTCAGAGCCACCCAGACCGGGCCAGGCACGGCCCAGAGGCCCGCCATGCCAAGCGCGTAGAGGAGGAGTTCGTGGACAGAGACGGTCATCGGGCAGCCTTAGAACAACCCGCCAAGGAGGTCGAGTGGCTTGGCTCCATCCCAGACCCGTCCGGTCATGGGAAGGACCTGCAGATGCTCGTTCACCTCGGCGCCGCGCAGCGACCCTGTCCGTGCCCCGGTGAGGTCGAGGTAAGTCATCGGGTTGGCAATCGGGCGGAACCCGGCGGCGGAGTAGAGCTTTGCGGTGCCGAACAGCAGCACGAATTCGGCGGGGGACCGGCGTGCGACCTCAACCGCCGCCTGGAGGAGCGTAGCCGCATGGCCCTGCCCGCGGTGGTCGGGGTCGGTGGCGACATCGGCAATGCCCGCGATGGTCAGAAGGTCGTCGCCCAGCCGGACGGCCCGCAGCTGGACGGCGAGATGGGCGATGATGGCGTCGCCGCTCCGGACGACATGCCGCCAGGACTGCCGGGTCTGGAAATAGCTGCGACCGCCGAAATCGGTGGTGAAGCAGCGCGCCAGAAGGCGGGCGATGGCGGTCTCATCTGCGTTTGTGAGCAGATGTTCGGGAATGAAGGTTGCGGTCATTCAGCCACCTGCGAGCTGCCGTTCTGATCGGTGATCTTCAACGTCCGGCCCCGGTCGCCAAGGGCGGTGAACAGGTCAGCCTCGGTGCCGGTCATCAGGGCCTGGGCATCCAGCGCGCAGACCTCGTCATAAAGCGCCGCGCGGCGCTGTTCGTCCAGGTGGGCGGCGACCTCGTCCAACAGGAGGATTGGCGCGCGGCCCAGGTCCTGCTGCAAGGCCCGGGCATTAGCGAGGATCAGGCTGATCAGCAGCGCCTTCTGCTCGCCCGTGGAACACTGGTCGGCAGGGATGTCCTTGGCGGTGTAGCGGGCCAAAAGGTCGGCGCGGTGCGGGCCGACGAGAGTACGCCCGGCAGCAATGTCGCGGCGTCGCCCTTCGGCCAGCGCAAGGGCAAGATCCGGCGGGTCGTCGGTGCCGTCCGGGCCGATCAACGTCAGTTCGGCCGAGGGGAAGGCGCTGGCGGGATCGGCGGCGGTGGCGATACGGGAAATGGCGGCGCGGCGGTTGCGGGTGATCTGTTCGCCCGCCTCGGCCATCTGGGCTTCCAGCGCCGCATACCAATGCGCGTCGGTCACCTGATCCTTGATCAGCCGGTTCCGGTCGCGCATCGCCTTTTCGTATATGAGCGTTTGTTCGGCATGCTCCGGCACAAAGCTGAGCGTCATGCGATCCAGGAACCTTCGACGGCCCTCGGCGGCCTCGATCCACAGCCGGTCCATCGCCGGAACCAGCCACAGCACCCGCAGCACACGCCCAAGGCTCGCCTGAGTGGCAGCCTTGCCGTCGATGCGGACCTGCCGGGGTTCTCCAGGTTCGGCCCAGGTTTCCAGCTCATGCGCGGCGGCAAGGCCGTGGACGGAGGCGGTGATCTTCCAGCCCACACCTTCCGGTTTGCGGGCCAGATCCTCGGCAGCGGCGCGGCGCAGGCCCCGGCCGGGAGACAACAGCGAGACCGCCTCCAGGATGTTGGTCTTGCCCGCTCCATTCGGGCCGGTGATGGCAACCGGTCGGCCGTCAAAGGCCAGCCGCGTCGCCCGGTGGCTGCGGAAATGCGCAAGCGATAGGGTTTCGATCGCCAGACCGCCCACCGGATTTCCCTTTCAAGCCAGGCGTTTACGGCAGGTCAGACCCGCATCGGCATGACGACATAGACCGCCGACATGTCGTTGCCTTCACGCATCAGGGTCGGGTCGGCGGCGGAGTTGAACAGGAAGACAGCGTTCTCACGATCCACCTGGCTTGCGATCTCCAACAAGTACTTCGCGTTGAAGCCGATCTCCAACCGTTCGTCGCCATAGGCCACTGCCAGTTCCTCCTCGGCGGCCCCGGAGTCGGGCGAATTCACCGACAGGATCAGCCGGTCTTCCTCCAGCGACAGCTTCACTGCGCGCGAGCGTTCCGAGGACACCGTGGCCACCCGGTCGACCGCCTTGGCGAACTCCGAGGCGTCAACCTCCAGCTTGCGGGTGTTGCCGGTCGGGATCACGCGGGTGTAATCCGGGAAGGTGCCGTCGATGACCTTCGACGTCAGCGTGATCGCCGGGGTCGCAAAGCGCACCTTGGTCTCGGACACCGACACGGCAATCGTCGCATCGTCGTCGTCCAGCAGTTTGCGCAGCTCGCCCACCGTCTTGCGGGGCACAATCACGCCGGGCATCCCGTCGGCGCCTTCCGGCAGCGGGGCGTCGATGCGGGCCAGGCGGTGGCCATCGGTCGCGACGCAGCGCAGGACCTTCCCGACATCGCCCTGGCTGACATGCATGTAGACGCCGTTCAAATAGTACCGCGTCTCTTCGGTCGAGATCGCGAACTTCGCCTTGTCGAACAGCCGCCGCAGCACCGGCGCAGGGGCCGAGAAGTTGGACGAATATTCGCTGGTTGCCATGACCGGGAAGTCTTCCTTCGGCAGCGTCGCCAGGCTGAAGGTCGACCGGCCCGCCGCGATGGTCAGGCGGCCCGCAGCGGCGTCTTCCGTCAGGTTCACCAGCGCGCCATCGGGCAGCTTGCGGATGATCTCGTGCAGCATCACGGCGGACACCGTCGTCGACCCGGCACGTTCCACCATCGCCGGGGCGCGGTCTACCACTTCGATGTCGAGATCGGTCGCCCGGAACGACACCTGCGACCCCTCGGCCTCGATCAACACGTTGGCGAGGATCGGGATCGTGTTGCGGCGTTCGACCACCGACTGTGCCTGCGCCAGCGCCTTCAGAAGCGTAGCGCGTTCGATCGAGAGCTTCATCTGACTTCCCCCTGTCGTCCCCTTGAAGGGACAACGAATTTACCCGGTTTTCACCGGTGCACAACAGTTGGTTGGGACTGTGAAAGGCTTTGGGGGGGCCGTCAAGTCCGGCCCCAGCCTCAGCCCTGCAGAAGGCGGCGCAGAAGCTGCAGATCGTCGGCCAGCTGGCTGTCGGTGGACATCAGCTCTTCGATCTTGCGCACACCGTGCATGATCGTGGTGTGGTCTCGCCCCCCGAACCGACGCCCGATTTCCGGCAGGCTCCGCGCGGTCAGCTGCTTGGCCAGATACATCGCCACCTGCCGGGGCCGCGCGATGTTGCGCAGCCGCTTTGGCCCGATCATGTCCGAGAGGCGGATGTTGTAATGCTCGGCCACCTTGCGCTGGATTTCCTCGATCGACAGCTTGCGGTCAGAGGAGCGCAGGATGTCGGCCAGGCAGTCCTGGGCGAGGTCCAAAGTGATCTCGCGCCCGACCAGCGAGGCGAAGGCGAAGAGCCGGGTCAAGGCACCCTCCAGCACGCGGACGTTCGTGGTGATCCGGTGCGCCAGAAACTCCAGCACGCCATCGGCCAGCACCAGCCCGCGATACTGGCTGCGGTAGAATTCGACCTTCTGCTGCAGGATGCCGAGCCGCAGTTCATAATCCGTCGGATGCAGGTCGACGACCAACCCGCATTGCAGGCGTGACTTGATGCGATCCTCAAGATCCTTGATCTCGCCCGGCGCGCGGTCGGCCGAAATCACGATCTGCTTGTTGGCGTCAACGAGGGCGTTGAAGGTGTGGAAGAATTCTTCCTGGGTCGAATCCTTCCCGGCGATGAACTGGACGTCATCGACCATAAGGACGTCGACGGACCGGAACAGCTCTTTGAAATCCATCACCTGCCGATCGCGCAGGGCCTGGACAAAGCGGTACATGAACTGTTCGGCCGACAGGTACAGCACGCGCAGCTCGGGGCGGCGGGCCTGCAGGTCATGCGCGATGGCATGCATCAGGTGCGTCTTGCCAAGGCCGACGCCGCCATAAAGGAACAGCGGATTGAAGGTCACCGGCCCGCCTTCGGCCACCCGGCGGGCGGCGGCATGGGCCAATTCGTTCGGCTTGCCGACGACGAAGCTGTCGAAGGTAAAGCGGGCATCCAGCGGTGCGCCGGGCAGCTCCTCTTCGGAAACGCGGGCCCGGGCAGGCCGTGCGGCGGGTTTCGCGGCTTGCGGACGCGCCGCAACGGTGGCCGCGACCGGGGCCGTGCCGACGGCGAATTCCAGGCGGTCGACCGGCGACCCGGCGCTGGACAGCTGCGTGCGGATATGGTCGCCGTAGTTGCGCTGCACCCAGTCGCCGAAGAAGGTCGTCGGCACTTCGAACCGCGCCACCCCGTTCTTCAGCTGCGACAGCTTCAGAGGTTCGATCCAGGTGGCATAATTGTGCCTGCCGACCCGCTTGATCAGCTCTTCCCGAACCTGCCCCCAGGTTTCATTCGTCATTCGTCAACCTGCCACTTCCCTGAGCGATGGGCCTTAAGCCCCGATCCTGCCCCGTTTCTTTCTTAGGCGAGCCAGTTCGACCAAACCGCCAGCCGACCCTGGCAGGGGCGGCGGAACAGCGGTTTGTCAGCGGGACGGAACAACGCAGGCAGTGCTGCCGGATGAACGACAGCCAAGGCATACGCGATGGGATGGCTTGAACGCCATCTCCAAACCATTGATCACAAAGGAAAAACTCAGACTACAGCGCATAAGGCGCGCGCGGTCCGTGCAGCAGCTTTTCCTTTGCGACCCGTTCATGTCCCCCAAGACGAAGTGAATCGCAGGGTCACGCTAGCAAGCCCGCGGCGGGCTCTGCAACCGAACAACGCGCTTGACAGGGATTCCCCAAAACCGAATCCGAAGGCTCTGGCAAATCGGCAACGGAGCGCCGGAAAGCCGCCTTCGGACGGGCCGAAAAACGGAAGGGGCGCGCCTTTTCTGGCACGCCCCCTTGCGGTTGAAAGTGTTCCGGATTCGGTCCAGCCAAGCCGCCGGACCGGGGCCGATCAGGCCTTGGCGGTGGCGACGGCCTTCACGCGCGAGGCGAGGCGCGACATCTTGCGGGACACGGTGTTCTTATGCAGCACGCCCTTGGTCACGCCACGGGCCAGTTCCGGCTGTGCGGCCTTCAGCGCGGCCTGGGCGGCTTCGCCGTTGCCCGAAGCGATGGCTTCTTCGACCTTGCGCAGGAAGGTGCGGATACGCGAGCGGCGCGCCTTGTTGACGGCATAGCGGGCCTCGGACTGGCGGGCGCGTTTCTTGGACTGTTCAGTGTTTGCCATGCTTGGCTTCCTTGCGGTCTATCGGTTTCAATTCTGTCGCACGAAAGACCAGAAGGCCCCATCCCGAGGGATGGATCTGATTCTTGCCTAAGCGGGCCCACGCGCATGTGGCGCTGCCTATAGGGGATAAGTTTCCGAATGAAAAGCCCCTGCTGCCGCGAACCTAGCGGTCGCGGAATTGCGGCTGGCGCTTTTCCAGGAAGGCGGCCATGCCCTCTTTCTGGTCTTCGGTCGCGAACATGGCGTGGAACATGCGGCGTTCGAACAAAAGCCCCTCGGCCAAAGGCGTCTCCTGCGCGCGGCTCACGCATTCCTTGACCACCATCGCGGTGACCGCCGACTTCTCGACGATCTTCTGCGCGGCCTTCATCGCCTCTTCCAGCAGGGCCTTGGCCGGAAACACCCGGCTGACCAGACCGCAGCGTTCCGCCTCGGCGGCATCCATGAAGCGGCCGGTCAGGTGCATGTCCATCGACTTCGACTTGCCCACCGCCCGGGTCAGGCGTTGCGTTCCGCCCATCCCGGCAACGATGCCGAGGTTGATTTCGGGCTGGCCGAATTTGGCCGTGTCGGAGGCAATGATGAAATCGGCCAGCATCGCCAGCTCGCAGCCGCCGCCCAGACAATAGCCGCTGACCGCCGCGATGATCGGCTTGCGGGCCTTCGCGATCATGGCGGCCTCGGGGCCGAAGAGATCGTCGAAATAGACGTCGATGAAGCTTTTCTCGGCCATCTCGCGCACATCGGCGCCCGCCGCAAAGGCCTTGTCCGACCCGGTGATGATAATGCAGCGCACCTTGTCGTTGGCTTCCGCCGCCGTCACCGCCGCCGCCAGCTCCCGCATCAGCGTCAGGTTCAGCGCGTTCATCGCATCGGGGCGGTTCAGTCGGATCAGCGAGACATAGTCCTCGATCTCGACGATCAGTGTTTCATAGGCCATGCCGCCACTCCCCTAGCCCGCCTCCCTGATGGCAGTCGGGCGTGACTCCTAGCACCAAACGGCGGCTTGGCAAGTCAACTCTGGCAGGACGGGCACCAGAAGGACGATCGGCCGGACTGCACAGTGCGGGTGATCACACCCTGGCAGCCGGGGGTCTCGCAGGGGTCGCCTTCGCGGTCATAGACCTGAAAATGCTTGGAAAAGTAGCCCAGCTCGCCATTGGCCTGCCGGAAGTCGCGCAAAGACGATCCGCCCGCCTCGATCGCCTCGGCCAGCACCTCGCGGATGATCGGGACCAGGCCATTCACCTCGCGTTCGCACAGGTCACCCGCCAGCCGCAGCGGGCTTATCCGGGCGCGAAACAGCGTTTCCGCCACATAGATGTTGCCCAACCCCGCCACGATCCGCTGGTCCAGAAGTGCCGCCTTGATCGGGGTCTTCCGACCCTTCAGCCGCCCGGCCAGATAGGGTTCGTTGAAATCGTTCCCGAACGGCTCCGGCCCCAGCCCCGCCAGCAGCATGTGGTCCCCGGCCCGGTCCGTCGGCATCAGGTCCATCGCCCCGAACCGGCGGGCATCGTTGAAGGTGACCCGCGCCCCGCCCTCCATGTGCAGCACCACATGGTCATGTTTCTGCGGCGCGGGGTGGTCGTGGTAGAACGTCCCCAGCTGCGCGCCCGAGATCAGCATCCGCCCCGACATCCCCAGATGCACCAGAAGCGTCTCGCCCGAATCGAGATCGGCCAGGATATACTTCGACCGCCGCCGCAGCGCCGTGACCCGCCGACCGGTCAGCCGATCCGCCATCCGCTCCGGCAAAGGCCAGCGCAGGTCGGGCCGGTTGACCTCGGCCTGCGCAATGACCGCGCCTTCCATGACTGGCAGCAGGCCACGGCGGACCGTCTCGACTTCCGGAAGTTCAGGCATGCGCCGCCCGGTTGCGCCGGATCTGGGCCAGCGCAAAGTCCTTGAACTCTTCGATCCCGACGCTGTGCTTCAACACTTTCGCCTTGCCACCCGGTTCAAAGAAAAGCTGCAGCTCATAGGCCCCGTCATCCGCGATCCGCCACAGGTTCTTCCAGCGATACTCGCGCCGGTGGAACATCATCCGGGTCACGATCAGCATGTCCCGATCATAGCGCGTTTCGAAGGTGAAGATATAGACGACCCCGTTCACCGCGGCCAGCAGACAGATCACGATCATGACCGTGCCGTAGGGGCCAGGATCGGCGACCTGAAACCCGTTCATTTCGCCCGCCGACATCTGGTTCACGAAATAGACCATCGCTGCACAGAGGCCGAGCACAATCAGCCGCACGCCGACCGACGGCTTCAACACCCGCTGGTCCAGCGTCATCGGGGCCTGCCCCCCGGTGCCAAGCTGCGCCAGTTTGTCATACTGCCAGGGCAGCGCCGCGCCCTGCAGCATCCCGGTGGGTCCGATGGTCCCTGCGTCCTTGTGTCGTTCGATCTCTTGCCGACGCCGGATTATCCTGCGCCAGAACAGAAAGGCGCGCAGCCCGATGAACGCCACGACAAACAGGAACCCCAGCAGAATCTGCGAAACGAGACCGTCGATGCCAGACAGGATTTCCGAAGGCATGGGTTACACACTCACAATAGGGTGGTTTTCCTTTTGCCCGCTTCGGTATAACTCGATCCCGGCAACAATTGGGCGGCATGCTCCATGACCACGGCTTCGGACAAGACCACCCATTTCGGCTTTCAGGACGTGCCCGAGGCTGAAAAGGCCGGGATGGTGCATGGCGTGTTCAGCCGTGTGGCCTCGAAATACGACGTGATGAACGACGCGATGTCGATGGGCATCCACCGGCTGTGGAAAGACGCGATGATGGATTGGCTGGCGCCCCGGCCCGGCCAGCGCCTCCTGGACGTGGCGGGCGGCACCGGCGACGTGGCGTTCCGCTTCCTGAAGCGCGCGCCGGGCGCGACGGCGGTGGTCTGCGACATGACCGAGCCGATGCTGATCGAGGGTCGCAAGCGTGCCGAGGCGGAAAGCCTGGCCGCCAGCCTCGACTGGGTGGTCGGCGACGCGATGGCGCTGCCGTTCCCCGACAACAGCTTTGACACGTACACGATTTCCTTTGGCATCCGGAACGTGACCCGCATCCCCGATGCGCTGTCCGAGGCCTACCGCGTGTTGAAACCCGGCGGGCGGCTGATGGTGCTGGAGTTCAGCCAGATCCCGAACGACCTGATGCAAAAGGTCTATGACCTGTATTCCTTCAACGTCATTCCTGTCATGGGCCAGGTGATCGCGGGCGACCGGGCGTCCTACCAATATCTCGTTGAATCCATTCGCAAGTTTCCCGATCAGGAAACTTTCGCCACGATGATCCGCACCGCGGGCTTCGGCCAGGTGAAGTACCGCAACCTGACGATGGGCATTGCCGCCCTCCATTCCGGCTGGAAGCTGTGAAGGGTCCGCACAACATCATCCGCCTGATCCGCACCGGCGCGACGCTGGAACGCACCGGGGCGATGGACGTGGTGCTAGAGGCATTCCGTGCGCCCCCCCGCCTGCGCTTTGCCGCGCGGATGCTGGGCTGGCCGTTCAAATGGCTGGGCCTGAGGGGGGACCCTGATCTGCCGTCCGCCACCCGCGCGCTGACGGCGCTTGGCCCCGCCTACATCAAGTTCGGCCAGGTCCTGTCCACCCGCCCGGACGTGGTGGGCGAAGAACTGGCGCTCCAGCTGAAATACCTGCAGGACAAGCTGCCACCCTTCCCGACCGAGATCGCCAAGCGGATGATCGAGGCCGAGCTGGAGCAGCCGGTCTCGACCCTCTTCTCCGAATTCTCGGAACCCGTCGCCGCCGCCTCCATCGCGCAGGTCCACCGTGCGCGACTGGCCGACACGGGTGAGGAAGTGGCCGTCAAGGTCCTCCGACCCGGCATCGAACGCGCCTTCCGCAAGGACATCGACGCCTTCTATCTGGCGGCCCGCTGGATCGAACGCCTCGCGCCGTTTTCCCGCCGCCTGCGCCCGGTCGAGGTGATCAAGCACTTCGAAGGCGTCGTGATGGGCGAGTTGGACCTGCGGCTGGAAAGCTCCTCCGCGGCCGAGTTCGCGGCCAATACCGAAAAGGACGAAGGCTTTCAGGTGCCAAAGCCGCAGTGGTTTTTGTCCAGCCGGAACGTGATGACGCTGGGCTGGGCCGAAGGCATCGGGCTGAACGACAACGACCTGATCGACGCCCAGGGCCATGACCGCACCGTGCTTGGCGCCCGCGTGCTGCAACTGTTCCTGAACCACGCGCTGCGCGACGGGTTCTTCCATGCCGACATGCACCAGGGCAACCTGAAGGTCGCGGCGAACGGTGACATCATCGCCTATGACTTCGGGATCATGGGCCGGATCGACGAATACACCCGCCGGGTCTATGCCGAGATCCTGATGGGCTTCATCCGCAAGGACTACCGCCGCGTTGCCGAGGTGCATTTCGAGGCGGGCTACGTCCCCCCCGACCGCGACATTGACGAATTCGCCCGTGCTTTGCGCGCCGTGGGTGAGCCGATCTTCGGGATGGACGCCAGCCGCATCTCGATGGCGCGTCTGCTGGCCTATCTCTTCGAGGTGACGGAACGCTTCGGGATGGAAACGCGGACCGAACTGATCCTTCTCCAGCGGACGATGGTCGTGGTCGAGGGCGTGGCGCGGTCGCTGGACCCGCATATCAACATCTGGCAGGTCGCGAGCCCGATCGTGGAACGCTACATCCGCGAGAATCTCGGGCCCAAAGCCGTGCTGCGCGATCTGGTCAAGACCGCCCGGGTGCTGGCCCGGTTCGGCCCCAAGCTGCCAGCGCTGGTCGAAGCGCAACTGATCCGCGCCGGGAACCCGGCCACCCTGCCGCCGCGCAAGCAGACCTCGATCCGGTGGGTGCTTTGGCCAGCGCTGGCCGTGGTGGCCTTCGCCGCCGGTTGGCTGGTGCGGGCGTTTGTCTAGGGTTCCGGCATCGCTTCGATGCGCGGATGCCAAACGTTAAGAAACCCTGAACGGAAAATCTCAAGTCGCTGATTTTCATAAGATTTCCTAGTTTGTCCACCGTGGACAGACTCAGGCCACGTCCAGCCACCGCCCCTCGACGCTGGACCGGTGGATCGTCTCGACCAGCGTCTGGATTCGCAGCCCCTGCCGAAAATTGAACGGCTCCGGCCCGGCCCCGGCGATGGCCTGCACGTACCCCGCGACCTCGATTGCCTTCAGGTCGTTGAACCCGATCTGATGCCCCGCCGCCACGCAGAACAGCCCGTACGGTGGGTGATCCGGCGCGGCCTCGATCCGGCGGAACCCCTGCCGGCCCTTCCGGTCGTCGGTGGAAAAATAGTGCAGCTCGTTGAACCGTTCCTGACTGAAGGCGAGCGCCCCCTTGGTCCCGTAGACCTCGAAGTCGTGCTGCATCTTCCGGCCCGTCGCGATCCAGTTGCCCTCGATGCTGCCCGTCGCCCCGCTGTCAAACCGCAGGAAGGCGCGGCCGACGTCGTCGACCGTAACCGTCCGGGAGCCTCCCCTGCCGTCCGGTCGGCTGCCGATCATCGTCACGCAGTCGCCCATCACCCGGTTGATCGGCCCGCACAGGAACTCCGCCGTGGCCAGCGCATGGCTGCCGATGTCGGCCAGCGCCCCGCCCCCCGCCGGATCGTGGCGGAAGGTGAAGGGGCCCCCGGCGTCGGCCATGTAATCCTCGGCATGCAGACCCCGGTAGCCGCGGATCTCGCCCAGCTCGCCCGCCTCGATCATCTCGCGCGCGGTCTGCAGCATCGGGTTGCACAGGTAGTTGAACCCGACCTGCGTCTTTACCCCCCGCGCCTCGGCGGCCAGCGTCATTTCCAGCGCATCGGCCGCCAGCGGGGCCAGAGGTTTCTCACAATAGACATGCTTGCCCGCCGCGATGGCCGCCAAGGCCATCTCCTTGTGGAGCGCATTCGGCGCGGTGATCGACACCAGGTCAATCTCGGGGTCGGCCATGATCACCCGCCAGTCGGCGGTGGCATGGGCAAAGCCCAGGGTCCGCCGCGCGCGTTCAGCGGCCTCGGGCGTGATGTCGGCGACGGTGTGGAGGTCCAGATCAAACGGCAACTCGAACACCCGCGGGGCCGAGGTGAAGCCGAAGACATGGGCTTTCCCCATGAAACCGGTGCCAATCAGCCCGATGCGGAGTTTCGGCTTCGTCATCGGGCAGTTTCCTTCATTGGCGGACATGACGGGGCATCAGTAGTCGCTTTTCCGGGTCTGCGCCGTCGGCCCGGCGGTCAGCTTGCGGAACCCCGCGACCGCCGCCGCCGCCAGAAACCGCGTATCGCCGCCGACCGTCGTCATGTCATAGCCCCAGCCCACGGCCCGCGCGGCATAGTCGGGCGAGCCGCAATGCAGGGCCGCCCGGATGCCATTCTTCTTGCTGGCCGCAAGGATGGTCTGCAGCGCAGCGATCATCTCGGGCTCTTCCCGGTCCATGCCGGGGGGAAGCTGGCCCTGCGACAGGGACAGCGACAGGTCCGACGGCCCGACATAGATCCCGTCCAGCCCCGGCGTCGCGGCGATGGCGTCCAGGTTCGCCATGCCGCCCGCCGTTTCGATCATCGCGAAGGCCAGGATGTTGGCGTTCGCTTCGGCCCCGTAGGTCGGCCCGGCCGCAAAGGACACCCGCGTCGGGCCAAAGCTGCGGGTCCCAAGGGGCGGGTAGCGCATATAGCTGACCAGGCGCGCGGCTTCCTCGGCGGTGTTCACCATCGGGCAGATGATGCCAAAGGCACCTGCATCCAGCGCCTTCATGATGATGCCCGGCTCCAGCCAGGGCACCCGCGCCATCAGCGTCGCGCCCGAGGCTTGCATCGCCTGGAACATCGGCAGAAGCGCGCCGTAGTCCAGCGCGCCGTGCTGCATGTCGACGGTCACGCTGTCGAACCCCTGCGCCGCCATGATCTCGGCGGTGAAGGGGTTACCGATGGAACACCAGCCGTTGATCGTGGGTTTCCCCTCGGCCCAAAGAGCCTTCAACCGGTTCGGGATCATGGTTGCCCCATCTGGATCGCGTGCCTTGGTCTGGCGGCCTAGCCGCCCTTGAGCCTTTGCAACAGGTAGATCTCGCTGGAGGGCGCAACGGGCGCAGAGCGGTTGTTGGCGATCACCTCGCCGTCCACCGCCACTGACAGCCCTGCCTTGATCGCCGGTCCCAGACCCGGATGCGCCTTCTCCAGCGCATCCAGCATCTGTCCCACGGTCGCGGCGTCGACCTCGACCACTTCCTGGCCCTCGGCAAAGCGCCGCAGGCTGGCCCAGAGATGGACCTTCGCCATCAGCCCTTCAGCGCCTTGATCGCCGCCAGCACCTTCGGCGGTGAGCAGGGCAGGCTGCGGATCCGCGCCCCAGTGGCCCCGGCAATGGCCGAAGCGACGGCGGGAAGCGGCGGGGTGATCCCCGTCTCGCCCACGCCGCGCACGCCATAGGGATGGCCGGGGTTCGGCACCTCGACGATCACCGTGTCGATCATCGGCAGGTCGCTGGCGACCGGGACGCGGTAGTCGAGGAAGATCGGGTTCTGCAGCCGCCCATCGGCGCCGTAGACATATTCCTCATTCAGCGCCCAGCCGATGCCTTGCGCGGCACCGCCCTGATACTGGCCTTCCACGTAAGCCGGGTGGATCGCCCTGCCAGCGTCCTGCACCACCAGATAGCGCAGGATCGTGGTCCGCCCCGTCTCCGGGTCCACTTCCACGTCAACGACATGGGTGCCAAAGCTTGCGCCCACGCCTTCTGCCGTCACCTCATGATGGCCCGAGATCGGCCCGCCGGTCGAGCCCATCTTCGACCCGATCTCACCGATGGTCATCGGCGGGTGTTTGCCCGCGTTCGGCCCGGCAGGATGCGCAGCACCATCCTTCCATTCGACCGCCTCCGCGTCGATGCCCCAGTCCGCTGCCGCGCGACGGCACATCTCCTTGATCGCAGCCTCGGCGGCGATGACCGCCGCCTTGCCGCTGGCGAATGTCGCCCGGCTGCCGTGGGTCGGTTCGTTGACGCCAAGCGCCCCGGTTTCGACCACGTTCACCCGCACATCCTCATACGGAATGCCCAGCGTTTCCGCGACCATCAGCCCGATGGAGGCCCGGCTGCCGCCGATGTCGGGCGTGCCGATCATCACCGTTGCCGTACCGTCCTCACCCACCGCCAGCGACACCGAGGTCTCGCCGCCGTGGTTGAACCAGAACCCCGAGGCGACGCCCCGGCCCTGGTTCGGTCCCAAGGGCATCGCGTAATTCGGATGCGCCTTCGCGGCCTCCAGCGTTTCCTGCAGGCCAATCACGTTGTAGACCGGCCCGTAGGACGACTTCGACCCGTTCTTCGCCCCGTTCTTCAGCCGCACCTCGATGGGGTCGAGACCCAGTTCACGGCACATCTCGTCGACAAGGCTTTCCACCGCAAAGGCCGCCATCGGCGACCCCGGCGCACGGTAAGCCGCTGCTTTCGGACGGTTGGCAATCACCTCCACCGCCTCATGCTTCAGCGCGGCAATGTCGTAGCAGGCGAAGGCGCAAGGCAGCGCCTCGCCAATCGGAGACATCCCCGGGAAGGCCCCGCCCTGCATCCGGAAATAGACCTGACCGGCCGTGATCGTGCCGTCCTTCTTCATCCCCAGCTTCACGTCCATCGACGCGCTGGCGGTCGGCCCGGTCGCCCGCAGGACCTCGGACCGCGACATCACCAGCTTTACCGGACGCCCGCCCGCCTTTTTCGACAGCGCCAGCGTCAGCGGCTCCATGAAGATCGTGGTCTTGCCACCAAAGCCGCCGCCGATCTCGGACGGGGTCACGCGCAGGTTCGCCGCCTCGATCCCCAGCACCGCCGCCGACATCCGGCGGATGTACCAGTGGCCCTGCGTGCAGACCCACATCTCGCCGCGCCCGTCTTCGCCCATCTGGCCGACGGCGGCATGGGGTTCGATATAGCCCTGGTGGGTGGCTTCGGTCTTGTAGGTGTGCTCGCGCACGATGTCGGCGGCGGCAAAGCCCGCCTCGACATCGCCATGCCCGAATTCCATGTAGCGGGCGACGTTGCCGTGCATACCTTCCGGCACCGAGAAGTCCGCGACACCCTCACGGATCACCGGGGCACCCGGAGCCATCGCCGCATCGACGTCGGTCACATGCGGCAGGACCTCATAGGTCACCTCGATCAGCCGCGCCGCGTCCTGCGCCAGAAGGGCCGAGGTCGCCGCGACCGCCGCAACCGCGTGGCCGTCATACAGCGCCCGGTCCCCGGCCAGCGTGTTGTCCTGCAGGTTCAGATCCTCGCCCGTCAGCCCCGTCGGCAGGTCCGCCCGTGTCACCACGGCCTTGACCCCCTCCAGCGCCAAGGCCTTCGAGGCGTCGATCTTCACGATCCGTGCATGGGCATGGGGCGACCGCACCACGGCCGCATGCAGCATCCCCGGCAGCGAGAAGTCAGCGCCATAGCGCGCGCGACCCGTCACCTTGTCCAGCCCGTCCGGGCGGTTTGGGCGGGTGCCGATCAGCTTGTATCCGGTCTTCACATCATCCCGTGCCATCACGCAGCTCCCCGCATTTCCGCCGCCGCGTCCTGAACGGCGCGGATGATCTTGTCATAGCCGGTGCAGCGGCAGAGGTTCCCGGCGAGCCAATACCGCACCTCGGTATCCGTCGGGTCCGGGTTCCTCTCCAAGAGGGCTTTCGCCGCAACAAGAATGCCGGGGGTGCAGAAGCCGCACTGCAGGGCCGCATGTTCGATGAACTTGCGCTGCAGCGGGTGCAGCTCCTCACCCGCCATGCCCTCGATGGTCTCGACGGTCTTGCCGTTGGCCTCGGCGGCCAGCATCAGGCAGGAGCAGACCAGCGTACCATCGACAACGACCGAACAGGCCCCGCAGTCGCCGGTGCCGCAGCCTTCCTTGGTGCCGGTCAGGTCCAGCTGGTTGCGCAGCGCGTCCAGAAGCGTCTCGCGCGGGTCGGCGAGGAATTCGACCGGGTCGCCGTTGACGGTGGTGGTGACGTGAATCTTGCTCATGCTTTCAATCCTTTCGCCCGGTCATAGGCGATCTTGGCCGCCCGGCGGGTCAGCACGCCCGCAACGTCGATCCGGAATTCCTTGGTCCCACGCTTGTCGGAAATGGGCTTCGCCTCGCCCTCGGCAGCCTTCGCCAGCGCGGCCATTGCCGCATCGTCCAGCGACGTCCCGATGATCGCCTTGGCGCAGGCCGCGGACAGAAGCACCGTCGGCGCCACCGCGCCCAGCGCAACCCGAGCCTCCACCACCTTGTCGCCATCCAGCCGCAGGCTCACCGCGCAGCCGACGACGGCAATGTCCATCTCGGTCCGGGGAATGAAGCGCAGGTAGCAGTCCCCGCCGTTCTTGCCCCGCGGCGGCAGGGTGATCGAGGAAATCACCTCACCCTTCGCCAGATTTGTCTTCCCCGGCCCCGCCGGAACCGCCTCGACCGGGATCTCCCGAGACCCCTTCGGCCCCGTCACCGTGACCACCGCGCCGGCCGCAATCAGCCCCGGCACCGAATCGGCGGCGGGCGAGCCGTTGCAAAGGTTCCCGGCCAGTGTCGCCCGGCCTTGCACCTGGGTCGAGCCGACAAGGTTCATCCCTTCAACCACGCCCGGCCAGTCCTTCACCAACCCGGCATGCCCACCAAGCACGATGCCCGGCACGGCAATCCCGATCTTCCAGCCGCCATCCAGCGTCTTCTCGACCTTGTCGACGCCCGGAATGTGCTTGAGATCAATCAGATCATCCGGCTGCACCATCCCGGCGCGCATCTGGACCAGGACGTCCGTCCCGCCAGCCAGAAAGCGCAGGGTGCCAGACGAACTCGCCGCAATCGCGGCTGCGTCGGCAAAAGTTGTTGGGGTGTGGTATCGCATTGCGCCTCCCTGACCTGTCGTGGGCGTTCTCATGTCGCCGTTCGCCGCCGACTTTGCTGCACCCGGGCCGCGGCTGCAATGGCAGTCTGCGACGCCTTCCGTTCGTCGCCGACCAAACGACCCGTATTGCCGGCGAACGAGCCCGTTCAGAATATTTGCATTTGCATCTAATCGGGTCTAGCCTTCCTTCAAGTCACCTTGGGAGGGGTCACAATGAGCGCAAACGTCCTGTCGCAACTCGGCGCGATGATCGCCACGGGCGCAATCGAGGTGGTGGACTGCTCGGGCACCCTCGGTCCCGAGACGCCGCTTCTGAAGCTCCCCCCCGATTTCGCCAAGGACACCCCGCCGATCAAGATCCACCGTATCAGCGAATACGACAAGGATGGCCCGTTCTGGGCCTGGAACTGGCTTGAGCTTGGCGAACACTCCGGCACCCATTTCGACGCGCCGCACCACTGGATCACCGGGAAGGACTATGCTGACGGCTACACCGATACGCTGCCGGTCCAGCGGCTGGTGGCCCCGGTCAACGTCCTGGACTTCAGCGCCGAATGCGCGGCCAACCCCGACTTCCTCCTCACCATCGACCACGTGAAAGCATGGGAGGCCAAGCACGGCCCGATCGGCAAGGGAGAGTGGGTGGTCCTCCGCTCCGACTGGGACGCCCGCGCGCATGACGAGGCGCTGTTCCTCAACGCCGACGCCAGCGGGCCGCACACGCCGGGACCGACGGCCAAGGTCATCCAGTACCTGATCGACAAGGGCATCGTCGGCTGGGGCTCGCAGTGCATCGGCACCGACGCAGGGCAGGCAGGCGGCATGACCCCGCCCTTCCCGGCGCACAACCTTCTGCACAAGCACAACTGCTATGGCCTGGCATCGCTGGCCAACCTGTCCAAGCTGCCGCCGAAGGGCGCGATCCTGATAGCGGCACCCTTGAAGATCAGGAACGGCACCGGCTCGCCCATCCGGGCGCTGGCGCTGGTTCCGCGCACGTAATGGACGGCGCGGCCCCACGCGGTCTGGCGGACATCGGACTAGGCAACTTCGCGCCCTACCTGATGAACCGGCTGATGGGCCGGTACAACGCGGGGTTCAAGGAACGGCTGGCGGGCATGGGCCTGACCACCCCCAAGGCCCGCTCGCTGGCCGTCCTGTCGGTCATCGACGGCCCGCTGATCGGAGAGCTGTCGGTCTACACAGTCACCGAGCAATCCACACTGTCCCGCGCGCTTGACCAGTTGCAGGAGGGCGGCCTGATCCGCCGCGCCACCGACCCCGACGACAGCCGCGCCACGCGGGTCTACATTACCGACGCAGGCCGCGCGCTGTTTGCCAACCTCTGGCCGCATATGCACGCCGCCGAGGCACAAATGTTCCGCGGTATTCCCGCAGCCGAGCAGCAGGCCTTCGTCGCGACCCTGCAAAAGATGCTGCTCAACATCCGCAAGCACGAGATCTGAGATGGCCGAACGCAGCTTCAAGGCACAAGTCGAAGACCTCAAGCTGGGCGCCGGGGAAACCTTCACCGGCGAAGGCATCCTCGCCATCACCAAGGCGCTGCTGGAATCCGGCGTAGGCTATGTCGGCGGCTACCAGGGCGCGCCGATCAGCCACCTGATGGACGTCCTTGCCGACGCGCAGGACCTGCTTGCCGATCTCGGCGTCCGGTTCGAGGCCAACGCGAACGAGGCGGCAGCGGCGGCAATGCTGGCGGCCTCGGTCCACTACCCGATCCGGGGGGCCGTGACCTTCAAGGGCCCCGTAGGCGTCAACGTCGCCTCGGACGCTTTGGCGAACCTCTCCTCTTCCGGCGTCACCGGGGGGGCGCTGGTCATCGTCGGGGAAGACTACGGCGAAGGCTCCAGCATCATGCAGGAACGCAGCCACCCCTTCGCCATGAAGGCGCAGATGTGGCTGCTGGACCCGCGCCCGAACCTGCCGTCCATTGTGAAGGCGGTGAAGGACGGGTTCGACCTGTCCGAGGCGTCGAATACCCCCGTCATGCTGATGGTGCGCATCCGGTCCTGCCATGTCACCGGCAGCTTCATTTGCAGCGACAACCAGCCCCCGCCGCTGACCGTGAAGGACGCCCTCTCCAACCCCCGCAGCGACTTCAACCGCGTCGTTTTGCCGCCGATGTCCTATGTCCACGAACAGGACAAGGTAAAGAACCGCTGGCCAGCGGCGGAGGCCTTCATCCGCGCCAAGGGCATGAACGAGGTTTTCGGCCCGAAGGACGCCCCCCTCGGCATCGTCGTCCAAGGCGGCATGTACAACGGCGTGATCCGCGCGCTGCAACGGCTGGGCCTCGCCGACATCTACGGCGCGACCGAGGTGCCGATCTATGTGCTGAACGTCACCTACCCGCTGATCTCCTCCGAGTTCCTGGACTTCTGCGCGGGCAAGGACCACGTCCTGGTGGTCGAGGAAGGCCAGCCCGAGTTCATCGAAACCCAGCTTGGGTCGTTCCTCTACCGCGCCGGGTCACAGGTGAAACTCCACGGCAAGGGCCTGTTCCCGATGGCCGGCGAATACACCGGCGCGGTGATGCTGACCGCCGTGGAAGGCTTCCTGAAACAGGCCGCCCCCCATATGCTTCCTGCAGCTGTCCGCGCGCCGAATGTGGACCGCCCGGCGATCCCCGACCTCACGAAAACCGTCCCGATCCGCCCCCCCGGCTTTTGCACCGGCTGCCCCGAACGCCCGATCTTCGCCGCGATGAAGCTGGTGGAGAAAGAGCTTGGCAAACACCAGATCGCCGCCGACATCGGCTGCCACCTGTTCGGCTCGCTCCCCCCGTTCGAGATCGGCGGCGCCACGATGGGCTATGGCCTTGGCCCTGCCGCGAACGGGGCCTTTGACGGTGGCGGCGAAAAGCGCCCCATCGCGATCATAGGCGACGGCGGGTTCTGGCACAACGGGCTCTCGTCCAGCTTCACCAACATGGCCTTCAACAAGTCCGACGGCGTGGCGATCATCGTCGACAACTACTACTCCGCCGCGACGGGGGGGCAGGACAACATGTCCTCGCGTGCCGACAACGCGACGAAGGCGACGAAGAACCCGATCTCGCGCGCCTTGCGGGGCATCGGCATCACCTGGGTCCGCCAGATCGACCGCACCTATGACGTCGCAAAGATGCGCGACACGATCCGCGAGGCGCTGACCACGACCGAGAAGGGCCCCAAGGTGATCGTGGCCTCGTCGGAATGCATGCTGAACAAACAGCGCCGCGAGAAACCGCTGGCGCAGGCCGCCATCCGCGAAGGCCGCCGGGTCGAGGCCCCGCGCTTCGGCATCGACGAGAGCATCTGCACCGGCGACCACGCCTGCATCCGCCTCTCCGGCTGCCCGTCCCTATCGCTGAAACGGCTGGACGACCCGCTGCGCGACGATCCTGTCGCGTCCATCGACCAATCCTGCGTCGGGTGCGGCAACTGCGGCGAAGTCGCGGATGCAGCCATCCTCTGCCCCTCGTTCTACCGCGCCGACGTGGTCCATAATCCGACACGGTGGGAGCGCAGCTTCGCCCGGCTTCGCGCCCGCATCATCCACTGGCTGCAGTCCCGCCGCGATGCGCGCCGTTTGACCTTCGGGGCTGCAGAATGACCCTGCACACCGCCATCGACCCGCGCCCGCAGGACCCCGCGCTTGGCGGCATCATCAAGCTTGCCATCCTCGCCGTCGGCGGTCAGGGCGGCGGCGTGCTGACGGCTTGGATCGAAGACCTCGCCCGCGCCCACGGCTATGCCGCGCAGGCCACCAGCGTCGCGGGCGTCTCGCAGCGCACCGGGGCGACGGTCTACTATGTGGAACTGGCCCCAGCAGCACAGGGAACCCCGGTCTTTTCCCTGATGCCCGCCGCTGGCGACGTCGACATCCTGATCGCGGCCGAATTGATGGAGGCCGGTCGCGCCATCATCCGCGGCTTCGTCACGCCAGACCGCACCACGCTGATCGCCTCGACACACCGCTCGCTGGCCGTGTCCGAAAAGACCGTCCCGGGCGACGGGATCGCCAGCAGGGACGAAGTGCTCGCCGCCGCCGAGATCGCCGCCCGCCGCGTCATCGCGGGCGACTTCGATGCGCTGGCGGTCGCCGAAGGCTCGGTCATCTCGGCCAGCCTCTTCGGAGCGCTGGCCGCTGCCGAGGTTCTCCCCTTCCCGCGTGAGGCCTTCGAAGCCGCCATCGCCAAGGGTGGCAAGGGGGTGGAACCGTCGCTGAAAGCCTTTTCGGCGGGGTATGAGGCCGCAAGGTTGGGTCCGACCGAGGCCCCGCAACCGCAGCCCAAAGCCAGCACCATCGCCAAAGGCCCGGCGAAGCTGATGGCCGAGTGGGACAGCCTGATCGCCCGCTTAGACCGGCTTCCCCCGCTAGTCGCAGACCTGGCCCGCCCCGGCCTGCGCAAGGTCGTCGACTTTCAGAACCTCGCCTATGGCCGCGCCTACCTTGACCGGCTCGACACTATCCTGGCCCAAGACCGCGCGCCGTTCGACCTCACGCGCGAGGCCGCCAAGCACATCGCCAACGCGATGGCCTATGACGACATCATCCGCGTCGCCGATGAAAAGACCCGCGCCGCCCGGATGACCCGCATCGCGGGGGAAATGGGGGCGCAGGACAAGCACCTTCTGCACGTCACCGAATTCCTGCACCCAAGGGCCGAGGAACTCGTCTCCCTCCTGCCAGCAAGGATGGGCGCACGCTGGGCCGCAAACCCGCGACGGATGGCGCTGATCGACCGCCTGTTCAACAAGGGCCGCCGGTTGCGGACCGACTCCCTCCGGGGCTTCCTGATGCTGTACGTGATGGGCGGGCTGAAAGGCTGGCGCCTGAAATCCCTGCGCCACGCGACCGAAACCGCGCATCTGCAAGAATGGCTGGCCACCGCCCTGACCTACCTGCCGCAGAACTACCACCTTGCTGTCGAGGTCATCCGCTGCCGCCGTCTGGTCAAGGGCTACTCGGACACCCACACGCGCGGCCTGTCCAAATTCGACCGGGTCCTGGCCGCCGTCGCCTTGATCCAACACCGCGACGACGCCGCCGACTGGGCCCGCCGATTGCGTGAAGCGGCCCTGAAGGACGAAGAGGGCAAGGCCTTGGACGGCGCCGTCGCCACGATCCGCAGCTTCGTCTGACATGGAAAAGCCCGCGCCGTCCATCGGACGACGCGGGCCATTCGTTACGCGACGAAGGCTTAGGCCTTGAATTCCGGCAGAGCCTCAAGCTCTTCCTTGGTCATGTTGACCCAGACGCGCACTGCGCCGCCTTCGGTCTGGGCGACCGTCAGACGATCCATCGGAATGGCAACCGACTTGGCGCCCATCCCGAGGAAACCGCCGACATCCAGAACCACGTCGGTCACCTGACCTTCGGCCGACAGCACAAGGTCGCTGACTTCGGCGATCGAGGCGTCCGAAGCATCACGGACGTCCGCACCCGTCAGGGTTTCGGCGGTCAGAGCCTCGGCGCCGAGGGCGGTGTAGCCTTCGGGCAGCGCCATCGACCCGTTCATGCCAGTGGCATCAGCCGTTGCGCCGCCATCAGCCGGAAGCTCCGTGTCCGTCGCGTTTCCGACGCCTTCAGTGCCTTCGGCCATGGTCGAGTCGGCCACAGCCTCGTCGGTGATGGTGCCCTGGCCCGTCGTGTCGGTTCCGGCTTCAGCGGTATCGCCGATCGCTTCGTTCACGACCGGCACGTTTTCCATGCCGTCGTTGTCGGTGTCGGTCACGGCAGCCTGGTCACCCATCCCGGGGCGCATGTACTCCGGAGCGCCTTCCAGCGTGGCCCGGTCGGACTGCAGCACCAGGAACCAGTCATCGGCATCGGTCGCATCGTCCGACACAAACTTCAGCGCAGCCATGTCGACCGCAACCTGACGTTCGCCCATGCCGAGGAAGCCGCCGATGTCGACCAGCACGGCGTCAACCGTACCGTCACGACCCAGAAGCACGTCGTTCACTTCGCCGACGTCGTTCCAGCCTTCCTGAACGCCCGAATAGGCATCAGCGTCGATCGAGGCTTCGCTGACATAGACGCGGGCGCCGATGATTTCCGACGCGTAGGCTGCAGGGCCGGCCGCTTCGGCCTGGAAGGGCGACATCGGGGCGTCCTGGGCAACGGCAGGCAGTGCGAAACCGGCCGCCAGGGCGGTGGTAAGAAGCAGAGCTTTCATGGAAATTCTCCTGACTTATCTTGATGATGCGGCAACACCCGATTGATGTCACCTATGCCCCTCCAACGTCGTTGGCGGACGGTGGTTCCAAGATTTTTGCCAGAACAGAAACGACCGCACCAACGTGGCGAAATCCCGCCGGTTGCAGAACGGGCGTCAGACCATCTCGTCCGGGACCAGCGGGAAGGCCCGGCCAAAGGCCTCGGCTTCGCGCAGATTGTAGGGCAGGATGAAGCCACGCCGTGCCTCGGGGGCGGCCTTGGCATTGCGAGTGGCGAGCGCCCACCAGGCCTGCAGCGCGCGGTCGGGGTTGAAGTAATCGGCGCCTGCGCCGGTCGGCAACCAGTGCGCCATCAGGCGCTGGCGCAGCTCGGTCACGCTGGACGGATCGGTCAGCACCAGACCCGCTTCGGTATCCCAGCGCAACGAGCGGCCGTTGAGGTTCGCCGAAGACACGATGGCCTGGTGATCGTCGAAGATCGACACCTTGGCATGGATATAGACCAGCGGAGCGCCGTTCAGCTGCGCCCGCCCCGTGGCACGGGTCCGGCGTGGCTGCGCGGCACCCCCGACGAACAGCCGCCGCCCGAAGCCCCGCCGCAGGATGCGGAGGCACTTGGCTTGCAGAAACTCGCCCAGCCGCGCGTCAAGGCCGGTCGCGCCTTCGAAGGCCACGTCGTCAGGTGCTGCGGGCAGGATCAGGATCATCCTGAGACCAGGCTTCCGCCGCGCCTCCTGCGCCAGATGCCGCGCCATCCGCCGGTCGCGGAAATACTGCGTCTCGATATAGATCAGCCGCTCGGCGGTTTCGATCGCCGCATGGTGCGCGGCCTCGATCTCGCCCACCACCGGATCGGGCGCGATGAAACGCCAGGCGCCACGGCCCCGCCTGCGCGACAGGGTGCGGACAAAGCGCATGGCGTCGCGCCTGGGGGCGGCGGGCGGCAGCTCGACCCGGCCCGCGATGATGTCGGGGAAGGTCAGCAGATGCGCCCGGGCATCCTCGGCCACCGGGCCTTCGACCATCAGCTGCACGTCATGCCAGGTTTCGTGCCCCGGCAGCGCATGATCCGGCGTGTCGTAGAACCGCTCGTCCAGATCCAGCCCGCCGATATACAGCCGCCTGCCGTCGATGACCGCCAGCTTCTGGTGATGGGTCGCGGGATACAGCGGCGGCAGCGAGAACAGCCTTGGTCGTGGCAAGGCATCCTTGGCCGCCAGCATCGCCGAGGCCCCCGGCATCTCGCGCAGCGCGGTCAGCCGGTGCGCATGAACCTGACGCCGCAGCCATCCCGCCAGCCGCGCCAGCCGGGACTGCACCAGTGGCCAGAACAGGACCCGCGGCCAAAGCCCGGCCGCCGCGGAATGCATCGACGGGATCAGCCGCAAACGCGCCTGCGGCCCGGCGATGTCGGCTGCCGCCCAGAACATCCGCACGGTCCGCCACGTTGCCCGGTGCAGGCGTGGGCGGGCCACCGGGTCGAAATCCGACAGCACCATGTGCAGCGCCACCCCGCGCCGCAGGGTGTGGATCACCAGATCGAACCAGGTCTTGCCGATGGCCAGCGCTTCCGGCGACCGCAGCCGGGTCTTCAGGTCGAACACCCGGAA
>LNFM01001402.1_pt1 | contig 54762 bp, 52 predicted proteins | sample 596031 | NCBI WGS metagenome assembly LNFM01 (sample SAMN04254537, study PRJNA301005) | activated carbon metagenome | isolation source: dual media filters at the Ann Arbor, Michigan drinking water treatment plant | place: USA: Ann Arbor
CGGCTGTGTTCGAGATCGAGTAGTTCATGTTGGCGATGCCGCCTTCATAGATCAGGTCGACGATCAGCTTCACTTCGTGCAGGCACTCGAAATACGCCATCTCCGGCGCATAGCCTGCTTCCACCAGCGTTTCGAAGCCGGCGCGAATGAGTTCAACCAGACCACCGCACAGCACAGCCTGTTCGCCGAACAAGTCGGTCTCGCACTCTTCCTTGAACGTCGTCTCGATCACGCCCGACCGGCCGCCGCCCACTCCCGAGGCATAAGACAGGAAGAGGTCGTGTGCATTGCCCGATTTGTTCTGATGGATGGCGATGAGACACGGCACGCCGCCGCCCTTGAGGTATTCGCCGCGCACCGTATGACCGGGGCCCTTCGGGGCCACCATGCCGACATCGAGGTCTTCGCGCGGCTCGATCAAGTTGAAATGGACATTAAGCCCGTGCGCGAACATCAGCGCCGCGCCCTTCTTCATGTTGGCGTGCAGGTGATCGCGATAGATGTCCGCCTGCAATTCGTCCGGCGTCAGCATCATGATCACGTCGGCCCACTTCGCGGCTTCCGCGACCTCCATGACCTTGAGGCCTTCCTTCTCGGCCTTGGCCGCCGTGGCCGATCCTTTACGCAGCGCGATCGTCACGTCCTTGACGCCGCTGTCGCGCAGGTTGAGCGCATGCGCATGGCCCTGGCTGCCATAGCCGACGATGGCGACCTTCTTGGTCTTGATGAGGTTCAGGTCGGCATCACGATCATAATAGACGCGCATGGGTTCTCTCTTCGGTCTCTTCGGTTCGATCAGGTCCGGCCGGCGCCAGTATTGAACTCCGGCCGATAGTGGTCCGCCTTGCGGCGCGGGCTTCTGGAATGCGGAAAACGGGCGGCGCGCGAGCGGACCCGGAATGGAGGCGGGCGGACGTTACACCCCACCGTGCGGCAGCGGCAACGCCCGCGCACGATGGCTGCCTGCGACAAAAGCCATACCGGCCAACATGCGCGCCCGACGTATCTGGGGCATCCCTTATCGCGCGGTTAACGGAACTGCAACCCAAGTTGCGTTAAGCGTTGAAATCCGTTCCAGGTCCACTCCGGGTTGCAGATATGGAGCCTACCGTGTTCATCCGCTTCGCCGTCATTGCGGCTGCCGCCCTCGCACTCGCCGGCTGTGGCGACAGCGAAGAAGCCAAAGTTGAGATCAAGCGCTATATTGTGGTGTCAGCCATCGATTGCGCCGACAACACCGGCCTCGAGTATGATCGCTGCGTCAAGCTCCTGCAGACCGCCGTCGCCCAGCACGATAAGACCGCGGCGACCTATCCTAAGCTGGAAACCTGCGAAGCCACCGAAGGCGAAGGCCGTTGCGAACGAGCTGGCGAGAAATCCTATCGCGCCCGCGTCACCGCGTTCCAGCTCACGATCGGTCCCAAAACGGCAGCCGTTCCCCTCTATGCCCCGACGACCGACAAGGCCGGGCTGCGCACAGCCGCCAACGACGAAATCCTGCCCGACACCGAAACGATCACTTTCACCGAAAGCGCCGCCGACGCGAGCCACTTCTATTTCAAAGAAGACCCCAAGAAGCGAAAGAGGTAAGACCGCTCCCGTTGCAGCAGCGTCCACGCAGAGCCGCCGTTACATCGCCCCCGCGCCACGCCCGATCGCTGCGACACCCGTCCGGCTGACCTCGACCAACCCTAGCTCGCGCATCAACCCGATGAACGTCTCGATCTTCGAGGCCTTCCCCGTAATCTCGAAGATGAAATGCTCGGTCGACGTGTCGACCACCTGCGCGCGGAAAATCTCCGCCATCCGCATGGCCTCGATCCGCTTTTCGCCCTTACCGGCCACCTTCACCAGCGCCAGTTCGCGCTCGAGTGAAATCCCCTCACCCGTCAAATCGCGCACCCGGTGCACTGGCACCAGCCGTTCCAGCTGATGCTTGATCTGCTCGATGACAGCCGGCGTGCCGCGCGTCACGATCGTGATCCGCGACACCTGCCGGTCGTGCTCCGTCTCCGTCACGGTCAAGCTATCGATATTGTAGCCCCGCGCCGTGAAAAGACCGATGACGCGCGCAAGCACGCCTGGCTCGTTGTCGACAATGACTGACAACGTTCGCGAAACAACATCCTGCGCGATGCCGGGACCGACATAGTGGCTTTGCGGATTGGGATTTACCATGGCTGACTAGTTCTTCTCTTTGCTTGTGCCGGGCTCGCCGGACTTATCGCCCAGCGCGTCGATTTCGGCCGCTGAATTGGGAAACACGGTCTTCAGGAAAACGGGCAGACCAACCTTATCGACCTCCGATTTGAACGCATCGGCTTCCGCCGCACTGACCTTGTACTGGCTGAACGCTGCCACGACGCGGCGCCCCATCGCCTGCGCCATCTGATCTGCCGTCGGCGCGCCGATCTTGCGCAATTCTTCAGGCTTCAACCGGCCATAGATCCGCGTCAGCAATTTCGTTTGCAGATAGTCCTGCGCGATGCAGCCTTCGAAAGCCGCTGAATAGGCAGATGCGAGGCCGTGCGTGCGATAGCAGGCATCGATGTGCTTAATCGCCGCCTCCGCCCCGCGCGTCCGCTGAATAAGCCCGATCCGCTCGGCTGCTTGCCGGATGTTCTCCGGCCTGTCCCAGGTGATCGGACTGCTCGGCGGCACCGCAGGCGCAGCCGTCTCCGCTCCCGCCTCCCCGGAAAGGACCGCGGCCAGACAGACGGACAACGCGGCGGCGCGGGCCGAAATCACACCAGCACCTTGCCTTCCTTGCCGATCGCCTTCTCGATCTGCTCTTCGCTGGCTTCACCCAGAAGCATTTCGTTGTGCGCCTTGCCCGACGGAATCATCGGGAAGCAGTTGGCAAGCTTGGCCACGCGGCAATCGAAGATCGTCGGCACCTTGGTGTTGATCATGTCGAGGATGGCCTCATCCAGATCGTCTGGGTGCTCGCAGCGCATGCCCCGCCAGCCGTAGGCTTCCGCCAGCTTCACGAAATCCGGCAGGCTTTCCGTATAGCTGTGCGACAGGCGGTTGCCGTGCAGCAGCTGCTGCCACTGCCGCACCATGCCCATGTACTCGTTATTGAGGATGAACACCTTGACCGGCAGATTGAACTGCACCGCCGTCGAGCACTCCTGAATGTTCATCAGGATCGATGCGTCACCCGCGATATCGATCACGAGCGACTTGGGATGCGCCAACTGCGCCCCGATCGCCGCCGGCAGCCCATACCCCATTGTCCCGAGCCCGCCCGATGTCATCCACCGGTTCGGCTCCTCGAAATTGTAATACTGCGCCGCCCACATCTGATGCTGGCCGACTTCCGTCGTGATATAAGTGTCGCGATCTTTCGTCAGCTCATAAAGCCGCTGGCAGGCATACTGCGGCATGATCGTGTCCTTCGAATTCTTGAAGGACAACGACTTCTTCGCCCGCCAGCCGTCGATCTGCTTCCACCACGTCTTGATGGCCGCCTTATCGATCTGCGGCGCCTTCTGCTTCCACACGCGCAGCATCTCTTCCAGCACATAGGCGCAATCGCCCACGATCGGGATATCCACGCGCACGTTCTTGTTGATCGACGAGGGATCGATATCGACGTGGATCTTCTTGGAATGGGGCGAGAAGGCATCGATCCGGCCCGTGATCCGGTCGTCGAACCGCGCCCCGATGTTGATCATCACATCACAATCGTGCATCGCCCAGTTGGCTTCATACGTCCCGTGCATCCCGAGCATGCCGAGCCACTGCTTGTCGGACGCCGGATAAGCGCCAAGACCCATCAGCGTCGACGTGATCGGATACCCGGTCAGCCGCACGAGTTCGCGCAGAAGCTGGCTCGCCTTCGGCCCGGAATTGATGATCCCGCCGCCGGTATAAAAGATCGGCCGCTTCGCTGACGCGATGAGTTCGACCGCCTCCGCGACCGGCCCCGCGTCCGGCTTTAATTTCGGCCGGTACGTCTTATGCGCCACGTTCGAAGGTCCGGTATAATTGCCAGCCTTAAATTGGATGTCCTTGGGGATGTCGACCACCACCGGACCCGGACGCCCCGAGCGCGCAATATGGAAAGCCTCATGCAGCACGCGCGACAGATCGTTAACGTCCTTCACCAGCCAATTGTGCTTGGTGCAGGGCCGCGTGATGCCGACCGTATCGCACTCCTGAAATGCGTCGTTACCGATCAGATGCGTCGGCACCTGCCCCGTGATGCACACGATTGGAATGGAATCCATCAGCGCATCCGTGAGCCCCGTCACAGCGTTCGTCGCACCCGGACCGGACGTCACAAGCACAACGCCGACCTTGCCCGTCGAGCGCGCATACCCCTCAGCCGCATGCACCGCGCCGCCTTCCTGCCGCACGAGGATGTGCTGGACTTTGTCTTGCTGGAACAGTTCGTCGTAGATCGGCAGCACCGCGCCGCCCGGATACCCGAAGATGTGTTCGACGCCCTGGTCCACCAGCGCCTTCACAACCATTTCGGCGCCCGTCATCGTCCGTGCCATCGTCGTGCCCCTGAACTCAAAAAGCGAATGCGCCAACCCATCTGGGCGGCGAGCGCGGTCGTCCCGGCCGCGCGAAGGTTGCGCAACCTAGGAGCCCCACCATGCCCGGTCAAGGTAAAGGGTCAATAAATGTGACGATATGGACGCTTAGACATTCCATTTATTGCGCAGAAATGACCATCCACGACTTCATGTTACCAGATATCCAGGTAGCCTGCCGTTTGATGTAGCGCCGCGTCTCCGCCTTGCCCTCGTCGACCGCATCTTCGAGAGGCATCTCCCCGCGCAAATGCGCAATCAGCGGACGAAGCCCCAGCGCCCGCATCCCTGGCAGCGCCGGATCGAGATCAAGCTCCAAGATCCGCCGCGCCTCATCGAGCGCGCCGCGCGCCATCATCTCATCAAACCGCCGGTCGCTGCGCTCATGCAGCACCGCGCGCTCCGGCATCACGACGAGCCGTTCGGTGTCCTCGGCGCGGATGAGCGGCGTGCCAGGTTCCTGCTGCCACTCCCACAGCGGCCGCCCGGTCGCATCCATCACTTCTAGCGCCCGCACGATCCGCTGCGGATCGGTCGGCGACAGCCGCGCCGCGGTTCCCGGATCCATCTCCGCCAACTTGCGATGCAGCTTCGAAGCCCCCAGCCGGTCTGCCTCCGCCCGCCAATGCTCGCGAATGGCCGGCGGGATCGCGGGTATGGGCGACAAACCCTCCAGCAGCGCCTTCAAATAGAGCCCCGTCCCGCCGACAAAAATCGGCATCTGACCCGCCGCCGTCACCTCGGCCAGCATCGCCTCTGCCTCGCGCACAAAACGGCCGACAGAATACCCCTCAGCGATCGCGACGTGCCCATAGAGCCGGTGCGCGAAGCCGCCCATCTCGGCCTGCGTTGGCCGCGCGGACAGGATCTCCAACTCTGCATAAACCTGCATGCTGTCGGCATTGACGACCACGCCGCCGCGGTCCCGCGCGAGTTTCAACGCCAGGGCCGATTTGCCGCTCGCCGTGGGCCCGGCAATCAAGATAGCTTTTGTCTGTGTCATGGCCCTGCTTAACCGAGGCCAAGTCCGCGCGCCACCCGTGCCACCTTGTCAAAGTCAATCTCGCCGCCGATGCCGCACCCGCACGTCCTCCTGCTCACTGCCGATCCGGCATCAGGCGCGCTCGATGAGAGCGTCGCGTTTAGCGTGCGCGCCCTCACCGGCACCCAAGGCCATTGGCTCAAACCCGGCGCGGCCTTCGAAGCCCCGATCAGCGATGCCGCGATCCGCAAAATAGTCGCCACAGCACTCGCCCCACGCCCCATCGACGTCAACACGCTGCCCCATGAAAACCGGGCCAAATCCCTGCTCGCAGCCGACATGGAATCGACCTTGATCGAGCAGGAGATGATCGACGAATTGGCCAGCCTCACCGGTCGCCGCGAGGAAATGTCTGCCCTCACACGGGCCACCATGCGCGGCGAGATCGATTTCAAAACTTCACTCCGCCACCGCGTCGCCCTACTCGCGGGCCTCACCCTCGGCGATCTCGCCACCGTGGCCGGGCGCATCACCCTCATGCCCGGCGCCGCAACACTCGTTGCCACCATGAAAGCCAACGGCGCGCGCACCGCCCTCGTCTCCGGCGGCTTCACCGTCTTCGCCGAACCCGTCGCCCAACGCCTCGGCTTCGACCGCTGCTTCGCCAATACCGTCGAGATCGAAAACGGCCATCTTACCGGACGCCTCGCTGAACCAATCCTCGACGCCGCCAAAAAACGCGACATCCTCTCAAGCCTCGCCACCGAACAGGACATCGCCCCCGCACAGATCCTCGCCGTCGGCGACGGCGCCAACGACCTGCCCATGTTGCAAGCTGCCGGCCTCGGCGTCGCCTTCCGCGCCAAACCGGCCGTCCGCGCCGCCATGCGCGCTAGCCCCACCGGCGCGGTCATCGACCACGCCGATCTGACCGCCCTTTTGCATCTTCAGGGCTTGTAGAACAGGCCGGACACGTCCAAGTGTTCGCCGACCGCCCGAGAGCGGCAGCGGCACTGGCTGAAAACGGGGAAAATCACGTGACCGATATCGGATTGTTGCTCGGCGGCCTGGTGCTCCTCGTCATCGGCGGCGAGTTGCTCGTCCGCGGCGCCGTCGCCATCGCCGAACGCCTCGGCATGTCGCCCCTGCTCATCGGCCTCACCCTCGTCGGCTTCGGCACCTCGACGCCCGAACTCGTCACCTCCGTTCAAGCAGCCATGGCCGGCTCCCCCGGCATCGCCGTCGGCAACATCGTCGGCTCCAATATCGCCAACATCCTGCTGATCCTCGGTCTCTCCGCCATCATCACGCCCGTCGCCGTTCAATCGAACGCGCTTCGCCGCGATGGCGTCGTGGTCGTGCTCACCGCGCTCCTCTTCGTCCTCGTGTCCTACACCTACACGCTGGATCGCATCGCCGGCGTCATCTTCGTCGGTCTTCTTGTGGCTTATATCTATTATGCCTACCGCCAGGAAACCGTGCCCGCCGCCGCCTCGGACGGCCACACATCCGCATTCGAAAAAGCCGAAGCCTACGACGAACTCCATGACGGCCCCATCCGCCACCAAGCCGAAACCAAAACCTGGGCTGAGAAACTCGGCCCCGTTGTGCCCCTCATCATGGCCCTCGGCGGCCTCGCCATCGTCGTCCTCGGCGGCAAGCTGCTCGTCGACGGCGCTATCGGCATCGCGCGCGGCTACGGCATGTCGGAAGCGGTGATCGGCCTCACCATCGTCGCCGTCGGCACGTCGATGCCCGAATTCGTCACGTCTGTCGTTGCCGCCATCCGCAAGCATGGCGACGTAGCCCTTGGCAACATCATGGGCTCGAATATTTATAACGTCCTCGGCATCGGCGGCGTCACCGCTCTCATCTCACCGACCGAAGTCCCCGCCCAAATCGCCAACTTCGACAATCTCGTTATGCTGGCCGCCTCCGCCGCCATGTTCGCCGTCGCCTGGAGCGGCTACCGCATCAGCCGCATCGAAGGCGCCGCGCTTCTGGCGGGTTATATCGCTTATGTGTTTGTGCTCTTGCCGAAGTAGTTCGCCCAGATCGCCCGCAGGCGCGCCGCCATCGCTTGCAGTTGCGGCTTAAACCGCGCCCACGCCCGGCCGAGCGTGAGCCGCACGCGCGTCTTCACCATGCGCCCATAGCGCCAGACCCACGACGCGCGGATCTGCGCAAACAACCGGTCTTTCCAGGGCATGAACCAGTTATACGCCCGCGCGAACCATGCGATCTGCATCAAGGCTGGGCGCGTCAACATGAAGAGCCGAGCCACCAGCGCCGTCGACGCGATCTTCGCCCCGATGAACAGCCCCGTCGCCGCCGCGAACTGCTCGTTCGCCAGCAGCCACACCGCAAGCAGCTTCAAAGGAAACAAAATCGCTGTCGGCAGCGCGAACACGAACAGCGCCCCATAAGGCGGCAGCCGCGTGATCAATCCTTCGAGCTTGGCGATGATGCGAAAGCGCGCAAGCCACGCCAGCGCCTCCGAGAGCGGCTTCCAGCCCCACTCCTCGAACAGCACGATGAGCGCCGCTAAAACCTGCAGCGCCATCATCAGCGGCGGCTTCAGCACCGACCAGACGAGAAACCAAAGAACGCGCAAGCCCGCCATAACGAGCCGCGCGCCCTCCCTCACCACCTTGCCAAGTTGTGCCAGCATGAATGCCCAGCCCGCCACCAAACCGGCGGCCAGCATAAGGCAAACCCCTCAGTCACGGGTTAACCCGCGCTCACAGTCCTTTGGGCAAAACGGCGTCCTGCGCCCGCAGCGCACCCATGCGCTCGGCCTCTTCCAGCGCCAGCGCCAGTTCCTCGCGCGCCTTCTCCGCCTGCCGCTGCCGGCTCCACAGGCTCGCATAGAGCCCGTCCTTGGCGATCAGCTCCGCATGCGTGCCCTGCTCGACGAGTTCCCCCTTGTCGAGCACGATAATGTTGTCCGCATGCACGATTGTCGAAAGCCGGTGCGCGATGACGAGCGTTGTCCGGTCCTTGGTCGCCCGGTCCAACGCGTCCTGGATTTCCTTCTCGGTATGGCTGTCGAGCGCGCTCGTCGCCTCGTCCAGCATCAGGATCGGCGGCGCCTTCAACAGCGTCCGCGCAATGGCGACCCGCTGCTTCTCGCCACCGGAAAGTTTCAATCCCCGCTCGCCCACCATGGTCTTATAACCTTGCGGCAGCGTCTGCACGAACTCATCGATCTGCGCGATCTTCGCAGCCGCGATCACATCCTCGTCGCTGGCGTCCGGACGGCCATACCGAATGTTGTAGAGGATTGTATCGTTGAACAGCACCGTATCCTGCGGCACCACACCTATTGCTGCCCGCAACGACTTCTGCGTCACGTCGCGAATATCCTGACCGTCAATAGTCACCGCGCCCGACTGGATATCGTAGAACCGGAATAGGATGCGCGAGATCGTCGACTTCCCCGCCCCCGACGGCCCGACGATCGCCACCATCTTCCCCGCCGGCACCTCGAACGACACGGACTTCAAAATCGCCCGGTCCGGCTCGTAGGCAAACGATACATTCTCGAAACGGATTTCACCATTCCGCACCACCAGCGGCTTGGATCCCGGACGATCTTGCACCTCCGCGCTCTCACCCAAGAGCGAGAACATCGTCTCCAGATCGACCAGTCCCTGTTTGATTTCGCGGTACACCATGCCCATGAAATTGAGCGGCATATAAAGCTGGATCATCATGGCGTTGATCATCACGAAGTCGCCGATGGTGTGCGTCCCCGCAATCACGCCGCGCGCTGCCAGCCACATCACGATCGTCATGCCGACCGTGAATATTAGCGCCTGTCCCGTATTGAGCGTTCCCAGCGACGCATAGGTCTTCACCGCCGCGATTTCATAGCGCTTCATCGCGCCATCGAACCGCCGCGCCTCGACCTCCTCGTTCCCGAAATATTTCACGGTCTCAAAGTTCAACAGGCTATCGATGGCCTTGGTGTTCGCATCCGTGTCGCTGTCGTTCATCTCGCGCCGGATCGCGATCCGCTTCTCGGACGCCGCAAACGTGAACCACATGTAGGCGACGATCGTGACCAGCAGAATGATCACGTAGCCGAAGTTGAAAAAGTAGGTCAGCAGCACGCACACGAGGATCAGTTCCAGCGCCGTCGGCGCCAGCTGCAAGATTCCCATTCGCATGATGAGATCGACGCCCCGCGTACCCCGCTCGATCACGCGCGACAGCCCGCCCGTCCGCCTTTCGAGATGAAAACGCAGCGATAGCTTATGCAGGTGTTCGAACGTCCGGTTATTCAACGACCGCACCGCATGCTGTCCCACCTTCGTGAACAGCACGTCGCGCACCTGGTTCAAGCCCATCGCCAGCACGCGGCCGACGCCGTAAATCAGAATGAGCAGCGACGCACCCGTCGCCAGTTCCCCCGCGCCCAGCGTGTTCGGCGTCGGCGCATCCGCCGTCAGCCAATCCGTCGTGTACTTGAAGATGACCGGGATCGCGATCGTCACAAGCTTCGCCAGCACCAGCATCACGAACGCCAGCGCCACGTTGAACCGCAAGTCCGGACGCCCTTCCGGCCACACGAACGGCAACAACCCTTTGAAAACCGTCCAATGATCCGCGTTGTTGGCAAGCCCCAGCAGGTTCGGGCTCTCGCCCTTGGCTTTGGCAGCATGCGGGGACACGCGCGGCGTCGTGATCGGTGCATTCATGGTGTGCGTGGGCCCTAGGTCTGTGGGTGCGCGGCCGGTAGCGCGCGAAGAGAGAACGGCTTAGCCAGTGAAGTTTACCAGTGAACCTTAGCGGCGGCGTCGCGCAACTTCTACCGGTCTATGGACGCAACCGATGACGCGCAGCGCTTGAGCGGCGACACTTGGCCGCTGCATCATCCGCGCCGCCCCGGCAGGCGCAGGGCGAGACACGGCCGCACGACATGTGGGCTCGACATCCGCTTACGATTGACTCTGTAAATCCGCGGGTAAGCCGTGCCCGACCCATAAAACCGTTCCGCGATATCCCACAAGGTATCGTCTGCACCGGTCACATACCAGCGCCGTCCTTTGCGTGTGATCACCCGTCCTTCCGAGCAGCGCCCAGACGCGCTGCTGCGGCGCTGAGCGGGCGCCTCTGCTGCGTCGACTTCGTCCGTCGCCTCTGCCACGCGCTCCTTAACCTCGGACGTCTCTTCGCGCTGTGGCCTCTTCTCTCCTGGCAAATAAAAGCGCTCGAGTGTGATCGCCGCCTTCTGTTGATCTGGAGCCCGCGCCGCCTTTGCACGGTCGGCCTCTTCGCGCGCCTTCTTCAGCCGCTCCATGTCGTCCGCGATCTTCCGGTCATACTCGGCCTTGCGGCGCGCGATCTCTTCCGCCTGCTTCCGCTTGGCAGCCTCCGCCTTGCGCGCCTTGTCTTCGGCCGCCTGCGCCTCCCGCGCTTTTCGCCCGTTGTCCGCCTCCGCCAGATCGATCCGCCGTGCCTCCGCCGCGGCCTGTTCCTTGGCAATAGTCTGAGCCGCGTCCGCTGCAGTGGCGTCGCGCGCCGGATCCTCGCGCGGAGCAGCAGCCTCGGCCGCCGCCGGCTCTGCGGTGCCCACACCCAGTTTGCTGACGACCTCTTCGCGATATCCGCGCGCCGACCGCTTCAACCATTCGATGACCACCGCCACCGGCCCCGCGCGCTCCGGCGCCGCCTCGTCCTTCCCGCTTTGTGGAGCAGCATCAGCCTCCGGAGAGGCCGCACGGCGCGTCACATCGTCGAATGCGTCACCCGCAGCCTGCGCCAACTCTTCCGCGCGCCGGCGCGTCGCCCGATCCTGATCACCCGTAACGCCGTCATACGCGACAACAGCCTGTGCCCCGGTCTTGGATGGAATAGCAATCCGGATTTCATCGCCCGAAGCCACTCGGCCCTGCGGTGCGGCCCGCGCCTCCGCCCGGATCTGATGCGTCCCCGGTTTTAGCCCGTCCTTCAGCGCCACACGCCAGCGCCCATTTGCAGACACGGCCGCCTCGCCGAGCGCCGATTCGCCCGACATGAGCAGCACCACGTCGCCGGGCTTGCCCTCGCCTTCGATGTTGGCCACGCCCTTTTCGCCAACGATCACCTTTTCAATTGTGGGCGGCGCAGCCTCCGCAACCGTCTGGGCGTGCGCATCTGGTGCGCCAAAGCCGAACCCGCACGCCGCAAACGCCATGGCTACGGCGAACCGTCCCGTCCGGCGCTGCGCCCGATATGCTGTCCCGTTCATGGCCTTCGCCCTTGTCGCAACCACGGCCGGCTGATCCTGCGGCAACAATGCCCGCCCTAGGGCTCTTCTGTTATAAGTCCGTGACAAACCTTAGGCACGACAGTCTGCCTGTGAAAGTCCGGGATCTTTATGCTCCCGCCAAGATGGCCTCGATTTTGTCGGGCGGAGCACCCATGTTACCGGGCCGGGGCGGCATCAAGAGACGACAAACGATGACAAAACACAAATCGCGCAGCCGCAAAGCCACCAACGGCGCATTAACCCTAAATCAGCCGGCAAACCCCTCGCAGCCCCATCCGCACGGACCGGCTCGCTCCGTTTGCGTCTATTGCGGCTCTGGCCACGGCGCCAATCCAGCTTATGCCGAAAGCGCCCGCATTCTCGGCCAAACCCTCGCCAAATCTGGCCTCGGACTCGTCTATGGCGGCGGCAGCCTCGGCCTCATGGGCGAAGTCGCCCGCGCCACGCTGGAAGCCGGCGGCCACGTCACTGGCATCATCCCCGCGTTTTTGACCGAGCGGGAGCATATGCTCAAAGACGTGAACGACCTGATCGTCACGCGCGACATGCATGAACGCAAGCAATTGATGTTCGATCACGCATCCGCTTTCGTCGCCCTGCCCGGCGGCATCGGCACACTGGAAGAACTCGTCGAACAGCTCACATGGTCCCAGTTGGGACGGCACACCAAGCCCATCGTGGTCGCCAACATCGCCAACTTCTGGACCCCGTTCCTCAATCTGCTCTCGCACATGCGCGGTGAAACGTTCATCCGCCCCGGCCTTGAAGTCGGCTTCACCGTCGTCAACGACGCCGCCGAGATCGTGCCAGCCATCCTGGCCGGCCTGACGCCGGATCGCCCCACCGCCAATGACGATGCCGTGCTTGCCAAGTTCTAAACTGGCGAACCCGCGCCGCTAAGCCGTGCTGGAATAAAGTACAAAGCGATGCCGTTCTTCCAACGCAGTGGCGCGGTCATCCTACCGCTTGCCCCGGTGGCGGGCATGTGTCCGCCGTTGGCCGCGCCACCTACCGTTTCGAGGTCCCGATGGCAACCACCGTGCGCACACGATTGGACTTCGCCCCGGCCCCGGCTTCGTTGCCGCACCTCTCGCACAATACCGCCCATGCCCTCACCTTACTCGTGGCACTCGGTATCACGGCCGGTTTCAGCGCCTACCTGCTCTTCGGCATCGCCGGCCTTGCAGCGGTGGCGCTGATCGTCATCGGACTTGCCGTGGCCGCCCCCAAAGTGCCGGCCGAAACCATAATGCGGCTCTACTCCGCCCGGCGCCTGCCCGCCGACGAAACCCAGCTTTCAAGCCTCATCGAAGTCCTTGCCTGGCGCGCTGGCCTGCTACAAACGCCGAGCCTCTACCTGATCCCCAGCCTAACGATGAACGCCTTCGCGACCGGCACGACCGATCGCCCCGCCATCGCCATAACCGAAGGTCTTGTCCGCCGCCTCTCCATGCGCGAACTGGCCGGCGTCATCGCCCATGAAATGAGCCACATCCGCAATGGCGATCTCTGGATCATGGGCCTTGCCGACGTCGCCGCGCGCCTGATCCACAGCCTCGCCTTCGTCGCTCTTGCCCTGTTGGCATACAACGCCTTTGCCTATGTGACCGGCGCCGAAATGGTCTCCTGGCTCGCGATCGCGGCACTCTATGTCTCGCCGGCAGCCCTTAACTTGCTCCAGTTGGCCTTGTCCCGCGCCCGCGAGTTCGAAGCCGATCGTCTCGCCGTGGCCCTCACAGGCGATCCCATCGGCCTCGCCTCCGCCCTCAATCGCGTCGACATCCTCACCGGCCACCTATGGGAAGATTTGACGCCGCCCATGGCCGCCCGCCGCGTGCCCTTGCCATCCCTTCTGCGCACCCACCCGCCGGCCGCCGCACGTGTGGCCCGTCTGCAAGAGTTGGCCGAAACGCACGGTTCGGCCCCGCTGGTGATCGTGGAAAAGCCCTACGTCTCCCTCGTCGGCATGGGCCCTGCCACATTGCGGCCACGCTATCGCTTCCCAGGCCTCTGGTACTAACTCGATTTCGCGCTCATCCTCAGGACACCTGAGTGATTCTCACTGTGTGGGCGTTCATCGCGCGTTCAGACCCCCGCCCCCATACTGCCTGATTGAGACGATCTCACTGCGCGCCCGGCCGTCTGTGCGATTCTCGCGCCGCAACGGCTGCCCGCGAAACGCAACAACAGGAGCCCGCGATGGCACCTCAGCACATGATCCGTCCGAACACGCAACGCCTGTCGGCCCTTGCTCTGGCCGCCCTCTCTCTAGGCCCGCTGTCGGCCCCGGCGGACGCTCAGACCGTGTATCGCGAATACGAAGACGGCACCGTTGAAACCCTGCCCGGCGACGGTCGTGATCTGTCCGCTGCCCCCCTTCGCCGCCCACCCCCGCGCGCCTTCGACGAGGAAGAAGACGAACGCTTCGAACGCGAAGACGACGATGACGATGATAACGATGACGATGACCAGGACGAGGACGGGGATGACCGCGACCGTCAGGGCACCCTCGATCTCGCGCCCGATAGCCCGATCGCTGAAGCCGATGGCGCCAATCGCCCGGAACTCGCTCGAAAAGCCCCGGTGCCACCCCCGTCTGTGGACGCCAAGCCCGACGAAAAGGCCTGGAAACCTGCCCTCTAGCGGACCAGCGCTCTAAACCAAACACGGGGACGGGACACAGCAGCCCGTTGCGCCCATCCGCGCCCTCACGTACAGCGGACGGCATGACCCGCGACGCGCAATCCGCATCCTCGGCCAAGGCTGAGCCAGACGCCCACACCGGCTTGCCGAGTGTGGGCCAACATGACCTCCCCGGCTTCATCGCGCGCATCACCGCGCGCGAACGCCGCGCCGTCTCGCAGGCCGTCACGGAGTTGGAGCGCCTCTCGCCGAGCGCCCCGGCCCTCCTCCAGGCCCTTCAGCCGCACCTGGGTCACGCCCTCGTTGCCGGCTTCACCGGCCCGCCGGGTGCCGGCAAATCCACCCTCGTCAATGCCGTCATTCGCGAACTGCGCGCCGCCGGCAAAACCGTGGCCGTCATCGCGGTCGATCCCTCGAGCCCCATCTCCGGCGGCGCCATCCTCGGCGACCGCATCCGCATGACTGCCGCGCTCGACGACGATGGCGTCTTTGTCCGCTCGCTCGCCTCGCGCGGCTACCTCGGTGGCCTCTCGCCCGCCGCCGTCCGCATCATCGATGCCTTCGACGCGGCCGGTTTCGATCTCATCCTGCTCGAAACCGTCGGCACCGGGCAGAACGAAATTGATGTCGCCGAAGTCGCCGACGTGCGCATCGTCATCTCCGCACCGGGCCTGGGCGACGACATCCAGGCGATGAAATCGGGCCTGCTCGAGATCGCCGACATCCTCGTCGTCAACAAGGGCGACCGCCCCGGCGCCGAACAGACCATGCAGCAGTTGGCCGGCGCACTCTCGATCCGCGCCACAATCAGCGACAAAATCCCGCTTCTGAAAACCACCGCCACATCCGGCGAGGGCGTCGCCAAACTCCTGGCCGAAATCGACACCGTCGGAGACCGCGTCCGTGCGTCCGGCGCTGAAGCCCGCCGCCGCCGCCGCGCACGCTACCTCATCGCGCGCGCCGCCGCCGATCTCGTCGCCGCCCGCATCCGCCGCGGCGAAGGCAGCCGCCTCGACGACCTTTCCGACCGCGTCCTTGCCGGCACGCTCACGCCCGACGCCGCCGCCGCAGCTCTGTTAAAAGACTAGCCTCAGCGCACCACGCGATCCGTGTTGCTCGCCTGACCGAAGCCCTTCACCGTATCGAAGCCCTTGGCCCCGGTGAACTTTGCTTCATCCAGATTGGCGCCGGTGAAATCCGCGCCCGTCACGTCGGCTCCCGAAAAATCCGCCCGGGTCAGATCCGTCCCGTTAAAGATGGCACCCTTCACGTTCGCATTGGTGAAACTGGCAAAACCCAAGCGTCCGCCGGTGAAATCGGCGCCCTCCAAATTGGCGTCATCGAAGTCGCCGCTGAACAGGCCCACCTGCGCCAGCGAGGTGTTCTCATCGCGCGGCGCGCGGCTGGTGAATTGCGCCCCCTTCAAGTCCGCGCCCTTGAAGTCGGCAAAATCGAACCGGCCAAATAATTTAGCCCCGGCCATTTTCGCGCCTGTAAACTTCGGCGCTTCCGTCCAGTTCGTGTCGGCAACGGTGAAGGTTGAATAAATGCTGGGACGCAGGATGGTCGCCTTCTCCAGCGTCGCGCCGGAAAAATCCGCCCGCGTCAGCGTCGTCCGATCAAGCCGCGCACCCGATAGATCCGACCCCTTGAAAATGCCTTCGCTCAGATCAGCCCCGAGCAAATCAACACCCGCCAGCCGCGCGCCCTTGAAATCAAGACCCGCAAGATCAAGCCCCGCCAGATTCTTACCCGAGAAATCAATCGGCTTTCCGGCTTTCGCCTGGAACAGCGAGTGCGTCACATCTTTCGCCGTGAAGTCAGCAGCTTGCGCGCCGCCCGCAACGAAGCCAAGCAAACAAGCAATGATCAGGACTGCGCGCATGAGGTCAATCATCTCCGGAACGAGAACGACATATAGCGGCGAACGCGCAGCCCCGCCACTGCGTCCCAATCCTCAGGCCGCCACGGCTCCGGACCGCAACAGCTTGTAATTGATGCTGTCCAGCAGCGCCTCGAAGCTGGCATCAATGATATTGGGCGACACGCCGACCGTGATCCAGCGCTCGCCCGTCACCGTGTCGAGCGTTTCCACCAGCACCCGCGTCACGGCTTCCGTGCCACCTGTCAGGATCCGCACCTTGTAGTCCACCAACTCGATTTCGTTGATGTGCGCCTGATACTTGCCGAGATCCTTGCGCAGAGCCTGATCGAGCGCGTTGACCGGGCCATTGCCCTCGCCCACCGACCACAGCGGCTCAGTCGCCCCGTTTACATGCACCTTCACGATCGCTTCCGAGACGGTCACGAGTTTGCCGAGCGCGTTGTGCCGACGCTCGACCATCACGCGAAAACTATCGACCGAGAAATACTGCGGCACATTCGAGAGCATCCGCCGCGCAAGCAGTTCGAACGACGCTTCCGCCGCCTCGTAGGAATAGCCGGTCGCTTCCCGCGCCTTCACCTCTTCCAGCAACCGCGAGATCCGCTCGTCATCCCGGTCCTGCGCCAAGCCGAAACGCTCCAGCGCGGAGAGCACATTCGACCGCCCCGCCTGCTTTGAGACCAACAGCCGCCTTTCGTTGCCGACAGCTTCCGGCCGCACGTGCTCATACGTCTCCGGCTCTTTCAGAATGGCCGATGCATGAATGCCGGCCTTGGTCGCAAACGCGCTCTCACCCACATACGGCGCATGCCGGTCCGGCGCCCGGTTCAAAACTTCATCCAGCACGCGGCTCGCATGCGTGAGTGTCCGCAGCTTTTCCGCCGTGATCCCGGTGTCGAAGAAATTCGCAAACTCGCTCTTCAAGAGCAGCGTCGGAATGATCGACGTCATATTCGCGTTGCCGCAGCGTTCGCCGAGCCCGTTCAGCGTGCCCTGGATCTGCCGCACACCCGCCCGCACCGCCGCCAGCGAATTGGCAACCGCGTTTTCCGTATCGTTGTGCGTGTGGATCCCCAGATGCGACCCCGGCACCACCTTGGCGACCTCGGCCACGATCCGCTCAACCTCGTGCGGCAGCGTCCCGCCGTTGGTGTCGCACAGCACAACCCAGCGCGCGCCCGAGTCATAGGCCGTCTTCGCCACGCTCAGTGCATAGGCCTTGTTGCCCTTGAAGCCGTCGAAGAAGTGCTCGCAGTCGAGCATCGCTTCCTTGCCCGAGGCAACGACCGCCTTGATGCTCTCCGCGACGCCGGCGAGGTTCTCCTCGTTCGTGATGCCCAGCGCCACGCGCACGTGATAATCCCACGACTTCGCGACGAGGCAAACGCTGTCGGCCGCCGACTGCACGAGGGACTGGAAGCCCGGATCGTTCTCGATCGACCGCCCCGCCCGCTTCGTCATCCCGAACGCGGTGAACCGGCTCGTCGTCAGCGCCGGCTTGGCAGCGAAGAGTTCGGTATCCGTCGGGTTCGATCCCGGATAGCCGCCTTCGATGTAATCGAGCCCCAGCTGATCGAGCACGCCGATGATGCGCCGCTTGTCCGCAATCGAAAAATCGACGCCCGTCGTCTGCGCCCCGTCCCGCAGCGTCGTATCGAACAGATAAAGCCGTTCCTTCGTCATCTCACTCACCAAACGCCCGCCATCTTCAGCGCGAGCACGACCGCCGCGGCCAGCACAGCAATCTTCAAAACCATGTAGTACGTCCCATGACGGGCAAAGGGCGGGCCCGTCTCGTCGCCGTCAGGCTTCCCCGTCATCGTCGTCCTCATCACTCTTGCGCGCGGCCTCTTGCAACGATTTTTTCATGGTCGTCGTCGCCAGCCACTCGCCAAACCGTTCCACCGAATTGCGCTGCGTCGCCTCGTAGTCCCGGCCTTCGAAGAATTCGACGGCCGTTTCCGATGACTCGACCGTGATCGCCTTCGCCCCGCGCGCCTTGGCGATCTTCTCCAAGGCATCGCACAGCGCCGTCCCGATCCCGGTGCCAGCGTGATACGGGTGAACATAGAGCATGTCGAGGATGCTATTCTCTTTCAGTGAAGCAAACCCTGCCGGTTCGCCATCGAGTTCGACAACCAGCGTGGTTGCCTCCTCCAGCCGGTCCCGGAATGCCTCAGCGTCCTCAGCGAACGCCACCCAGGCCGCCCGCTGATCTTCATCATAATCGTCCTGCGTTAACTCCTCGACACTGGCCGCGAAGAGGTCGCGCAGCGCCAGCGTATCGGCCGGCAGAAACGGCCGCAGCGGAAATTCCGAACTCATGGGCCAAAGCTGAACGGGATCAGCCCCAGCATCACGGCCGCCACCAGCAGCACAACAGCCACCACCACTAGAGCGATCGCCCGCCCGATCGACCGCCCCACCATATTCGATGCATTGCGCATCATTTCGTCTCCGTCAAAGCAACCTCAAACAGCCCGAACGACCACGCCGCTAATGCCAGCGCCGTCGCAATCATCCCAATCCCCACCAGCCGCAACCCCCACCGCACCGCCTTCGATTCCGTCGTCATCTCAGAGCCTCCACGTTCGCCCACCCACAGGTGTCATCCCGGGCTTCATGCCCGGGACCCATCGCGCCGCGAAGTGCTGCGTCGACGGCTGGTGAAACACGGGGTCAGACCCTTACTTAGGGGTCTGACCCCTTTTCAAACCCCGATCAATTCTCACCGCGCGATCTCCCACGTCGTCTCAATCTCGCCCGTCTCTTTGTTCTTCGTATCCTTCAGCGTCACACCCATCGCCGCCAACTCGTCGCGAATCCGGTCGCTCTCCTTGAAGTCCTTAGCCTTGCGGGCTTCGAGACGTGCTGCGATTAAAGCAGCTACTTCTGCGCTCTTGGCTCGTACTGTTTCGCTGGCAGCTTCTAGCTTCACGTGCCCGTCGCTCGCGACCGTCGCGATGATGCCATTAGAAGCAAAGCGCTCAATAATAGTTGAAACAGTTTGCGACTGAGCGTTGGCTGCCGCAACTTTTAACGCGGCAACATCAACTGAATACCGAGAGAGATAGGCGGAATCGGTGATGAACGAGCTGATATGTTCGAACAGTTTGTCCCTATCCAACAAGCCCAAGAATTCGCAGTCGCCAAGTAAATCAGCGACCGCCGAAACGTCGCCTGACTCTGCACGTGAAAAATGGCTTCTCAAAACAGCTATAGCTGCTGGAGTGTTCAAGTCGTCTTCTAGTGCCGCCATCAATTCCGCAGTCGGCTTCCGCCCTTTTTCCGTTTCCAATCGCGTTGGCGCAAGAACAAGAAATCCGGCCCAACGAGCCAGCTCATCTTTTCGGGATTGAAGTCCCTTGACGGTCCAATCAATAGGTTGACGATACTGGGTCTCCAGCATGTTGAAGCGCACAACTCGACCGTTCCATTGGTCGAGCAGCTCATTGATCGTGATGAAGTTGCCGAGCGACTTCGACATCTTCTCGCCTTCGACTTGCAGGAAGCCGTTGTGCATCCACACCCGCGCCATCACGTCCGTGCCGTGCGCGCACCGCGACTGCGCGATCTCGTTCTCGTGGTGCGGAAAGGCCAGATCAATGCCCCCGCCGTGAATGTCGAAAACCTCGCCCAGATGCTTGCCCGCCATCGCCGAGCATTCGATGTGCCACCCGGGCCGCCCCGGCGCCGCGATGCCCGCAGGCGACGGCCACGCCGGCTCACCCGGCTTCGACGGCTTCCACAAGACGAAGTCCATCGGACCCTTCTTGTACGGCGCCACCTCGACCCGCGCCCCGGCCTCCATCTCTTCTAAAGACCGGTTCGACAGCCGCCCGTAATCCGCCATTGACGACACATCGAACAGCACATGGTCGGCCGCCACATAGGCATGACCATTGGCGACAAGCTGATTGCATAGCGCCACCATCTCGACGATGTGCTCCGTCGCACGCGGCTCCACCGTCGGCTCGAGGACGCCGAGCGCCGCGATGTCCTTATGGAACTGCGCCGCCGTGTCTTCCGTCAGCTTACGAATGCCCACCTCGGGCGCCAGATCCGGATACCGCTCGGCCGCGCGCGCATTGATCTTGTCGTCCACGTCCGTGATGTTGCGGACGTAAGTGACGTGCTCTTTGCCGTAGATCTCGCGCAGCAGCCGGAACAGCACGTCGAACACGATCACCGGCCGCGCATTCCCGATATGCGCGAAGTCGTAGACCGTCGGTCCACAGACATACATGCGCACGCGCGAAGGATCGATCGGCGCGAAGGCCTCCTTCTGCCGCGTCAGCGTGTTGTAGAGCCTCAGTGACATACGAAATCGCCCCTCTTCACCGGCGGGGCTGAGCTCTGTCTTGCGGGTACGGTAAGACGAGGTCGCGCGGCCGGCGTGCTTGACTAGTACCGCCGATCAGAAGTCCCTGCACCACTCGCAGCGACTTCGCAACAGGGACTTCTGATCGATTAGCGGTACTAGAAACAACGGCTTGCTAGTACCCGTGATCAGTCCGCAGTTCGTGACTGAGGGTGCGGCGCTGTCATACGAACTTCGGACTGCGGGTACTAGCCCGGAATGAGAATGCCGCAACAGATGCTTACGGCGGAACTGTTTGTGCGCACGGCCATGCGCTGCTTATGCGGCTCTGCCCCGCCGACGTCGACAGGGCCTCCCGGCCTGTGAACGCCCGCCCCGCGCCATGCACAGGCTTGTCCCGTGCCGCAATTGCTCCCCAATGCGCGCCTATGCCATAGTCCCGGCCGGATCAATGACTTGGACGAAGGATGCCGGCACACCAAACAAACCAGCCGGCCGAGAGATGACGAGCACACAGGCCACCACCGGTAGGAATCTGCGCAGTGCAAGCGGTCTTGCGCTGACGGCGGCGCTTGCCCTTGCCGCCGCAGCCCTGTCCGCATCTCCCGCCGCAGCCCAATTCTCTTGGCCCTGGGACCAACAGCCCCAGGAACGCCGGCCCGTCGAGCAAGCCCCGCCCGCCTGGCGCCCGCCACCCGAACCCGCCGCACGCCCGGGCGTTCCGCCGCCCCCCACCGGCCGTTCTCCGGTCTGCCTCCAGCTCGAACAGCGCCTCGTGCAGGAAACCCAAAACGGTGGCCAGTCGCGCGACATCCTGCCGATGGTCGAAAGCCAGCTCCGCCAGATCGATCAGCAGTTGCGCCAGGGATCGCAGACGCTCGAACGCTCCTGCTATGAATACTTCCTGTTCTCCAAGACGCTGCGCAATACCAAGAAGTGCGTCGACCTCTCGCGCGAAGTCGATGGCCTAAAGCGCCAGAAAGCCGATCTCGAAAACCAGCGCAGCCAGCTCATCTCCCAGTCCGGCCGCTCCTACACCGACGAAATCGTCCGCGAATTGGCCCGCAACAATTGCGGCGCCACCTATCAGCAGCAGGCCCGCCGCACCGAGCAGAACCCCTTCCAGTCGCTCTGGCAGGAAGACAGCGGCGGCAGCGGCGGCGGCCTTGGCAGCTCATTCTCGAATCTGCCCTACGCGACGTATCGCACCGTCTGCGTGCGCCTCTGCGACGGCTACTATTTCCCCGTCAGCTTCTCCACGCTCCCCAACCACTTCGAGCGCGATGCAGAGGTGTGCTCATCCAAATGCGCCGCCCCGACCGAGTTGTTTTACTATCAGAACCCCGGCGGATCGGTGGAGCAGATGGTTGGTGCGCAATCGAACACGCCCTACACGTCGATGAAAGTCGCCTTCCGCTACCGCAAGGAATACGTGCAAGGCTGCTCGTGCAAAGCCGAAGAGTATAACGCCGGCACGCCCGCCACCGGCGACGGCACCCAGCAGCAAGGCGCTGTCACCCCGCCCGCCATTCCGGCAGAAACGCCCGCACCGGCCACGACTGCATCCGGCGGAACCGCCGCCTCAGGCTGGGCCTCCGACGTAACGACACCCCAATAGTCAGTTTGCCATGAACCGCACGCAATAAACCGGCGGCAACCGTCCGGCGGCTTCCAGCCAGCTATCGCCCCCGTCTTCGCTCACCCACACGCCGCCCGTCGTACTCCCCATCACGAGACGTTCCCCACTTCCATCGATGTCGAGCGCGTGCCGATAAACAAGATCGTAGGCGTGCTGCTGCGGCAGACCACGGGTCAACGTGTCAAACGTCCGTCCCCCATCCCGCGTCCGCGTCACCACGAAGCGTCCATCCGCCGGAACCCGCTTCTCATCCTTGATCGCCGGCACGAACCACGCCGTCCCCCCATCGCGCGGATGCACCTTCACAGCAAACCCGAAGGTCGACACACCAACGTCCGTAATCTCCCGCCACGTTTCCCCGCCATCTTCCGAATGAAAAATGCCGTTGTGGTGCTGAATCCAGAGCCGGTCAGGCTCGCCCGGGCACTGCGCCAGCGCATGGATATCCTGATACATGGGATGATGCGTATGCTCAGGCGGCACGTACTCCGCGCGCAATCCCTGGCCGCGCACGCGCCACGTCGCCCCCCCATCGTCGGTCTGCCACATGCCCCCGGTGGAAACGCCAACGCGCACGGTCGCCGGATTGCGCGGATCAACCAGGATCGCATGCAGCGCCGGCAGGTCGGCCCCACCGGCCATCCACTTCGGCCGATCCGGATGATGCCACAGCGATCCCACGATCTGCCACGTCGCACCACTGTCCTCTGATTTGAACAACCCGCCCGGGATCGTGCCGCACCACAGCGTCCCCGGCTCACTCCGCCCGCCCGTCTCCAGCGCCCAGACCCGCACCGTCGACCACGGCAATGGCCGCCCCCACATATCGTTTTCTTCCAGATCGTCAGGCCGTGGCGGATAGGCCGGTGCGGGCAACTCCTCCCAAACGCGCGTCGCCTCGTCGGCGCGGTGCATCTTCACGCCGAAATGCCCGTGATCGAGCGCGGCATGCAGATGCCCGTGCCGCGCGTCATGCAGCACCATGGACACGTTATCGCCGAAGAAGTCCGTGTGCGTGATCTGCCACGGTTGCGGGCCACGCCCACGCCGCTCGAACGTGAACAGCCCCTTGCGCGTCGCCACGAGAAAACGGTCGCTCATTGCGCGTCTCCGGTTCAAAGCTAAGCTCAAGTTCAGCCGCCCGACAGCGACTGCAGAACATAAATTTCGGACGTGGGTTGCACGGGATCGCTCAAGCCCCGGCGGTCGGCCACACGGGCCCCGTCAACAAAAATGAGCATATGTTTTCGGAGCGCCGCCTGATCATCGAGAATGTAGCGCCGCGCCCGATCGTTACCGTTGAGCGCCGCGTCCAAGACGTCCCGAACGGTCGCGCCATCCACCACCACAGGCGGCAAGGCCACATGCCGCTGCAAAGCCGGCGCGAAGACGATTTTCGGCATGCGGCTCCCCGGTCAAGCATATCTGACCTGGATCAAACACCGCGATGACGATGACTTCAAGCCGTTTTGCCGGCTAAGCGCGCCAGCACTTTCTTCCGGCCGATGAGCGGCAGCAACGCCTTCAACTCCGGCCCGCTCTCCGCAGCCGTCAGCGCCAATCGCAGTGGATGAAACAGCGCCTTGCCCTTGGCCCCCGTTGCAGCCTTCACCGCGTTCGTCCAATCCGCCCAAGTCGCCTCGCCCCACGGCTCAGCTGGCAGCACAGCTGCCGCTTTGGCAAGAAACTCCGCATTCTCGACAATGGGCGCGATCTCCTGATCGACGACCCGCCACCAGCCGTCCACATCGTCGAACACAAACAGATTTCCGCGAACCGCGAGCCAGAACGCTTCGCCGCCCCCAATCCCCTTGGCGGCCAATCGTTCCGCAACCTCAGCATAGGGCGTCGCATGCAAAAAGCGTGCGTTGAGCGCCTTCAGTTCCCCAAGATCGAACCGCGCCGCCGACGTCGAGACATGCGAAAGGTCGAGCTTCTCGGCCAATTCCTGCATCGAGCGCATCGGCTCGATCGCATCCGATGTCCCGATCAGCGCCACATAACTGGCAACCGCCATCGGCTCCAACTCGCGGCTGTTCATCAGCGCCATGTCGCCCGAGCGCTTCGACATCTTCAGATCGCCGCTGGCCGTCAGCAGCGCGTGATGCGCAAACGCCGGCGGATTGGCACCCAACGCCTTGAAGAGATCGACCTGCACGCCCGTATTCGTGACATGATCTTCGCCGCGAATGATATGCGTGATCCCGAAATCGATATCATCCACGACGCTCGTAAACGTATAGAGAAACGTCCCATCCGCCCGGATCAAAACCGGGTCCGACAGCGATCCCAGATCCACCGTCTGCGTCCCGCGAATAAGATCGTCCCACGCCACGTTTGTGTGCTCGGGCACCAAGCCCCCTGCCGCACCCGAATTGTCCAGCCGGAACCGCCAATGCGGAACCCGCCCCTCGGCCGCAAGCCGCGCCCGATCCTCTTCCGCGAGCTTCAACGCCGCCCGGTCATAAATCGGCGGCCGTCCACTCGCCAACTGCCGCTTTCGCCGCCGGTCCAGTTCGTCCGGCGTCTCGAAGCACGCATAAAGCCGCCCCGCCGCCTTCAACTGTTCCGCCGCTGCTTCATACCGCGCCGTCCGGTCAGACTGCTTTGCTTCGGCATCCCACGTGAACCCGAGCCAGCGCAGATCCTTCGCGATCTGCAGCGCGAATTCCTCAGTCGACCGCTCCCGGTCGGTATCATCGAGCCGCAGCAGAAAATGCCCGCCGTGCTTCTTCGCAAACAGAAAATTGAGTACCGCCGTGCGCAGGTTGCCGTAGTGCAGATAGCCCGTTGGGCTCGGCGCGAAACGAAGATGCGGGGTCATGGACTGCGTCTGCCTTTATGAAACATCGCCGCCGTCGGCGCGCGGCACCACGATCTTGGCACCCGTTGCCCCGGCCGCCAGCGACAGGTTCGTCTCGCGGAATTTATTTGTTATCGGATAGCGCCGGTCGCGTCCGAAATTGCGCGCCGAGATCTTGACGCCCGGCGCCGCCTGCCGTCGCTTGTATTCCGCCAGATAGAGCAGCCGCTCCACCTTTTTCACCGTCGCCACGTCATGCCCGCGCGCCACGATGTCGGCGATCGGCATTTCCTTCTCCACTAGACAGAAGAGGATGTCGTCGAGCACGTCATACGGCGGCAAGCTGTCCTGATCCGTCTGATTGGGCCGCAACTCGGCCGACGGCGCCTTCGTCAGAATGCGATCTGGAATCACCTCGCCGCCGGGCCCCATGCCGCCGGGCGGCTCATTCGCATTGCGCCACCGGCACAGCCGGTAAACCTCGCCCTTGTAGAGATCCTTAATTGGATTGAAGCCGCCGTTCATGTCGCCGTAGAGCGTCGCGTAACCGACCGACATCTCGCTTTTGTTGCCCGTCGTCAGCACCATCAACCCGAACTTGTTCGAGATCGCCATCAGGATCGTGCCGCGCGCTCGGCTCTGCAGGTTCTCTTCCGTGATGTCCGCGTTGGTCCCCGCAAAGAGCCCCGCCAAGGCATCCGAAAATCCCTCCACCGGCTCCGCGATCGGCACCACATCATAGCGAATGCCCAGCGCCTTCGCGCATGCTGCCGCGTCCTCCAGGCTCTCCTGCGACGTGTACTGGTACGGCAGCATCACCGCGCGAACCTTATCCGCACCCAGCGCGTCAACGGCAATCGCCGCCACCAGCGCGCTATCGACACCCCCTGAGAGCCCGAGTACCACACCCGGAAACCCGTTCTTGCCCACGTAGTCGCGCAAACCGAGCACGCACGCGCTGTAGGCCGAAGTGTCCCCCTCCGGCAATGCCGCGCGTGCGCCCGCCGCGCACACCCACCCGCCGCTCTCCCGCGTCCACGTGGTCAGAATCACACTTTCGCACCACGCCTTCATTTGGACTGGGAGCGAGCGATCCGCATTGAGCACGAACGACGCGCCGTCGAACACGAGCTCATCCTGCCCGCCGATCAAATTGAGATAGACAAGTGGCAGCCCCGTCTCCGTCACCCGCGCGACCGCGACATTCATCCTGAGATCGGGCTTGGGCCAATCGAACGGCGACCCGTTCGGCGAAATCAAAATCTCAGCCCCGCACTCCGCGAGGCACTCGCACACCTGTTCCTTCCAGATGTCCTCGCAGATCGGCACGCCGATCTTCACGCCGCGAAACAGGATAGGCCCCGGCAGCGGCCCCGGCGTGAACACGCGCAGTTCGTCGAACACGCCGTAGTTCGGCAGCTCGACCTTCGTGCGCACGGCTTGCACCGCGCCCTGATCGAGCAGCACCACCGCGTTGTAGACCCGTGGGCGGCCCTCGCCCGGCTCCGGCCAGATCGTCCCGGTCAGCACCGCCGGCCCCGGACCCATCGTCCGCGCCAGGTCCTCCACCGCGTGCAGCGCCGCCTGCTGAAACGCCGGCCTGAGCACCAAGTCTTCCGGCGGATACCCGGTCACGAACAATTCCGGAAACACGACGAGATCGGCGCCCATCCCCGCCGCCTCGGCGCGCGCCGCACGGATCTTCGCCACGTTCCCGGCGATATCGCCGACCACGGCATTGAGTTGTGCAAGCGCGATTTTCAGGGTCGAAGCAGGCTGGGTCATGCCGGGCTTTTACGTCGCCCCGTCGTCCCGGTCCACGGGACAAAGCAGCTAATCCTCATCATCGCACGGCACCGGCCATTCAAGGTCCGGTTCCCAGCACACATCGGCCGAGCCATCCTGGATGCGGGCCAGAAGCGGGACCGGTCCCAAAGCCAGCACAAAGGCTGCCGCACAGATGCCTACGAAACGCAACATAGGCTGCAAATACTCCTCTAGCCGCAGCCAATCGTGCCATAGTCTGAGCGATGATGCCGAACGAATTGCGGCGAGGAGAAGCCTTTGACGAATCCTGCAGAATCCGAGCCCTCCCTCAAGCGCGCCATCGGCCCAGTCGAATTAACCCTCTATGCCCTCGGCAGCATGCTGGGCTCCGGCATCTATGCCCTCGTCGGCAAGGCCGCCGGCGTCGTCGGCAACGCCGTCTGGCTGTCCTTCATCGCCGCCCTGTGCGCCGCCCTTTTGACCGCCCTGAGCTACGCCTCCCTCGGCTCCCGCTATCCCCGCGCCGGCGGCGCATCGTATGTCACCGACCGCGCCTTCGGCTGGCCGATCCTCTCCTTCGCCGTCGGCCTTGCCCTCGTCTGCTCCGGCATGACCTCGGTCGCCACCCAATCGCGCGTCTTTGCCACCAACCTCGCGAGCCTGCTCGGTGTCGCGAGCATCCCAGTCGAGGCGTTCGCCCTCGGCTTTCTGCTCATCACCGCCGGCATTGTCTTTCGCGGCATCCGGGAAAGCATGTGGGTCAACGTCGTCTGCACGCTCGTGGAGGTCACGGGCCTCTTGATCGTCATCGCCGTCGGCTTCAGCTACTGGGGCAGCGTCGACTACTTCGAAACCCCCGCCAGCACACTCGAAGGCAGCACCGCGCTCCTGATCCTCCAGGGCTCCATCCTGACCTTCTTCGCCTTCATCGGCTTTGAGGACACCTACAATGTCGCCGAAGAAGTCAAAAACCCCGAGACCACAATCCCCATAGCTCTCGTGACCGCCATGCTGCTCGCCACCGTGCTCTACATCGCGGTCGCCATCTCGGCCGTGTCCGTTGTCCCCTATCAAGAGCTATCCGCAGCCCCGGCGCCCCTCGCCGCCGTCTTGGAGAGAGCGGCCCCCGCATTTCCGGCCGTCGTGCTGGTCGCCATCACGATGTTCGCCGTCGCCAATACGGCGCTTGTCAATTACGTCACGGCCTCCCGCATGCTCTACGGCATGTCGAACCAAGGCCTGCTGCCCCCCGCCGTCGGCCGCGTTCACCCCACACGCCAGACGCCCCACATCGCGATCCTGATCCTCTTCGCCCTTCTCGCGCCCCTGATGCTCTCCGCCAGCATCTCCGAACTCGCCGCCGCCACCGTGCTCTTGCTGTTGTTCACGTTCGCCATCGTCAATGCCGCGCTCTTCGTGCTGAAGCGCCGCCCCGGCGAACCCGAAGGCCGCTTCGAGATTCCAACATGGGTCCCGGCCCTTGGCTGCCTGCTCTGCCTCGTGCTGATTGTTGTGCGCGTCGCCTCGAGCGACATCAAAGCTCCGCTCATCGCGGGCGCTCTGATCGCCGGCATCCTCGGCCTCTATTGGCTCCTCGTACGCCAAAAAGAAGCGCCGCAGACCTGATGGCCCGCGGCGCTCCAAATGCTCTATGTGACGCGAGGCTTTACTCCGCCGCCTGCACCGGCTCGGCAGCCGTGCGCGCCAACCGCTCCTGCTTCATGCGCTCAGCCACCAGGAACGCCAGTTCCAGCGCCTGATCGGCATTGAGACGCGGATCGCAGTGCGTGTGATAGCGATCCTGCAATTCCGCTTCCGAAATCGCTGTCGCGCCACCCGTGCACTCGGTCACGTTCTGCCCCGTCATCTCGACGTGGATACCGCCCGCGTGCGTGCCTTCCGCGCGATGCACGTCGAAGAAGGCCTCGACCTCCTTCAGAATGCGATCGAACGGCCGCGTCTTGAAGCCGGTCGCCGCCGAGATCGTGTTCCCGTGCATGGGATCGCACGACCAGACAACCTTGCGCCCGGCTTTCTCGACCGCACGGATGAGCTTCGGCAGATGCTTCTCCACCTTGTCATGCCCGAAGCGGCAGATCAGCGTCAGCCGCCCCGGCTCGTTCTTGGGATCGAGCGTCTCGATCAGCCGCAACAGCCCATCCGGCTCCAGCGTCGGACCGCACTTCAAGCCGATCGGGTTCTTGATCCCGCGGAAGTATTCCACGTGCGCATGATCCGGCTGCCGCGTGCGGTCGCCGATCCACAGCATGTGCCCGCTCGTCGCGTACCAGTCGCCTGACGTGGAATCGCGCCGCGTCAGCGCCTGCTCATAACCGAGCAACAGTGCCTCATGGCTGGTGTAGAAGCTCGTTGCGCGCAGCTGAGGTGTGTTCTCGCTCGTGATCCCACACGCCCGCATAAAGCCCAGCGTCTCCGTGATCCGGTCCGCCAGTTCCTGATAGCGATGCCCCTGCGGGCTATCCTGCACGAAGCCCATGTTCCACTGGTGCACGCGCTCCAGATCGGCATAGCCGCCCGTCGCGAACGCGCGGATCAGGTTCAGCGTCGCCGCCGACTGACGGTAGGCCTCGATCTGCCGCTGCGGATCGGGAATGCGCGCTTCCGGCGTGAACTCCGGCCCGTTGATGATGTCGCCGCGATAGCTCGGCAATTCCACATCGCCGCGCTTTTCATTCGGCGACGAGCGCGGTTTTGCGAACTGCCCGGCAATGCGTCCGACCTTCACCACCGGCGATCCGCCGGCATACGTCAGAACGACCGCCATCTGCAGGAACACGCGGAAGAAGTCGCGGATGTTGTCGGCGCGATGTTCCAGGAAGCTCTCCGCGCAATCGCCACCCTGCAAGAGGAAGCCCTGGCCCTCGCAAACCTGCGCCAGCGTCTTTTTCAGATCGCGCGCCTCACCGGCAAAAACCAACGGCGGAAAGGTCGCCAGACGCCCTTCGGCGTCATCAAGCGCCTTCTGATCCGGATAATCCGGAACCTGCACGATCGGTTTGGACCTCCAGCTCTCGGGGGACCAGTTCGCTGCCGCCATGGCACGTGACTCCAAGAAAAAGTGAAATGGGCGCCGCCCTGCGACGACCCATTCGTCTCCGCAAGCCCGACGACCCAGTGCGTTCGCCAGTGTGGCGTCGCGCCTTAATTGACCTGTCCGGGCGGAAAGCTTCTCGTCAATTAAGGCGCGATAAACGCCACACTAAGCCCATGATTTCTCTAGTGGCCCTTATGTCGCGCCTAAATCGTCAACGGTTCCGTCTGACCTAGCGATTTAGGCGCGACGGGCCACTAGCCGTTCCAGGGCTTATACGCCAATCCTTTTGGTCGCGCCAGAACGCCCGCGACGCATAAAAGGTGCATCACCAACGGGCCCAGGATCAGGGTACCGATTCACTCGCACCTGGCATCGGCTGGATGTCGGTCGGCACTTCCGGCGCTGGCGCCATGCTTGCGGCCTCTCCAGCCGTCGACAATTCGCGGTTGGGATCGAGCGTGTCCGCCGGATCGGCCACCACCGGCAGCGAACGCCGGAACATCTCCGTCTCAATCGTGATGCGGATCTCGTCCGACACAAACGGGATCGACCGCGTCAGCCCGAAATCCGACCGCCGGATTTGCGTCTTCGCCGAAAACCCGGATGCGTAAACGCCCGCATACGTCGGATTGATTGCCGACAGCGGGTGCTCGCCCGAAAAATTCCAGATCACGTCCAGCACCACCGGCCGCGCAAAACCATTCATGGACAACTCGCCCGTCACTTCCGCCGTCCGCTGCCCCGTCGGCGTCACGCTGACGCTTTTGAACGTGATGTCGGGGTGTACGTCCGGATTGAAGTATTCGCGCGAATTCAACAGATGCTCATCGAGCTTCGCAACGCCCGTTTGAATGCTCTTCAGCGGGATCGCCACCTCCACCGTGCTGGTCGCCGGCGAATTCGGATTGAAGTTCACGACCCCTTTGACCGCAGTGAACCGCCCGCTCTGACGCGACAGCCCCAGATGGTCCCACGAGAAGCGCACTTCCGTATGCTCGGGATCGAGGTCGTAGATGTCCGCGCGCGCGCCCGGTGCGCACATCAACAGCGCCGCAACCGCCGCGGCTCCAGCGCGCCAAACGTGCTGCCGCCATCCCAGTCTGCTGGCTCCGGTGGCCGTCATCATGCGAAAGGCCCTCCAAATAAATCAAGGCCTTGGCATCATAACCGTGTGGCCATATTGCGGCGCAGCACTCACAGCGATGCAGTCATGCCCCCGTCCACCACAAGCTCAGATCCCGTCATGTAGCCGCTATCGTCGCAGGCCAGGAACAGCGCCGCCTTGGCGATGTCCTCAACCGTGCCGAGCCGCTTCAACAGCGTCCGTTCAACCAGCCACTTCTCGAACGCCGGGTTGCGCAAAATGCGCTCCGTCAATGCCGTCTCGATGTAGCCCGGCGACAGCGTGTTCACCCGGATCTTGAACGGCGCATACTCGAACGCGAGCCCCTTCGTCAGCGCCACCACCGCACCTTTTGTAGCCGAATACCCCGTGAGCTGCCGCAACCCCCGGCTGCCCATGATCGACGCCACGTTGATGAGCGATGCCGAGGGCGACGCGCGCAGGAGATCGAACGCATCGCGCGCCATGCGCACGACGCCGTCGAGATTCACTTCCCGGATTTTCGTCCAGTCCGCGTCCGTCATGTGCCGGAAATCGCCGCGCACGTTGAGCCCGGCATTGTTGACCAGCACATCGAGACGCCCATGGTCGGACTGCACGCGCCGCAGCACCGCCGAGACGTCCTGCCCCTTGGATACATCCATCGCCGCAGCCGAAGCTTTGCCGCCGCGTGCAACGATTCCCGCCGCAACGCTCTCCGCTGCCGCGCCGTCGAGGTCGGTCACGTAAACGAACGCGCCCTCTGCAGCGAACAGCTCAGCGGTGGCCCGCCCAATCCCGTTCCCCGACCCCGTCACGAGCGCAATCTTGTCCTGCAGCCGGCCCATAAGTTGCCTCTTCACCGTTTCAGGCGCCGTTATGGCGCGGTGGTTTGGCCCCTTAGAAGCCCCTCACCGCTTCGTGCGCAAGGTGACAAGCTCTTCTGCCGCGCTTGGATGCAGGGCCATGGTGCGGTCGAAGTCGGATTTGGTGGCGTTAAGGTTGAGCGCGATGGCCGCCATCTGCACCATTTCCGCCGCATCCGGACCCAGCACATGCACGCCCAGCACGCGGTCGTTGCCGGCATCCACGACGATCTTCATCAACGTCCGCTCGGCACGACCCGCCAGCACATTGCGCATCGGCCGGAACCGCGTTTCATAAACCTCGACGCGCTCCGTCGAAGCCCGCGCTCCCTCCTCCGACAAACCCACCGTACCGATCTCCGGCGTCGTGAACACCGCCGTGGGAATATTCAGATAGTTCGTCGACCACGGCTTAGCCCCGAATTGCGTATCGGCAAACGCATGCCCCTCGCGGATCGCGACCGGCGTCAAATTCACCCGGTTGGTCACATCCCCCACCGCGAAGATCGACGGCACACTCGAGCGCGACTGCGCATCGACCACGACCGCGCCCACGGCATCCAACTGCACACCGGCAGCCTCCAGCCCCAGCCCGCGCGTATTCGGCGACCGCCCGATGGCAAACAGGATCTGGTCCGCCATCAGCACCTCACCGCACTTGGTCGTGCCGACCAGCGACGCCGCGCGTTTCTCGATACGCGCAAACACATCGCCCATCACGAGCCGCACGCCGCGCGCCGCCAGAGCATCCATCAAGCCCTCGCGCAAGCCCATATCGAACCCGCGCAGAACCTTCTCACCTCGATAGATCAGCGTCACTTCCGACCCGAGGCCTGCAAAAATAGAAGCAAACTCGACCGCGATATAGCCGCCGCCCGCCACCACGATCCGGCGCGGCTGCTCTTTCAGATCGAACACCTCGTTCGAGGTGATGACATGTTCCACGCCCGGCAACGTCCGATCGACATTCGGCAGCCCGCCCGTCGCAATCAAAATCGTCTTCGCCGTCAGCGTGCGCCCGCTCACAAGCTGCACCGCCTGCGGCCCCGCCACCGTCACCCGCTCGTCGAAAATTGCGACTCCAGCACTCTCCTGGCCCTTGCGATAAAAGCCTTCGAGCCGCGCAATTTCCCGATCTTTGGCCGCAATCAACGTCGCCCAGTCGAAAACCGGTGTCCCCGTCTCCCAGCCAAACCCACGCGCATCTTCAAAGTCGCCCGAATAGCGCGAGGCATAGACCATCAACTTCTTCGGCACGCACCCGCGAATGACGCACGTGCCCCCGAACCGGCTCTCTTCCGCAATGGCCACACGCGCGCCATGCCCCGCCGCGATCCGCGCGGCACGCACACCCCCCGAGCCACCACCGATAACGAAAAGATCAAAGTCAAAATGGGTCATGAATGAGCGTCTTCAAATCCGCAGCAACCCCCTCTCCCTGCGCGCGGGGAGAGGGTTGGGGTGAGGGGCAGCCGCGTGCTCGAACAGGCTGCTGAAAACAGATGAGATCAAATCTTGATCCCGCGCTTTTTGAATTCTTCGCGGATCTGCTGCTCAATCTCCATCCCGATCTTCTGACCCCACTGTTGGCCGGCCGTCATGCTTTCGGTCAGGATCTCCGGCTGCTTGGCAATGAATGCTGCGCCTGCCCCCTTGGAGAAAAATTCGGTCAGGTCCTTCATGTCCGGCTCCGTCAGCTTCGACGCATAAATGCCGGCGATCATTTCCATCATTTCCGACTTGCGCTGCGAGAACCGCTCGACCATGAGCGCCATGATCTCCTTGATCTCTTTGTCCTTACCCGGCGCCATTTGCAGCAAAAGCGGTTCCAACTGCTTCACCATCATCGGAACGACGGTCTCGAAATTCTTCGATGCCCCCGTCACCACGATGAGTTCGCGCGCCGCCACCAGCCCCGTCTCCGCGGGCTTTTGCGCCTCCGCCGAAACATAACCGGCCGAAAACGCGGCGATGAGCGCCACCGGCGCCAGAATAAACACAGCCCCACGGGCCCGCGCCGTCCGCATGTCGAAACCTCCGTTGAATGGATTAGCTGGCTTCGGCTTCTTCGCCGTAGGTCGCCGACAGAACGCTGATGCCCTCGCGCCCGCCGATCACGGCCGCGTCCGCAATGCCGAGAAACAAACCGTTCTCGACGACGCCCGGAATGAATTTCAACGCTTCATCTAGGCTCTCGGGATCCTCGATGCGCCCGAAGTGGCAATCAAAAATCATGTTGCCGCTATCGGTGAGAAACGGCTTCCCGTCTGCCGATACGCGCAACTTGATATCGCCCTGACATCCCGCATCGGCCGCCAGCATCTCGATCATATTTCGCGTCGCGTTGAGCCCAAAGGCGACGACCTCGACCGGCAGCGGAAACGCTCCCAGCGTCTCCACCATCTTGCTCTCATCCGCAATCACCAGCATCCGGTCCGACGCCGTCGCCACGATCTTCTCGCGCAACAGCGCCCCGCCGCCGCCCTTGATCAGACGAAGCTCCTTATCGATCTCATCTGCCCCGTCGATCGTGAGATCGAGAAACGGAACATCGTCGAGCGTCGTCAGCGCGATTCCCAAGGCTGCAGCCTGCCGCCGCGTCGCCTCCGATGTCGGCACGCACACGACATCGAGGCCCTTCTTCACTTCCTGGCCAAGCAGATCCACAAACCGCGCCGCCGTCGACCCGGTGCCGAGCCCCAGCCGCATGCCGGGCTCCACAAAAGCCAGCGCACGAACGGCGGCGGAAATCTTCATCATGTCTGGGGTCATCGGGCCTTCATCCTCGGCGGCATCATTCAGCGTTTTCCCTAGCACGCCTCCACCGCCCGTGCGCCCAAAAAACGGCTCACCCCCACCGTTCGGCCCTTGAAAGAAAGCTGGTCTTTTTGAGGAACTTGCACCAAGTCTCATACTCAATTCCCATGCTATGAGCGCCCCATGCAGGACCTGACTGTCGTCTTCGATCTCGACGGAACCCTCGTTGATACAGCCCCCGATCTCGTCGGTGCGACCAACCACGCACTCGCCGATCTGGGCCTTCCCGCCGTCTCCGCTCACTTGTTGCGTCCGTGGATCTCCTTCGGCGCCCGCCGCATGATCGTCGAGGCTCTCGTCCACGCCGAAACGCCGCGCCCCGACACCGAAGTCGACCGCCTGCTCGATCTGTTCCTCGGCTATTACGAAGCCAACATCGCCCGTGAAAGCCGCCCTTTCCCCGGCGCAATCGAAGCGATCTCAACACTGCAAGACAGCGGCGCCCGCCTCGCTGTGTGCACCAACAAGCGCGCGAGCCTGTCGCGCGCCCTCCTCAGCGCGCTCGACCTCGACCGCCACTTCCACGGTCTTGCCGGCCGGGACACCTTCCCCGTCTGCAAACCGCATCCTGATCATCTGCTCGGCGCCATCCGCTTGGCCGGCGGCGATCCCGCCCGCGCGATCATGATCGGCGACAGCGATGTCGACATCCGCACCGCCAAGGCCGCACACGTTCCAGTCGTAGCCGTGAGCTTCGGCTACACGGAGATCCCAGTCGCCGAATTGGGCCCCGACCGCGTCATCGACCACTATAATGCGCTCCTTCCGGCCATCCGCGACCTTCGCGCCGCCCGCGAACGAAATCCCGCGACGTAGCGGCCATTTAGGGTTGCAGACCTAACCCGCTTCAAGCCCCTCCGACACCCCATGCGTCAGGGCCCCTGTTTGACAGCGGGACCATGATTGCCCATGTTCCGCGCCCCGGAGCCCTGCGCAATTACAACTCTAAATTGTTGCGCACTCCATTTTGCGCCGCACCGCGTTTCATAGAAAGCACGGCATGAACGTCCTGATCGTCGAGTCCGCCGCCAAGGCTAAAACCATCAAGAAGTACCTGGGCGCGAACTATAAAGTCATCGCCTCCTACGGCCATGTCCGCGACTTGGCCGCCAAGAATGACGCGGTGCTGCCCGACAGCGACTTCGCCATGACGTGGGACGACAGCGACGTGCGCGGCAAGAAGGTGATGAAAGAGATCGCCGATGCCGTGAAGGGCGCCGACAAACTGATCCTGGCGACCGACCCCGATCGCGAAGGCGAAGCAATTTCCTGGCATATCCTCGAAGTGCTCGGCGCCAAAAAGGCCTTGAAAAAGGGCATGGAAATCGAGCGCGTCGCCTTCAACGCGGTCACCAAGCCCGCCATCCTTGCAGCCCTCAAAGAACCCCGCCAAATCGACGAACCGCTCGTCTCCGCCTACCTTGCCCGCCGCGCACTCGACTACCTGGTCGGCTTCACGCTCTCCCCAGTTCTGTGGCGTAAACTGCCCGGCGCCCGCTCCGCCGGCCGCGTTCAGTCCGTCGCGCTCCGCCTCGTCTGCGACCGCGAGGCCGAAATCGAAGCCTTCCGCACCGACGAATATTGGACCATCGAGGCCACGCTTGCGACGCCCAAGGGCGAAACGTTCCCCGCCCGCGTCGCTGCCATCAATGGCACCACGCTCAAGAAACTCGACATCAAGGATGAGGTGTCCGCCAAGGCCATCGTCGCCGCGATCGAGAAGGGCCAGTTCGCGGTCACGCGTCTTGAAAAGAAATCAGCCAAGCGTAACCCTTGGCCGCCCTTCATGACGTCGACGCTCCAGATGGACGCCTCGCGCAAGCTCGGCTTCTCCGCCAAGCAAACGATGCAGGTTGCCCAGCGCCTCTATGAAGGTGTCGACATCGGCGGCGAGACCACCGGTCTCATCACCTACATGCGAACCGACGGCGTGACGATCGTCCCCGAAGCGATCAGCGCCATTCGCGGCGTCATTGCCCGCGAATTCGCCCCCAACTACGTTGCCCCTTTTATTCGCGAATACAAATCCAAGGCCAAGAACGCGCAGGAAGCGCACGAAGCCATCCGCCCCACCGATCCCGGCCGCCGTCCGAAAGACGTCGCCCGCTATCTCGACCGCGATCAGGCCGCTCTCTACGAACTGATCTGGCGTCGCACGATGGCCTCCCAGATGGCGTCCGCCGAACTTGAACAGACCAGCGCCGACATCGCCATCGATGGCCGCGACGGCAAGGAATACATGCTCCGCGCCACCGGCTCGGTCATCAACTTTGACGGCTTCCTCAAGGTCTATGAAGAAGGCCGCGACGACCGCGTCCGCGTCGTCGAAAAAGGCAAGGATGACCCCGCCGAAGACGATGCCGACAGCCGCCGCTTGCCGCCGCTGGCCGAGGGCGACCGCGTCACCGACAAACAGATCGAAGCCGAGCAGCATTTCACTCAGCCGCCGCCGCGCTTCTCTGAGGCCACCCTGGTCAAGCGCATGGAAGAACTGGGCATCGGCCGCCCCTCCACCTATGCGTCCACCATGGCGACGCTCGTCGAGCGCGGCTACGTCAAGATCGACAAGAAGCGCCTCGTCCCCGAAGACAAGGGCCGTCTCGTCACGGCGTTCCTGGAAAGCTTCTTTAAGAAGTACGTCGAGTTCGACTACACCGCGAGCCTGGAAGAAAAACTCGACCTCATCTCCGACAACAAGCTCGACTGGAAAGAGATGCTGCGCGAATTCTGGCGCGACTTCATCGGCTCCGTCGATGAGATCAAGGACCTGCGCGTTGGCCAGGTGCTCGATGCGCTCAACGACATGCTGGGCCCGCACGTCTTCCCAGACAAGGGCGACGGCTCCGATCCGCGCGCCTGCCCCAAATGCGGCACCGGCCGCCTCTCGCTCAAGATTTCCGGCAAGAACGGCGCCTTCATCGGCTGCGGGAACTATCCCGACTGCAACTTCACCCGCCAACTCGCCACCGGCGGCGAAAACGGCGCCGCCGAAGAGCGCGAACTAGGCTTCGATCCCGAATCCGGTTTGCCCGTCGTCGTCAAGAATGGCCGCTTTGGCACCTATCTCCAGATCGGCGAAGGCTCCAAGGACGAAAAGCCCAAGCGCTCGTCGATCCCCAAGGGCATCGATGCCGCCACGATCGATCTCGAAAAGGCGCTCCAGCTTCTCTCCCTGCCGCGCACCGTCGGCGACCATCCCGAAGGCGGCACCATCATCGCCGGCCTTGGCCGTTTCGGCCCCTTCATTCTGCACGAGGATGGCGCGACCAAAACCTATGCCAACGTCGCGTCCATTGAGGATGTCTTCACCATCGGCGTGAACCGCGCCGTCACGTTGATCGCCGACAAAAAGGCCGGCAAGGGCGGTGGCCGCTTCGGCCGAGCCACGGCCAAAACCGTACTGAAGGACCTCGGCGAACATCCAACCGAAGGCGGCAAGATCGAAGTCCTCGACGGCAAGTACGGCCCCTACATCAGCCACAACAAGGTCAACGCCACGGTACCGAAGGGCACCGAACCGGCCAACCTCACCGTCGAAGACGCCGTGCGCCTGCTCGAAGAGCGCATTGCCAAGGGCGGCGGCAAGAAGCCGGCCCGCAAAGCCGCCGCTAAGGCGGCACCGAAGAAGCCTGCCGCCAAGACCGCAAGCAGCGACAGCGCGCCGAAAGCCAAAAAGCCAGCCGCCAAAAAGGCACCAGCCAAAAAGCCGGCTGCGAAGAGGGCCAAAGCCGGCGCCGCGTAAGCAGCAGCCCACGGGCTTATCCTCACTCTGTCCCCAGACGATCCACACGGTGTCCCCGCGGATCGGACCGATGCCATTGCGCACCACCGTCCGCCTGAAGAATCAGGCAAAGTACGGCGTGAATTTCCCGAAGGCAGGTCCCGCGCCAATCGCTGCGGATAGCCCCGGCCAGGTGCAACCGAATGACAGTGCTGATGCCCTACATCCCGCCCAACGTCTATCTGCTGGCTGATAATCTCGACGCGGCGCTCGCAGCCGGCGAAGACATTATGAAGGCCACGCTGAACTGGGGCACCGGTGCCGATCGCGACGGCGCGGCAATCGCCAGCAAGCGCGCCGCCCAGCGCACCGTGCTCGAGAACGTGCGCACGCTGGAACAGGTGCTCGTCGCCCGCGTCCTGAAATCCCGCGAACGCTCCGAAGAGATCGCCAAGCGCGATCCCCGCTTCGCCACCGTCGCCCGGCTTTACAATGCCGGCACCGCCATCCTGATTGAAGCCGTCAGCGACTTCGGCGACCCCGCATCCATCGACTTTGAAAATGGCGGCGGTGCCGTCGCCTTCCTGCGCACGCGCGGTCTGCTCACCGAAGAAGCGCCGGGCCCGGCCGACGGCCAGACGCTCAAGTTCCGAGATAACTTCCTGGTCGCCGGGCGCATCCGCCTCGGCACGCTGCTCGACCTCGTGGCCATGTATCTGGACACGCTCGAGACCCACTTCGATCTCTTCAGCGATGTCGCCACCGAGCCGGATCTCCTGCCGGGCGAAATCGATCCCGACGCGGTCCAGTTGGACCCGTCCAGCACCGGCGGCATCGAACTCGATGAACCGTCCGCCGCAGCTCAAGAGGCGTCGGACGACTGCACCGAAGAAGACGGCGCCATGTCAAGCGACGCAGACAGCCTCCGCGACGCCCTCCTCGAAGTCCGCAATCTTGTCGCCTTAGACCAGCGCTGACGGCTGCACCCGGCGCAGCGGACCGCGCTGCGGCTTCTCCGTGTCATCCTTGAGATCACCGGCCGGAATACGCGGCGGCGAACCCGTCAGTGCCGGACGCACCGCCGGCAATTCGAACACCGCCGACGACTGCCAGCCGCCCGCCTTGCGCGTCACCGCCGACGTCTTGTTTCTGGCCATCCCAGCAGCCTGCTTGCTCGCCTTGGACGGCGCGCCCGCAGCCACGGCCGACGTCGCCGCCTTGGATTGGCTCTTCGCGATCTTCTTCTTTTTGCCCTTCACGACCGCAGCCATTTTCACCGGCTTGCGATACCGGTCCTCGGCATAGGTCGTGTGCCCGGCGCGGAATTGATCCGACGCCGGAGCGCGCGCCACGGTCACCCGCGCCGCCCGCAGCGGCTTGGAACGTGCCACCACCACAGACTTGCGCGCAGCCGTCGCAAGGCTTGACGCCGGGCGCTTAGACTTCACCACCTTGGCGGACCTCACAGGCTTCTGCGCCTTCGGCGGATCGACGATGTCCGTTATGGCCGTCGCAATCGCCGTGAAGGGATTGGTTACGGCCGGCTTCACGTCGATCGCCTTGACGCGCATCCGCTTCGGCACAACCACGCGCGCTGCCGTCAATTTCGGCGTCACGGTCCGGACCGTCGGCATAACATCATCCAGCGCCGTCACAGTCACAGTCGGCGGGGTCGCAGCTGAAACCTCACGCCGCTCCAATGTCGATTGCGCGATCAAAGCCGCCGCCAATGCGCCCTTCGGGATCGAGAAACCAGGCACCACAGGCGTCTGATAGGCCATCGCAAGATCAGCCGTCCCATCCCGCTTCGCCGTCAGCGCAAGATCGGCCACGGCCAGCGCGGGCGATTTGCCCTCCGCCACCATCACAGACATCGCGCCCTGCGCCTCGTCGAGGCTGGCAAACCGACCGATCGGACCGGGAACGGGCTCATACCGCCGGTTCTTGGAATAGCGCGCTTCCGCTGGCGTCGGCGCCCTGAGAACGCGAAGCGTCACTTCTCCAACGCCACCGATTCCGAGCTTGCGCGCCGCCGCGCGCGACAGATCGAGCTTGCGATTGCCCCAATAGGGTCCCGCGTTGTTGATGCGCAGCACGACCGCCTGCTTGGTCGCTTTCGACCAGACCATAACGACCGTCCCATCCGGCAACACCGGGCTCGCCGCATTATCGGCGCGCTCTGGAAAAAACGGCTCGCCCGACGAGGTCAGCCCGCACGGGTTGAAGCGATCCTTCTTGCAGCTGTCGTAGTGCGACGCGATCACCGTCATATCGCGGCCGACGAGAGCCTGGGTTTCGGCAATCGTCTTCACCCGGTGGCAGGTCTTGTAAAAGCAATAGGTCCGGCCGGGCCCCTTGGCCTCTGCTGACGCCGCCGTAAAAAGCGCGCCCGCTCCAATGGCCACCGTCGAGACCATCACATTGAGCGCGATGGCGCGCGCGGCCAATCGGCGCCCGAAGGACGCCACATCGAATTCGACAAACATCGGGGCACTCCACCCGTTGAACCAAACGACGGCCGTGTCTGAGCGCCCCGCTCCGCTCGTCCCTCATCCACCGTCGCTGCGGCGCACAAGAGCAAACACACCCCCTCGCCGCGAGTTCCCAAGTCGTCGCAGCGCCCAGTTGTCGAACAGTGTTTAATAAAACCGAGGGCGCGAGCTAAGTCCCTATATTTTCTTCACAAATGAGAACCCACCCGCCGCGAGCTTCTCCGCCAGAGTGTGGCTGGCGGACGACAGTGCCCCGGCGTCCGTCGCCCTGAGAACAAGATCAGTCGAATACTGTCCGTCCTTAAACGCCGGATAGCTCCCCATCGCCACCTGCGGCCACGCCGCCTGATGGGCCGCAAAAAGCTCCGCGATTTCACCCTCCGCATGCGCCACCACGATCGAAGCCGACAGCACCTTCGCGCCCGTCTCTAACGTGGCCGTCGCCGAGATCAGCATCGATTCCATGATCGCCGGCACGCCCGCCATCACGATCACATTCCCGATCCGGAACCCCGGTGCCACCGAGACGTCGTTGACAACGAGGTCCGCGCCCGCCGGTATCCGCGCCATCCTGAGCCGCGCCGCATTGAGTTCAATGCCGCGCTTTTCATACGCTGGCTTCATGATCGCCACCGCCCGCGGGTCCACATCGATCGTGACGCCGAACGCCTTCGCCACCGCATCCGCCGTGATATCGTCATGCGTCGGCCCGATGCCCCCGGTCGTGAAAACATAAGTGTACCGGTGCCGCAGCGCGTTGAGTGCCTCCACGATCGCCTCTTCCACATCCGCGACCACACGCACTTCGCTGAGTGCAATGCCGATCGACGTCAGATGATCGGCGATCGTGCCGATGTTCTTATCCTTCGTCCGCCCGGAGAGAATTTCGTCTCCGATCACGAGGAGGCCGGCGGTTACTTTCGCGTCGAGGGTCACGGGCGGACGATCTTTCCTGCTGCACAACGGACAAGACTGCGCCATCTAGCACCCCAAAGACGGGGCTGAGTACCGGCTTGCAGGCCGCACCCCCGCCGACCTATGTCTGACGCCATGAATTTCAAATCCCCCCTCCTCCGCGGCCGTCTCGTCAAGCGCTACAAGCGCTTCCTCGCCGACGTCGTCCTCGACGATGGCCGTGAGATCACCGCCACCTGCCCCAACACCGGCTCGATGCTGGGCCTGTGCGACCCCGGCCTCGCCATCTGGGTCTCCGAAAGCAACAGCCCAACCCGCAAGTACGCCCACACCTGGGAACTGGTCGAACTCGGCAAAGGCAAAGCCCGGTCATTCGTCGGCATCAACACGGGCCACCCCAATGCCATCGTGTCGGAGGCGGTGGCCGCCGGCCAGATCCCGCCGCTCGCCGGTTACGCCACCCTGCGCCGCGAGGTGAAGTACGGCCAATCCAGCCGGATCGATCTCCTACTGGCAGACCCCGCCAAGGGCCTCGCTTACGTCGAGATCAAGAATGTCCATCTCCTGCGCGAACCCGGCCTCGCCGAATTCCCCGACAGCAAGACCGAACGCGGCGTCAAGCATCTGGCCGAACTGACGGACATGGTTCGAGCCGGCCACCGGGCCGTGATGATCTACCTGATCCAGCGGGCCGACTGCGCCCGCTTCCGACCCGCCGCCGACATCGATCCCAAGTATGCCGCAGCCCTCGCCGCCGCCCGCGCCAGCGGCGTCGAAGCCTACGCCCTTACCTGCAGCCTGTCCCCTGAGGCCATCGCCGTCGACCGGGTGCTCCCTGCGATTGAATGAACTCCCCGTCATGCCCGGCGTTGAAGCGAAACCGGTGGCCGCTCCTGACGTATAAGAGGCATCGCACATTCAATCGGCCGCCCGGCAGTCCCGGGCTGGACGACGGACCAAAGGACGGACACATGATCGACCGCCGCAAATTTACCTTCGCCGGCCTTGGCCTTGCCGCAGCCGGCCTCGCCAACCGCCCCCATCCGGCCACCGCGGCCGATAAGGAGTTCCCCGTGACCAAGACCGAAGCCGAGTGGAAGAAGATCCTGACCGAGGATCAGTTCTATGTCCTGCGCAAGCATGGCACCGAACGTGCCGGCACGAGCCCCCTCGACAAGACCTATTCGCCCGGCACCTACCATTGCGCCGGCTGCGACACAGCCCTCTTTACCTCCGACACCAAGTTCGACAGCGGCACCGGCTGGCCGAGCTTCTTCCAGCCCATCGAGGGCGCCACGGGCTCATCGACCGACTGGAAGCTCATCTACCCGCGCACGGAAATCCACTGCGCCACCTGCGGCGGCCACCTAGGCCACGTCTTCGATGACGGCCCTGCCCCCACCGGCAAGCGCTACTGCATGAACGGCGTCGCGATGAAGTTCGTGCCCAAAGCCGGCGCCTGAAGCACGCGCACATCTGAGCAAGGGAACGCTATGAACATCCGCGCCATCGCCGCACTGGTCCTCGCCGCCGTCTTCGCCGCCAGCCCCCTGGCGGCGAAGGATCTGACGCAGGAAGCCCTAGCACCCCTGCCCGCCGGGCTCGCTGAAGCGACCTTCGCTTCCGGCTGCTTCTGGTGCGGAGAGAAGGATTTCGAAGCCCTCCCCGGCGTCACCGAGGTCATTTCCGGCTACACCGGCGGCCGCACGCCGAACCCGACCTATGGCGAAGTCGGCACCAACCGCACCGGCCATTATGAGGCGATCCGCGTCCGCTTCGACCCCAAGAAAGTAAGCTACGAAGCAGTCCTCGAGCATTTCTGGCACAACGTCGACTACACCGACGGCGAAGGCCAGTTCTGCGATCGCGGCGAGAGCTACCGCCCGGCCATTTTCGTTCACGACGAAGCCCAGCGCGCCGCCGCCGAAGCGAGCAAAGCAGCGCTCGCCGAAACCAAAAAGTTGACCGCGCCGATCCCGGTGCCAATTCTTCCCGCGGCCACGTTCACACCGGCCGAGAATTATCATCAGAACTATTACAAGACGAACCCGATCTCCTACGCCTTCTATCGCAACGGATGCGGCCGCGACGCGCGCCTGCAGCAGCTGTGGCCCGAGCGCACCTCCCACTGACTGTCCTCAGCCCAGTTGCCCCCGCAATCGCCTGTAAAATAAGGCCCGGTTGGTCATCCACAGGATGGTCATCCTCTGGCAATTTCATCGCCGATCCGTCACAATCATCCGCGCGGGGCAACCACGATTCGGCCGTTGTTTGTGAGCAGCGTGGCGCACAACTGTTTCAAGTGCGCCTGCGGACTGCGATTGCCCTGCCTCGGTCTGGCCCATGCGGGCCTTGATCGGGCAATCTTTGATTGGGCCAGCTGTGCCGGCCCAATTTTGCAGGCAAGGGTGCTTGATGACATCGAACGGGCTCGTACCGTTGATCCGATACCGCGACGTCGCCGCCGCCGTCGATTGGCTGGCGGGAGCGTTCGGCTTCGAAAAGCGCTCCATCATCACGGACCCTGACGGCACGGTGGCCTATGCCGAACTGTCCTATGGCCGCGGCATCGTCATGCTCGGCCCCGTCGGTGAATCGGTGCTCGACAGCCTGTTGAAGCAGCCCGACGAATTGGGCGGCATGGGCAGCCAGAGCGTCTATGTTGCCGTCGCAGACGTCGAAGGCCACTTCAAAAAAGCCCGCGACGCGGGTGCCGACATCGTCCTCGAATTCGGCAGCGACGAAACCGGCGACCGCGCCTATGCGGCCCGTGATCCGGAAGGCCACGTCTGGAATTTCGGCGCCTATTCGCCGTGGCCAGACACCGCCGCAACGCCGCTGCCAGCAGCAGCCGAACCCGCTTACTCCGGCCGGCCCACGCGCGGCCAATCCGTCCTCGGCGGCGCAGTGGCCGCCCTCGCCATCGCGTCGATCGCTGGGATTTCATCGCTCGAACCGGCCAAGCCCGTGCCCCGCTTTGCCGCAGCCCCGACAGCTCCCGCACCGGTAGCGCCCATTGAAAACCGCGAAGCCGCCGCCTTGAAGGAAACGCTCGCGCGCGAAGCCCACGCCCGTCAGGAGGCCGCGCGCGCCGCCGCCGCCATCCGCGAAGAACTGTCTCGCGAAAAGGCGCAACGCCTCGCCGCCGAAACCGCACGCCGCGAGTTGGAGCGCAAGCTGGCCGCTACGCCTACTCCAGCCGCACCCACTTCGACGGTTGCCGCCTCACCGCCACAGGAAGCGCCCGCGACCGCAAAACCCGCCGATCCCGCACCCACCGCCACGGCGGCAGCGCCACCGCTCCCCACTGCTGAGCCGCCCGCAACCACCGGCTCGCTCGGCACGCAGACCCGCGACGCCGCCCTGCAGCCAACCGCCGAAGAGCCGGAGTTACCCGTCACCGTGGGCCCCGCGACACTCCAGGAAAAGCCCGCCAGCACAACGGCCGCGACCGCCCCGGCCAAAGCAAAGCCTAAGGCCGCCAAGCCCCGCGCGCAGGCCCAGAAAAAATCGAAGCCGTCGCCCAAGAAGAGCTCCGGCGACGATCCATTCTTTATGTACGACTGACGCGGCGGCAGCCGGGACTGTCTCCAGCCCCGGCGACCACAGTTTATTCTGCCGCGTGTTGATGCGACGCTTGCACGAGTTCGGCCAACCGGCCGGACAATTCCGCAAGATGATCGAACCGCGTCCGGTATGTGCCGACGCCCGACGTCGCCGACCGCAACTCGACGATCAGGTCATCCATCTCCGACGCCGGCAAGTGCGCCGCCACCACATCCCAGCCGGTCCAACCCTCTCGCGCATCAAAGCCGAGAATCTGTCCGCGCCGCGATGAGATGATCGCATTGACGCGCGCCGTGGCCTCCGACGGCACTGCGATCTCCACCCAGTTGACCGGCTCCAGCAAAACCGGCTGACATTGCGGCATGCCTTCGCTCATGGCGAGCCGTCCCGCTTGCCGGAACGCCATGTCGGAACTGTCGACTGTGTGATAGGAGCCATCCAACAGCGTCACCGCCACGTCGACCACCGGAAACCCGAGCGGGCCGGACTTCAGGTAATCCTCCACCCCGATCTCCACCGAGGGAATGAACTGCCGGGGCACCACGCCGCCGGTGATCGTCTCGTCGAACCGGAAGCCGGACCCGCGCGGCAGCGGCGCGATCCGGATCACCACATCGCCAAACTGCCCGTGACCGCCCGACTGCTTTTTATGCCGCCCGCGCACGTCAACCGATTTACGGATCGTTTCCTTGTACGGCACCTGCGCTTTCAGCCGCTCCACCGCAATCCCATGTTTGCGCTGCAGCCGTTCGAAAGCCACCCGCAGGTGCATCTCGCCCTGCCCTTTCAGCAGCGTCTGATGCGTGTCCTGCGTGTGCTCGACCGTCAGCGACGGATCCTCATCGATGAGCTTTGCCAGCGCTGACGAGAGCTTCACCTCGTCCTTGCGGTCCTTCAAACCGATCGCCGCTGTCAACACCGGTTCGGGTGCTGCCGGCGCATCGACCCGCGCCGCGGGCGCCTTGTCGGTACTGACCGTCTCACCGGCCTTGACCCCATCGAGACGTCCGAGTGCCACCGTATCGCCGGCCCGCGCAGCCCCGCGCTTCACCGGCTCCTCGCCGCGCAGCGTGAACACGCCGGCAACGCGCTCGCTCGATCCGCCCGCCGCCGTCACGGTCGCTCCGTCCGGCAGATCGCCGGTGAGGACACGCACCAGCGAAAGCTTCCCGCCATGCCCCGTATGATAGCTCTTCATCACATAGGCCGCGCTGCGCGCCGTCGCGACGCCGAGCCGCTTCGCCGTGTCCTCGACAAACGGCGCCTCGTGGCGCAGCGCCTTCAATAGCCGGAAGATGCCGTTGCCGTTCTCGGCGCTTCCGATCAGCACCGGACAAATTAGTCCCTGCCGCAACTCCATCGCCAGATCATTGAAGACACGATCGTTGGGCGGCTGCAAATCCGAGAGCAGCTGCTCCATCAACGCGTCGTCGTAGTCGGCGAGCTGCTCCAGCATATGGAACCGCGCATCCTTCTCGCGCGCAGCCACGCTCTCGGGCAACGCCACGATCTCACTCGGCGCATGCTCGCGATAAACGTAGGCCCGCTCCGAAGCCAAGTCGACAAACCCCGTCGCGATACCGTTCTCCCATATCGGGATCTGGCGCAGCACGAGCGGCTTGGCCGACGCCGGCTGCAACATCGGAATAATGTCGCGCACGGGCGTCGCGAAGCTGTCGATTTTATTCAAGAACAGGAAATGCGGAATCCCCCGGTCCTCGAGCGATTTCAAAATGACCTGTAAAGCCGGCACCCGCTTGGGATCGGGCTCCGTGACCACAATGGCGGCATCGACACCAGCCAGCGCCAGCGCGCCCTCATGCTGGAATTCCACCGAACCCGGGCAGTCGATAAACGTAAACCCGTCCCCCAGAAAGGTAACATCCGCCACATTGAGCGAGACGCTCATGCCATGCGCACGCGCCTCGGCCGAGGCGTCGCCCACCGTGTTCTTTTCTCCCACCGTGCCTTGCCGTGTGAGACCGCCCGTACGGGCGAGGATGGCTTCGAGCAGCGTCGTTTTGCCGGAGAGAAACGGGCCTACCAGTGCAATGCAGCGGCTGCTGCGGCCCGATGCGTGGCCCCCGGATGGGCCGTCGGATGTCCCCATGGTGTCCTCCTTCGCCGCTCGATTGATCCAGCTGGACCGGTGGCGGCATTCAAGGCGCGGCTGAGGGCGCTGTCGCGCGCCCCCGCGCCTCGGTGAAGGAGCGCGACGGAAACCATCGTCGCGCCGCAGCGGTCCGCTGACAAGAGCCTGTCACACAAATGTGCGCAGCCTCACTCAAGGATCGCTGCCCCGGCAACGCGTCATCCGTAATGCGCCGCAGCGTAATCCCCTAAGACGCGGTGAATTTGCATTGCGTCGCAAGACAAAACCCCGGTTTTTGCCGGTTAAAATATTGCATTGCGAGACCACTTTGACCATTTGCAATCAATTGGAAACAAATGGCGGTGTTTAATCTTGACGTGCGGTGCCATCGCATCAACACTTCGCTTGTGAGCCTTGATGTCGAAGTCGTTTCTTGGCACGTCGTGGATCGGAAGCGAACCAAGTCCCGCCCTCGTGCGTTCAAGCGGGACAGACGGTGTCTAGAGGACGTGTATCGCGTAGCGGGCCAGGACGTGTCATGCCAGGACTTGTCACAACGGACGACCAACTGATGATGGCGGCGCGGGCCGCCGGTTATTCGATGATCCCCCCGCAGGATGCCTCCGAAACGGAGCCTGAAACGGTCGCTGTGACCGTCGAAACCACGGCTTCCGAAACCGCATCCGCGTATCTAGCGAAAGTTCGCGCGTGGCTTCCCGCCACCCCGGCTTTCAGCACGTGGCTGAACACCCGCGCCCCCGCCTGATCGCGGCTAAGCAAAACTACGGGTACTGCGGCCGCCGCCCGCCCGTTTAACGTCGCCCGCATTCCTCCTAAATTGATCTGTTAAAGATCCGGTCACGGCTGCGGTCCGTTCTTCCCAAGTGGATGCACGTTCATCGCGTCCGCAACGCCAGGCCTCACCTTGCCTGACACGACCGAAACAGGATCAATCTCGGCCTCATCTCAAGGTCCAGGAGAACACCGCCCATGCTTCGCGCCGCCCTCCTCGCAGTCTCGCTCCTAGCCCTCCCCTCGCTCGCCGTCGCCCAGAACGCCGACGTCATCAAAGAGCGCAAAGCTAACTTTAAAGCCATGGGCGACGCCGCCAAACCGACCGGCGCAATGATGAAGGGCGAAGCCGACTTCGACCTCGCAGCCGTCAAGAACGCCATCAAGGTCTTCCAGGAAAAGGCCGCTCTCCAGGGCAAGCTCTTCCCCGACGACAGCAAGGAAGGCGAAAAGACCGAAGCCCTGCCCGCCATCTGGGAGAACAAGGCCGACTTCGAAGAGCGCTTCGTCAAACTCGCCGAAGCCGCCAAGGCCGCCGACGCCTCCATCACCGACGAGGACACGTTCGGCGCAGAATGGCCCAAGGTGATGGGCAACTGCGGCAGCTGCCACAAGAAGTACCGCAAGCCGAAGGACTAAGGCCCGCCCAAAGCGCCGAGCCGCAATGTTTGATCCGGCCACCAAAGGTCCAATGGTCCCGGCATGGGACCTGCCGACGAGGGTCTTTCACTGGACCCTCGTCCTCCTCATCGCCTGCGCATGGCTGACCTTCGAATTTTCCGAGGAACTTGATGACCCGCGCCTCGTCTGGCATCGCTGGAACGGCTTGGCGCTACTCACGCTGATTGTCTGGCGCATCCTCTGGGGCTTTGCTGGTCCGTCGAACGTGCGCTTCACATCCTTCGTGCGTGGACCTGAGGCGGCACTTCAATACGCCCGCGATCTTGCCGCCGGTACACCGCGCCGCTTCCTCGGCCACAACCCGGCGGGCGGCCTTGTGGTCGTGATCTTGATTGCCCTCGTCGCGACCATCGGCACGCTCGGCCTGTTCGCCCTCGAACATAACGACAATGCCACGGGCCCCCTCTACAGATACGCTGGCGAAGCCTGGGCGAAAGTTTTCACGAGCTGGCACCGCTTTCTTTTCGAACCCGTGCTCTTGATCGTCATCGCCATCCACATCGCCGCAAACATTCTCTACGGCGTGGTGAAAAAAGAACCCCTCATCCCCGCGATGATCACCGGCCAGAAACCCGCCGCCGATTATGAAGATGGAATAGGCGGGATAGCGATCGCACATCCCGTACGCCGAGCATTGGCGCTCTTGGCCATCTGTGCCGTGATGGTGTTTGGAGGCATTCTCGCGCTCGGTGGAAAACTGCCGTAACGCGGAACCTCAAAAGTCCGAATTCCCCATATTTTAAAGGGGCAATACGGTAGAATAAATAATCAAAACGAGTTGATTTCTATCAACCCGCTATCGACGAAAGTCTCGCTTGATAAATCCCACGTGCCGTGCGTCCCACCCCCCATCCAAAACCACGGCACGAAATTCAGCCGTCTCCCCCCCTGACGGCTGAAAATAAAAGAGCCTCCCCGACCTTCACTGGTTTGGGAGGCTCTTACATATCTGGATTAGCGCAAATTCCCGCAGAACCGCTGGATGCGCTTGCATGCCTCCGTCAAGTTCTCGGTCGACGCAGCATATGAAATGCGAAACGCCGGGCTGCCGGCAAATGCAGCGCCATGAACCACCGCGACACCCTCTTCTTCAAGAAGCGCCGTCACGAAATCCTCGTCCGTCTTGATCGTCACGCCCTTCGGCGTCGTCTTGCCGATGGTCCCCGCGCACGACGGATAAACGTAGAACGCGCCTTCCGGCTTCGGACACGTGATGCCCTTCGCCTGATTGAGCATCGACACCACGAGATCGCGCCGCTCGACAAACTTTGCGTTATTCACCGCGATAAAATCCTGCGGACCGTTGAGCGCTTCCACCGCCGCCCATTGCGTGATCGACGACGGGTTGGACGTCGACTGGCTCTGCAGCTTGCACATCGCCTTGATCAACGGCTCGGGTCCCGCCGCGTAGCCGAGACGCCAGCCCGTCATGCAATAGGCCTTCGACAGCCCGTTCATGGTCAGCGTGCGATCGTAAAGCCGCGGCTCCACCTGCGCTGGCGTAAAAAACTTCAAGCCGTCGTACAGCAGGTGTTCGTACATGTCGTCGGTCAGCACCCACACATGCGCGTTCTTCGGCTGCATGAGCACGTCGGTAAGCTTCTTGATATCCTCGGCCGAATAGGCTGCCCCCGTCGGGTTCGACGGCGCGTTAAAAACGAACCACTTCGTCTTCGGCGTAATCGCCTTGTCGAGCACCTCGGGCCGCAAACGGTATCCGTCCGCAGCCGTCGTCTCCGCGAACACCGGCGTGCCCCCGCCGAGCAGCACGATGTCGGCATACGACACCCAGCACGGCGCCGGCATGATCACCTCATCGCCGGGGTTCAGCGTCGCCAGCAGCGCGTTGTACAAGACCTGCTTGCCGCCCGTGCCGACCGAGACCTGCGACGGCTTGTAGTCCAGCCCGTTGTCCCGCTTGAACTTGGCGCAGATCGCAGCCTTCAGTTCCGGGATACCGTCGACATCGGTGTACTTCGTCTTTCCCTCATCCAGCGCCTTCTTGGCCGCGTCCTTGATGTTTTGCGGCGTGTCGAAGTCGGGCTCGCCGGCCGACAGCGAAATGATATCCCGGCCCTGCGCCTTCAACTGCCGCGCCTTCGTCGAGACGGCGATCGTGGCGGACGGCTGAATGCGGTTGAGGCTGTCGGCGAAAAAGCCCATGGCTGCTGTCTTTCTGAGATGAAGTTGGGTACGCAACGCACCCTTTCGAGCGGCGCGGAAGCTACGCCGCAGTGCAGCAATCCGCAAGCCGCCCTTTCGTCGGGTCAGAGATGCCGCAGACGCGGACCGGCGGCGGTGCGGGCGGCCCCGCGCGTCTCGAACGCAACACCCTGAGCCCAATCAAAAATTGCCCGGACATGGCCATATTCCCGGCCCATCCACGCCACTTCACGGGTTGGTAATGGTCCTTAAGCAAAGGTTGCGCAATTGAGTCGATTGACGTGCTCCAGGAGGGTAATGACATGACAGAATCATTCCGTATCGACGGTCGCCGCTTCGCGATTGACGTTGCTGCGGGGCTCGCCCTGTTTTCCCTCGCCATGCTCCTCGTGGTCGGGGGATCGTCGTCAGCGGGCGCCATGGAAACCGCCGTTTTGACGCTCGCTGAAACCCGTTGGCTGCCTTTGGCGTTGATTGCGGCCATGTTTTCGCTGTTTATGGCGTTCAATCTCGCCTTGTACCGGCATGTTCGCCGCGTCTATGCCGTGTCAACGCCGCGCCGGCGCCGATCCACCTCCGGCTACGGAGCGTAACAAACTTGTAAGTTTTCCGGACGCCCGGACACGAACCGGCGTAATCTGACCGGGCGATACAAGCGCGGAAATTAGGAAGGGTGACATTATGGTTGGCCAACCCTCGGATACGTCCCACCGCAAAGTTCGCTGCGGCACCTATGCCGTGGCGCTTGCACCGGTTTTTGTCCTGGCCGCAGCCGTTACTATGCTCAACCCAGGGGCTCAGCTGGAACGTGGATTGGCGACCGCCGCCGCTGGCGAAGCCCGCCTGATGGCCGAAGCCGTTCAAACCACTCGCCGAGCGCCCGCCATCGCCAGCCGCGCTGCGGAGGAAGGCACGGAAGCCTTCTGGCTCACACGCGCCCCCGACGCCGAAAACGTTGCCCGCGTCACCTGGACGGCACCCGTCGCCGCCGGCGACCGCGTCGTCGTCAATTTCGGCGCCTATAAACGCCAAATTCTGGATGTCGTTTCGGTCGAGCCGGACGATGCAGCCACCACCCACATCGACACCAGCGCCGGTAAATCCGCCAGCTACGTCGTCACCGGCCGCCTTCTGTCAGACCCGGACGCTGCTCCGGTCCGCCTGACGGTTGACCAGGAAGGCCGCGGCCTGACCATGGTCTCTGGCAAGGCCGACCGCGCGCTCTAAGCCACACCTCCGGCACCGTCATGGTCCTGGGATTGCACAAGCGCCGCCTCACCCCCTATTGTCCGCCCTGAGGCCGGGTTCAAATCCTTAAGCACCGCCTCTCCGACCGGGGGACTTCGTCGATGCGTCTTAATCCGCCGACCGTGATCATCTTCATGATCTCGTTGCTGCTCGCTGTCCTGGCGATCATGACCAAGCTGCAGTTCGTGCCGATCCCGCGCCACCTGCCCCACCAGGAATTCTGGCTCGCCATCACGGCCTATTTCACGCTGATGGTCGGCAACGTCGTCAAAGGCCTCTAGCGCCCCTGCTTCGCCCGCACGAGCGACGCCTCACCACGGTATCGCGCGCTGATCGCGGAAAAACCCGCCCGTCGGCCCATTCTCCGGCAGCGTCGCCAGCCAGACCGGCGTCTCGGCGCCGATCTCCACAGGCCGTTCCGCCTCCAAGCCACCCATGTCCGTGCGTACCCACCCCGGGCAAACGGCATTGACCTTGATGTTCGTACTCGCCAGTTCCGCCGCCGTGATCCGCGTCAGCGCGTTGAGCGCCGTCTTCGACATCCGGTAAGCGGGAAATCCGCTGCGCATGTCCGACAACTGACCAGCCCCCGACGACAGATTGACGATCCGGCCGTAGTTATGCCGCTGCATCACCGGCACCACCGCCTGCGTCAGCCGCAAGGGTCCCAGCACGTTGGTCTCGAATGTCTGTCGCGCCGTGTCGGGATCCAACTCGAACAAGCTGGATTTAAAACCGCCCGGTCCATCGATCAGGATCGCAGCATTGTTCACGAGCACATCGATCCGCCCATGCCGCAGGTCCACATCGTCGACGGCAGCCGAAATCGATGCGCTATCCGTGATGTCGAGCCGGACGCAGTCGACGAGATAGCCTTCTGAAGCGATCGACTGTGCCGCCGCGCGACCCTTATCGAGATCACGTGCGCCGATCACGACCGCAACGCCCTTGCGCGCCAATTGCCGCGCAATCTCAAGTCCTATGCCGCGGTTGGCGCCCGAAATCAGCGCCACGCGTGTCACGGTCATGATGTCCCGGTCTTTCTCTCCAGCCCGTCGCAACGCCGCCGCGAAAAGCGCGGCGTCTCCTGCAGGGCGAAGCAATCATCGGCGCAATGTCCCTTTATTGCTATGCAACAAACATTGCCCAAAGGACCAACGGGCTCATCCGCCGCACCCAAAACATCAGCGCCCGAGAAACCGATCCAACGTGTCGCGGAGCATCTGCCCGCTCCTCCTCATCGTGGACGATTGAGCGATATGATCACACCAAGGCGACGCTTCATCCCAATCAAAGGCTAACACCCATTTGATCTCCTCCGCCCGCCGGGCCATATAGAGAACGCATGTCCCGTCCACCCAAATCAGACCTCCCCAAAGCCCGTCCCTCGCGGGGGCGGTCGGGCAAGCCTGCCGCGCCGCCGGTTGAGACGGCGGCGGGAACCCCGGGCTTTGGCGAGTCGATGCAGTCGTCCTACATTCCGGGCACGTCGACTCTTCCCGCGTTGCGCACCTCCGGCCCGCTGCCGCCGCGCGCGGGCGATAGCTCCATCTCGGATGCCCTCAACGCGCTCCTCGCCAAACCCTCCGAGCGCAGCGACCGCGCCAAGGAGATCCTCGCCCGCCAGCCCATGCTGGCCTCGCACCCCATCGTCACCGGCGCGGCGCGCGAGTTCATCCCCCATCGCCCCGCACGGCCTGAAAAGAGCGAAGGCGGCATCCGCTTCGAAATCGTCTCCGAGTATGAGCCCAAGGGCGACCAGCCGACCGCCATCGCCGAACTGGTCGAGGGGATTAACAAACTTGAGCACGACCAGGTGCTGCTCGGTGTCACCGGCTCCGGCAAAACATTCACGATGGCACAGGTCATCGCCGCCACCCAGCGCCCCGCCCTCATCCTCGCACCGAACAAGACACTCGCCGCCCAGCTCTATGGCGAGTTCAAGAGCTTCTTCCCCAACAACGCCGTCGAGTACTTCGTCTCGTACTACGATTACTATCAGCCCGAAGCCTACGTCCCGCGCACCGACACGTACATCGAGAAAGAATCCTCGATCAACGAACAGATCGACCGCATGCGCCACGCCGCCACGCGCTCGCTGCTCGAACGCGACGACGTGATCATCGTCGCCTCCGTGTCCTGCATCTACGGTATCGGCTCGGTCGAAACCTACACCGCCATGACGTTTGCCGTGAAAGTCGGCGACCGCCTTTCGCGCGATCAGCTCTTGGCCGACCTTGTCGCCCTCCACTATCGCCGCAACGACGCCGCCTTCACCCGCGGCACCTTCCGCGCCCGCGGCGACACCGTCGAAGTCTTCCCAGCCCACTACGAAGACCGCGCATGGCGCATTTCGCTCTTCGGCGACGAAGTGGAATCCATCGTCGAATTCGATCCCTTGACCGGCC
>LNFM01003821.1_pt1 | contig 54727 bp, 52 predicted proteins | sample 596031 | NCBI WGS metagenome assembly LNFM01 (sample SAMN04254537, study PRJNA301005) | activated carbon metagenome | isolation source: dual media filters at the Ann Arbor, Michigan drinking water treatment plant | place: USA: Ann Arbor
CCAGTGCGCGGGCTTCGTCGACTGACACGCCTTCGCCGCGCGCCAGCATCAGCGCGAGGTTGTAACGGGCCTGGCTGACCTGACCGGCGGCCGCCTTCTCGAACCAGTGTGCCGCCACGGCGTGATCCTTCGCCACACCTTCGCCGCGATAGTGCAGCAGCCCGAGATAGAACTGCGCTTCCGGATCCTCGAGCAGCGCGGCCTTTTCGAGCCACCCGGCGGCGAGTGTCGGGTCGGCCGGCACGCCATAGCCCCGCAGGTACAGCATGCCGATGTTGTACATCGCACCGGGCAGACCCTGGGCGGCCGCGCGTTCGAACCACTGGCGGGCGAGCGCCGGATCCTGCGCGACGCCCTGCCCACGCTGGTACAACACGCCGAGATTGTTCTGCGCGACGGCGACCCCGCGTTCGGCCTGTGCCGCAAACGCGGCCGCCGCGCCGGCATGGTCGCCCTGCTGCAGCAACTGTCCCGGACCCGGTGCCGCGAGCGCGCCCGTCAGCGCCAGGTTGAGCGCCAATGCGAGCCAGCAACCATCTATGTGCGCAGGCTTTTTAGGAGAAATTCCCATGTGCTTGTCCGTCCGTTCGATAACACTGGTCGCGTAGCGATAGCGTTACGCTTCACTTTGCGTTACCCCGCCGGGCTCTTCCGAGCGGGGTTTTTTCTGGCTTCGAGTCACCGCGCCAGCCCCCGCCCGACCGCCCGTCCCTCCCCGTAGACTTTGCCCTTGTCGCAGGGCTACCATCATTTTCCCGTGCGTTTGTAGCCGTGACGATGGTTGAAGAAGTTGGGGATCAGCCTCGCCGCAGCGTCCGTTCGTCACGGATGTTGTAAAGCGTTTTATAACACTGAGGAGGAAGGTCAGATGAAGAAAAACAACCTGAAGCCAGTGGCGATTGCCATCGGTTCGTCCGTTGTGCTGGCGCTGTCCGCTGCTGCGGGCGCCGCCGAGAATCCGTTCCAGATGGTCGAGTTCGGCGATGGCGTCAGTGTCGCGGCCGAATCCGTCGACATGCAGGGCAACAAAGTCATGATCAACGACGAGACCGGCTTCACCTATGGCGGCGACGGCCAGGCGAAATACGCCGGCGGCAAGCTTGCCACCGGTGCCAAAGACCCGGCGGTCTGCGGGACCTTCGGCGGCGCCAGCTGCTCGATGCCGCACCTGACGAAGTAAGCGGATCCCGCAGCTTCGTCCCCCCGGCCGGTGACCATGGCGACCCGGAGTTTTCCGGTCCAGGGTGCCGGCCTGGGATTGAGGCGGGCCCACCTGGGCCCGCTCTTGATCGACATCCCCGACGAGATCGGCTTCGTTGAAGTCGCGCCGGAAAACTGGCTCGGCGCCGGTGGCCGCCTGGGCCACGCCTTCGAACGGATCGTCGAGCGCGTACCGCTGGTCTGTCATGGCCTGCTGCTGAACCTCGGCGGCCCCGACCCGATCGACATTGCCTTTCTGCAGCGGCTCAAACCCTTCCTCGACCGGCACCAGGTGCGCTGTTACGGCGACCACATGACGTTCTGTGCCGAGGCCGGCCAGCTCTACGAATTGCTGCCGATGCCGTTCACGCAGGAGGCCGTGACGCACATGGCGGGCCGCATCCGGCTGGTTCAGGACGTGCTCGAGCGCCGGATCGCCGTCGAAAACGCATCGTATTACTGCGCGCTCGCCCACGAACTCACCGAACTCGAATTCATCACCGGCGTGCTCGCCGAGGCCGACTGCGAGCTGTTGCTGGACGTCAACAATGTCTACGTCAACAGCCAGAACCATGGCGGCGATCCGCTCGCCTTCCTGCGCGCACTGCCGGGCGAACGCATCGCCTATGCCCATATCGCGGGCCACCTGCGCACCGACGAGGGCCTGGTCATCGACACCCACGGCGCGCCGGTGATCGACCCCGTGTGGCAGCTGCTCGAGGCGGCCTACGCGCATTTCGGCGTGTTTCCGACGCTGCTCGAGCGCGATGAAAACATTCCGGCGCTCGACGAAGTGCTCGCCGAAGTGCGGCTCATCCGTGAGCTGCAGCAAAAGCACCAGGGCGGGGCCGCAGCGCTCGCCCCGACCCGCCGCCGCGCCTGAGCAGTGATGAGCGGGACAGGCAACGAGCCTGACTTCATCCGGCGCCAGCGGGCCTTCACCCGCCATCTGCGCGACCCGGCCAACGCGCCGCCGCCGCCGGACCTGCCGCCGGCGCGGCTGGCGGTCTACAGCAACGCCGTCTACCTGAATATCGAGCGCTTCATGCGCGACAACTTTCCCCGGGTACGTGAACTGTACGACGACGCCGGCTGGCAGGCACTGGTGCGCGACTATCTCATTCGCCACCGATCGCAGACGCCGCTGTTCGTCGAACTGCTCGACGAGTTCCTTGCCTATCTCGAACATGAACGCCAGGTCGCCGACGATCCGCCTTTTCTGCTGGAGTTGGCGCATTTCGACTGGCTCGAGAACGCGGTCGCCATCGACGAGACGCGGCTCGACGACATCCCGGTGGCCGCAGACGGCGATTTGCTGCACTCCCGGCTCGTACTCAATCCGGTGCATCAGCTCGTGACCTACCGGTATCCGGTGCACGCCATCGACAGCGCATTCCGGCCCGGGACCGCGCCGCCGCGCCCGACGCGGTTGCTGGCCTTTCGCGACCGCGCCGGCAATTTCGGCGTGCTCGACCTGAACGACGTCGCGGCGCGCCTGTTCAGCGAACTCAGCGCCGCCGCCGTCCCCGTCGCGAGCGAGGTGCTGGACACCCTCGCGCGGGAGCTCCAGCACCCCGATCCGGCCGTCGTCAGACAGGGCGGACTGCAACTGCTGGAACGGTGGCGGGCCCGGGATGTCATATTGGGCTTCGCACCGGACGGGTAAACCGCTGACCCCCGGTTGTCGCTGTGGCATCATTGCGCCGCGGCGGGCACGACGCTTCGGCCGATTGCCGCGCAGCGCTGGCAAATCGAGAGGGGCTCCCTGGCAAAGATGGTCGAACACAAGTCACCCGACACCCAACGACCTCTATTCACGATCGCCGGCTATCTGCCGGGACGCTTCGGATTCCTGCGCCGACCGCTGACCTGGCTCGCCGATCGCCTGCTGGGCCTGGCCGAGCTGAGCCGGCGCTATCGACACCTCCCGCAGACGGGCGATACGTCCGAATTCGTGCGCCTGGCCCTGCGCGAGCTTGGCGTGCGCACCGAATTCGATGCCGCTGACCTGTCGCGCATTCCGACCACCGGCCCGTGCGTGGTCGTCGCCAACCATCCGCACGGCGGCGTCGACGGCCTTGCGCTGATGGACCTGCTGCTGCGGGTCCGCCCGGACGTCAGGTTCGTCGCCAACCATTTCCTGTCCGGCTTCACTGAATTGCGTTCGCTGCTGCTCGAAGTCGATCCCTTCGGCGGTGGTCGCGCGGCACGCTTCAACATCGGGGCCGTGCGCGCCGCGAAGCGCTGGCTCGAACAGGGCGGCATGGTGGTGATGTTTCCCGGTGGCGAAGTGTCGAGCCTGCGCCTGCAGACCGGCCGCGTCACCGATCCCGAATGGACGTCCGGTGTCGCGCGGCTGGTGCGTCAGACCGGCGCGCCGGTGCTGCCCATCTTCATCGAAGGCAGGAACAGCACGCTGTTCCAACTCGGCGGTCTGCTGAACGCCCGCCTGCGCACGATGTTGCTCGTGCGCGAAATGCTGAGCTTCCGCGCCCACACGCTGGGGCTGCGCATCGGTCGCAAGATTGGCGCGAACGTGCTGAAGGAAATCGGCGAGGACGACACCGCCGCGCAATATCTCCAGTACAAGACTTATCTGCTGCGCGTGAAGCAGCGCAACGGCGTCAACGGTCCGCCCGCGCGGGCGCCGATTTCCGAGCATCATGACAAGCCGCTGGCGGCCGCGATCGACCCGGCGCGCCTCGCCGCTGAAGTGGCGAAGTTGCCGCGCGAACAGCTGCTGCATGCACACGGTACTCACGAGGTGTGGTATTTCGTCGGCCGGGAAGCCCCCGCGCTGCTCGACGAGATCGGGCGCCTGCGCGAACTCAGCTTCCGCGGCATCGGCGAGGGCACCGGCAAACCGTCCGACCTCGACAGCTACGATGCCTACTACCATCACATGTTCCTGTGGGACACGGTGCAGCGTGAAGTCGTCGGTGGCTATCGAATGGGACCGACGGATCTGATCGTCAACGAGCACGGGCCGAAGGGTCTCTACACCCACTCGCTGTTCAGGCTCTCCGATCGCCTCGTCGACAAGTTGCGTGACGGTGCCGAGATGGGGCGGTCGTTCATCCGTCCGGAACAGCAGCGCAGCTACACCGCGCTGTTGATGCTGTGGCGGGGCATCGGCGCCTACGTCGTGCGCAATCCCCGTTATCGCTACCTCTATGGTCCGGTGAGCATCAGCAATGATTACCACCCCCTGTCGCAGCAGATCCTGGTCGCCATGCTGAAGCGGCACAAATTCGACGCCGAACACGCCAACGACGTGCGCCCGCGCAAGCCTTTCCGGGTGCGCGAAAACGAACTGCCGGCGCTCGACGCCATCGACGACACGGACTCGCGCGTGCTGGCCGATCTGCTCGGCACGCTCGAAGAGGACGAGAAGGGCGTGCCGGTCCTGTTGCGGCAGTACCTGAAACTCGGCGGCCGCATCCTCGGCTTCAATGTCGACCCTGCGTTCAGCAATGTGATCGACGGCATGCTGGTCGTCGACCTGCTGCAGTCCGATCCGGTGACGCTGGCGAAGTACTTCACCGAGGCCGGCGTGGAGCTGATTCACGCGACCCACGGCAACACGATCCGCACCAGCAGCGCCGCCTGAGCGGCAGCGCTTGCGTGTTCGGCGCACCGCCGCGGGGCACCCGGCGGGGTGCGCTTTCACGCCCCGAAGGGGTCGTGTAGAGTCCGGGCCGTCCGTCCATCTAACGACAGCCCGCCGCCATGCCGCCGAAGATTAAAAAGCTCCTGATTGCCAACCGCGGTGAGATCGCCATCCGCGTGATGCGCGCGGCCGCCGAACTCGAAATCGAAAGCGTCGCGATATATTCGCAGGAAGACCGCTTCGCGCTGCATCGCTTCAAGGTCGACGAGGCCTATCTCGTCGGCAAGGGCAAGACACCGGTCCAGGCCTATCTGGACGCCGACGACATCATCCGCGTTGCAGTCGAAGCAGGCGTCGACGCCATTCATCCCGGCTATGGCTTCCTGTCGGAACGCCCCGAGTTCGCCGAGGCCTGCGCCGCGGCGGGCATCATCTTCGTCGGCCCGCCGCCCGCGGTGATGCGCACGCTCGGCAACAAGGTCGCCGCGCGGCGCCTCGCCGAAAGCTGCGGCGTGCCGGTCATGCCGGCCACCGGCCCACTGCCGGAGGACCCCGCCGAAATCGCGCGCCTTGCCGACAGCATCGGCTATCCGCTGATGCTGAAGGCCTCGTGGGGCGGCGGCGGGCGCGGCATGCGCGTGATCGAAGACGAGTCCACTCTGCAGGAGCTGGTGTCGCTCGGCCGCCGCGAAGCGGAGCAGGCCTTTGGCAATGGCGAGGTGTACCTTGAAAAGCTGATCCGGCGCGCGCGTCACGTCGAAGTCCAGATCATCGGCGATCATCACGGCAACATCGTTCACCTGTTCGATCGCGACTGCACCGTGCAGCGGCGCAACCAGAAGGTCATCGAGCGCGCACCGTCGCTGTTCCTCGACGAGGATGCGCGCGAGAAGGTCTGCGCGGCGGCAGTGCGCCTGTGCGAGACGGCCGGCTATCGCAACGCCGGCACCGTCGAATTCCTGCAGAACGCCGACACCGGCGATGTGTACTTCATTGAAGTCAATCCGCGTGTGCAGGTCGAGCACACGGTCACCGAAGAGCTGACCGGCATCGACATCGTCAAGGCGCAGATTCGCATCGCGCAGGGGGGGCGCATCGGCGAGATCAGCAGTGGCGTGCCGGTGCAGTCGGAAATCGCGCGCAACGGTTACAGCATGCAGTGCCGCGTGACGACCGAAGATCCCGAGAACAATTTCATCCCCGACTACGGCACGATCACGGCCTACCGCAGCCCGGCCGGATTCGGCATACGTCTCGATGCGGGCACGGCCTATGTCGGCGCCCAGATCACGCGCTACTACGATTCGCTGCTGGTGAAGGTGACCGCCTGGGGGTCGACGCCGGGCGAGACGACTGCGCGCATGCTGCGCGCGCTGCGCGAGTTTCGGGTGCGCGGCGTGGTGACCAACCTGCGGTTCCTCGAGCAGTTGCTGATTCATCCGGATTTCACCGACGCGCGCTACTGCACGACGTTCATCGACACCACGCCGGCGCTGTTCGACTTCGAACATCGACAGGATTACGGCACGCCGCTGCTGAGATACATCGGCGAGGTGATCGTGAACGGCAATGACGCGGTCAAGGGGCGTCCGCGTCCCGCGTCGCTGGCGATTCCTGAACCGCCCGAAGCGCCGCGCGGCGCACCACCGGCCGGGACGCGACAACTGCTCGAGCAGCTGGGTCCGAAGGGTTTCGCCGACTGGATGAAACAGCAGCAGCGCGCGCTCGTCACCGATACGACGTTCCGCGACGCGCACCAGTCCCTGCTCGCAACCCGCATGCGCAGCTTCGACATGCTGAGCGTGGCGCCTGCCTATGCACACAAGCTGCCGGACCTGTTCTCGGTCGAGTGCTGGGGCGGCGCGACCTTCGATGTCGCCATGCGCTTTCTGAAGGAATGTCCGTGGCAGCGCCTGCGCGGCCTGCGCGAGCGCCTGCCGAACGTGCTGCTGCAGATGCTGCTGCGCGCGTCGAACGCGGTGGGTTACACCAACTATCCTGACAACGTCGTCGACTATTTCGTGCGCCAGGCCGCCGCCGAAGGCGTCGACGTCTTCCGCATCTTCGACTCGCTGAACTGGGTCGACAACATGCGCATCGCGATTGATTCGGTCGTGGCTACCGGCAAGCTTGCCGAAGCCGCGATCTGCTACACCGGCAATCTGAGCGATCCGACGTGCACGAAGTACGATCTGAAGTACTACGTCAGCCTCGCGAAGCAGCTCGAGCAGGCCGGTGCGCACATCATCGGCATCAAGGACATGGCGGGCCTGTGTCGGCCGGCGGCGGCGCGCGCGCTGGTGAAGGCCCTGAAGGACGAGATCAGCCTGCCAATCCACTTCCACACGCACGACACCAGCGGCATCGCCGCGGCGAGCGTGCTGGCAGCGGTGGAGGCGGGCGTCGATGCCTTCGATGCGGCCATGGATTCCATGAGCGGCCTGACCTCGCAGCCGAATCTCGGTTCACTGGTCGAGGCGCTGCGGCATGGCGAGCGCGATACCGGTCTCGACCCGACCGCCGTGCGGCAACTGTCGAGTTACTGGGAACTCGTGCGCAGCGGTTACGCGGCGTTCGAAAGCGACATTCGTGCCGGCGCGTCCGAGGTCTACGTCCATGGCATGCCCGGCGGACAGTACACGAACCTGCGGGAGCAGGCGCTGTCGCTCGGCATTTCCGCTGCCCGCTGGCCCGAGGTCGCGCAGGCCTATGCCGAGGTCAACGACATGTTCGGCGACATCGTGAAGGTGACGCCGAGTTCGAAGGTCGTCGGCGACATGGCGCTGATGATGGTGACGAGCGGTCTCGACCGTGCCGAGGTCGAAGACCCGGCGACGGACATCGCTTTTCCGGAGTCCGTCGTGTCCTTCTTCAAAGGAGATCTCGGACAACCCTATGGCGGATTCCCGCCGGCGCTGCAGGCGAAGATCCTGGCGGGCGTGACGCCGCTGACCGAGCGCCCGGGGGCGGTGTTGCCGGCGGTCGATCTCGACGCCGAACGCGTCATTGCCGAGCGCAAGGTCGAACGACCGATTTCGGATGCGGAGTTCGCGTCCTACCTGATGTATCCGAAAGTCTTCATCGACTACGCGCAGGCACAGCGCGAATACGGCGATCTGACACCGCTGCCGACGCCCACCTTCTTCTACGGCCTGCCGGCCGGGCAGGAGATCAACGTCACGATGGCGCGGGGCAAGGGCATCATCGTGCGTTATGTCGGCACCAGCGAACTGCACGACGACAACCATCGCACGGTGTTCTTCGAACTGAACGGACAGCCGCGCCCGATCAAGGTCGTCGATCGCACGCACATCAAGCCGCGCGAACCACAGCCGAAAGCCGAGCGTGACAATCCGCGGCATCTCGGCGCGCCGATGCCGGGCGTGATCACCCAGATTTCGGTCAAGCCCGGCGATCAGGTCAAACGCGGTGACGCGCTGATGACGCTCGAGGCCATGAAGATGCAGACCGCCATCCGCGCCGAACTCGACGGCACCGTGCAGTCCCTGAGCGTGAAGCTCGGTCAGCAGGTCGATGCCAAGGATCTGCTGGCTGTCATCGAATGACTTTAAGGCGTCGGTTCGGCGCGGGTTCAACCCGGGCGTCTCGGGTGACGAATCGCCACCAGACGCCGTCCACTATCCGACGCCGAGCAACGCCCGCACGCGCGACAGTTCGTCGGCCGCTTCCTGAACGACCTGCAGGCGACCTGAATAGGTCAACGCTTCCGGCGGAAGTTTCGACAGCAGCGCAATCCCGCCCGTCGGCACGCTTTCAGCCCACAGACACGGCGGTTCCTGCTGGTGCCAGTGCGCGAGCAACAGGATATCCGCGAGCTCGTACTCCGTGCCCGGCTCGCGTGACCAGTGTTCGGCGGCAAACGCCGCTTTGATCAGTGTCTCCGGCAGCCGCCACGCGCGCAAGACCATCGCCGTCACCTGGTGCTTCAGATCCTTCAGCGCCGTGGCGAGGGTGGCAGTGTCCTTGAACAGGTCCGGGAACTGCGCAAGCTGCGAAATCAGCACCATCACGCCGATGTCGTGCAGCAGTCCGGCGAGCAGCGCCTGTTCCGGATTGATGCGGCTCACGCGCCGGGCGATCACGAAGGACAGCGCCGCGATGGTCGAACTGTGCGACCACGCCGCCTTCATCAGCGTCGTGCAGCGCGGATCGGTGCTGTTGAACAGCCCGCGCACGGCGTGCGCGATCACGAAGTCGCGCGTCGCGTGGATGCCCATCCGCGTCACGGCGTCGCGCACGTTGGTAATCGCCGACCCACTGGCATAGGCGGCGCTGTTGGCGACCCTGATGCAGTAACTCGCGAGTGCCGGATCGACGGTGATCAGCTGCGCGATTTCATGCACGCCCTTCATCTGATCTTCGGCCGCGACGCGGATTTTGAGCGCGATGTCCGGCAGGGTCGGCAGCTCCAGACGGTCCTCGCGCAGCGCGTGATAGATCGAGAACAGCAGCTGGCTGTCGACCTCGTCATCGGCGTCGGACAGTTCTTCGACCTGGATCCCGGGCCGACCGACCACGCGCGGTTGCTGGCGGGTCAGCGCGGCCGGCAGCCGCACGTAGCGCAGGTCGCTGGCCGCCTGCGCGCTGACGCGGGCCTTGGGGTGGGTCGACAGCGGATGCAGTGCCTCGATGCTGCCGGCCGTGATCGTGAACTCGTCGCCGCCGGCGTCCGCGACGCTCGCCGTGCCGTCGAGCAGGTAGAACAGCCAGCCGTCGTCGTCGCCACAGCGGAACAGGCGCTGGCCGGGCGCGCGGTGTTCGACTTCGACGTGCGCGGCGAGGGCCTCGAATTCCTCGTCGGTCAGGTGACGCAGCGGCAGCAGGGTCCTCAGCCGCGCGATATCGTGGGCCAGCGCTGCATCGGGCGCGGAGGGATTCGCAAGTTTTCGGGTCTGCATTTGGGTGGCGCACACAGGAGGTTGTGTGTGCTTAGCGGCCGCGGACCGCCCGGGCTTCAGGCCGGGCCCGGCTCAGCCGGGCACGTGGTCGCCGACGTAGGGGTTGGTCCGGCGTTCGTCGCCGAACGAGGACGTCGGGCCGTGGCCCGGCACGAACACCACATCGTCGCCGAGCGGCCACAGGCGCTCGCGGATGGAGGCGAGGAGGGTGGCGTGGTCGCCGCGCGGAAAGTCGGTGCGACCGATCGAACCCTGGAACAGCACGTCGCCGACCAGCGCGATCCGGCTGTTGCGCTCGAAGAACACGACGTGACCGGGCGTATGTCCGGGGCAATGCGCGACCTCCAGCGTCAGCTCGCCGACGCTGACCTTCTCCCCGTGTGCCAGCCAGCGATCCGGCACGAAGGCCTCGGCGGGCGGAAAGCCGTACTTTGCGCCCTGCTGCGGCAACAGGTCGATCCAGAACTGGTCCTCCCGGTGCGGGCCCTCGATCGGGACGCCGAGTTCGCGCGCGAGGCGCGCCGTGGCCCCCGCATGGTCGATGTGCGCATGGGTGATCAACAGCTTCTCCACCGTCACGCCCTCGCGCGTGGCGGCGGCAAGGACCCGTTCGGTGTCGCCGCCGGGGTCGACGATGGCGCCGCGGCCGCTCGCTTCGCACCACACGAGGGAGCAGTTCTGTTGGAATGGGGTGACCGGGGTGATGATGACGCGCACGGTGGATCTCGGCTGCGGGAGAGGGGGCAGTTTAATGTAAACCGCCCGCGCCCCACGAACCACGATCGTCGGGTCGTGCCCGCCGCCGCGCGGCCGCGATGCTACACTGGCGCCATCCCCCAGATGTGTCCGGCGCCGCCTGCGGTGCCCGGTCCGCCCCGCAGCCAGGTAGTCGATGAGCAAAGAAGAACAGACCAATATCGTCCGCGCAGAGAAGGCGTTCGAGTTCCGACACGCGGTCACCTACCCGTGGAACCCGGGCACGATCATCGCCGGCGCGAACCTCGATAAAATGGTGGGCCTGAAGAACACGCGCATCCGCGTCGTGCGCCTCGCGGCAGGCAATGTCGCTTCGCTGTATCACTCCCACACCTGCGAAGAGGAATGGATCTACATTCTGCAGGGGCAGGCCGTGCTCGAAATCGAGGAAACCGAACATCTGCTCGGTCCCGGCGATTTCGCCGGCTTTCCGGCGCCGACGTCTCCGCACCAGCTGCGCAATCCGTTTCAGAAAAGCGTGATCTGCCTGATGGGCGGCAGCCGTACCACGGTCGACATGGCCGACTTTCCGCGCGACGGCAAGCGGATGTTCCGGCAGGGTGATGCGCTGGAAATTTACGACAGCGCCGATGCCGAGGAAGTCGTGCCCGCGGACATGGACCAGGAACTGATCAAGAACATGCGACGCTCACTGCATCGTGAGTGATTGCCCCAAGCAGCAGGAACCGACGACATGGCACTCGAAGAAGGCAAGGCCGCACCCGCATTCACGCTGACCGACGCAAAGGGCGAGAAAGTCTCGCTGGCTGATTTCAAGGGCAAAGACGTCGTCGTTTATTTCTACCCGAAGGACGACACCCCCGGGTGCACCAAGGAAGCCTGCGGCTTTCGCGACCACTGGAGTGCGCTGCGCAAGAAGGGCGTCGTGGTGATCGGCATCTCACCGGACGATGCCGCCTCGCATGCGAAGTTCGCCGCCAAGTACACGCTGCCGTTCATCCTGCTGTCGGACCCCGAGCGCAAGGTGATGGAGAAATATGGCGCGTATGGCGAGAAGGTCATGTACGGCAAGAAGACGCTCGGCGTGATCCGCTCGACCGTGTGGATTGGCGCGGACGGCAAGGTGCGCAAGCACTGGGCGCGGGTCGCGAAGGCTGAAACGCACCCCGACGCCGTGCTCGCCGCGCTCGAAGCCTGAGGACCGGCCCGAGTCTCGTGCTCAGAACAGGTCGACCGCCGACTGCTGCGGTTCGACCTCGTGCTCGCCGAACGTCGCCTCGTAGCTCGTCACCTGGTTGCGGCCATTGCCTTTGGAGTGATACAGCGCCTTGTCCGCGCGGTGCATCAGGTCACTCGGCAGGGCCTGCGGTTGCACGCACACCCAGCCGATGCTGACCGTCACCCGTCCGACCGTCGGGAAGGCGTAATTGCCGATCGACTCGCGGAAGCGCTCCAGCGCGCGGAGCGCGCCCTGCGCGGTCGTGTTGTTCAGGATCAGCACGAACTCTTCGCCGCCGTAACGGAACAGCAGGTCGTCGCTGCGGAAGTTCTGGTGCATCAGGCGCGAGAACAGCAGCAGGATCTCGTCCCCGTACAGGTGCCCGTAGGTGTCGTTGATGCGCTTGAAGTGGTCGATGTCCGCGATGGCGAGCCATGGCATCGTGCCGACCCGCGCGCGTCGCGGGTTCTGGCGATGGCGCTCGAGCAGTTCCTCGAAGCGATAGTCGAAGGACTGGCGGTTCAGCAGGCCCGTCAGCGCATCGCGTTCGAAGCGATCGATCATCGCCAGCAGGTGCCGGAAAATCGCGCACAGACGGGTGATGCGGCGCAGGCCACCGGGCACGAGCTGGCCCTCGATCGCGAGGAAGCGCCACACGCCCGCCAGGGAGCCCAGGCACAGTACATGTCCGGCCGGATCCGTCGTGCGGACGCGCGGGATCTGTTCCCCAGCGGGCACTTTGGGGGCGGCGCGCGCAAGCCACGCCGGCCGATCGATTTCGATGCCGTCGCTGAAGCGGCGCACGACCCAGTGCTCGAGTTCCATCGCACCCGGCGTCCCGCCGCGTTCGTCGAAGGCTTCGAGCAGTTCGACCCTGACATCGCCGCCGAGACTCGAGACCTGGCGCAGGGTCTCGCTGCACAGCGCCGGGAAGTCGGCCTGCTGCGCGAGCCTCGCGATCGCATCGAATTCAGTCATAGACCATTGCTTTCCGCCGCAGCTGCCCCGCCCAGTGTAAGGCAGGCCCACCTTCAAGTTGAGCGTCCCGCCGACAGACAGCGGCCAATCCGCCCGATCCTCAAGCTTTGGCCCGCCCGGGCGACATTCCGCCCATGAGCCCCAGACTTCGCCGGCCCGTGTGACGCCGACTGTTTTCGAACAGCTGACGACCTTGCGTGCCGCGACGGCCGACTGGCAGGCGCGGATGCTCGGGACCTGCCCGGGCGCGGTCGCCGCCGACGCGCTCGAGCTGGCCGGGCGGCTCTCGGCGCTGGTCGCGGCGGACGCCGATGCCGTGCTCGGCGCCCTGTTGCTCGACGAGGCCGCAGCCTACGCCGACGTGCATCCGCTGATGGTCGGTGCGCTGTGTGAGCTGGTGGCGAGCCGGCTGCAGTACACGGTGGAAACCCGTCAGCGGCTGCTCGCTGCGGTGCTGAGCTGCAATCTCGGCCAGTTGCACGAGCAGGCGGCACTGGCGCGGCCGGGTCCTCTGCCCGCTGAACTGCTGGCGGTGGTGCAGGCCCACCCGGCGCGCAGCCATGCCTTGCTGCGCGCGAGCGGCGTCGACGATCCGCTGTGGCTCGAACTCGTGCTCCAGCACCATGAGCGCCCCGACGGCAGCGGCTATCCGCAGGGGCTGCGCGGCGCGGCGATCAACCCGCTGGCCCGGCTGCTGTCCCTGGCCGACATCTACTGCGCGATGGTCCTGCCCCGCGAATACCGCACGGGCATTCGCGCCCAGCAGGCCGTGCGGCAGATCTTCCTGGCCCGGGGGCAGGCGGTCGACGCGGGACTCGCGGCTGACTTCATCGGCGAGATCGGCGTGTTTCCGCCGGGTTCGTTCGTACGGCTCGCCAACGGCGAAACCGGGGTCGTCGTGCGGCGGGGTGCGCCCCGCCGCGAGTAGTCCGCGCGGCGGAGAGTACGCGCGTCCGCTGCGTCGGGACTGCGCGTGCGATCCGCGCTACGCGATTGCCGATGTGCTGGGGCGCGAACCTTTGAGCCACCCGTTGCCGGCGCTCTGGTCCGCCGCGCACTGACCTGCCGGTCGCGCCGCGCGCTCGGCCCGTCCGCGGCTATAATCGCGGGCCTGTCCGCCGGTGGCATTCCGTGCAAACCATTCTGAAGTATCTGCTGCAGTTGCGGCTGCTGATCATCGGGGCCCAGGTGCTCGGGCTCGTGTTCATCGGCGCCCGCTTCCACCTCGCGGTGCCGTGGCCGATTGTCGCCGCGGTGCTGGTCGCGATGGCGGTCTACACCGCGTGGTCGTGGCGGCGGCTGCGCGCCGGCGGCCCCGCCAACCAGGGCGAACTGGTCCGCCAGTGCGCGGCGGACCTGTCGGCGCTGACGGTGCTCATCTATTTCAGCGGCGGTTCCGTCAATCCGTTCATCTCGCTGTTCCTGCTGCCCATCGTATTCGCGGCGGCGACGCTGCCGCTGCGCGCGTCGGCCGCGATCGCGCTCGCGGCGATCGGCTGCTACACGTTGCTGATGTTCTTCAATCGGCCGATCACCTCCGGTGCCTCGCATGTCCATGGCGTCGAACTGCATCTGTGGGGCATGTGGTATGGCTTCGTGCTGAGCGCGGGCTGCATTGCCTATTTCGTCGCCAGGATCGCGCAGACGCTGCGCGAGCACGACCGGGCGCTGGCGCGCGCCCGCGAGCGCGCGCTCGAAGCCGAGCGCGTCGTGGCTCTCGGCACGCTCGCGGCCGGTACCGCGCACGAACTCGGCACGCCGCTCGCGACGATGGCCATCCTCGCCAAGGATCTCGAAACCGATCTCGCCGCGCTGCCGTCGCTGCAGGCGTCGGTCGTCACGCTGCGCGAGCAGATCCAGCGCTGCAAGCAGAGCCTCGCGCGCCTCGCGACCGATGCCGGCGAGTTGCCGGCCGACAGTGGACGACAGGCTGCCGCAGATCAGTTTCTCGATGAATTGCTGCATGAGTGGCAGCAGCAGCAGGCCCACGTCGCGATCACGATCGCCGTCGAAGGGCCGCGCCCCGCGCCGCGGATCCTCGCCGATCGCACGTTGCGCCAGGCCCTCTTCAACGTGCTGAACAACGCGGCCGATGCGTCGGCGAGCCGCGTGGATGCGCGTGCCGCATGGAACGACCGCGCGATGTGGCTCGACGTTCACGACGACGGTCCGGGCCTGACCGAACAGCTGCGCGGACTGGTGGGCCGGCGCATCGTCAGCACGAAGGGCGAACGCGGCCTCGGCATCGGGCTGTACCTGGCGCACAGTGTGTTGTCGCGGCTGGGTGGACACGTCGAGTTCGACACCCCGTCGGGTGGTGGCACCCATGTCCACGTCGAAGTGCCGTTCGCGGCCCTGCGCACGGCGGAGGTGTGAGATGAAGCCGCGTGTCCTGCTCGTCGACGATGATGCGGTGCTGCTGCAGGTGATGGCGCAGGCCTTCACGCGACGGGGCTTTGAACCCGTCTGCGCCGACTCGGCCGCGCTTGCGCTGGAGCGCTTCGAAACCCGTCCGGCGTCCCACGCCGTGCTCGACCTGCGCATGCCGGACGGCAGCGGGCTGCAGCTTATTTCCCCGCTGCTGGCGCTCAACCCGGCGCTCTGCATCGTGGTGCTGACGGGATTCGCAAGCATCGCGACGGCGGTCGAGGCGGTGAAGCTCGGCGCGCACCAGTATCTGACCAAACCCGCTGACGTCGACGACATCATCCACGCGTTCGCCTACCAGCCGGGCGCCGCGGACGTCGCCGCGGACGCGCCGGCGACGCCGCTCGGGCGGCTCGAGTGGGAATACATCCAGAAGGTGCTGAACGAGTGCGAGGGCAACATTTCAGCCGCCGCCAAGCGCCTGGGCCTGCATCGGCGCACACTGCAGCGCAAGCTGCAGAAGCGGCCGTCCGGGCTGAACTGAGGCCAGTCCGATGTCTCACGCCTTTCCAGACATCCCCGGCCTCCACGATCGGGACATCGGGCTTGCGTCCGGTGCCAGTGTCCGCTGCACCCTCGTCGTGCCGCCCGGGACCCGCGCCGGCGGCGCGCCGCTCGTGCTGTGCCTGCATTACGGCGGTGAGCCGGTGGGCTATTACGGCCGGGCGCTGCTCGAGCATCTGCTGGAGCCGGCGTGGCGCGCACTCGGTGCGGTGTTCGTCGCGCCGGTCGCCGTCGGCGGCGACTGGCAAACCGACACCAACACGGACCGGGTGCTGGCGCTGCTGGAGGAGGTTGGGACGCACTACGGGTGCGCGGCAACGCGCCGCATCGTCACCGGCTACAGCCTCGGCGCGATCGGCACCTGGCACCTGCTGGCGCGCGCGCCGACGCTGTTCGCCGCCGCAGTGCCGATGGCCGGGCCGCCGCCGCTGGCAGTCGCCGGCCGAACGCCGGTTCGCGCGCTGAATTCGACCGCCGACACCCTGTTCCCCGCGGCGACGACCGCCCGCGCCGTCGACGCGCTGGGCAATGCCGGCCGTGATGCGCGCTGCGAGCTCATCGACGGTGTCGATCACTACTCTTTCGCAGGCTTCGCGCCGGCCGTTGCCGGGCTCGTGCCCTGGCTTTCTGCACTGCTCGGGGCGGATTGACCGGCGGGCGGCGAGGGTCCTGGCGGGCCCTGACTGGCTGTGGCTCAAACGCCACGGGGTGGGGGGAAACCCGTTGCTTTGGTCCAAAAAATTCTTGCATTCAAAATCAAAAAGCGTATCTTGCGCCCTCCGCAATAGCCCGGAGGCTTTGTGAGTTGTTCCGCTGAGAACACATACGGAATGTCGAGGAGGGTACTCCGAGCGTAGTGTCATCTGCAGAAATGCGGTGCCTCTGCGGAGGGGCGCCCTGCTCGCGGTTGTTGTTAGTTTTTTTATTGACAGCGATTTAACTGCGAGGATTTCTGCAGATGCATGAAGAAGCACCGATTTGGGGTCAACACCTCATTCTCGATCTGGCGGGTTGCCCGCGCAATCTCCTCACGAGCGCCGACCACATCCGTGGCTGGGTCCTCGAACTCGTGGACGCCATCAAGATGAAGGCGTACGGCGAGCCGACCATCGAACACTTTGCGACCCATTCCTTCGACGCCGCGGGATTCACCCTCCTGCAGCTGATCGAAACCTCGAACATTTGCGCCCATTTCGCCGAGAACAAGGGCCAGGTGTACATCGACATCTTCTCCTGCAAGCGCTTCGACAACGAAGTCGCGATCAACGTCTGCCGCAAGTATTTTGCGCCGGAAACCGTTGAGTCGCAGGTCATCGAACGCGGCCGCTTCGCGCCCGCACTTGCCCGGGCGGTGTAGCGCAGGTGGAACTGCGCGTACAAGAGACCCTCTACGGGAACGAGATCTTTCAGGGCTTCACCGCGGACGCCAAGCTGTTCGAGGGTCAGACGCCGTACCAGAAGGTCGACATCTACGCCAGCAAGCGCTGGGGCAAGGTGTTGGTGCTCGACGGGATCGTCCAGACCACCGAAGCCGACGAATTCGTCTATCACGAGATGCTGACGCACGTGCCGATGTTCGGCTGTGCGAAACCGCGTCGCGTGATGATCGTCGGCGGCGGCGACGGCGGCATCCTGCGCGAGGTCCTGAAGCATGACATCGAACATGTCGACATGGTCGAAATCGATCGCACCGTCGTCGACTACTGCGTCGAGCACATGCCGACTCTCAATGACGCCGGCCGGATCTACCAGGATCCGCGCGCCGCGCTCGTCATCGAGGATGCGTTCGAATTCATCAAGCGCGAGAAGAATCGTTACGACGTGATTCTCGTCGACTCGACGGATCCGGTCGGCGCGGCGGAGGTGCTGTTCTCACAGACCTTCTACGCACTGTGCCGAGGTGCGCTCAATCCGGGCGGCGTGCTGGCCCTGCAGGGCGGCGTGCCGTTCCTGCAGCCGGAAGAGGCGAAGGGCAGCATGAAGGTGCTGCGCGGCCTCGGCCTGCTGGCGCGTTGCTATGCCATCGCGGTACCCACGTACTACGGCGGCAACATGGCGCTGGGTTATGCCAGCGACGACGCGGCGGTGATGACGCCGCAGCTGGAAACGATCCAGGCCCGCTTTGCGCAGGCAGGGTTCTCGACCAGGCACTACACGCCGGAGCTGCATGTCGCGAGCTTCGTGTTACCACGTTGGATGCATGAAAATACCGGGGGGTTGGCATGACTGAACCGCTAGACCACTTCAAGTTCGGCGACGATGGCGAACGTTATGCCGGCGATCATCTGCTGATCGAGTTCTGGGGTGCGGACCACCTGATGGAGCCGGAATACATTTGCCGGGCTCTTGAAGACGGGGCCCGTGCCGCCGGCGCGACGATCCTGCACTCGCACTATCACCATTTCGGCGATGGCGCGGGTGTCAGCGGCGTGACCGTGCTCGCCGAGAGCCACATCACGATCCACACGTGGCCGGAAGCCGGCTATGCCGCGATCGACGTGTTCATGTGCGGCGACGCCAATCCGCTCGACTGCCTCACGCTGCTGCAGGAACGTTTCAACCCGACCACCGTGTCGGCCGACAACTTCCGCCGCGGCCGCCTGCTGCAAACGCGCGTTCAGCGCGTCGCCTGAGACCCTGCGACCGGACGACGCCGCCTGGCGTCGTCCGGTTTTCCACGTCGGTGTAGGCCAACGGCGCATCGACCCGCCCGAACTCTCGTGCCCGATTTTCCGAATGCCTGATTTCGGTGCGACGGCGTAGGCTCCCCCCGTCTGTTTCCTGTGCGACTGGCACGCGTTACGCGCTGACTCGAGTCCTGCACTACGTTGAACCCGGTATTGGAGCGAATGATGGCAAGTCACAAACCGCGCGCGGACAGCCAGAGCCTGCAGATCAACACCGCGAATATGCCCGAAGCGGCGCAGTGGCATGAAACCGTCGAGCGTCTGCATCGCCTGACGCTGATGGGCCTCGGCACGGACGTGACGAGCGTCAAGGTCGATCTGGCGTCGAGCACCGCGTCCCCGGCTGCGACCAGCGACATCAAATGCCGGCTGACGGTACGTCTCAAGCGGTCGCGCAGCGCGGTCAATGTCGAAACACGCCATCCCGATGGCGCGCTGGCGGTCATGCAGGCCTTCACCCGCGCCCAGCGCGAGGCACAACGTCAGCTCGACCTCGGGCGGCGCGCGGCGCGTCAGCATTACCTGGCGGGCATCGGCGACTGAGGCGTCGCGCTGCGGAGGCGAAGCCCCGGGGGACTGTTGCCGACGGCCTTACCACCGGCCGGCGGCACGGACCGCCGGCCGCGACCCGCACGGCAACGTCGAGCGTCAGGCCGCTGCGCTGTGCTGCGCGAAAATGGTTTCCCGCGCGCGCTCGGTGATGGCGACAATCGCCGGATGCTTCAGCTTGCGCTCCGGAGAGATCGCGTAGAATCGCTCCTGCACGTTCGGCACGTGGCCTAGCACCTGCACCCGATACATCTGGCAGATCTCCGCTTCGAGCGCCGCGGGGCCGGCGAACACGCCCACGCCGGCCTGGCCGAAGGACTTCAGCAGCGCGCTGTCGTCGAATTCGCCGACGATCACCGGCGAGATGTCCTCGGCGTCGAACCATTCCTCGAGCTGGCTGCGCAGCCCCGGTGTGTTCGCCGGCATCAGGAACGGCGCGCCCTTGAGGCTGTGCGGAAACCGACGGCGCAACGATTTGGCCAGCGCGGGTGCTGCGAACATGCTGACGCCGCTCGCGCCGAGCAGGTGGTGATAGGCGCGGACGTTGAGCCCCGCCGGCACCGGCCGATCGGACAGCACGAGATCGAGGCGATGGACTGCCAGGTCCGACAGCAGGTTCTCCAGCGAGGCTTCGTGGCAGTTCAGTTTCAGCTTTTCCTCGAGCTTCAGTGCGGGCTCGAGCACCCGGTAGGTCACGAGTTTCGGAATCGAATCGACGATCCCGACATTCAGCACGAGCGGCATGCCGGGTGCCTTGCCGCGCGCGACGTGCGCGAGCTCGGCACCGAGCGAGAAGATTTCATCCGCGTACTGGAACACCACCTTGCCGAGATCCGACAGCACGAGCCGGCGGCCGGCGCGCACGAACAGCCGGTCGCCGATCGCGTCGTCGAGCAGTTTGAGCTGCCCGCTGATGGTTTGGGGGGTCAGGTGCAGGACCGCGGACGCCTTGGCAATGCTGCCTTCGCGCGCCACAGTCCAGAAGTAAAGCAGGTGGCTGTAGTTCAAATGCCGCATCGTATGGTCTCCTCAATCGGCCTGACGGCAACTTGCCGATGCCTCGACAGGGATCCTAGGCAGCCCTGTCGACCAAAAATACTCGAATAACAGGGCTCGATAATACTGTTAATGCGAACTGTTGGATGTGCCGCGGCAAATCAAGGCAATGCGTGGCCGGCCGCTAACGTGTCCATGCCCCAGCCAGCTGTCCCCATCGCTGCGTTCACGGCCCACGACGTGGAGGCCGTGCTCGCCGCGCAGTTCGCGCACCAGGTCGACATCACGCGGCTGTTCTCAGTCGGCGTGGACATCCTCAATGCGGCGCGCGCGCTCGACACGATGGGCTTCGAACTTCAGCTGCTGGCCCGCAATGGCGTGGTGCAGGCGGCGCAGTTGAACCACGGCGCAGACGCAGCTCACGCGGGCGAGGGGCAGACTCTGCTCGCGCTCGCCGAGATCCTCTCGCACTGTCCGCGGCAGATCGCACCCGAAGTGGCCGGGCTCGGCGCGCATTGCCGCGCGATTGCGAGCCACACCGCGACCTGTACGAGCCTCGCGCGCCGGCATACGCAGCATCTGAAGAGTCTGTTGCTGGTGCTGGGCCGCGAAGGCGGCGACGCGGGGGCCGCGACGCTCGCCGCGCAACTCGAGACCGTCAGGCTCGGCGAGGAAGCCGGGCTCGTGGTGCTCCAGCGCGTGGCTGATGGCCTGCAGATCGAGCCCGTCGTGCGCACGAACATCAGGCTCATCGCGGCCCGGTGTTCGGCCGCCTTGCGCGAGCTGGAGCGACTGCTGGAGGAAACCGGCACCTGCCTGCGCGAAACCCACGGCATGTTGCATGGCATCGGCCGCATCGCCGGCACGGTCAACTATCTCGGCATCAACGTCGCCATCGAAGCCGCGCACTGCGACCGTCGCGGCGAGAACTTCCGTCAACTGGCCGCGGACATCCAGGCGACCGTCGACGGTTTCGAACAGAAACTGCTGGCCATCCGGCTCAGCGCAGAACGTGGGCGCGTGCTGTTGAAGGCGCTCGGAGCATGACCGACCGATGAAGAGTTCCGTGATCGCCGAAAGCGGCAAACTGCGCTGGATCGTGCTCGGGCGTGACCCCGACAGGAATCCGCAGGTCATCGACACCAACCAGTACCTGATCGTCGCCGATGGCCAGGGCATGCTGCTCGATCCGGGCGGCATCGAGATCTTTCCGCGCGTGCTTGCCGAACTGACACGCCATCTCGCGCTCGATCGCATCCGCATCCTGTTCGCGAGCCATCAGGATCCCGACATCATCTCGTCGCTGCCGCTGTGGCTCGATCTGAATCCGGAGGCGGTCACCTACTGCTCGCGGCTGTGGACCGGCTTCATTGCCCACTTCGCGACCGGCAAGGACGCCAGGATGGTCGGTATTCCGGACAGCGGCATGCGCATCGGCATTCCGGGTTCTTCGGCACAGTTGCTCGCCGTGCCGGCGCACTACTGCCATTCGTCCGGCAATTTCTCGATCTACGACGAATCCACCGGCACGCTGTTCTCGGGCGATATCGGCGCGGCCTTGCTACCCGACCACGAAGCGGGTCTGTATGTCGACGATCTGCGCGATCACATTGCCCTGATGGCAGGCTTTCATCTGCGCTGGATGCCGTCGACAGTCGCGCTGCGCGGCTGGGTCGCGCGCGTGCGGGCCCTGTCGCCGACGCTGATCTGTCCGCAGCACGGCTCGATTTTTCGCGGCGCCGCGATCGCGCAACTGCTCGACTGGCTGGACTCGCTGGAGGTTGGGCAGTGGGACGACGGCGCGCCGGCAGCCGCAGGCAAGCGCGTCGCGGCTTGATCCGGATCGCGGCATCGGTGGCCTGAACCGTTACACTGCAGGCGTTCCCCATGCCGCGTCGTCCGGAGGCCCCTCATGCGCGAAACCGACCTCAAACATCTCGTCACGCAACTCCGTGAAGAACTGCAGCGCGCCCGCGCGGGCGAACCGCAGGCCCTGTCGCATCTGAGCCCGCTGCTCGAGGATCTCGACGCGGCGTTGGCCTCGCCGGATTCTCCGACGGCCAGTCTCCGCGAACGTCTCGACGGTCACATCCGCGAGTTCGAAGTCGAACACCCGCGACTCACCGCGATCCTGAACGACGTCATGGTCAGCCTCGGCAATCTCGGCATCTGATCCCGGCCGGTCGTCCGTCCCGACCGTGCGGGCACGCTGTGCTGCACGGCGGAGGCGCCCGACGGCCGCTCAGCCCAGCGAGTAATCGCGCCTGATCTGCGCCACCAGCGCCGCGTGCCAGCCCTCTTTTGCGAGGCAGGCCACACCCTCGGCACGCAGGCGGTCCACGATGCCCTCGTCGTTCAGTCCTTCGGCACACAGCGTCGCGATGCGTGTCAGTTGCGCATTGATCGTCGCATCCGGGTGCAGCACGACCGTCCGTCGCAGCAGCCCCTGGTACAGCCAGCCGCCGGCGTAGAGGCTCGATCCCAGCACGACCAGCACGCCGATGCGGATCACCGGCGCGCTGCCGGAGAGATCGAACAGCAGCACCTTCAAGGCCGAGGCGCCGAAGATCACGAGCGCCGACTGTCCGAGGATGCGGTCTTCACGCTTGAGCGCCAGCAGCATCGTGGCCACCGCGAGCAAGGCCCATGCGATCGACACCGCCAGTGCGCCGTCGAAGAGTCGCAGCACCAGCACCATCGCCGCCCCGTGCGCCGCATACAGCACGCCGCTCGCGAGACTGCCGGGCACGCCGCTGCCGGGGACGAAATACACCGCGTACAGCAGCAACGCGTACGCGGCGAGGGCGGCCAGCGGCGCGGGCGCCGCGTGTTGCGAGAGGTCCGGCAGCAACAGCAGCGCAAAGCCGAGCAGCAGCAGCCCGCCGCACGTGAGCCACACCGGCACCAGCACCGGCCGCTGCGGACGCGGCTGGCGCGCCAGCCCGACGAGCACCGGCGTCAGCGCGAGCGCGGCCCAGGGCAGGTATCGCGTCGGCAGATATTCGAAGAACAGCACGTGGGCGCTCACCAGGCTGCAGTAGGCGGACACCAGCACGGCCGACGGCGGATCCGCCTTGTCGGCGCGCCCGAGGCCGCGCCGCGCGCCGAGATAGATCGCGAGCAGCAGCCCCGCGCTGGCGAGGGCTATCAGCGGCGCCAGCGCCGGCGCGTTGCCTCGGATCAGCAGATATTCCGACACATAGAAATACAGCAGCGGCAGTGCATGGGCGAACGCGTCTTCGCTGGTCAACGGTTGCGCGTGACGCCGCGAGAACCACGCTGCGGTCGCGGCGAAGATCAGAAACTGCGTGAACTGGTATATCGCGGCGAACTGCCACTCCCCGGTGTCCGCGAGACGCCAGGCGGCGTCGAAGCACAGGAACGCGAGATACAGCGGCACCAGGTAGGTCAGGCGCCGCCTCTCGTACAGGGCGCAATAGCAGAACACGAGGCTCCACGCGGTGAAGTACAGCGTCAGTTCGAGCAGCGTCGCGCGCACGGTGTCCATCACGAGCGGCGTGAGATACACGCACAGGCCGGCCAGCACGGCATAGGCGCTGCGCCTGAAATGTGCGCCCAGCGCCATCGCGGCGATGCTGATCGCCGCCACCGCGCCGAGCGCGAACCGGGCACTGATCAGCTGGTAATAGAGATGCGCGCCGTAGGTCGCGAGGTACAGCACGACGATGCCGGCGGCGGGCAGATAGGCGGCGTACCGACGGTCGTAACGCGCGAGCCACAGGCCCGTGGCAACCAGTCCGACGCCCACCGCCACCGCGATCGCGAGCTGCCGTTCCGGCGTCAGCCAGCCCGCGGCATGGATCAGCTTGATGAAGTACAGCGCGGCGAGCACGAAGGACAGCGCCGCGCCCCAGCCCATCAGGTTGCTGGCCGAGCGGGACGCGGCGGCCGGTCGCGGCGACTGCGGCGCGGTTGGGATGGGCGCGGCCGCGGGCGGCGCTGGCGCGGCCACCGCGGCCGGGGCGGGCGTGAGCGCATCGTCGAGGCCCAGCGCGCGCTCGAGGCGCGCGAGTCTGGCTTCGAGTCGCGTGTAGCGTTCGTCGGTGGCGTCGTTCATGGCGGCCTCGATTGGCGGGCGTGATCAGATGACCTGTTGTTCGCGGAGCAGCGCGATGTCGCTCGCCGCGTAGCCGAGCTCGGTGAGGATTTCGTCGGTGTGCTCGCCGAGCGTCGGCGCGGCGCGGCGGAAGCGGCCGGGCGTCTCTGACAGTTGCACCGGCGTCGGCGCCAGCGGCGCGGGGTGGGCCAGACCCGGATAGGGGCGGTCTTCGAGCAGCCCGGCGGCGCGCACGTGCGGATCATCGATCACCTGCTGCGGGGAGAGGATCGGGGCCGCCGGCATGCTGGCGGTATCGAGGGCGGCCAGCGCCTCGGCGGTACTGCGCGCGGCCATCCACGTCGCCATGCGCGCGGACACGACCGCGCCGTGCCGGGCACGCGCGGCATCATCGGCGAAGCGCGGATCCTCGAGCCAGTCGGTGGCGCCGACGAGGCGTGCCCAGCGCCGGAACATCGGCGTGCCGACGCACGACACCATGACCCAGCCGTCGGTCGTGCGGTAGACGTCCGACGGTGCCGACACGATGCCGAGATTGCCGGTCGGGACGCGATTCGGCGCCGCCACCGCCTGCTCGAGCAACGGCGGGTTGTTGAACGCAATCGCAGTCTGCAGCAACGCGGTTTCGACCTGTTGGCCGCGGCCCGTCTTGCCGCGTGCCATCAGCGCGGCCAGGGTGCCGAACGCGGCAAGCGACGCGGTGCCCGCGTCGACCCAGTTCACGGTGGCGCGCATCGGGTGGTCCGGTTCGCCGGTCAGGTACACCGAGCCGCACATCGCCTGGCCGATGCCGTCGAAGCCGTGCCGGTGGCCGAGCGGTCCGCCGAGCCCGAAGGCGGTGGCGGTGGTCAGGATGATGTCCGGCTTCACCGCCTGCAGCGAAGCGAGGTCGAGTCCGAGATTCGCGAGCACCTCGGGTGGCAGGTTGGCGATCACGACGTCCGCCGTGGCCACCAGCTGGCGCACGATCGCGCGACCGGACGGGTGCGCGGGATCGAGCGTCATGCCGCGCTTGTTGCGGTTCATCACGAGGTACAGCGCGCCGGCGCCATCGTCGGCGACGGGCAGGATCCAGCGATCCTCGCCCCCGTCGCGCCGCTCGATGCGGATCACGTCGGCGCCGAGGTCGGCGAGCAGGGCCGCGCAATAGGGGCCTGCGATGTAGCGCCCGAAGTCGAGCACCCGGACACCAGCCAGCACATCATTCATTGCCACTCTCCGTCCCGCCGGCGGCGGCCTGCCCGAATTGTGACGGCTGCCAGAGGCCCGTGCACGTGTGCTGTGCTGCCGCAACGGTTCGGCAGTATGATGCGGCGGTGACTTCCCGCGCCGAACTTCTCGACACCCTGAACCGTTTTGCCGAACGCGCCGCGAGCCAGCCCCTGACGCTCGGTGAAGTCGCGGACGGGCTCGGCGGTTCGTCGTTCTCCCTGCTCTGCATCATCCTGAGTCTGCCCTTCCTCACGCCCGTGAGCCTCGGCCCACTGGCGACGGTCGGCGGCCTCACGCTCGCGGCGATCGCCTGGCAGCTCGTGCGCGGCGACCTGGCGCCCAGCCTGCCGCAGCGCGTGCGGGCCATCGAAATGTCCCCGCGCATCTGGCAGGCACTGCTCGCGACCTGTGCCAGGATCGTCGCCTGGTGCGGACGCATCAGCCGGCCGCGCTACCGGCGCTGGGTCGACGGCGTGTCCGGTGCGCGCCTGCGCGGTTTCCTGATCATCGCGGCAGGTCTGCTGATGGCCGTGCCGCTGTTCGGCCTGCCGTTCAACAATGCGCTGCCGGCGCTGGCGATCATCATCACCTGCATGGCGGAACTCGAGGACGACGGGCTGCTGCTGTGGGCGGGGGTTGCGCTGACGGCGGTGTCCGCGGTGTACATCCTCGGCGTGCTGGTGGCCGTGATGTTCTTCGGCACCGAGGCCATCCGGCAGTTCTTCGCCTGAGGCGACGGCGGGAGGACATCGGCGAGGCGCCCCCCCGCCGATGGAGTGGGGCCTGCGATCAGGCCGCGGCGGACGCCAGCTTCGGCGGCTTCTCGGCCGACCACTGCCGCAACACCGGCATCACCTCGGTCGCGAAGAGCTTCATGCTGCGCTCGACGACGTCCATCGGGGTACCGGCGAAACGGAACGCGCACAGCACGCCGTAGGGGCCGAAATAGTTCCAGCGTTCTTCGAACTTGCGCAGCATCTGGTCCGGCGTGCCCCAGATCTGCTGTTCGACGTACGCCTTCATGATCCCTTCCTTGCCGGCCGCCCGCATCATCTCGGCCGCGTCCGCATAGGCCTTGTAGCCCTTCGCGTCGCTGTAGTGCTCGCCGAGCATTTCGTAGTGATGCAGGACGGAGGCGCAGTAGCCGGCGACGTACTTCTCGGCGTTTTCCCGCGCGCGCTTCGCGTCGCTGTCGACGATCGTCATTTCGGTCAGCAACGGCGGCCGCGGATCGTAGCCGTGCGTCTTGCGGAACAGCGCCTTGTAGTCGTCGAGTTCAAGCTTCTGCTTGTCCGGCGCCTTGTAGTTGAACGCCATCATCTGCACGCCCAGCCGCGCGGCCTGCTCGGCCGAATCGGGGCTCATCGCCACCTGGGTCACGCGCGTCTTGCGCCATTCCTTCGACAGCGGTTCGGGGCGCAGCGGCGCCTTCGGCTGCTGGTAGTACTTGCCATTGTGTTCCGGGAACCAGCCGGTCTCGAGCGCTTCGAGGATCAGCGGCGAGGCTTCGTCGAAGCGTTCGCGCGACTCGTCCATCGACACCCCGAACTGGCTGAATTCGCGCCGCGCGAGACCACGGCCCATGCCGAAGATGAAGCGGCCCGGTGCGAGCTGATCCATCAGCGCGGCCTTCTCGGCGACGCGCAGCGGCTGCGCGTTCCACGGGATGATGCACGCGCCGGTGGCGAGCTTGATGCGCTTGGTCTTGGCGGCGACGTGGGCGAGATAGACGAAGTTGTCGGGGCAGAAGGAGTAGTCTTCGAAATGATGCTCGACCGTCCAGATGTGATCGTAACCGAGCTCATCGGCGAGCACGGCGCAACGCAGTTCCTGATCGTAGACCTGCGCGTCGGTGATGCCATCGAACATGAAGCTCTGCATCACCTGAACCAAACCGATTTCCATTGCACGTTCCTCTTCAATTATCTTGGGGCGATGGGCGCACCGAAGGCGCGGCCGGGGATACTGGCATCTGCCGCGAGCCCGGGGCCAGCGCACCTGCGTGGAGCCCGGGCTGCAGTACGATAGCGGCCCGGCAGATGACCCGAGTGTAGCCCGAAGCCTGCGGCGGCGCGAAGCGCCCGAAGCCGCTGATTTGACGGGCATTGTCGTGCTGCAAAGCACCATCCGCCGGCCCCGCCATGGGCGACGTGGAGGGTTCATTCAGATGGAGGAAACATGAAGCTCGCGGTATTGCTGCTCGGTGCTTCGCTCGCCGGACCGGTCGTGGCGGCGGACGAACTCCCGATCGATCGCGGCGCGACGATCCGTCCCGCCCAGGTGCTCGACTTTCCCGACCGCAGCGGCAGGCTGCTCGGCACGCTGCCGCCCGGCGCCCCAGTCGACATCTACGAACGGCAGCGGCTGTGGTTGCGGATCAAACCGCCGGCGGGCCAAGCCGCACCCGCCGGCTGGGTGCAGCTGACCGATCTGCGCCTCGGCTTCACGGCGCCGCCGCCAGCGACTGCGAACGCGCCGGTCCCGGCGCCGGCACCGGCCCCGACGGGCGGCGCTTTCTCCGCCTTCTCGCGCTCCGTCAGCGGGCTGCTCGCCGGCTTCCAGTCGCGACAGTCCGGCTACGCGAGCGGCTCGAACGCGACGATCGGCATCCGTGGCCTGACCAGCGGCGAACTGAATGCGTCCCAGCCGAACTACCAGGCGCTCGCCGAGATCGAGCGCTATGCGGTGATGCCGGCGCAGGCGCAGATGTTCGCCAACGCCGGCGGGCTGATGCCGCAGCGGATCATGTACGTCACCGCGCCGCCGATGGCCGTGCCGCAGCCGCCGATCGGAGGCCCGCGATGAAGCGCCTGTCCCTGCTGCTGGGCGCGTTGTTCATGAGCGGCGCTGCCCACGCGATCGACCTGGGCGGCATGCTGCAGAACCTCGACGTCAACAAGGTGCTCCAGACCGGCCAGAAGCTGTCCGCGGCGACGCAGGAAATGCCGGTCAACGAGGAGATCGGCCTCGGCCGCGATCTCGCCGCACGCATTCTCGGCACGGTGCCGCCGCATCCGGATCCGGCGGTCCAGAGCTATGTGAACCAGGTCGGCCGCTGGCTGACCCTGCACACCGAGCGGCCCGATCTGCCGTGGCACTTCGCGGTCGCCGGGACGGATGCGGTCGGTGCGTTCGCGACACCGGGCGGCAGCGTCATCATCACGGCCGGACTGCTGCGGCTGATGCGCGACGAGAACGAGCTGGCCGGGGTGCTCGCGCACGAGATCTCGCACGTCGTGCAGAAACACCACGTGGTCGCGATCATGAAGCGCGCGCGCGCGCAGCTCGCGACCGAGGTGGCGGCCGAAATGGCGTCGCAGGTGGTCGCGAAGAATCCGCTGGTCACCCAGGCGCTGCTCGGCGCGGGCATGAATCTCTACGGCAGCGGCCTCGACCAGGGTGACGAGTACGCCGCCGATCGCGCCGGCATGGTCATCGCGGCACGCGCGGGCTACGACCCGCTTGCGCTCATCTACCTGCTGACGACGCTCGATTCGATCGGCGCCGGCGAACCCCGCACGCAACTGATGTTCGCCACCCATCCGCCGACGCGCAGCCGCATCGACGCGCTGGGCGCCGTCGCCGATCAGCTCGGCGCGTACAAGGGTTCGCTGCAGAACCCGCAGCGTTTCGCCCAGATCCAGGAGAGCCTGTTGAAATGAGTACCCTCGACGCGCATGGCGTGCATGCGATGACGCTCGAAGTCCTGCCGGCCTGGCTCGATTACAACGGCCACATGAACGTGGCCTATTACTCGCTGGCCTTCGATCTCGCGGGCGAGGAACTGCTGAAATGCGCGGGCATGGGCGAGGCCTATACGCAGGCCACGCAGAACTCGTGGATGGTGCTCGAAGCGCATATCACCTACCAGAACGAGGCCAATCTCGGCGAGCAGCTGCTGCTGAAGTCGCGCGTGCTCGACTGCAACGCGAAGTGCGCGCATCTCTACCAGGAGATGGTTCGCGGCGACACGCTGCTGTCGACGCAAGAGCAGCTGATGCTGCACGTGAGCCTGCAGACGCGGCGCGGGGCGCCGTTCGAGCCGGCCGTGTTCGCGGCGATGGAGCGCATGCGCGCCCAGCAGGCGGCGTTGCCGCGACCGGCGTGGATCGGCCGTCAGATCGGCATTCGCCGATGAGTGCGGTGCCGCCGTTCAACGGCCAGCTCGCGATCATCACCGGTGGCGGCTCCGGCATCGGTGCTGCGCTCGCCGCCGCGCTGTCGGCGCGCGGTGCGCGCGTGGTCGTGTGCGACATCGACGCGGCGCGCGCGCAGGCGCTGGTCGGGCGTGGTGAGGCGATCGAAGGCGTGCGCGTGGACGTCACCGACGCGGCCGCGGTCAGCGCCTTCGTCGACGACATCGCGACCCGTCACGGCAGGATCGACCTGTTTTTCAACAATGCGGGGATCTCGGTCACCGGCGACGCGCGCGACCTCGGGCTCGAGCACTGGCGCCGGGTCATCGACGTCAATCTGATGGGCGTCGTGCACGGCACGCACGCGGCCTACCGGATCATGACGCGGCAGGGCAGTGGACACATCGTCAACATCGCCTCGCTCGCGGGTCTGATCCCGTTTCCGACCAACGCGCCGTATGCCACGAGCAAGCACGCGGTCGTCGGCCTGTCGGTATCGCTGCGCGAGGAGGGGGCGGCGCTGGGCGTGAAGGTCAGCGCGGTGTGCCCGGGCTTCATCGAATCGAACATCTTCCGCGACACGCCGTTCATCAACGTACCGCGCGACGAGATCCTCAAGGGCGTGCCGTTCAAGCCGATGGACACCGATCTCGCCGCGACCCGCATCCTGCACGGCGTCGCGCGCAACCAGGCCATCATCTCCTTCCCCGGCTACGCCCGCTTCATCTGGCGCCTCTACCGCCTGTGGCCGGGCCTCATCGCGCTGCTGAACCGCCGGCTCGTGCGGGATCTGCGGCGCGTGAGGGGCTCGACATAGGGGGAATACGCCACCGAGAACACCGAGCACACCGAGATAAGAGGATTTTGGGGTTTAGGGCGCAGCGGCACTCGCCCAGGAATTCTTCGTCTCTTGCCCTCGGTGTTCTCTGTGTTCTCGGTGGCAAAAATGCGTCAACCGGAGTCAACCAGCACCCGCCCCCAGCACCGCGAGTGCGCGGCTCGCCGCGGCGGTGCGGGTTTCGACGCCGAGTTTGGCGAAGATGTGTTCGAGGTGTTTGGTCACCGTGCGCGGGCTCAGGGACAGGATGAGACCGATCTCGCGGTTGGTCTTGCCGGCGGCGACCCAGCGCAGCACTTCCGCTTCGCGCGGCGTCAGGCCGAACGCGCCGGTCAGCGTGGCGCCCGTCATTTCATCCGCGGGTTCACAGAACAGCAGCATTTCGTCCTGCTCCACGATGCCGCAGTACTCGAACAGCACGCGCCGCGCACCGAGCGTGAAGGTCGTCGTGCGCGGCGCGCCGGGGTCCTGCTGGCGACAGCGCGCAAGCCACTCGCAGGCTGCCGGCGGCAGCTCGCCGCGCGTCGAGGCGCTCGGCACGATCTCGCGTGCGCGCTCGCTGAGCCAGGTCACCGCACCGTCGGGGTCGACGGTGAGGCTGGCGCGCGGCAGCGCTTCGACGGTGCTGTGCGCGCGCCGGAGACTGCGCGAACGCGCGATGTGCGTCGCGATGCGGGCCAGCACTTCCTCGACGCGTACGGGCTTCGTCACGTAGTCGACGGCGCCTTCGCCGAAACCGCGCACGATGTCCTCGGTGCCGGTCAGCGCCGTCATGAAGATCACCGGGATGTCTTCCGTCTCGCGATTGGCCTTCAGGCGTCGACAGGTGTCGAAGCCATCGAGCCCCGGCATCAGCGCATCGAGCAGGATGATGTCCGGTCGCACGAGTTCGAGCTGACGCAGCGCACTGAGTCCACTCGGCGCGACGAGCACTTCATAGCCTTCGTCATCGAGCGCATCGGACAGGAACGCCAGGTTCGCCGGCGTATCGTCGACTATCAGCACGGTCGTGCGACGCTCAGTGTTCATCGGTCACCGCGTCGTCGCCGACGAAGGACAGAATCTCGGACAACTGGAACTCGCGCGCGAGCCGGCGCAGCTCGGTCGAGTAGGCCTGGTACTGCGGCCCGAGCTGCTCCACTTCGTCGATACATCCGTTCAGCATCTTCACGTGCCCGATGCGCGCTGCGCGGGTGAGCCGCTGACGCAGCTCGGGCGGCGGTCCCGGCATCAGCAATTCCCCGTCGCTGGCGCCGATGGCATGTATCCAGTCGAGCGCGAGCTGCTTCTGCAGCTGCGCGGTGAGTGCCGGCAGCCGCACGGGCTTCGGCAGGAACGCATTGCAGCCGGCCTTCAGGCACGCCTCGCGGGTTTCATCGATGGCGTTCGCCGACACCATGATGATCGGCCGGCGCCAGCCCGCATCGCGCAGCGAGCGGGCCACCGCGAGCCCGTCCATCCCGGTCATCACGAGATCGAGCAGCAGCAGATCGGGCCGGAAGGTCTCGATGCGCGCGAGCGTGTCCTCGCCCGAGGACGCCTCGGCCAGCGTGAAGCCGAGGGGCGCGAGCAGGGCCGAGAGCAGCGTGCGGTGCGGCGCCTGGTCGTCGGCAATGAGGATCCGCCGCCGCGGTCCGCGGTAGCCGATGACGTCAGTGAACGCCGTCTTCGTCAGGCGCGGTTCGCGGACCTCGGGCAACAGCACGCGCAGCTGGAACGCACTGCCCTGGCCCGCTTCACTCTGGACCGACAGCTCCCCGCCCATCAGCTCGGCGAGCAGGCGCGCGATCGTGAGGCCGAGGCCGGTGCCGGCGACGCCGACATTCGTGCGCTGAAACGGCTGGAAGATGCGCTCGATGTCGCTCGTGGCGATGCCGGGCCCGGTGTCCCGGACGACGAACAACGTGGTCTGGCGCGTACAGTCGACCGTGAACAGCACTTCGCCCGTCGTCGTGAACTTCACGGCGTTGCCGAGCAGGTTGATGAGGATCTGGGACAGCCGCTTGCCGTCGATGCGGACATGGTTCGGCAGGTCGCCCTTGACCTGGTACTCGAATCCGATCCCCTTGTCGGTCGCCTGGGGGCGGAACATGTTGACGATCTGCGTCAGCAGTTCGGGCAATGCCGTTTCGCGCGGCTGCAGACGAAACTTCCCGGCTTCGATGCGCGCGATGTCGAGGATGTCGTCGGCGAGCGTCAGCAGGTGCTCGCCGCTCTTGCGGATCACCTCGAGCTGGCCCCGCAGGCGTGGCGGCGCGTCGGGATCGCGCTCCGAAATCTGGGCATACCCGATGATGCTGTTCAGCGGGGTGCGCAGTTCATGGCTCATGTCGGTCAGGAAGCGGCTCTTCGCGAGGCTCGCCGACTCCGCCGTTTCCTTCGCCTTCTGCAGCGCGCGGTCGGTCTTGCCGTGCTCGGCGATTTCCTGCAGCAGCAGCGCGGTCTGTCGCGCCGACTCCTCCTGCGCCACGCGCCGGCTCTCACGCGTCAGCACCAGCCACCAGGAGATGACGCCGAGCGCGACCAGCAGCACCGCCCAGGCCTTGAACAGCGAACTGCTCATCAGTTCGAAGTGCGCAGCCGAGCCGGTCGGCAGGCCCTCCATGTACACGTGGAAGTAGATCGTGCCGAGCAGCGCGGTCAGGCCGGCCGTCAGCAGCAGGAAGGTGATGCCGACGTCACGCAGCCGCCGCGCGAGCTGCGGGGACAGCCAGCCCTGACGCGGTTGCGCGGGACTGTCGGCCGGCTTCTTCTTGCACAGATCGTCGCAGCGGGCGTCCAGCGAGCAGCACAGCGAGCAGATATTGCCCGCATAGGCCGGGCAGAACGCCATGTCTTCGCCTTCGAACGGGTTCTCGCAGATGCAGCAGGTCAGGGTCTTGCCGGCGAACTGCGCACGGTCGACCTGCCGGGCAATGTAGTAGCGGCCTTTCGTCGCCCATGCGATCAGCGGCGCCAGCAGCAGGGCGCTGAACAGCGCGATGAACGACGCGAACGCGGCGGCCCACGGCCCGAGCGCGCCGGTGAAGGCGATAATCGATATCACCGAGGCCAGCAGCGTCGAGCCGACGCCGACCGGGTTGATGTTCGGCAGGTGCGCGCGCTTGAACTCGATGAACGGCGGGCTGAGGCCGAGCGGCTTGTTGATCACGAGGTCGGCGACGAGCGCACCGATCCACGCAATCGCAATGCACGAATAGATGCTCAGGACCTGCTCCAGCGCCTGGAACAGGCCGACTTCCATCAGCAGCAGCGCAATGGCGACGTTGAACAGCAGCCAGACCACCCGGCCCGGATGGCTGTGCGTGAGGCGCGAGAAGAAGTTGCTCCACGCGAGCGAGCCGGCATAGGCATTGGTCACGTTGATCTTCACCTGCGACAACACCACGAACAGCGTGGCGGCCGCGAGCGCGATGGCCTGGTCGCTGAACACGTAGCTGAAGCCGATCACGTACATCAGCGTCGGCTCGTCCGCGCGGTGTGGCGCGAACTGGTGCTGAATCACGAGAAACGCCAGGAAGGCACCGGCCAGCTGTTTCAGCACGCCCGGAATGATCCAGCCCGGGCCGCCGATCAGCATCGCGGCCCACCAGCGTTTGCGGTTCTTCTGTGTCTGCTCCGGCAGGAAGCGGAGGAAGTCGACCTGTTCTCCGATCTGGGCAATCAGTGAGAAACAGACGGTCGTCGCCGCACCGAAAAGCAGCGGGTCGAACGCGGTGCCCCCGGGCGAATAGCCGCCGAAGGTCGTCCATTCGCGAAACAGCGAAGGTTCCTTGATCGCCACGAAGATGAATGGCAGCAGCGCGAGCACGAACCACGGCATGAAGGTCCAGATCTGGAGTTTGCTGATCCGGGTGATGCCATAGAGCACGAACGGGATCACGACGAGGGAACTGACCAGGTAGCCGACCGCGAGCGGCATCCCGACGTAGAGCTCGAACATCAGCGCCATGATCGCCGCTTCGATCGCGAAGAAGATGAAGGTGAACGAGGCGTAAATCAGCGAGGTGATCGTCGATCCCAGGTAGCCGAAGCCCGCACCGCGCGCGAGCAGGTCGAGGTCGACGTTGTACTTCGCGGCGTAGTAGCTGATCGGCAGGCTGGTCAGGAAAATCAGCACGGCGACGGTCACGATCGCCGCCACGGCATTCGTGAAGCCGTAATTGACCATGATCGAGCCGCCGATCGCCTCGAGCGCGAGGAAGGAGATCGAGCCCAGCGCCGTGGCCGCGACGCGCGCCTCCGACCACTTGCGAAAGCTGCGCGGCGCGAAGCGGAGGGCGTAATCCTCGAGCGTTTCGTTCGCGACCCACGTGTTGTAGTCGCGTCTGACTCGAATGATGCGCTGGGTAGCGGCGGCAGCCACGTGCGGCGTTCCTGACAGTTGAATGAAGACGAATCCGATCGCCCGCGCGCGGCTGACGCGGTGGAGTCCGTACACCAGACGGAGCAAGCCGTGTGCCAGCGTCCGATTGCGGTGGGAACCGCGCCATTGTCGCGTCCGGGCGCGTAGCCTCGAGCCTCTCGCACCAATCAGGTGCTCATTCAGGTGCGTGCGCACCGAGATGATCTGAAACCCGCAATATCGCCTCGTCTGTACGACATCCTACGTATGGTGCGTTGCAATAGCTGATTGCTGTAATCCCTCCCACGCGCCGGTCCGAAGCCTGGCGCTTTCGGACCCAAGGTTTTTCACCGAATGAGGAGATGACGCAATGTCCCAGCACGTTAAGAAAGATGAACCCGCCTTGAAGGCGGTCGCGCGCCTCTTGCGCGGCCTCCTGTTGGGCGCGGCGTTCCTGACGCCGGCGCTCGCGCTCGCAGCGGGTCCGCCGACCGCCGAGGTCAACACGACCGGTCTGGCCGTGACCGATACCACCGTCACCGTGGGGCAGCTGCACTCCGCGACGGGCACGATGGCGATCAGCGAAACCGGCTCGATCCAGGCCGAGCGCCTGGCGATCGAACAGATCAACGAGGCCGGCGGCATCCTGGGCCGGAAGATCGAGATCATCCAGGAGGACGGCGCCTCCGACTGGCCCACCTTCGCCGAGAAGGCCCGCAAGCTGCTCGTGAACGACAAGGTCGCCGCGGTGTTCGGCTGCTGGACGTCCGCGTCACGCAAGGCCGTGCTGCCGGTGTTCGAGAAGGAAAACGGGATGCTCTACTACCCGACCTTCTACGAAGGCCTCGAGGAATCCAAGAACGTGATCTACACGGGGCAGGAAGCCACGCAGCAGATCATCGCCGGCCTCGACTGGCTCGCGAAGAACAAGGGCGCGAAGACCTTCTACCTGATCGGCTCCGACTACATCTGGCCGCGCACGTCGAACAAGATCGCGCGCAAGCACATCGAGAACGTGCTGAAGGGCAAAGTCGTCGGTGAGGACTACTTCCCGCTCGGCCACACCCAGTTCGGTTCGCTGATCAACAAGATCAAGCTGAAGAAGCCCGACGCGGTCTACAGCATCATCGTCGGCGGCAGCAACGTGTCGTGGTGGAAGCAGCTGAAGGCTGCCGGCGTCACCGCCGACAAGCAGACCATCCTCACGATCTCGGTGACCGAAGACGAAATCCTCGGCATCGGCGGCGAGAACATGGTCGGCTACTACGCCGCGATGAAGTACTTCCAGAGTCTCGATAACGAGAACAACAAGAAGTTCGTCGAAGCGTTCAAGGCGAAATACGGCAAGGACGCCGTCATCGGCGACGTGACCCAGGCCGCCTACCTCGGTCCGTGGCTGTGGAAAGCCGCGGTCGAGAAGGCCGGCAGCTTCGACGTCGACAAGATCGCCGCCGCCTCGCCGGACATCGAGCTGACCACCGCGCCGGAAGGCTACGTGAAGATTCACAAGAATCATCACCTGTGGAGCAAGCTGCGGATCGGCGAAGCCCAGGCCGACGGTCAGTACAAGGTGCTGTACGAGTCCGAGCTGATCGAGCCGAACCCGTTCCCGGAAGGCTACCAGTAAGCGATACACGCTGGTTCGCGGGCCCTGCGGGGCCCGCGAATCACGTGCAGTCCCACGCAACCGCAATCGACCGGAGCCAGCGCAATGGACGGAATGACATTATCTGAAATCGGATCCCTGCTCGTCATGCAGGGCTTCAATGGCCTGTCCTTCTTCAGCGTCCTGCTGCTGATGGCGCTGGGGCTTGCGATTATTTTCGGCCAGATGGGCGTCATCAACATGGCGCATGGCGAATTCCTCACCATCGGCGCCTACACCACCTACCTGCTGTCGGTGGTTGCCACGGACTATGCGCCGTGGTTCATGAATTTCTATTTCATCGCGGCGATTTTCGTCGGCTTCATCGTCGCCTTCATCGTCGGCTATCTCGTCGAGTGGTCGATGATCAGGCACCTGTATCGCCGTCCGCTCGACTCCCTGCTCGCGACCTGGGGCCTGTCGCTGATCATGCAGCAGGCATTCCGCTCGACCTTCGGCCCGAAGGAAGTCAGCGCAACCCTGCCGGACTGGCTGATGGGCTCCTACGCGCCGACTGACACCATCGACATCCCGCTGAACGGCCTGTTCGTGATGGGGCTGACCCTGCTGCTGACCGGCGCCGTCGCGCTGCTGATCTTCCGTTCGCGCTGGGGCCTGCACGTGCGGGCCACCACGCAGAACCGCGCGATGAGCGGCGCGGTGGGCATCGATACCGCCAAGGTCGACCGCCTGACCTTCGCGCTCGGCTGCGGCATCGCCGGCGTCGCGGGTGCGGCGTTCACCACGATCGGTTCCACCGGCCCGACCAGTGGCTCGCTGTATATCGTCGACACCTTCCTCGTCGTCGTGTTCGGCGGCGCGCAGAGCCTGCTCGGCACGATTGCCTCGGCCTTCTCGATTGCGCAGGCGCAGTCGACGCTCGAGTTCTTCATGACCGGCTCGATGGCCAAAGTGCTCACGCTGCTGACCATCATCGGCATCCTCATGCTGCGGCCCGAAGGCCTGTTCCGCATGCGGGTGCGCAAGTGAGCCGCGGCGCCGCGCTCGAGACCTCACGGGAGACCCTGACATGAATACCAAGTTGAAAGCGCTGTGGGGCGGTTACGGGACAGTGCTGGTGCTCGCGGCGGTGATCTTCATCCTGCTGCCGCTGAGCCTGGACCTGTTCCGCCTGAATCTCGTCGGCAAGTACCTGACTTATGCGTTCGTCGCCGTCGGCCTCGTGCTGTGCTGGGGCTACGGCGGCATCCTGAGTCTCGGCCAGGGGGTGTTCTTCGGCCTCGGCGGCTACTGCATGGCGATGTTCCTGAAGCTCGAAGCCTCCGATCCCGAGAGCACCAAGATTCAGTCGACGCCCGGTATTCCGGACTTCATGGACTGGAACCAGCTGACGGAACTGCCGGGATTCTGGCTGCCGTTCAAGAGCTTCCTGTTCACGCTGTTCGCGGTGCCGCTGGTGCCCGGCATTCTGGCCTTCATCATCGCGGTCGCCATGTTCAAGCGTCGCGTCGGTGGCGTGTACTTCGCGATCATGACCCAGGCCTTCGCCGCGGTGCTGAGCATTCTCATCATCGGGCAGCAGGGCTACACGGGCGGCGTCAACGGCATCACCGATCTGAAGACGCTGCACGGCTGGGACATCCGCACCGATGAAGCGAAGTACCTGCTGTACTACATCAACGGCGCGCTGTTGATTGGCGTGGTGCTGCTGGGCCGCTTCGTCATCGGCAGCAAGTTCGGCAAGCTCCTGCTCGCGCTGCGCGACCGTGAGGAACGGGTGCGGTTCTCGGGCTATGACGTCGCGAACTTCAAGGTCTTCATCTTCTGTCTCGCGGCGATGTTCTCGGCGGTCGGCGGCGCGATGTTCACGCTGCAGGTCGGCTTCATGTCGCCGTCCTTCGTCGGCATCGTGCCGTCGATCGAGATGGTGATCTTCACCGCGGTCGGTGGCCGCATGTCGCTGGTCGGCGCGGTATACGGCAGCCTGCTGGTGAACTATGGCAAGTCGTATTTCTCCGAGACCTTCCCGGAACTGTGGCTGTTCCTGATGGGCGGGCTCTTCATCGCCGTCGTGATGCTGTTCCCGAACGGCCTCGCCGGTCTGTCCAACCAGTGGCGCGAATGGCGCGACCGTCGGCGGCCCAAGGCGGGCGGCACGGTGACGCCGCTCACTGCCCCGCCGGCCGGAGCGACACCGCCGCCGGCTGGCAAGGATCCGCTGCCCCCCGTGGCCAGCGTCGGAGGTGGTCGATGAGCGCGCAACCCATCGTGCTGGCGGTCGAGAACCTGACCGTCTCCTTCGACGGCTTCAAGGCCGTCAACGATCTGAACCTGTACGTCGAGAAGAACGAGCTGCGGGTCGTCATCGGTCCGAACGGTGCCGGCAAGACCACGCTGCTGGATCTGATCTGCGGCCGCACGCGCGCCAGCGCCGGCAGCATCAAGTTCAAGGATCAGGAGATGACGAAGATGCCCGAGCACCAGCGCGTGCGGAAGGGCATCGGGCGCAAGTTCCAGAACCCGTCGATCTACGAAAGCCTGACCGTGTTCGAGAACCTCGAGGTGTCCTACCCGCGCGGTCGCACGGTGTTCGGCAGCCTGTTCTTCAAGCGCGACGCGGCGGTGCGGCAGCGTATCGACGAGATCGCGGCGCTGATTCACCTGTCGGATCGGCTGGAAGACCAGGCGGAACTGCTGAGTCACGGCCAGAAGCAGTGGCTGGAGATCGGGATGCTGCTGATGCAGGACCCGGAGCTGCTGATGCTCGACGAGCCCGTCGCCGGCATGAGCGTCAGCGAGCGCGAGAAGACCGCCGAACTGCTGACGCGGATTTCCGACAACCGCTCGGTGATCGTGATCGAACACGACATGGATTTCGTCAAGCGCATTGCGCACAAGGTCACGGTGCTGCACCAGGGAAAGATGCTCGCCGAGGGCAGCATGGAGAAGGTGCAGGCCGATCCGAAAGTCATCGAAGTCTATCTCGGCCATTGAAACAGCCACCGACACGGAGACAGCACACATGATCGAAGTGAAGGACTTCACCGTCAGCTACGGCGAAAGCGAAGTCGTGCACCAGGTGGGATTCAAGGCCGGCCAGGGCGAAATCGTCGCCGTGCTGGGCCGCAACGGCATGGGCAAGAGCACCCTGTTCAAGTCGCTGATTGGCATCCTGCCGTCGAAGGCGGGATCCCTGAAGGTCGACAATCAGGAACTCGCCGGCATGCCGAGCCATCAGCGCGTGCGCCGGGGTCTCGCCTACGTGCCGCAGGGCCGCATGGTGTTCCCGACGTTGACGGTGCTCGAGAACGTGATGACGGGACTGCGCGACCGTCGCAGCGAAGTGCCGGAAGAAATCTATTCGTTGTTCCCGGTGCTCGCCGAGATGAAGCGGCGCAAGGCCGGCAACCTGTCCGGCGGTCAGCAGCAGCAGCTGGTGATCGCGCGCGCACTCGTCACCAATCCGAAAGTACTGCTGCTCGACGAACCGACCGAGGGCATCCAGCCGTCGATCATCAAGGACCTGGCGCGCCTGCTCGTCGAGATCAAGCGGCTGCGCGGCCTGACGATCGTCGTCTCCGAACAGGTGTTGAGCTTCGCGCTCGACGTCGCCGACCGGCTGCTCGTGATCGATCGCGGGCAGATCGTCGACGAAATGACACGAGACCAGGCCGATGCCGCAGTGCTGGGCCGGTACCTGTCGGTGTGACGCGCCTGGCGCGCACGCCGTTTCCAAAACGCTTTGAGGCCAAACGCGAGGAGTAAGCAAAGATGCTCGAAACCCTGATTCAAGTGGACCCGAACGGCGTGCCAGCCGACCAGGGCGGCATGCTGCACAACCGGTGGCATCCCGACATCCCGATGGTGGCGATGGTCAAGCCCGGCGCGTGCTTTCGCGTCGAGTGCGTCGACTGGACCGGTGCCCAGATCGCCAACGACAATTCGGCGAACGACGTTCGCGACGTGGACCTGACCAAGGTTCACTACCTCAGCGGGCCGATCGGCGTCGAAGGCGCCGAGCCGGGCGACCTGCTGGTCGTCAACATTCTCGACATCGGCACCCTGCCGTCGTCGGACTGGGGTTTCACCGGCATTTTCGCCCGCGAGAACGGCGGCGGCTTCCTCGTCGATCATTTCCCGGAAGCGCGCAAGGCGTGCTGGGATTTCGAAGGCATCTTCGCCAAGTCCCGGCACATCCCGGGTACGCGCTTTGCCGGCATCATGCACCCCGGCCTCATCGGCTGCCTGCCGTCGGCGGAACTGCTGAAGACCTGGAACGAGCGTGAATCCGCGCTGGTTGCGACCGACCCGAACCGGGTGCCGCCGCTGGCCGCGCTGCCCTACGCCGATACGGCGCTGATGGGCAAACTCTCCGGCAGCGCCGCGGCCGAAGCCGCGAAGTACGGTGCGCGCACGGTGCCGCCGCGCGAACATGGCGGCAACTGCGACATCAAGAACCTGTCGCGCGGCTCGACCGTCTACTTCCCGGTCTATGTGAAGGGGGGTGGTCTGTCGATGGGCGACCTGCACTTCTCGCAGGGCGACGGTGAAATCACCTTCTGCGGCGCGATCGAAATGGCGGGCTGGATTGAACTGAGCGTCGACATCATCAAGGGCGGCGTCGCGAAGTACGGGGTCACCAACCCGATCTTCAAGCCGAGCCCGATGGAGCCGCGCTACAACGACTACCTGATCTTCGAAGGCATCTCGGTCGACGAGTCCGGCAAGCAGCACTACCTCGATGCGCATGTCGCGTATCGCCGCGCCTGCATGAACGCGATCGAGTACCTGAAGAAGTTCGGCTACACCGGCGAACAGGCCTACGCGATTCTCGGCACTGCGCCCGTCGAAGGGCATATCAGCGGCATCGTCGACATTCCGAACGCGTGCGCCACCCTGTGGCTGCCGACCGGGATCTTCGACTTCGACATCCGGATCACCCCGGAAGGGCCGTCGCGCAAGGTGCCGACGGGGATCGACCTGGCCGTCACGAGCTGATCGCTTCAGGCCACGGAACCGTGGCGCACCGGTGCGGTGCGCCACCTGCTCTCATCATCAGGAGTAAAGGCGTATGCCGCTCTACGAATATCAATGTACCTGTGGCAGCAGCCAGAATCTGTTGCGCCCGATCGCGGTGCGCGACGACGCCGTCGACTGCGATCGCTGTGGTGCACCGGCGGTGCGCGCCGTGTCCGCGCCGCGTCTCGCAGTGCTGTCGGCGACCAATCGCCGTGCGCATGAGCGCAATGAAAAGAGTGCGCACGAGCCGCGTCGCTATACGCGTCCGGCACCGGCCGAGGAGCCGGTCAGGAAGCAGGCAGCGGCCTGCTCACACCATCACCATCAGGGTCGGCCCTGGATGCTCGGCCACTGATCACGATCCCCTCGCTTTCCGCGCAGCGGCAACTGCTTAGCCGCTGCGCGGACCTCTATTTCCCGCGCTCGCGCCACCCGCGCGCAGCATCAATCATCGCCGCCTGAACATCGTCGAACGAGCGTCGGCTCACGACCACCGTGAGCTGCCATCGTCAGCGATGGTGGCTGGTGATGTCCACGTTCACTTCCCCCATTTGCGCTGCTTTCCAGCCTTTCGCACCGAATGAATACCGATTTCGCGCACGCGACGTGTGCATGCGCACAAACAGTGCGCGTGGCGGCTGTCTGTTCGCAGACACGCACTCCAACTCTTTGATCGTCATCAGTTTCAATAATTGGTACGAAACTCGCTATTGAGCTATGCCCGGACAGGCATCGAACCCCTATGACAATTTTGAGGAGACTTTCCATGATGCAGTGGAAGCGGCCAGTCGCGGCCTTGGCTACCGCGGGCCTTTTGATGACGGCGGCTACTGTCCAGGCCGGCGGCAAGATTTCAATCGACGATACGAAGTGGATCAGCATCGGCGCCGGTGCCCGCGCCTCGTTCTCTGCCATCGAGGATAGCGCTCCGAACGCGAACGACTGGTCGTCGGACTTCAACGCCGACAGCGCCCGTATCTATGTCAACGGCCAGATTCACAAGTACATCAAGTTCGAACTGAACACCGAATGCGTGTTCTGCGGCAACAGCAACCTCGAAGAGTTCGTGCTGCTGGACGCGATCGCGAAGTTCGAATTCACGCCGGAACTGAACGTCTGGGCGGGCCGCCTGCTGGTGCCGGCCGAGCGTCAGGAACTGAACGGCCCCTATTACTCGACCACCTATGACGCGTATCGCACGCCGTTCATTCCGGCCGACTTCTCGGTTGACTTCGGGGCTGGCGGCGCCGGCGTCTATGCACGTGACCACGGCGTCAGCGTGTGGGGTAACCTCGGACCGCGCGGCGCGCTGCAGTACGTGGTGGGCGTCTACAACGGCCTGGAATCGGCCGCAGGCCGCGGGCCGAACCAGGACGACAACCTGATGTACGCCGGCCGCTTCACCTACAACTTCCTGAACGTCGAGAAGAATCCCGGCTACTACACGAGCGGCACCTACTACGGCACGGCGGGCGACATCCTGTCGCTGGCCGTCACCGTCCAGCACCAGGAAGACGGCGTAGGGTCCTTCAACAACCGGGGCGACTACACGGGCGTGAGCGTGGACGCGATCTTCGAGAAGGTGCTCGCCAACAAAGGCGTGTTCACATTCAACGGCGAGTACAAGACCTTCGATTCCGACTACAACATCGCAGCGTTTGCCGATGGCGACTGCTTTTGCATGTTCAATGGCAACTCCTACTGGGTCAATGCCCTCTACATGTTCCCGCAGACTGTCGGCATCGGGAAGTTCCAGCCGTACGTCCGTTACAACGAAATCAACCCGGACGACAGCTCCGACCGTGACGAGATCGAAGGCGGTTTGAACTACATCATCGACGGCCACAACGCCCGCGTCTCGTTGTTCTACCAGTACGGCGACATCCTGAGCGAAGGCATCACGAACTTTGCGCCGGGCGTCGCTGGCGACGATCTGAGCGCGATCAAGCTCGCGTTCCAGATCCAGATCTGACGTCACCGACACTCATACATAAACGCAAAACGACGAGGGGAATTATTCCAATGAAGCACACCTTACTGAACGCACGCTCCCTGTGCGCCGGCTTGGTCGCCGCCTTGGTGGTGTCGGTAACGCCTGTCCGGGCCGAGGACACCATCAAGGTCGGCGTCCTCCATTCGCTGTCGGGCACGATGGCCATCAGCGAAACCACGCTGAAGGACACGATGCTCATGCTGATCGACGAGCAGAACAAGAAGGGCGGTCTGCTCGGCAAGAAGCTCGAGGCGGTGGTCGTCGACCCGGCCTCCAACTGGCCGCTGTTCGCCGAAAAGGCGCGTGAACTGCTCGAGAAGGACAAGGTCGCCGCGGTGTTCGGCTGCTGGACGTCCGTCTCGCGCAAGTCGGTGCTGCCGGTGTTCGAGGAACTGAACGGCCTGCTGTTCTACCCGGTGCAGTACGAGGGTGAAGAGTCCTCGAAGAACGTGTTCTACACGGGCGCGGCGCCGAACCAGCAGGCGATCCCGGCGGTCGATTACCTGATGAACGATCTCGAGGTCAAGCGCTGGGTGCTCGCGGGCACGGACTACGTCTATCCGCGGACCACCAACAAGATTCTCGAAGCCTACCTGAAGGCCAAGGGCGTCGCGGCAGAAGACATCATGATCAACTACACGCCGTTCGGCCATGCGGATTGGCAGAGCATCGTGGCAGACATCAAGAAGTTCGGCTCGGCCGGCAAGAAGACCGCGGTGGTGTCCACCATCAATGGTGACGCCAACGTGCCGTTCTACAAGGAACTGGGCAACCAGGGCGTGTCCGCGGCCGACATCCCGGTCGTCGCATTCTCGGTCGGCGAAGAAGAGCTGTCCGGTATCGACACCAAGCCGCTCGTCGGCCACCTCGCCGCGTGGAACTACTTCATGAGCGTCGATGCGCCGGTCAATGCCGAGTTCATCAAGTCGTGGAAGACGTTCATCAAGAACGACAAGCGCGTCACGAACGACCCGATGGAAGCCCATTACATCGGCTTCAACATGTGGGTCAAGGCGGTCGAAGCGGCGGGTTCCACCGATTCCACCGCCGTGCAGAAGGCGATCATCGGCGTCGAAGCCCCGAACCTGTCGGGTGGCACGTCGAAGATGCTGGCCAACCACCACATCACGAAGCCCGTGCTGATCGGTGAAATCCAGGAAGACGGCCAGTTCGAAACCGTGTGGCAGACCGAAGGTCTGGTGCCCGGCGACGCATGGTCCGACTTCCTGCCGGACAGCAAGATCATCGAAGCCGACTGGACCGACAAGCTGAACTGTGGCAATTACAATACTGTCACCAAGAAGTGTTCCGGCCAGAACTACGAGTAAGGCCTGTCTGAACGGGTAACCCCGTCCGTGCCGCCGCGATCGAAGTCAGACGCCTTCGGTCGCGGCGAGTGCGGCTCCCCGTGTCCCCTGATCTGGACGGATGACGAACCCACATGATGCGTCTGCGCCGAATCCTCCCACTGCTCTGCATGCTGCTCGCGATGATCGCCGACGCGGCAGCGGACCTCGCCGAAGGTCTCGACAAGCTCAAGAGCAGTAATTTCAAGCACAAAGCCGAAGCGGTGACACTCGTTGCCGACAGCGGCGACGCGCGCGGTGCCCAGATCCTGCAGGCGCTCCTCGACGGCCGGCTCTACATCCGCCGCGCCGACCAGCTCGTGGTCATCGTCGCCGACAATGCGGCCACCACAGAATTACTCGATGCCGCGACCGGTGCCGCACTGGGCACGGCCGCCAAGTCCGATCTCAAGAAAATCGCAATCAACAACCAGATGCGACTGGGCCTGCGCGCCTCACTCGCACGGCTGAGCCTCGGCGACCCCGACCCCGATGCCCGCCTCGCCGCCGTGCACGCCCTCATCGCCGCCCCCAGCGAACAGACCCAGGTGATGCTGCGCGACGCGCAGAAGACGGAGACCGATGAACGCGTGAAGCGCGCGATGGCCGTCGTCGCCGCGCTCGCCGACTTCGATGACGAATCACCCGCCGCGCGCCTCGCCGCCGTCGAGACCGTGCGCGGCAGCATGCTCGGCGAGGTCCGCAACCGGCTCGCGACGCTGGTCGAGGAAAATGCCGACGGCAGCCCGGTCGAACCGGACGCAGCGGTGCGGGCCGCCGCCGGTGCCGCGATCCGCGACATCGACGCGGCCCGTGCGCGTTACGAATTCATCGAAACCCTGTTCTTCGGCCTCAGCCTCGGCTTCGTGCTGGTGCTGGCGGCGACGGGGCTCGCGATCACTTTCGGCGTGATGGGCGTGATCAACATGGCCCACGGCGAGCTGATGATGCTCGGTGCCTATACCGTGTATGTCGTGCAGCAGTTGATGCCGAACCACCTCGAATGGTCGATTGCCGTCGCCATTCCGCTCGCGTTCATCGTCGCGGGCCTCGTCGGCATCCTGATCGAGCGTGGCGTCGTGCGCTTCCTCTACGGCCGACCGCTCGAGACGCTGCTCGCGACTTTCGGCATCAGCCTGTTCCTACAGCAGACGGTGCGCAGCATCTTCTCGCCGCTGAACCGCGCCGTCGCGACGCCGGAATGGATGAGCGGGCAGGTGGTCATCAGCGACGCGCTCGCGCTGACGGCCAACCGCCTCTATATCATCGTCTTCAGTGTGCTCGTGTTCGCCGCGCTGCTTGCGCTGCTGCGCTTCACGCCGCTGGGCCTGCAGGTGCGCGCGGTCGCGCAGAACCGCGCCATGGCGCGCGCGATGGGTGTGCGCGCCGGCTGGATAGACGCGATGACCTTCGGTCTCGGCTCGGGTGTCGCCGGCCTCGCCGGCGTGGCCCTGAGCCAGCTGACGAACGTCGGCCCGAACCTCGGTCAGGCCTACATCATCGACTCCTTCATGGTCGTGGTGTTCGGCGGCGTCGGCAATCTGTGGGGAACGCTCGTTGCCGGGCTCGGCCTCGGCATCGCGAACAAGTTCCTCGAGCCCTACTCAGGCGCCGTGCTCGCCAAGATCCTGGTGCTGGTGTTCATCATCCTGTTCATCCAGAAGCGTCCGCGCGGGCTGTTTCCGCAACGCGGCCGATCGGCGGAAGCATGAGTGCCGGTCCGCTGAGCAGCCGGTTCGACCGGCGCGCCGATGTGCTGGTCGGTGGGCTGATCGTGCTCGTCGGCGTGCTCGTGCCGCTGCTGAACCTGCTGACGCCCGTCGATTCGCCGCTGCATCTGTCGACCTACACCGTCACGCTCGTCGGCAAGTACCTGTGCTACGCGCTGCTCGCGCTCGCGGTCGACCTGGTGTGGGGGTACTGCGGCATCCTGAGCCTCGGTCACGGCGCGTTCTTCGCGCTCGGCGGGTACGCGATGGGCATGTACCTGATGCGCCAGATTGGCGACCGGGGTGTCTACGGCAATGCCGACCTGCCCGATTTCATGGTGTTCCTGAACTGGGACTCGCTGCCCTGGTACTGGCACGGCTTCGAGCATTTTCCGTTCGCGATGGCGATGGTGCTGCTGGTACCGGGGCTGCTCGCCTTCGTGTTCGGCTGGTTCGCGTTTCGCTCGCGGGTGACGGGCGTCTACCTGTCGATCATCACCCAGGCCCTGACCTATGCCCTGCTGCTGGCCTTTTTCCGCAATGAAATGGGGTTCGGCGGCAACAACGGCCTGACCGATTTCAAGGATCTGCTCGGCTTCGACCTGAAGGCCGACAGCACGCGCTGCGCGCTGTTCGCGGCCTCGGCGCTCGCGCTGCTCGGCGGCTACGCGCTGTGCCGGACGATCGTCAACTCCAAGCTGGGCCGCGTGGTCGTCGCGATCCGCGACGCCGAGGATCGCGCGCGCTTCATCGGCTACCGCGTCGAGCACTTCAAAGTCTGGATTTTCACGCTGTCGGCGGTGCTCGCCGGCATCGCCGGTGCGCTGTACGTGCCGCAGGTCGGCATCATCAATCCGGGCGAGTTCTCGCCGCTGAACTCCATTGAACTCGTGATCTGGGTCGCGGTCGGCGGCCGTGGCACGCTGTACGGCGCGATCATCGGCGCGCTGACGGTGAATTTCGCGAAGACCCTGTTCACCGGCGCACTGCCCGAACTGTGGCTGTTCGTGCTCGGCGCGATGTTCGTGCTCGTGACCCTGCTGTTGCCGCGTGGCATTGCCGGCCTGCTCAAGCGCGGAGAAGCCGCATGAGCACGACGCCCGACACGCCCCTCGACGCGTCGACCTGGTGGGAGGCATTCGTCAGCGAGAACTCGGCCTATGCGCCGCGTCACGCCGCCGGCCCCGACCCGAGCCAGGGCGCGATGCTGTACCTCGAGGACATCACGGTCAGCTTCGACGGCTTTCGAGCGCTGAACGAACTGACGCTCTACATCGAGCCGGGCGAACTCCGCTGCATCATCGGGCCGAACGGCGCCGGCAAGAGCACGATGATGGATGTGATCACCGGCAAGACACGCCCGGACAAGGGCGTCGCCTTCTTCGGCCACCAGCTCGACCTGTTGAAGCTCTCGGAACCCGAGATCGCGCAGTCCGGCATCGGCCGCAAGTTCCAGAAGCCGACGGTGTTCGAGCAGTTGCCGGTGTTCGTCAACCTCGAACTCGCGTGCCGCGGGCCACGCGGCGTGTGGCGCACGCTGGGGGCGCGCCTCTCGAGCGAGGAGCGCGACCGGATCGACTCGACGCTCAACCTGATCGGTCTTTCCGCACAACGTCTGCAGCGGGCCGGCGCGCTGTCGCACGGGCAGAAGCAGTGGCTGGAAATCGGCATGCTGCTGATGCAGGAACCGCGTCTGCTGCTGATCGATGAACCCGTCGCCGGCATGACGCACGAGGAAACCGAACGCACCGCGGAACTGCTGGTGTCGCTGGCCGGCGAGCGCTCGGTGGTGGTCGTGGAGCACGACATGGAGTTCGTGCGCTCCATCGCGCGCAAGGTCACCGTGCTGCATGAAGGCAGCGTGCTCGCCGAGGGCGACATGGATCGCATCCAGAGCGATCCGCGCGTCATCGAAGTCTATCTGGGGGCCTGATGCTGCGCGCGCAAGGACTTGAACACTTTTACGGCGAGAGCCACACCCTGTGGGAACTCGCGATCGACGTGCCGGCCGGTGCCTGCACCTGCCTGATGGGGCGCAACGGCGTCGGCAAGACCACGCTGCTCAAATGCGTGATGGGCCTGTTGCCCGTGCGGGCCGGCGAAATCCTCTTCGAAGGCCAGGATCTCGTGAAGCTGCCGGCCGAACGCCGTGCGCCGCTCGGCATCGGCTATGTACCGCAGGGCCGCGAGATCTTCCCGCGGCTGACGGTCGAAGAGAACCTGCGCATCGGCCTGTCGACGCGCGGCGGGCAGTCGCGCGGCGCGCTGGATCCGATTTTCGAGATGTTTCCGGTGCTGAAGCGAATGCTGCGCCGGCGCGGTGGCGATCTGTCCGGCGGCCAGCAGCAGCAACTCGCCATTGGGCGCGCGCTGGTGCTCGAGCCCAAGCTGCTGATCCTCGATGAACCGACCGAAGGCATCCAGCCGAACGTGGTGCAGGAAATCGGCGAGGTCATCAACCGCCTGAACCGCGAACGCGGCATCACTGTGCTGCTCGTCGAACAGAAGCTGCCGTTTGCGCGGCGCATCGCCGATCGCTTCTGCGTGATGGACAAGGGGCGCGTGGTCGCCAACGGCGCGATGAATGAACTGACGGACGACCTGGTGCGCCAGTACCTGGCCGTCTGAGCGGTGGCGCGTGGCGGGCTTGTCGGCGCATCGCGATTCGAATCACACTGAGTTCACCGAGGAGATCCGCATGAATTCATCGAGCACATTCGTGACACGGGGCGCGGGCGCGCTGGCCCTGCTCGCCGCCAGTGGCAGCGCACTGGCCCATCCGGGCCTGCAGGAGGCGGGGGCCGTCAGTGCGTTCATGCACCCTTTCAGCGGTCTCGATCACCTGCTCGCGATGCTGGCGGTTGGCGCATGGGCAGCCAGCGGACAGCGTCAGGCGCGCGCGCTGCCGATCGTGTTCATCGCCGGCGCGCTGCTCGGGGTGGTGCCGGCCGTGCTCGGCATCGCCTTGCCGGCGCTCGAAAGCATGCTCGCCGCGTCGGTGCTCGCGCTGGGCCTGGTGCTGATGGCACGCCGTGGTCTGTCGGCCGCGGCTGCACTGATGCTCACCGCCGTGATCGGCGCCTGGCATGGCAATGCACATGGACTCGAGATCCCCGGGTTGCCCGGCCTCGCGCCGCTCGGCGCGTTCGTCGCGGGCACCGCGCTGCTGCACCTCGCGGGTTATGCCGCCGGTGCGCGACTGCGCGCGCTGGCGCCGTGCGGCCTGCGGCTTGCCGGCTCGGTGCTGGCGGTCTGTGGCGGCTGGCTGCTCGTCGCGTGAATGCCCCGGGCGTGCCCGTCGCCAACAGCGCGCGCTGGCAGGCGACGCTCGAACTCGAGTATGCGGCGGGCGCGGCGCGCACTTACCTGAAGCACTGGCAGCACACGGGCCCACTGCTCGTGCAACGCGCGTTTCATCCGGAACCGGGCGGGATCTGCCACAGTTACCTGCTGCACCCGCCGTCAGGTCTCGTGGGTGGCGATCAGCTCCAGTTGCGTGCGCGCCTCGGCGCCGGCTCGCAGGTGTTGCTGACGACACCGGCGGCGACCAAGTTCTACCGCAGCGCCGGGCCTACCGCCCGGCTGCAGCAGACGCTCGAACTCGCGGACGGGGCGGCGGGCGAGTGGCTGCCGCAGGAGAACATCCTGTTCGACGGCGCGCGCGCCTGGCTCAACACGCGCATCGAACTGCACGGATCGGCGCGCTTCATCGGCTGGGAGATCACCTGTTTCGGCCGGCCCGCCTGCGCCGAGCATTTCGGTCGCGGGCGCGCCGACGTCGGTTTCGAACTGTACCGCGACGGCCGGCCGCTGCTGCTCGATCGACTGCGCGTCGACGGCACGTCACCGGCCGGCGGCGCCGCGCTGCGGGGACACGCCGTCAGCGCGAGCCTCATCGCCACCGGCGCCGATCGCGCGCTGCTCGAACGACTGCGCGAGGTCGACGCGGCGGCCGTCCTCGGCGGTGTGACGCTGCTGGGCGATGTGATCGTCTGCCGCGCGCTGGCGGCCCTCACGGCCCCGGTGCGCGACTGGTTTGAACGGCTCTGGACGCTGCTGCGTCCGCATCTGCTCGGACGCCCGGCGTGCGCGCCGCGCATCTGGGCCACCTGAGAAGGGGACATCGATGGATCTGCTGCCACGCGAACGCGACAAACTGCTGCTGTTCAGCGCCGCGCTGCTCGCCGAGCGGCGCCGCGAACGCGGCGTCAAACTCAACCACCCGGAAGCCGTCGCGCTGATCAGCGCGGCGATTATCGAGGGCGCCCGCGACGGTCGCTCCGTCGCCGAACTGATGGCGGCCGGCCGCAGCGTGCTGGCGGCCGACGACGTCATGGACGGCGTGGCGGCGATGATTCACGACGTGCAGGTCGAGGCGACATTTCCGGACGGCACCAAGCTCGTCACCGTGCATCAGCCGATCGCCGACGGCGGTGGCGGTCTCGTGCCGGGTGAAGTGTTGCCGGCCGACGGCGACATCGAACTCAACGCGGGTCGCGCCACGGTCAGCCTCACGGTCGCCAACACCGGCGACCGGCCGATCCAGGTCGGCTCGCACTATCACTTCTTCGAAACGAACCCGGCGCTCGATTTCGATCGGGCCGCTGCGCGCGGCTTCCGGCTCGACATCCCGGCCGGTACGGCGGTGCGCTTCGAACCCGGCCAGACGCGGACCGTGAGCCTCGTCGAGCTTGGCGGCGGCCGCGAGGTCTACGGTTTCCAGGGCCAGGTGATGGGCCCGCTGGAGCGCGCGCCATGAGCCGAATCTCGCGCGCCGCCTACGCGGAACTGTATGGCCCGACGACCGGCGATCGCGTGCGGTTGGCCGATACCGCGCTCGTGCTCGAAGTCGAGCGCGACTATACGATTTACGGTGAAGAAGTCAGCTTCGGCGGCGGCAAGGTCATCCGCGACGGCATGGGCCAGAGCCAGCGCGGCAACAACGAAGCGGTCGATCTCGTGATCACGAATGCGCTGATCGTCGATCACTGGGGCATCGTCAAGGCCGACATCGGCGTGCGTGCCGGTCGCATCTTCCGCATCGGCAAGGCGGGCAATCCGGACATCCAGCCGGGCGTCGACATCATCATCGGCCCTGGCACCGAGATCATCGCCGGCGAAGGCAAGATCGTCACCGCCGGTGGTATCGACGCGCACATCCATTTCATCTGCCCGCAGCAGGTCGAAGAGGCGTTGATGTCGGGCGTGACGACGATGATCGGCGGCGGCACCGGCCCGGCGACCGGCACCAACGCGACGACCTGCACGCCCGGCCCGTGGAACATCCACCGCATGCTGCAGGCCGCCGAAGCGCTGCCGATGAATCTAGGCTTCACCGGCAAGGGCAATGCGAGTCTGCCGCACGCGCTCGAAGAGCAGGTCGCGGCGGGCGTGATCGGGCTCAAGCTGCACGAGGACTGGGGCACGACGCCGGCGGCGATCGACAACTGCCTGACTGTCGCCGACCGGCACGACGTGCAGGTCGCGATCCACACCGACACGCTGAACGAATCGGGCTTCGTCGAGCACACCGTCGCCGCGTTCAAGGGCCGCGCGATCCACACCTATCACACCGAAGGCGCGGGCGGCGGGCACGCGCCGGACATCATCAAGGTCTGCGGCGAACCGAACGTGCTGCCGTCGAGCACCAATCCGACGCGCCCCTATACCGTCAACACGATCGACGAGCACCTCGACATGCTGATGGTCTGCCATCACCTGTCGCCGTCGATTGCCGAAGACGTTGCATTCGCCGAATCGCGGATCCGGCGCGAGACCATCGCCGCCGAAGACATCCTGCACGACCTCGGCGCGTTCTCGATGATCTCCTCCGACTCCCAGGCGATGGGCCGCGTGGGCGAGGTGATCACGCGCAGCTGGCAGACCGCGCACAAGATGAAAATGCAGCGCGGCAGCCTCGCCGGCGATCCGTCGCGTCACGACAATGCGCGGATCAAGCGCTATATCGCGAAGTACACGATCAATCCCGCCATCACGCACGGCATCGCGCACGAGGTCGGATCCGTCGAGGCCGGCAAGCTCGCCGATCTCGTGTTGTGGTCGCCAGCGTTCTTCGGTGCGAAGCCGTCGCTGATCCTCAAGGGCGGCATGATTGTCGCCGCGCCGATGGGCGATCCGAATGCGTCGATCCCGACCCCGCAGCCCGTGCATTACCGCCCGATGTTCGGCGCGCTCGGCGGCGCCCGCCATGCGACCTGCATGACCTTCCTGTCACGTGCGGCGCGCGAAGCCGGCATCGTCGAGCGGCTCGGCCTGCGGCGGCTGATCGGCACCGTCAAGGGCACGCGCACCATCGGCAAGGCCGACATGATCCACAATCATTGGCAGCCGACGATGGAAGTCGATCCGCAGACCTACGAAGTTCGGGCGAACGGCGAACTGCTGGTCTGCGACGCGGCGGTCGAGCTGCCGCTCGCGCAGCGCTATTTCCTGTTCTGAGCACACGCGATGCTGCATCTGATCGACCGGGCAGACCCCGAAGCACCCGTCCATGACACGCTGACGCTGCCGTTCGAACAGCGCCAGAAAAGCCGTCAGCGCGTGACCCTGGCGAGCGGTCGCGAGGCCGGCATCCTGCTCACGCCCGGCACCCGCCTGCACGACGGTGACGTGCTGCGCGCGGAGAGCGGCGAGCGCGTGCGCGTGTGTGCGGCCATCGAGGATTTATCGACCGCGCGCAGCGCCGATGCGCTGCAGCTCGCGCGTGCGAGCTATCACCTCGGCAACCGGCACGTGCCGGTGCAGATCGGCGCGGGCTGGGTGCGCTACGCGCACGATCACGTGCTCGACGACATGCTGCGCCAGATGGGCCTGCCGGTGACGGTCGAAAGCGCGCCGTTCGAACCCGAGGCCGGGGCCTATGCCGGCGGGCATCGGCATGGCCATGCGCACGAGCACGCGCCTGATGAGTCAGCCCACGGTCATGACCACGCCCACGATCATGGCCACGGGCACGGACATTCGCATTGAACATCGCCGGCGCTGATTCGCTCGCACTGTTGCGCTGCCTGCAGCTGTCGAGCCCGGGCCTGCCGATTGGCGCGTACTCCTACTCGCAGGGGCTCGAGTGGGCGGTCGAAGCGGGCTGGGTCACCAGCGAACAGACGCTGCGCGACTGGCTTGCCGAGCAGTTGACGTGTTCGCTCGGGCCGCTCGACATCGCGGTCTACGCGCGACTGCACACGGCGGTGGCGACGGGCGATGACGCGGCGGTCGGGCGCTGGAACGATCTCCTGCTCGCGCATCGCGAAACGAGTGAGCTGCGCGCCGACGACCGCGATCGCGGGGCCGCGCTGTTGCGGCTGTTGCGCGAGTTCCAGGTGCGCAGGCCGGCGACGCTCGACGGCGATGTGGCGCAGGCGACGGCCCATGCGCTGGCGGCGGTGCACTGGGCGATACCGCTGCAGGCGGCCGCCCACGGGTATGCCTGGGCCTGGCTCGAAGGCCAGGTCATTGCAGGCGTCAAGCTCGTGCCCCTGGGTCAGGCAGCCGGCCAGCGGCTGCTGTATGCGCTGGCGAGCGACATGCCGACGGCGGTGGCGCACGGACTCGCGCTCGCCGACGACGACATTGGTGGCGCGCTGCCGGCGCTCGCGATTGCGAGCGCGCGCCACGAAACCCAGTACACGCGACTCTTCAGATCATGAGGACTTGAACATGCAGACAGTCACAGAGGGCCGTCGACCGGTGCTGCGCGTCGGCGTCGGCGGGCCGGTCGGGTCCGGCAAGACCGCGCTGATGGACCGGTTGTGCAAGAAGCTCCGCGACGAATTCAACATCGCAGCGGTCACCAACGACATCTACACACGTGAGGATGCCGAATTCCTGATCCGCAGCGAAGCGCTGACGGCGGATCGCATCATCGGTGTCGAGACCGGCGGCTGCCCGCACACGGCGATCCGTGAAGACGCATCGATGAATCTCGCGGCAATCGACGAGCTCTGCAAACGCTTTCCCGATCTCGATCTCATTCTCGTCGAGAGCGGCGGCGACAATCTTGCGGCGACCTTCAGCCCCGAACTCGCGGACCTGACGATCTATGTGATCGATGTCGCCGAGGGCGAAAAGATTCCGCGCAAGGGCGGCCCCGGCATCACGCGCTCGGACCTGCTGGTCATCAACAAGATCGATCTCGCGCCGCATGTCGGCGCGTCGCTCGAGGTCATGAAGAGCGACACCGAGCGCATGCGCGGCACGCGGCCGTTCGTGTTCACGAACCTGCGCGAGGGCCAGGGCCTCGACACCATCAGCGATTTCATCGTCCGCGAGGGCATACTGCGCTGAGCGCGCGGTTGCCCCACCCAGGAGTGCTCATGAACGGTACAGGCTATTTTCGCGTCGCATGCCTGAGCGCGACGCTCGCGATCACCGGTTGCGGTGAAATGGTGTTCAAGCGCGGCGCCGATCCCGGCTCGATGGCCAGCGCGCAGTCCGCCTGTCGTGCCGACACGCAGGACGAAACGGCTTACGTCGCATGCATGCAGAGCAAGGGCTACCTGGTGAAGGGCAGCCAGGACTCGGTGTTCGTCGACAACGACGAGACGGCGGGCGGTGTCGGCAAGTCACTGGGAGACGCGCTGTTCGTGCCGGGCACCGCCGGGGCGACCGCCGCCGCGGCC
>LNFM01002193.1_pt1 | contig 54694 bp, 42 predicted proteins | sample 596031 | NCBI WGS metagenome assembly LNFM01 (sample SAMN04254537, study PRJNA301005) | activated carbon metagenome | isolation source: dual media filters at the Ann Arbor, Michigan drinking water treatment plant | place: USA: Ann Arbor
CGGGTATGGTTATGGCTACGGGTATGGCTACGGCTACGGCGCTGGCAGTGGGCCTGCGCAAGGGCAGGATGCGTCCGCGCCGACACCAGGCGCCGAGCCGGTACGCCAGCCCTGAGCGCGCCATGCCCGACCGCCGTTTGTGCAGATCACTGTCCCTTTTGGCCTTCGGGGCGCTCTGCCAGGCCAGCGCGCCGGCCTGGGCGCAATCCGCCGGGCGATCCTTTTCGGTCACGCCGGTGTTTTCGGCTTCCGAGACCTACACCGAAACCCGAGCCAGCCCCACCGTTCCCAGCGGCGGCGAGTTCGTGACGCGCCTGAGCCCGGGCATCACGCTGTCCAGCCGTAGCGGGCGGGTGCAGGGTTCGCTCAACTATGCGCTCAACGCGCTGTTCCGATCCGGCAGTACCGACGCGCGCGAAGTCCAGAACAGCCTGAACGCCGCCTTCACCGCCGAGGCCGTCGAAAACTGGTTGTTCATCGACGCGCGGGCCACGATCTCGCAGCAGGCGCTGTCGGCGCAGGGCTTGCAGACGCTGGCCGACAGCACGCAGGCCAACGCCAACCGGGCCGAGGTTGGCACGGCCAGCCTGTCGCCCTATGTGCGCGGCTTGCTGGGCGGTGTGGCCAACTACGAGGCGCGACTGGATATCTCAGCGAACGAGGTCAAGGGCAGTTCGAATGCCGACTCCGTCACCACCGGGGGCTCGCTGTCGCTCATTTCGGCCACGCAAGGACGCCTGGGTTGGGGTGTGAGCCTTACGCAGCAGGAAGTCGACTACAAGGTGGGTCGTGCAACCACCAGCAGCCGCTCCAATCTCTCGCTCAACTACAAGGTGGACCGTGACCTGCAGTTCAGCGTCAACGGCGGCCGCGAATCCACCGATGTCGGTGTGAGCGAGCGCCAGGACCAGGACAACTGGGGCGTCGGCCTGACCTGGACGCCCACCCCGCGCACCAGCCTGCGCCTGCAGTCCGACCGCCGCTATTACGGCAACTCGCATGCGCTGGCGTTTTCGCACCGCATGCAGCGTTCCTCGTTCACCTACTCCGACACCCGCGACGCTACGCGCGGCGGCGACCCGCAGGGCGTGGGTCAGTCGCGAACGCTGTACCAGCAACTGTTCGATCAGTTCCAGTCCATCGAGCCCGACGAAGTGCAGCGAGAGCGCCTGGTCCTCGAGCTGCTGCGCCAGACCGGCCGCGACCCCAACGAAGTGCAGCCGGGCGGGGTACTGAACGCTGCCGTCAGCCTGCAGCGGCGCCAGGACATGGTCTTCGCCTGGACCGGGCTGCGCACCACGCTCAGCCTGCAGGGCTTTGCGTCCAACTTGCGCACGCTGGACGTCACCGCGGCCGCGCCCGACGACGGTGGCACCCGCCTGCGTGGCTACAACGGCACGTTGTCCTACCGCCTGACGCCGCTCTCGTCCATCAGCCTGACCGGCTCGCGCCAGGTCACCGGCGCCAATCTGCTGGGCACGGGCAACAAGCTGCGCGCGGCCACGCTGAGTTGGAACACGCAGCCGGCGCGGCGCATCAGAACCTCGCTATCGGCCCGCTACACCGTGTTCAACAGCGACATCAGCCCCTACCGCGAAACCAGCCTCACGGCCACGGCCGATCTGCGCTTCTGACCCATGGCCCGCCCATCCGCACTATCGGCCCCGGGCTACAGCCTGGCAGCGCATCCCCGGATGCGCGAGGGGCAATGACATGTACGAATCCTTCTACGGCCTCAGCGCCAAGCCCTTCCAGCTCAACCCCGACCCGGCCTTCTACTTCGCCAGCAAGCAGCATCGGCGCGCCAAGGCCTACCTCGAGTACGGTGTCTCGCGCAACGAAGGCTTCATCGTCATCACCGGCGAAATCGGCGCCGGCAAGACCATGGTGCTGCGCTCGCTGATCGAAGGCCTGAACGGCAGCAACGTCATCACTGGCCACCTGGTCACCACCCAGCTGGGCGCCGAGGACACGCTGCGCATGGTGGGCGCGGCCTTCGGCTTTCGCGTCAAGGACGTGCCCAAGTCCGAGCTGCTGATCACGCTCGAGGCCTTTCTCATCAGCCAGACGAGCAAGGGCAAGCGCTGCCTGCTGATCGTGGACGAGGCGCAGAACCTCACGCCCCGCGCGGTGGAAGAGCTGCGCATGCTCAGCAACTTCCAGTTCGGCAACCAGGCCCTGCTGCAGAGCTTCCTCGTGGGCCAGCCCGAGTTTCGCGAGATATTGCAGCGGCCCGAGATGGAGCAGTTCCGCCAGCGCGTGGCCGCCACCTGCCACATCGGCCCGCTCGACCTGGAAGAAACGCGCGGCTACATGGAGCACCGGCTCAAGTGCGCCGGCTCGCAGGGCAAGCCCAGCTTCGAGCCGGGCGTTTTCGAAATCGTCTACAAGGCCAGCGGCGGTATCCCGCGGCGCATCAACGCGGTGTGCGATCGCCTGCTGCTGGCCGGCTTCCTGGCCGGGCGCACCCTGCTCACCGTGGCCGACACCAACGAAGTGGTGCGCGAGTTCCAGGCCGAGAACGAAGTGCCTTCGCGCGCGGTGCAGGCGCCGCAACCGGCCATGGCCAGCGGTGAACCCATGATGCCAGGCGGCCTGGCCGGCGCCGTGCTGGACCTGGACCTGAGCAAGCTCAAGCTCGAGCCCGAGGTGGCCGATGGCATGAGCAAGCAGCTGGCCAGCCTTACTGCCGACCAGCGCACCGACCAGTTGCAGCGCCTCGAGCGCAGCCTGATGCGGCTGGAGCGCATCAACGTGCAGACGCTCTCCCTGCTGCAGAAGCTGGTGAGTGCGGTGCGCAAGACCGAAGACAAACCCAAATGACCAATAGCAGCGGCCTGCAGGGCCCGGTGATGTGCATCGTGGGTGCAAGGCCCAATTTCATGAAGATGGCGCCCATCCTGCGCGCGCTGGCCGAACACCAGCCGCCCATTCAGGCGCTGCTGGTGCACACCGGCCAGCACTACGACGCGGCCATGAGCGACCAGCTCTTTGCCGACCTGCGCCTGCCCCGGCCGGACATCAACCTCGAGGTCGGCTCGGCCAGCCACGCGGTGCAGACGGCCGAGGTCATGAAGCGTTTCGAGCCGGCCATGGACGAGCACCAGCCCAGCTGCGTGCTGGTGGTGGGCGACGTCAATTCCACGCTGGCCTGCACCCTGGTGTCGGTGAAGAAGGGCGTCCCGGTGGTCCATGTCGAAGCCGGCCTGCGCAGCTACGACCGCAAGATGCCTGAAGAGATCAACCGCGTGCTCACCGACCAGGTGGCCGACCGGCTGTACACCACCGAACGCAGCGCCACGGCCAACCTGGTGCGCGAAGGCATTGCCGAAGCGCGCGTGTGCTTTGCCGGCAACGTGATGATCGATTCGCTGCTGTCCAACCGGGCCCAGGCGCGCCCCGTGGCCGACACGCTGCGCGCTGCCGGCATGGATCCGGCGCTGGTGCAGGGCGCGCAGGGCTGGGGTGTGGTCACGCTGCACCGGCCATCCAACGTCGACGACGCAGCTACTCTGGGCCCGCTGCTGGGCGTGCTGCGCGAAGTGGCGCGTCAGTTGCCGCTGGTCTTTGCGTTGCACCCGCGCACGCGCGCCAACATCGAGCGCTTCGGCCTGGGCGGGCTGATCGACCCCGCGCGCATGCTCATGCTGCCGCCGCAGGGCTACCTCGAGATGCTGGGCCTGATGGCGGGCGCCCGGCTGGTGCTCACCGATTCCGGCGGCCTGCAGGAAGAAACAACCGCCCTGGGTGTGCCTTGCCTCACGCTGCGCGAGAACACCGAACGGCCGATCACGGTGGAACAGGGTACAAACACCATGGTCGGTCGCGACGTGCAGGCCATCCGCGCCGGGGTGGCCGAAATCCTGGCCGGCCACGGCAAGCAGGGGCGCGTGCCCGAGTTGTGGGATGGCCGCGCGGCCCAGCGCATAGCGGCCGACCTGTACGGCTGGCTGCTGGCCGGCGCACGCTGAAACCAACCCTTCCCCATCGATGCTGGCACCCGCGATTACCAACGCACTCACCATTGACGTGGAAGACTATTTCCAGGTCTCTGCCTTCGCGCCCTACATCCGCCGCGACGAGTGGGACGCGCGCGAGTGCCGCATCGATCGCAACGTCAATCGCATCCTGGACATGCTGGCCGCGCGCGACACCCGCGCCACCTTCTTCACCCTGGGCTGGGTGGCAGAGCGCTACCCGCAGGTGGTACGCCGCATCGTCGACGACGGCCATGAACTGGCCAGCCACGGCTACGGCCACGAGCGCGTCAGCGACCTCACGCCCGAGGCCTTCAGCGCCGATGTCACCCGCGCCAAGAAGCTGCTGGAAGACATCGCCGGCACCCAGGTGATCGGCTACCGCGCCCCCAGCTTTTCCATCGGTACCGGCAACCTCTGGGCCTTCGACGTGTTGGCGCGCACTGGCCACGGCTACAGCAGCAGCATCTACCCCATCCGGCATGACCACTACGGCATGCCCGATTCGCCGCGCTTTGCCTACCGCCTGGCCAACGGAATGCTGGAGATCCCGGTTACCACGCTGCGCCTGGGCAAGCGCAACCTGCCGTCCAGCGGCGGCGGCTACTTCAGGTTGCTGCCTTATGCGCTGTCGCGCTGGATGCTGAGAAGAGTCAACCGCCAAGACCGCGAGGCGGCGGTCTTCTACTTTCACCCCTGGGAAATAGACCCCGGGCAGCCGCGCGTGGCCGGCATCGACGCCAAGACGCGCTTTCGGCACTACGTCAATATCCGGCGCACTGAGCCGCGTTTGCGCAACCTGCTGACCGACTTCCGCTGGGGCCGCATGGACGAGATCTTCCTGCACGTGCGTGACGCGCCAGCCGGCTCCCTCAGCTGACCCCGCCGTGCCAGTCGTCTCGCGTCTTGACCCCAAAGACGCCCGCGAGCTTGCCTCGTGGGACGCCTTTGTCATGGCCTGCCCGCAGGCCACCTTCTTCCATCGCGCCGGCTGGCAGCGCATCCTGCGCGAAGTCTTCGGGCACGAGCCCTACTTCCTGCTCGCACGCACGGGGGATCGCATCACCGGCGTGCTGCCGGTGGCGCACGTGCGCAGCTGGCTCTTCGGCGACTCGCTGACCGCGCTGCCGTTCGCCGTCTACGGCGGCGTGGCCGCCGACGACGAGGACAGCGCCACTGCGCTGGAAGCCGAGGCGCAGCGCCTGGCGCAGCAACTCGGCGTGCCACATCTCGAGTTGCGCCACATGGTGCAGCGGCACAAGGACTGGCCGCAGCAGGACCTGTACGTCACCTTCCGCAAGGAGATCCTTCCGGACGAAGAGGCCAACATGCTGGCCATCCCGCGCAAGCAGCGGGCGATGGTGCGCAAGGGCATCAAGGGTGGATTGAAGAGCGAGATCGATACGAACGCGGACCGCTTCTTCAGCCTGTATGCCGACAACGTGCACCGGCACGGCACGCCGGCCCTGCCTAAACGCTACTTCAGCGAACTGCTGCGCGAGTTTGGCGACAGTGCCGAGGTGCTCACCGTCACCGGTCCGGACGGGCGGCTGCTGTCGTCAGTGCTGAGCTTCTACTTCCGTGACGAAGTACTGCCCTACTATGCAGGCGACGACTGGGCGGCGCGCGAGACGGCTGCAAACGACTTCAAATACTGGGAGTTGATGCGTCGATCGTGCGCGCGAGGACTGAAGGTCTTCGATTACGGCCGTAGCAAGGCGGGCACAGGCCCCTATGCATTCAAGAAGAACTGGGGCTTCGAGCCGCAGCCTCTGCACTATGAGTACTGCCTGTACAAGCGAGAGTCCGTGCCGCAGAACAATCCCTCCAATGCCAAGTACAAGCTGATGATCAATGCCTGGCGCCGGCTGCCGCTGGGCGTTGCGAACTGGCTTGGCCCCCACATCGTGCGCTCGCTGGGTTGATGTCGGAGCTCCGCCGCATGCGCCTCCCCACCGTCCCTGACCAGTTGCGCCTGGCGCAGCGCCTCATGCCTGGCCTGGTCGTGTTGGTGGCGTTGCTTGCCATGTTCCGTGACACCGCCACGGCGATGGTCGGCATCTGGATGCGCTCCGAGACCTTCGCGCATGCCTTTCTCGTGCCGCCGATCTCGCTCTGGCTCGTTTGGCGATGCCGGCACCAGTTGGCGCAGTTGCAGCCGAAGTCCGCACCCTGGCTGTTGGTGCCTTTCGCCCTGGCTTGCATTCTCTGGCTGCTGGGTGAACTGGTGAGCGCGAGCGCCGTCACCCAGCTTGCCCTGGTGATGCTGATCGTGCTGTCGGTTCCCGCAGTGTTCGGCCTTGCGGTCGCTCGTGAGATCACTTTTCCACTGCTGTTCCTGTTCTTCGCCGTACCGATCGGCGAGTTCCTCGTGCCGATCATGGTGGACTGGACGGCCGACGTCACGATCCTTGCGATCACACTATCCGGCATCCCCGTGTATCGCGAAGGGAACCAGTTCATCATTCCCTCGGGTAGCTGGTCCGTGGTCGAGGCCTGCAGCGGCGTGCGCTACCTGATTGCATCCTTCATGGTCGGCACGCTCTTCGCGTACCTGAATTTCAATTCCCCGCGTCGGCGCGCCCTGTTCATCGGCATGTCGATCGTCGTCCCCATCGTCGCCAACTGGGTGCGCGCGTACATGATCGTGATGCTGGGTCACCTGTCGGGCAACAAATTGGCTGTCGGCGCCGATCATCTCGTATACGGCTGGGTCTTCTTCGGCGTCGTGATCATGATCATGTTCATGATCGGGGCTCGATGGTCCGAGCCGGAGATCCCGACGACGGCAGTTTCGTCCACATCAGCGCGCGGCGGCGCCACAATCCCCAGAGCAGATGGACCGACTTGGGCTGTTGCTGCGGGCATGTGCGTCTTGCTGGCAGTGACCCATGGCGTGATGTGGCGGCTCGAGCATGGCGCCTCGCGCGACGCCCCGCAACTGACCCTTCCCGCGGCACTCGACGAGGGCTGGGCCTTGTCGGACCCGCCGCTATCCGATTGGATCCCCGCCTTCCGGCGGCCCAGTACGACTGCAGCCGGCGTCTATCGCCGTGGCGACCAATCGGTGGCCGTTTGGGTTGGGTACTACCGCGACCAAGGGTACGAGCGCAAGCTCATCACCAGCTCCAACTTGCTTGTGGAGCCAGAGTCCGGCAGCTGGCTCGAGGTGGGGCGTGGTCGAATGCGTGTCTCGCCAGCGAATGGTCCGGTCGACACGAGTGCCGCCTTGCTGCGCCAGCCCGTTGATCTGAATCAACCCGCGCGGATGCAGTTGCAGGTGATGCAGGTGTATTGGATCGGTGGCCACTTCACCAACAACGAAGCAGTGGCCAGGTTGCGCCTGGCTCTGAACCGGCTGTTGGGCCGTGGCGACGATGGCGCCGTCCTGTTCTTCTCCACTGTGGTGACCGATGCGGGCCGAGACAAGGAGTTGCTCGGAGCCTTCGTGGGCCAGCACCTGGTGCGCCTCGGCGGGATGCTGAGCACGGTCGCGGCGGCGACGCCGAAGCCCTGAGTACATGTCGATCTTGATCCGAAAGGGAAGCGTTTCATGAGTACTCTCGCCGTCATCGGCCTGGGCTATGTGGGTCTGCCGCTGGTTGTCGAATTTGGCAAGCAACTCCGGACCATCGGCTTCGACATCGCCCAGTCCAAGGTCGACGCCTGCTTGCGTGGCACGGACCCGTCGCGGGAACTGCCTGACGCCGAACTCGCGGCGGCCAAACATGCGGTGTACACGTCAGATCCAGCGATGCTCGCCGAGGCCGACATGGTCATCGTCGCCGTGCCGACGCCGGTGGACGAAGCGCACATCCCTGACTTCAAGCCGCTCATCGGCGCCTCGGCGAGCGTCGGCCGCAACCTGAAGAAAGGCGCCATCATCGTCTACGAGTCGACCGTCTACCCAGGCGCGACCGAAGAGGTGTGCATCCCCGTCATCGAGCGTGAGTCGGGGCTCAAGTGGAAAGAAGACTTCTTTGTCGGCTACAGCCCCGAGCGCATCAACCCGGGCGACCGCGAGCACACGCTCACCAAGATATTGAAGATCGTCTCCGGCGACACGCCCGAAACCTTGGAGAAGGTGGCGCAACTGTACGAACGCATCGTGATTCCCGGCGTGCACCGGGCCAGTTCGATCAAGGCCGCCGAAGCCGCCAAAGTCATCGAGAACACGCAGCGCGATCTCAACATCGCACTGATGAACGAACTGGCCATCATCTTCGAGAAGATGGGCCTGGACACCACCGAGGTGCTTGAAGCTGCCGGCACGAAATGGAACTTCCTGAAATTCAAACCGGGCTTGGTGGGGGGGCACTGCATTGGCGTGGATCCCTACTATCTGACGCACAAAGCCGACATGCTGGGCTACCACCCGCAGGTCATCCTGGCCGGCAGGCGCATCAATGACGGCATGGCCAAGTTCGTGGCCGAGCAGACCATCAAGCAGATGATCGCCTCGGGCTCCTACATCAAAGGCGCGCGTGTCAATGTGCTGGGCCTGACCTTCAAGGAAGACTGCGGCGACCTGCGCAACAGCAAGGTCATCGACATCATTCATGAACTGCAGAGTTACGGTGCCGAAGTCTTTGTCTCCGACCCCAAGGCCGACCCGGAAGAATCAATCCACGAATACGGCGTGAAGTTGACCGCCTGGGAGGATCTTCCGCGGGCAGATGCCATTGTTGCCGCTGTGGCGCATCGAGAGTTTCAGGCGCTGTCGGTCGAGGATCTTGGGCGCAAACTCGTCAAGGGTGGGGCTTTCGTGGATGTGAAAGCGGCGTTCAGTGCGCCGGCGCTTCGCCAGGCAGGGTTTCGGGTGTGGCGGCTTTAGCCACGGCCGGTCCATACGCCTCGTCTCCTCGTTCCCGCAAGTCCTACCCATCCCATTCTTGTCATGAGTCAAGAGGCCCATCGACTTGCTGTTCGCGCAAAGAGCCAATTGCCGGTGCCAGCAGATGTACGCCTCTCGATCGTCATCCCGGTCTATCGCGCTGCCGCGACGTTGCCCGAGTTGCATCGACGTCTGGTCGGTGCGCTTGAGCCGCTGGCGTTCAGCTTTGAGGTCGTGTTCGTAGAGGACTGTGGCGGCGACGATTCTTGGCGGGTCATTCAAGAACTGGCCGACAGTGACGTACGCGTACGAGGGCTGAAACTGGCGCGCAACTACGGCCAGCACAACGCACTGCTTTGCGGCATCCGGGCGGCGCGAGGCGAGTTGATCGCGACCATCGACGATGACCTTCAGAACCCGCCCGAGGAAATTTCACGCTTGATGGCGCACTTGACTGACGATGTCGACGTGGTCTATGGCACGCCGAAGAGCGAGACGCACGGCTTCTTGCGCGACCAAGCATCTCGTATCACGAAGATCGCGCTTCAGGGCGCCATGGGCGCAGAGACGGCGCGACATGTCAGCGCGTTCCGGCTGTTTCGCAGTCGATTGCGCGAGGCCTTCGAGGCCTACCGCAGTCCTACCGTCAACATCGATGTGTTGCTGACCTGGGGCACCACGCGTTTCGCGTCGGTGCAGGTGCGGCAAGACGAGCGGCTTGTGGGGGAGACCGGCTACACGCTGGGCAAACTCGTCACCCATGCACTGAACATGATGACCGGGTTTTCGACGCTACCGCTTCGCATTGCGAGTGTGCTGGGTCTGGTCTTCGGTCTGCTGGGCGGGATCGTTCTTGGTTATGTACTACTCCAGTACATGCTGCATGGCAGTAGCGTGCCGGGCTTTCCGTTCCTGGCGTCGATCATCGCCATCTTTTCCGGGGTGCAACTGTTCGCGCTGGGAATCTTTGGAGAGTATCTGGCGCGGATGCACTTCCGATCGATGGAGCGCCCACCATACGCGGTGCATCAGAAGACACTTGGAGCGGCAGCGATCAACGCAGACTCGACCGCAGGCATGGACGCACCGCGGCCACATCAAGCATGAGGGTTCAACTGCTCGACAACCCGAGCTTGCTGTTGGAATGGAGCGAGGCCCCTTGGGACTCCCGCCTGTTCGGAAGCCCGGTACTTCAACTCACACGGATCGAAGTTCGCGGGTCAGAGTCTGCTGCCGCATTCGAGGAGTTTGAGCGCGCTCGCGATGCGCAAGGGTGCCGCTTCGTAAGTTGCCGACTGGAGAGCGAGCAGTTGGCGGCGTCCATGATGTTGGAGGACCGGGGTTTCCGCTACATCGAGACGGTCTACACGCCGGAACTGGCACTCCAAGGGCAAGAGATAGAACCGACTGCTCGACTCCTGCGCGTACTTCGCGGTTCAACTGAGACGCTGTCGGACATGCTTGCCATAGCCGGCCGTGCGTTTCGCAACGAGCGCTTTCATGTGGACCCGCGACTTGACCATTCCATCGGCGATCAGCGCTACATGAACTGGGTGGCCAGTTGCCTGGACCATCCAGTGCAGGAGTTGTACGGGCTTTGGGAGGCGGACAGATTGGTAGCCTTCTTTGTGATCGAGATGAAGCTGGACGGAACGTGCTACTGGCACCTGAACGCGGTGGCACCCGACGCGCAAGGGCAGGGGTACGGACGACGTGCGTGGCTGACCATGATTGCCTTGGCACAACGTAATGGTGCGCAGCGAATCCGCTCGAGCATCGTCGCCCGGAACGTACGCGTGCTGAATCTCTATGCTCAATTGGGATTCAGGTTCATGCCGCCCCAGATGACCCTTCATTGGGTGGCTCAAGATAGTGGAACCCGTTGACTGCCGGATGGCTCAGCAGACCTCAGCCGAACAGACCGTGCATCCTGCGAGAAACGGTACGCCGAAGCAGATAGTTCGCTATGCCGTCGCTGGACTGGCCTCGAACCTGCTCCTTTACGTCTTCTATCTGGTCCTCACCAGCTTGGGGCTTCAACCGAAGTTGGCGATGACCATCGTCTACGTGGTCGGCACCCTGGCGACCTTTTTTCTGCATGGGGCTTGGTCCTTTGCGACGTCACCGTTGAGGGCGGCCGCTTTGGCCCGCTACATCACGGCTTACGCTCTCGGCTATCTCTTGAACCTCGGTCTCTTGTGGTTGCTTGTCGACCGGATGGGGTGGCCTCACCGCGCGGTGCAGGGCGGAGCCATTCTTGTGGTGGCTGCATGCCTATTCATGCTGAACAAGTATTGGGTCTTCGCGCCAACGCGGGAACGTCTGCAATGAAACCAAACTCGTGCCTCTGCTTCCGGGGGGCCAGACTGCCGGCGCTCGGTCGAGGCCGGGAGTCAACGTCGGCTTGCGCAGGAAGCGCGTGACAGAACCCTGGAGTTAGTCCATGACCATTCCTTTCAACAAGCCCTACATGACCGGCAAGGAACTCTGGTACATCGCCCAGGCCCATGCCAAAGGCCACCTCGCCGGCGATGGCAGCTTCACGAAGTTGTGCAATCGTTGGATCGAACAGCGGACAGGCACGTCGAAGGCGCTGCTTACGCATTCCTGCACCGCCGGTCTCGAGATCGCGGCCCTGCTCGCCGACGTGGCTCCTGGTGACGAAGTGATCATGCCGTCCTTCACTTTCGTCTCGACCGCGAACGCGTTCGTGTTGCGTGGTGCCGTACCGGTCTTCGTGGATGTCCGCCCCGACACACTGAACCTCAACGAGGAACTGATCGAGGCGGCCATCACGGAGAGAACGCGCGCCATTGTCCCTGTGCATTACGCCGGGGTGGGCTGCGAAATGGATGCCATCATGGCAACGGCGGCCCGGCACAAGCTCTTGGTCATCGAAGACGCCGCGCAAGCGCTGATGTCCACTTATCGCGGCCGGCCCTTGGGGGCCATCGGCGATCTGTCCGCCATCTCGTTCCACGAGACGAAGAACATCATTTCTGGCGAGGGCGGCGCACTGCTGGTCAACAACGAGAGCCTTGCGGCGCGAGCCGAAGTCATCCGCGAGAAGGGTACCAACCGCAGTCAGTTCTTCCGCGGCCAGGTCGACAAGTACACCTGGGTGGATGTCGGTTCTTCGTACCTGCCGGGCGAGATCATCGCTGCCTTCCTATGGGCGCAGATGGAGGAGGCCGATGCCATCACCAAGCGGCGGCTGGCGATGTGGGACACCTACCACCAGTGGTTTGCCTCGGCGGAACAGCAGGGCAAGCTGCGGCGGCCGATCGTGCCCGGGCACTGTACGCACAACGCGCACATGTACTACCTGCTGCTGCCCGACCTGGCACGCCGGACTGCCGTGATCGAAAGGCTCAAGGCCGTCGGCATCCAGAGCGTGTTCCATTACATCCCGCTGCACAGCGCGCCTGCGGGTCGGAAGTACGCCCGCGCCCATGGCGACATGGCGGTCACTGACGACATCTCCGATCGGTTGGTGCGGCTGCCCCTTTGGGCAGGGCTGGAAGATCGGCAGGTCGATGTGATACAAGGCGTGTTGTCGGTCCTCTGAGAGCGCCGCGGTGCTTAGCCCCCTTGTAGTCGACGACCGGCGTGCAGTCGCCGGACCACCCATGGCGCCCGCTCTGCTTGGCGTGTTGGCGCTGGCGGCGTTCGTTCGCTGGTTGGGCTACTCGGGGTTCATGGGTTCGGACGACGTCATCTATGTCCAAAGTGCCTTTCGCATCCTGGACGGCGACTGGACCGTCGACCGCTACGTCGGCGCCAATCGACTGGGCGTGAACCTGCCGATGGCCTTCTTCGGCTGGCTCCTCGGTCAGGGCGAACTCGCTGCTGCCGCTTACGGCTTCCTGGCCTCGCTGGCCGAAGTGGCCTTGGTGGTCTACGTGGCCCATCGCATGCTCGGTGGCAGGGTGGCTCTGCTCGCCGGGCTGCTCATCGCCAGCGTGCCCGCCCATGTGCACACTGCTGGGCGCATCGTGGCCGACCCGGCCTTGTGTCTGGCCATCACCGGCGCCTTCGTGCTCTTCTTCGAGGGCGAGCGGCGGCGCTGGCCCCTGGGCTACTTCCTGGCCGGCATCTGCGCCGGGCTCAGTTTCTGGATCAAGCCGGTCACGATGTTCGTGTTCGGTGTCCTGCTCGCTTATCCATTCGTGACCAGGCGGTGGAACTGGCAGTGGCTGTGGATGGGGCTGGGCGCGCTGCTGGCGATGGCCGCGAATGGCGCCTTGATGGCGGCGATGACGGGTGATTTCTGGTTTGTTTTCACGACCAACCTTGAGCGTCGTCAGAGCGGGTATCTCGAACAGGGCTTGGCTGGCGGCGGCATTGCCGACGCGCCATACCATTACCTGACGTTCCTGTTCGTCAAGCTCTATCACACGGGCTTGCTCGGTCCGCTGGCCCTGGCCGGTGCTGCGTTGCTGGCCAGGGCGCGCCTTGCCGCGCACTTTCTGCTGTTGTGGGGCGTCGGCTTGTTGCTGATCCTGTCGCTGCTGCCGGTCTCGCTGAGGCCTCTGATCTTCGTGCCCAAGCAGACCAACTACATGCTGATCTTCGTTGCCCCGCTCTGTGTGATGGGGGCTTACGCGTTGTCGCGATTGCCTCGCCACGTGGGCTACGCGCTTGCGACCGTGGCCGTGGTCGCAGGCATCGTGTTTGCGCTTCTGTTGCAGGCCTCCATCAGGGTGTTCACCGCCAACAGCGGCGCCACGCTGCGTTACGTACAAGCGCACCCGCAGGCCACGTTCCACGTGATGACAAACGCTGCGCAGGCCGCGTCCTTCCAGCAGTTGATGGGCGGGGTCGGCTTGACGCCCCGGCTGCGCGAGTCGGCCAAGGCCTTCGCGCAGGGGAGCGCCGCGCCGCTCGTTGCGGCGTCGGCCGAGCGCCTTGTCGTCATCGACGAGCAGACCTTCCGCTGGGACGGCGAGCGGCCATTCGCCCGCCTGCAGGACGTGCCACTCTGCTGGCAGCCAGTCGACGAGATCCGGGGCACGGCTGGCGGTGCCGGGGTGTGGCTGCTGCACCAGGTCGCGCTTCCCCTGGCCCGTGCACTGCCCCACATCGGGCCGGGCCTGGCCGCCAAACTCGAACCGCTGGCATCGCCATCGCCGGCCCGCATCTACCGCGTCCCCGCCGCCGGCTGCTGATTCCAGGCCAGGCCTGACAGCCCCGGGTCCGGCGCCGTGAGTATTTCAGCTTAAGCCGGGGCACGATGCGTTCGACCCCTGAGCGATGAAGTCCGGACGGGCGACAATCGCAATTTCGCCATGCAGCGTGACCGGCGCGCCTGCCTTCGCTCGCGGCCTCTTCCGACATGACCGGTACCGAATCACCCGCCTCCACCGCAGATGAAGCCATCCGACTCCCCCGTTGACCGGCCCGCTGTGCCGGAGGGCTTCGACACCAGCTCACACCGCGGCTTCTTCGACTACTACAAGGAGCAAAGCGAGTCGGCGCAGTCGATGCAACGCTTCGCCGACATCGCCGACGTGGTTCTGCGCGTGGCCCATGGGGGCGCCGTGCCGCGCGCGCTCGACGTTCTCGACATCGGATGCGGCGCGGGCACGCAGTACCGCTTCTGGACGCAGCACGGGCATCGCTACCATGGGCTGGACATCAACGAACCCCTGATCAGCCTGGCGCGCGAGCGCAGTGCCGCCCGGGGTGATGGCGCACGGTTCGACGTCGCCTCGGCGACACTGCTGCCTTTCGAGGACGACAGCTTCGATGTGTGCGTGCTGCCCGAACTGCTCGAACACATCGAGGACTGGCAGACCTGCCTGGCTGAGAGCGCACGCGTGCTGCGGCCGGGGGGCATTCTGTACATCAGCACCAGCAACTGGCTGTGCCCCGTGCAGGATGAATTCAGCCTGCCCGGATACAGCTGGTATCCGGCATTCGTCAAGCGCTATGTCGTGCGCCGCGCCCTCGACGACTGGGGCCACGTGGTCAGCCACGTGAAGTACCCGGCGGTGCACTGGTTCAGCTTCTACCAGCTCAGGCGCATTCTCGCCACGCGCGGCTTCGACGCGCAGGATCGTTTCGACGTGATGCGCCTGGAGCGCAAGTCGGCCGCCGCGCGGATGCTCGTGGGGCTCGTGCGCCTGCTGCCGCCCTTGCGCCTGCTGGGCCACATGCTGACACCCTACACCGTCGTGGTTGCGCGCCGGCAGTCGGCTGCGCCCTGACATGTCCGCAGCCGCCCTGCAGCCCTCGGCCGAGCGCACGACTCCGGACGACCGTCCGCTGGTCATGCACGTCATCTACAGGCTGGCCGTGGGCGGGCTGGAAAACGGCGTGGTCAATCTCATCAACCACATGCCGTGCGACGCCTATCGCCATGCGGTTGTCGCCTTGACCGATGTCACCGACTTCAGTCAGCGCATCCGCGTGCCAGGTGTGCCCACCATCGCGCTGAACAAGGCGCCGGGGCATGGATTCTGGCTCTATCCGCGGTTGTTCCAGCTGTTCCGGCAGATGCGGCCGGCCGTCGTGCATACCCGCAACCTGGCGGCGCTGGAAGCCGTTGTCCCGGCCTGGGCTGCCGGGGTGCCGGTGCGCGTGCACAGCGAGCATGGGCGCGAGGGTATCGACCTTGACGGCGTCCGCTCTCCGTACCACCGGGTCAGGCGCCTTTACCGGCCGTTCGTCAGCCACTACGTTGCACTTTCCGGCGAACTGGAGTCCTACCTGCGCGATGTGGTGGGCGTCCAGCCTGGCCGCTTGAGCCAGTTCTACAACGGTGTCGATTCGGAGAAATTCTCCCCGTCGGTGGGCTCACCCGACCGCATCAGCGGTTGTCCTTTTTCGCCGCAGGAGCACTGGCTGGTCGGCACCGTGGGCCGCATGCAGCCCGTGAAGGACCAGGTCACGCTGGCACGCGCCTTCGTCCGCGCGCTGGAACTCGCCCCTGCGCTGGCCAGCCGCTTGCGGCTGGTACTGGTCGGTGACGGCCCGCTGCGCGCCAAGGTTGTCGAGACGCTGCGCGAGGGTGCCGCTGAACACCTGAGCTGGCTGCCCGGTGAGCGCACCGATGTGCCCGACGTGATGCGCGGGCTGCACGCCTTCGTGCTGCCCTCCATTTCGGAGGGTATCTCCAACGTCATCCTCGAAGCCATGTCCTGCGGACTGCCGGTGATCGCCACGCACGTGGGCGGCAACCACGAACTCGTGAGCGTCGATCGCACTGGACTTTTGGTGCCACCCGCCGATGTCGATGCCATGGCCCATGCAATGATCGATCTCGCTCGACATCCGGAGCGGGCCCGGGCGCTGGGGCAGGCTGGGCGTGCACAGGCCGAGGTGCGCTTCAGCATGCAGGCCATGGTGGCGTCGTATCGCGGCCTCTATGACGGCCTGCTGCGGCGCCGCGTCCGGAGCTGACGCCCATGTGCGGCATCACAGGCGTTTTCGACAGTCGCCTTGCGCGTCCCATCGAGCAGGCGGCGCTGGCGCGCATGAACGACGCGCAGTTCCATCGCGGCCCTGACGAAGGCCAACTCCACCTCGAACCCGGGCTCGGGTTCGGCCATCGGCGGCTCTCCGTCATCGACATCGCGACCGGACAGCAGCCACTGCACAGCAGTGACGGCAACGTGGTCATCGTCTTCAATGGAGAGATCTACAACTTCCTCGAGCTGACGGCCGAATTGAAGGGCCTTGGTTTCCAGTTCCGCACCAAGAGCGACACCGAAACCGTGATCAACGCCTGGCGTGCCTGGGGCGAGCGCTGCGTGGACCGCCTGCGCGGCATGTTTGCCTTCGTCATCTGGGACCGCGCCCGCCAGACCTTGTTCATGGCGCGTGACCGCCTGGGGGTGAAGCCGCTCTTCTACGCCGTGCTCGGCGACGGCACCTTGCTGTTCGGTTCTGAGTTGAAGTCGATCCTCGAGTACCGCGACACTGCAGGTCGCGCGCTGGGCCGCGAGGTGGATCCTCTGGCCATCGAGGAGTACTTCGCCCTCGGCTATGTCGCGGAACCCCGCACCATCTTCAAGCAAGCCAGGAAGCTATCGCCCGGTCACCTGCTGTCGTGGCGTCGGGGCGAGCCTGAACCGTCCGAGCGGTCCTACTGGGACGTGCACTTCACGCTCGACAGCCGGCTGTCCGAAGCCGATGCCTGCGAGGAACTGCGCGCGCGGTTGGCCGAGTCGGTGAAGCTGCGCCTGATGGCCGAGGTGCCCCTGGGTGCATTTCTGTCGGGCGGTGTCGACAGCAGTGCCGTGGTGGCCACGATGGCCGGCATCACCGGCGAACCCGTGCGCACCTGCTCGATATCCTTCGACGACCCCCAGTTCGACGAGGCTGCGTTCGCGCAGAAGGTGGCGGACCGCTACCGCACCGAGCATCACGTGCAGACGGTCAAGAGCGACGACTTCGACCTGATCGACACGCTGGCGCACCTCTACGACGAACCGTTTGCCGACAGTTCGGCCATTCCGACCTACCGGGTGTGCCAGCTGGCGCGGCAGAGCGTGACCGTGGCCCTGTCGGGCGACGGCGGGGACGAGACCTTCGGCGGTTATCGCCGCTACCGTACCCACCTGGGCGAGAACCGCCTGCGAAGCGCCGTACCGGCCTGGCTGCGCGGTCCTGTGTTTGGAACCTTGGGACGGCTCTATCCGAAGGCAGACTGGGCGCCCCGGGTGTTCCGGGCCAAGACCACCTTCGAGGGCATCGCGCGCAGCCCCGTGCAGGCCTACTTTCACGAGATGTCGATCCTGCGCGGTGCGATGCGGCAGCAACTGTTCAGCCCGGGGTTGCGGCGCGAGCTTGGCGGGTACGACGCGCTCTCGGTGTTCGAGCGCCACGCGTCGCGCGCCCGGACGGACGACCCGCTGGCGATGATTCAGTATCTCGACCTCAAGACCTACCTCGTCGGCGACATCAACACGAAGGTCGATCGGGCGAGCATGGCCCACTCGCTGGAAGTGCGTGAGCCGCTGATGGACCACCTGCTGGTCGAGTGGATGGCCACGCTGCCGTCGGCGCTGAAGATACGCGGCAATGAAGGCAAGGCGCTGCTCAAGAAGGCCATGGAGCCCGCGCTGCCGCACGACATCCTGTACCGCCCCAAGATGGGCTTCGCAGTGCCGCTGGCACGCTGGTTCCGCGGGCCGCTGCGGCAGCGCGTCCGCGATGCGCTGCTCGGCGATCGCCTTCTCGGCACGGGCTGGTTCGACGAGGGCACCTTGCGTCATCTGATCGACGCGCACCAGGACGGCAGCCGCGACTACAGCGCACCTCTTTGGACGCTGCTGATGTTCGAGGCCTTCCTGCGCCAGGGCGTCGAGCACCGCGCCATGCCGCAGGCCGCGCGACCCACGGCCGCCGAGACGATCGGCTGATTCTCCGGCCCCGCTACGACCCTCATGCGCGTTCTTCACGTCCTCGATCACTCCATCCCTCTGCACAGCGGGTACACCTTCCGCACCCTGGCGATCCTGCGCGAGCAGCGTCGGCTCGGCTGGGACACCTTGCAGCTGACGACGCCCAAACAGGGCCCGAGCGATTTGCGCGAAGAGACCCTCGAAGGCTTCCGTCTGCATCGCACCCCGAACCGGCAGGGTGTCGGTCTCGCCGCCCAGATGCGACTGACCGCCGCGCGCATTGCCGAGGTCGTGCGCGAAGAACAACCCGACATTATTCACGCCCACTCACCCGTGCTCAACGCCTTGCCTGCGCTGTGGGCCCGGTTGAGCTGTCGCCTGCCAGTGGTGTACGAGATGCGCGCGTCGTGGGAGGACGCTGCCGTCGACCACGGCACCACGGTCGAGGGCAGCGTGCGCTACCGGCTCTCACGGGGGCTCGAGACGCTCGCCCTGAAGGGTGCTGACCACGTGACCACGATCTGCGAGGGCCTGCGCGGTGACATCGCGGTGCGCGGGATCCCGGCTGACAAGATCACGGTAATACCCAACGCTGTCGACTCGGAGGCCTTTCGTTTTGGCGTGCCGGCCGACCCGGCCTTGCGCAGCCGGCTGGGCCTGGACGGCTGCACGGTGATCGGCTTTGCGGGCTCTTTCTACGGCTACGAGGGTCTGCATCTGCTCATCGAGGCCCTGGCCGTGCTGCGGCCCCGCCATGCCGACCTGCGCCTGTTGCTGGTGGGCGGCGGCCCGCAGGATGCGGCGTTGAAGGCGCAAGTGGCGCAGGCCGGCCTCCAGGACGAAGTCGTCTTCACTGGCCGGGTGCCGCACGCCGAGGTTCAGCGCTACTACGAACTGATCGATCTCCTGGTCTACCCTCGTCTGCCCATTCGCCTCACCGAGCTCGTGACTCCCCTCAAGCCGCTGGAGGCCATGGCGCAGGGGCGCGTATTCGTGGCCAGCGACGTGGGTGGCCACCGCGAGCTGATCCGTCACGGCGAAACCGGCTACCTCTGCCCGGCAGGCGATGTCAACGCCTTGGCCACCGGCATCGCGGACGCGCTCGCCCGGCGCGAGCAGTGGCCGCAGTTGCGGGAACGTGCCCGCAGCTTCGTGGAGGGCGAACGTACATGGACCAACAGCGTGGCTCGCTATGCCGAGGTGTACCGGCGCGCGCTCGCCGCTCGCAAGCGGCCGATCCCACCCGGCCTGGGTGCCTGAGCAGGACCTGAGGACACGACGATCATGTGCGGCATCCACGGACTCATCCACTTCGACGGCACGCCGGTGCAGCCACGCTGGCTCAGCGCGATGGGCGATGTCACCGCGCACCGCGGGCCCGACGACGAGGGCCAGCACATCGACGGCAACTGCGGCATCGCGATGCGCAGGCTGTCGATCATCGACCTCGCCGGCGGGCATCAGCCCATCTCGACGGCCGACGGCAAGCTGACGATCGTCTGCAACGGCGAGTTGTACAACTATCGCGAATTGAAGGCCGAACTCCAGGCGGCGGGCCATCGTTTCAAGACAGGCAGCGACAGCGAGGTGCTCCTGCACGGTTATGCGCAGTGGGGCGATGATGTCGTCAAGCGCATCAACGGGATGTTCGACTTCGCGTTGTGGGACGCGCGCCGCCGCCGCCTGCTCATTGGCCGCGACCGGCTGGGGGTCAAGCCGCTCTACGTGATGCAGGAGGGCGGTCGCCTCGCGTTCGCCACCGAGGCCAAGGCCCTGCTGCAACTGCCTGGCGTGCGAACCGAACTCAACCGTGACGTGCTGGCTGACTACCTGCACCTGGGTTATGTCCCGGCGCCGGCCAGCATCTTCAAGGGCATCCGCAAGCTGCCGCCGGCAACGCTGCTGGCGGTGGAGGATGGGCAGGTTCGCGAATGGCGTTGGTGGCGGGTGCCCACCCGCATCGACCACTCGATCGCGGAAGGCGAGTGGGTCGAGCGCATCCGGGCCGGCATCACGCGTTCGGTCAAGATGCAGATGGTCAGCGACGTGCCGATCGGTGCCTTTCTGTCCGGAGGCGTCGATTCGAGCGCAGTGGTCGCGGCGATGGCCCGCGAAAGCAGCCAGCCCATTCGCACCTACGCGATCGGCTTCGAAGGCGGCCCCGCAGAGCAGCTATACAACGAGTTGCCCTATGCGCGCCAGGTGGCCGACCTCTTCGGCACCGATCACCACGAGATCGTCGTCAAGCCCGACGTCGTCGGCTTGCTGCCCAAGCTCATCTGGCACATGGACGAGCCCATTGCCGATTCGGCATTCATCACCACCTACCTGGTCAGCGAGTTCGCCCGCCACGATGTCAAGGTCATCCTGTCCGGCGTCGGCGGGGACGAGCTCTTCGGCGGCTATCGCCGCTACCTCGGTGGTCACTACGCCCAGAAGTTCAACGCCCTTCCCGCGTGGGCGCGGAGGGTGGCCAGCGCCGCGGCGTCGCGACTGCCGGCCGATCGTCACAAAAAGTGGCTCAACGTGGCGCGGCTGGCCAAGGGCTTCGTCGCCAGCGCGGCGATGGGCGCCGACGACCGGTATCGCAGTTATGTCGGGGTGCTTGGACGGCAGGCGGTGGCAGCACTGCTGCTGGCCGATCCGCCTTCGAGGGATGACGCGCTGGCACGCGCCTTCGCTGGCGCAGGATCCGAGGACGAACTCAATCGCATGTTTGCGGTCGATGCCGAAACCCAGTTGCCCGACGACCTGCTGCTGCTCACCGACAAGATGAGCATGGCTGTGTCGCTGGAGTGCCGCGTGCCGCTGCTCGACCATGAACTTGTGGAGTTGGCAGCTGCCATTCCTGGCGCGATGAAGGTCAAGGGCGGCACCCTCAAGCACTTGATGAAGGCGGCCCTGGCCCCGGTCCTGCCCGATGACATCCTGCATCGCGCCAAGCGCGGCTTCGGTACCCCCATGGGCGCCTGGCTGAAGAAGGAACTGCTGGCGGTGGTGCGTGAGTTGCTGTCACCCGCGGTAGTCAGGCAACGAGGGCTGTTCGATGCCGACGCCGTGACCGGGCTGCTGGCCGACCACCAGTCTCAGCGTGCCGATGGCACCGATGCGCTTCTGGCGCTGCTTAATCTCGAGGTCTGGAGCCGCATCTACCTCGACGGTCGCGACGCCAGTGACGTGGCCGACGAGCTGCGGCGCCTGTCCTCGTCGAGGGAGCCGGCCGGAGCCCTGGCGTGAAGGTCCACCTGAGCTTCGACATCGAGGTGTGGTGCCGCAACTGGTCCGGTCTCGACGCGCAGTTCCCGACCGCCTTCGATCGCTACGCCACGGGTCGCTCCGTGGCCGGTGACTACGCACTGCCCAAGACGCTTGAAATTCTGCAGCGGCACGGGCTCGTGGGCGTCTTCTTCGTCGAGCCCCTGTTCTCGGCCCGCTTCGGTGCGCAGTGGTTGCAGCGGCTCGTCGATCCCATCCTGGCCGCAGGGCAGGACGTGCAGTTGCATCTGCACCCGGAGTGGACGGATGAGATCCGTCCGCCCCTCTTGGCCGATGTCAGCAAGAAGCGCCAGCATCTCACCTACTACAGCTTTGAGGAGCAGACCACGCTCATCGGCGTCGGCCGCGGCCTGCTCGAGGCCGCCAAGGGCGGGCCTGTCCAGGTCTTTCGCGCCGGCAGTTTCGCGGCCAATCGCAACACCTACCGCGCGCTCGCAGCCCTTGGTCTGCGTGTCGACAGCAGTCTCAATGCTTGCTACGACCTTGCCCAGGGCAGCCTGGACGACGTGAGCCGCAGCGTCGGGCGCACGGCGGTGGAGGGCGTCGAGGTCTACCCGGTGACCGTCTTTCGCGATGGCTTCGGCCGCCTCCGGCCGGCGCAGGTCAATGGCTGTTCGTTCGGCGAACTGCGCGCAGCGCTGCTGGCCGCGCAGGCCGCGGGTGCCGAGCACTTCGTCATCGTGTCGCACAACTTCGAGATGCTCAGGCCCGACTCTGCAGAGCCCGACTGGACGGTGGTCCGGCGTTTCGAGTCGCTGTGCCAGTTGCTCTCGGAGCTGCGCGATGTCGCGCCGACGGTGCCTTTCCCGCAAGCCGGCAACGGGAACACGCTGGCAACGCCGCTGGGCGGCCCGGTGTCGATCCCGCTCGGGCTGACGGCCCGGCGGCACGTCGAGCAGGCCCTGCGCCGCCTGCGATGAGTGTGGCTCAGGCGCCCAGCACGCGTCTGACGATCGGCAACATCACGTCCAGGTTGGAAGCGGCTGCAGTGCGGGTGATGGTCGCGGTTTGATCGGTATTCAGCCGCGGCAAGCGTTCGCTCACTACACGTATGCGCCGCAGCGTCCGGCCGAGGTCGGACACCATCACTTCGGCTGCGGCCTTCGACATGGCGTACTCGGTCATGCCACGCGGCCGCTCGGCCACCGCCACCGAAGACGGGTAGAACAGGCGGACCGGACGCACGGCCGCCAGCGAATCGGCCCAGATGCAGAGGTCGGCAAACGCCTGCACGTAGACGGCCAGGAACTCTCCCAGCAGCCCGCCGTCGAAAGCGGCGGCCGAACGCTGGAAGATGCGCGGCGTGGCGAAGTAGAAGATCGCGTCGGGCGGCGCCCCGGTCGACAACGAAGCCGGGGTGTCCACGCCCGCGATGTACTGGCGGATCTGGCATGACCCGGTACCTGCTGCGCCGATGTCGGCAGCCACGCGGCGGGCATCGACCTCGCCGCTGGCGTAGGTGATCGTCACATCGCTGCCCCCTGCAGCCAAGAGCTTGGCGGTCAGTTCTCCAAGCCCGCGTGAGCCCCCGATGACGAGGCAGCGGGTGTCGGCGAACTCTCGAGCGGACACGAAGGCCATGAGTTCTCGCGTGTCGGGCTGCCGCTGCGGCTCGGGGCGCAGGAACGCACGCAGTTCGCCGGTCACGGGGCCCTCGAAAGCGATGTGGAACATCTGGGTTCGGGCGTCGAAGCGCAGCACGCGAAAGCGCAGCACGCCGGGCGTGGCCGCACCGCGCGAGAAAGCGAGGCGGAACGACGAAAACACGGAGTGCAGGCCGGGGCACACCATGCCGACGATGTAGGACAGGGACGCCAGCGCCCGCACTGCGCCCTCGCCGAGCACGGTGCAGGCCTCCGGGAAGCATTCGGACGGGCTCGGACTCGACAGCCGTACCAGTCCTCTGGCGCTGGGCCACTGTTCGGACGGCCAGGCCAGGGGGGCCTGCAGACCGGAGTGGTCAGCCTCGTCGCCGGTGCCCCAGGGCTGTGCGGCTACCGCAGGGTCGAGTTCGATCACGGCGCAGTCGCGCATGCCCACCTTTGCCGTCACGCAAGGGATGCCGCGCTCGTCCGCAGCCAGCATCAGCGTGGCGCTCTCGCCCACCCCGACCGGCTGCAGGAAATCGCAGGCCAGACTTCGCGGCATGGGCAAGCCCCGGGCGGCCATACGTTCCAGCGCGGTCAGGACCGTGTGCATGCCGTGGACCACGGGTCGGCCGGCCAGCAGTCGGCGCGCGGCCACCGCGTCCATGTGCAGGGGATTGACATCGCCCGAGAGCCGCGCGAAGCGCGCCTGATCGTCCGGACCGGATGTGAAAGTCCCGAGCAGGACGGGTTGGGGTGGTTGCGGTTCTGTCATCGTCACACGCGGTCCCTGATGCTCACGGGTGTCGCCGTCGCAGGGAGCGACGGCAGGATGTGAGATTGTTGTCGACGCTCGACCGCGCCGGCTCATGGGCGTCGTTCAGAATACGCGCTTTCCCTTAGTCCGACCTTCATGTCGAACGCGCCAACCAATCTCGAACGCCTGCTGGCCACCGGCACCATGGCCGAATTGCGTGCCGCCCTGTCCGGCGGGGCCTCCCCCTTGTCCCTGCCCGATGCTCAGGAGGTGCTCGCGCATGCGCGAGCGCTTGAAACCGCGCCGCGCGTGGCGCGGCTGGCGATTGTGCACACCTACACCAGCGAATTGCTGCAGCCCTGGCTGGATCTCGCCGGCGCGCTGCAGGGCATCGAGTTGGTCGCCTACCACGCGCCCTACGGATTGGCACTCCAGGAGGCCGTGCCAGGCTCGATGTTGCTGGCGCACAGGCCAGATGCCACCTGGTTCATGCTGCGTCGGACGGATCTGCATCCGGCACTGGCGCAGCCGGTCTCGGCGCTGTCGGCAGCCGACCGCAGCGGGGTGCGCGAACAGGCATTGGCCCGTGTACGCGAGATCGTCGAACCGTTCCGCCAGCAGGCCACCGGGCACCTGCTGCTCTCCCTGCTTCCCGAGCCCGGGCCTCTGTCGCTGGGGCTGCACGACGCCACGTCCGAGCTGTCCGAGCAGCTGTGGTGGTCGGCGCTCGATGCGGACATCGCCGAGTGGCTCCGCCAGTCCGTGCCGGCGGCATCGGTGCTGGACATGGACGATGTCGTGCTCGAGGTCGGGCGGCGCCGTTTCTTCGACTTGCGCTACTGGCACTCTGCACGCTACCCGTTTTCGGGCGAGGCCGCGTTCGAACTTGCCCGGCGCGTCGTGGCGCACCTGGTGGTGCTTAAGACGGCGCGTGCAAAGGTCATCGTGCTCGACGCCGACAACACCCTGTGGGGAGGCGTCATCGGCGAGGAAGGCATCGACGGCATCGCGTTAGGCCCGGACTACCCCGGAAGCGCATTCGTCGCGTTCCAGAGGCGGCTGCTCGACTTTCAGCAACGGGGCTTCATCCTGGCGATGTGCAGCAAGAACAACCTCGCCGACGTGGAGGAGGTGCTGCGTCAGCATCCCCATCAGGTCCTGCGCGAATCGCACTTTGCGGCGATGCGCGTCAACTGGGACCCGAAGCCGGCCAACCTGGCCTCCCTGGCCGAGGAGTTGAACCTGGGCCTCGATTCATTCGTGTTCGTCGACGACAGCGATCACGAATGTGCGGCCGTCCGCCAACAGCTGCCACAGGTGGAGGTGATCCAGGTGCCGCGTCGCCCCGTGGAAGTTGCGGCGTGCCTGGACTCGGTGGCCCGCCTTGAAGTGCTTACGCTCACCCCCGAGGACCGTGCCAAGACGGCGATGTACGCGCAGGAGCGCCAACGCCAAGTCGTCCTGCGGGAGGCCGCGGACCATGCCGCCGGTGGAAGCGCCTTCCTGGAGCGACTGCAGATGCGCATGCGCATCGGGCTGCAGCCGGGCACACACCTGACGAGGCTGGCGCAGCTGACGCAGAAGACCAACCAGTTCAACCTTACAACGCGTCGCTACGACGAGCGTCAGGTGCGGGGGTTTATCGAGAACGCGCAAGTGCTTGTGGCGGACTTCTCGCTGGCCGATCTCTATGGCGACAGTGGCATCGTGGGCCTGGCCATCGTTCATGTGCCCGGGGACGGCACGGCGCGCCTGGACACCTTCCTGATGTCCTGCCGCGTTATCGGCCGCTGCGCAGGCGAGGCGTTTTTGCAGGCCGTCCTGCGCTGGCTTGCCGACCGTGGCGTGGTCAGCGTGCAGGCGCATTACCTGCCGACGGCCAAGAACCAGCTTGTCGAGAAATTCCTGCCGTCGCAGGGCTTCACCCTGCAGGCCGATGGCTCGTGGCTGCGCGATCTTCACAGCCGCCCGCCCGAGGCCGAGCACGCCTTCCCCATTGCCATCGAGTGGCTCGAAGCCGCGGCGGCCTAACGGATCCATCGATACGCCATGAGCAACTTGCCCGATCGCGTTCAGCAGACCATCGCCAGCACCCTGCGGCTGCGGCGTGAAGCCATAACGGCGACTACCGTGAACGAGGACATCGCCGCCTGGGATTCGCTGGGCCACGTCAACATCATGATGGCGCTGGAGCAGACCTTTGACATCTATGTCGAGGTCGAGGACTTCGAGAAGCTGCAATCGGTGCCGAGCATCATGGAGTACCTCGCCGCGCGCGGCGTGCGCTGATGACAAGGCACCACCCCTCACGTCGATGAGCATCCTCGAACTGGCCTCGGGCCTGGCGCGACGCTACCTCTCGGACGAGCGCTTCGATGCACTGCGCGAGACCTACCTCAAGGGGCGCGGCCGGCTCTCACCGCTGATCCGCCTGGCGCGGGGCACCTTCGACGTCCAGCAGTTGCGCAGGCATTTGGAGCAGCACGTCGACGCGCCCTTCGAGGTGCTCATGGTGCACAGCTCGGTCAACGGCATGAAGCCCATGTTCACGGGGTCTCCGCTCGATCTGGTGCGGATGCTGATCGACTTCGTGGGCCCTGGCCGCACGCTGGTGATGCCGGCGTTCTACTTTGGCGAGCCCGGCCTGGGCACCTTCGCCACCTTCGCATCGAGCCCGCGCGTGGACCTGAACCGCATACCGTCACAGATGGGGCTGGCCACCGAACTGTTCCGCCGCATGCCCGGTGTGGTGCAGAGCCGCCACCCTGCCTATCGCCTGGCAGCGCTCGGCCCGCTGGCAGCCGAGTTGGTGCGCGGTCACGAACTGGCGGACTCGGCCGCCGGAAGCGGCACGCCCTTCGAGTTCATGGCACGCGTGGATGCCTGCATCCTCGGCATCGGCAAGAACGTGCAGGTCCTGACGCAGGCTCACCATGTCGAACAACTGATGGGGGAGCGCTTTCCGGTGCCGTCAAGCCCTGCCGAGCCGCTGCCGATGACTCTGGTCGAACGCGGACGCGAGATTCCGTTCCAACTGCGCGCGCGCGAAATCGACGGCCGCTTCGACATCCTGCGCATCCGCCGCCTGCTCGCGCCGGGTACCCTGCGGGAGTGGCAGTTCCACGGCGTGCCGATGTTCAAGACCCATGCCGGGGCCGTGACGCGCGACTTGATTGCCGCGGCGGAGCGCGGCCAGACCCTGTACGAACCTCATTCCCCTGCCGCGGCCGGCCCGCGCGACCGCGCATGAAAGTCCTCTACATCTGCCACCGCTTTCCATTCCCGCCCAAGCGGGGGGGCAAGATCAGGCCGTTCAACATGATCCGCCACCTTCATGGGGCCGGGCACGAGGTGACGGTGTGTTCCCTGGCCCGCACACCCGCCGAGGCGCAAGAGGGCCGCGGCATCGCACCCCACTGCACCGCATTCGAAGTGGCGATCGTCAAGGAGCCCTTGCAGTGGGCCCGCATGATCGCCCGCCTGCCTGTCCTAGTGCCCTCTTCGATGGGCTACTTCCGTTCGACCGACCTGATGCACAAGGTCAACGGCCTGATGGCCAGCACGCGCTTCGACCTCATCTTCGTGCATTGTTCTTCGGTCGCGCAGTACGTCGAGCACGTGACCGGTGTGCCGAAGATCCTGGACTTCGGGGACATGGACTCGCAGAAGTGGCTTGAGTACGCCCACTACAAGCCGTTCCCGTTGTCGCTGGGCTATACGCTCGAGGGCACCAAGATGCTCTGGGCCGAGAAGCGGCTGGCGCGCCGATTCGACCTGTGCACCGCGACCACCCGCGCCGAGTGGGAAACCTTGCAGTCCTACGGCACCGGCGTGGCCACGGACTGGTTTCCGAACGGTGTGGACGCCGCGTTCTTCCAACCCACGGATGGCAGCTACGACGCCGATACGCTGAGCTTCATTGGGCGCATGGACTACTACCCCAACCAGGAGTGCATGTTGCGATTCTGTCGCGACGTCTGGCCCCTGCTGAGGGCGCAGAGACCTGCGATGAAACTCGTGATCGTGGGTGCCGATCCGTCGTCGCAGATTCGTGCGCTGGGGGGCCTGCCTGGAGTGACGGTCACCGGCTCCGTGCCGGACGTGCGTCCGTATATCCGGCAGTCCGCACTGATGATCGCCCCGCTCGCCATCGCACGCGGTACCCAGAACAAGATCCTCGAAGCGATGGCCATGGGTGTGCCGGTGGTCACGAGCAGGGTGGCCGCGGGCGGTGTGGATGCCGAGGCCGAGCGACACTTGCTGGTGGCCGATACCCCGCAGGAAATCACGGCTGCGGTGCTGCGCATCGCGGACAATCCGACAGAGCGGGCACGGTTGTCGGCGGCTGGTCGAGATCGCATGCTCAGTCATCACGCCTGGCCTCGTTCCATGCAGAGGCTGGAGACCATCATCGAGCGTTGCGTAGTCGGCTTCTCCAACCGAGCCGCCGCGCCCACCGAACGAAGCCAGCGAACACCTGTATGAAGATAAGCATCTTTGGTCTCGGTTACGTCGGCGCCGTCTCGCTCGCCTGCCTGGCGCGCGACGGTCACCACGTGATCGGCGTGGACGTCGATCAGACGAAGCTCGACCTCATCGCCGCCGGACACACGCCCGTGGTCGAGGAGGGCATGGTCGATCTCATGCAGCAGGCTGCGGCCAGCGGTCGGGTACGGGTGACGGCCGACGCCCAGGAAGCGGTGTCTGGCAGCGAGATCAGTCTGGTTTGCGTGGGAACGCCCTCAGCGGCCAACGGGAGCCAGGACCAGGGCGCGGTGCTGCGCCTGGCCGAGCAGATGGGTCGGGCGCTGGCGCGCAAGACCGTGCCGCACGTCGTGGTGTTCCGCTCGACGCTCGTGCCCGGCACCGTCGAAGGCGTGCTGCGACCGATCATCGAGCGTGAGTCCGGCAAGAAGGACGGTGTCGACTTTCACCTGTGCTTCCAGCCGGAATTCCTGCGCGAAGGCAGCTCGATCCGGGATTATGACAAACCCCCGTTCACGATCGTCGGCGCCAACCACGAACATGCGCTCGAACGCCTGCGCGCGCTCTTCGGGAGCCTGCCGTGCAAGTTCATCGGCACGTCGGTGTCGTCTGCCGAGATGATGAAGTACTGCTGCAACAACTTCCATGCGCTGAAGATCACTTTCGCCAACGAAACCGCGCGCCTTTGTTCGGCCCTCGGCGTTGACGCCTTCGAAGTGATGGACCTGGTGTGCCAGGACACGCAGCTCAACATCAGCCGCGCCTACCTTCGCCCGGGCTTCGCGTTTGGTGGCAGCTGCCTGCCCAAGGACCTGCGCGCGACCAGCTATCTGGGCAAGACGCACGACGTGGAGTTGCCCATGTTGAGCGCCATTCTTGAGAGCAACCGCAGCCACCTGGAGCTCGCCTTCAACCGGGTTACAGAGTCGGGTCGCCGCAAAGTCGGCTTCGTCGGACTGAGTTTCAAGACCGGTACCGACGACCTGCGCGAGAGCCCGCTCGTCACGCTGGCCGAGATGCTCATCGGCAAGGGCTACGAGCTGAAGGTCTACGACCCCGAGGTGCACCTGGCACGTCTGCTGGGCGCGAACAGGAGCTTCATCGAGCGTCACCTGCCCCACATCGGGCACATGCTCCTGCCGGAACTCGCCGACGTGGTGTCGGCCAGCGAGGTGCTGGTGCTGGGCAGCAACAACAGGGAAGTGATCGAGGCTCTGCGCGGCCTGGTCCGGCCTGAGCAGGTGGTGCTCGACCTCGTCGGACTGCCTCAAGGCGCCGCACTGGCGGCCGAGGTGCGGGGCCTGTGCTGGTGAAGTCGTTGGCACTGGTGCGCGGCGTTGGGCTGCGGCGCCTGGCAACCCGCGCAGGCGCGCTGCTGCTGGTGCTGGCGGTTGGCCTGGTGGCCCCCAATCTGTTCAGCGGCACGGAACTCGTGAGATTGCGCAACGCCTTGTCGCTGGGGCCGGAACTCGTCCTGGGACAGGACTGGGCACCGCCTTCGGTGCCGGCCGATTTCAAGCGCGAAGCGGTGAGACCGGCCCCTTTCTTCGACAGCGTTGCGCGCGGCCTGAATCTCGAGGCCATGCCTGACGATTGGGCGCGCGCGCTGGCGATAGGCAGCCACCTGCTGACGGGGGCCCCCACGCTCAATGGCGGACCGGTGCAGCGCAACCTTCAACACACCTACGAGGCCATCGTGCAGCGGGGTGATGGCTACTGCGGCGACTTCGTACGTGTCTTCACGGCCATCGCGAATGCGGCGGGCCTGGTGACGCGGCCTCTGGCCTTCTCGTTCGACGGGTTCGGGGGCCACGGGCACATCTGGCTCGAGGTCTGGAGCCCGGCGTCCGGGCGCTGGCAACTGCTCGACGTGTTCAACAACCAGTTCGTGGTGGCGGAAGATGGCCATGTGCTCGGCGCATTCGAACTGAAACGGGCGCTCGCCACGAGCCAACATCGCCTGCGGCTGCAGCGCATCGACCCGCGCGCGCGCAGCTACGACATCGAGGAGAAGGCCTGGGAGTACTACTCCCGCGGTCTCCACGAGTGGTACATGCCATGGGGCAACAACGTCCAGACCGTGGATGCGCACTGGTCAACGCGCTGGTTCGAGGGCGTTTCGCGGGCGCTCGAACAAGCGGTGCCCATCGTCAGCGGCATTCAGCCCCGGGTGCGCATATTGGCCGAAGCCGACAACGTTGCGCAACGCGAGGCCCTGGTGCATGTGCGGCAGCGACTCTTCGCCGCCGCTTGGGCTGGCGTTGCCGGCGCCGCGCTGCTCGTCGCCGCGATGCTCGGGCGTCGGCGCGGTGCGGGCGTGATGCAGACTCCGTCCACACCAGGAGTTCTTCCATGACTAGCGCATTGGCCCAGCGACTGCTGGCGAAGTACTACCGGGGAGTTCCGCATCCATACACCGTGTTCGAACAGCGAGTCGACTCGTTGCTCGACCCCCGGCGCACGTCGGTCTTGCTCGATGCGGGATGCGGCAGGACTGTGCCGGTGCTGCGCAAATATCTCGGCCGTGCCGGCCGGCTCATCGGTGTCGAACTGGTCGACTTCACTGACGTGCCGCCTGAGATCGAGACCCACAACGCTGACTTGGCGACCTTGCCTTTGCAGGACGAGAGCGTCGATCTCATCATGTCGCGAAGTGTTTTCGAGCACCTCACCGATCCAGGATCTGTCTACCGAGAGTTCGCTCGCGTGCTGCGTCCCGGCGGTCGCGTCGTGTTCCTCACGGCGAACATGTGGGACTACGGCACACTCGTCGCGCGCTTGGTTCCCAATCGCTTTCATGGGCGCGTCGTTCGCGTGGTCGAAGGGCGGCAGGAGGAGGATACGTTTCCCACGGCCTACAAGACGAACACTCGCCGTGATGTCGAACGACTGGCGGCGAGTACAGGCATGGTAGTCGAGGATTTCGAATACCTTAGCCAGTATCCAAACTACCTCATGTTCAATGGTGTGCTCTTCATGCTTGGATCGGCGTTTGAGCGGGTGATTCGCCGCTTTCACGCGCTACGCTTCCTGCGTGGATGGGTTCTTGTGACGCTGCGTAAGAAGGCTGTGTGAGCACCGTGGCGGAGACGCGACGCCTCTGGCTGCGGCAGATGCGTGCCAGCTTTCCAGCCGGAAGCAGATCGCATCGATCGGGACTTCGGGATCTCAGCGAACCGAACCCACAGCAACTGCGCGCCGACAGTCACCGCGATGCGTGATCTGGTCCTGGTCACCGCCTTTGCGGTGATGCTTCCCTTCGTGTTCAAGCACCCGGTTCTCGGCGCCTACATGTGGGCGTGGCTGGGCTTGATGAATCCGCACAAGCTGACCTATGGTTTCGCGTTCAGCTTTCCGTTCTCGCAGATCGTGGCCTTGGTCACGCTGGTCTCGTTCCTCGCCACGCGGAAGCGACAACCGCTGCCGCGTTCTCCTCTGGTCTGGGTGCTGCTGTGCATGTTCGCCTGGATGACTTTGACGAGTTTCTTTGCGATCGCCGACTCGCGGCTCGTGCTGGACCGCTGGATGCAGTCCACCAAGATTTTCCTGATGCTCTTCGTGACCTGGATGCTGGTCACCGACGCGAAACAACTGCGCACGCTCGTGTGGGTGGTCACGTTGTCCGTCGTCTTCTACGGCGTCAAGGGCGGCATCTGGACCGTGACGACCGGTGGGGGCGGGCGTGTATTGGGGCCGGCCGGGGGCATGCTGGAAGACAACAACGCACTCGCGATCGGTCTCGTGATGCTCATGCCGATGCTGCACTTCTTGCGTGAGACAGATACCAGGCGATGGGTCCGCCTGGCGTTGCTGTTTGCGATGGTCACGACAGCATTTTCGATCCTGGGCAGCCAGTCGCGGGGTGCGTTGCTGGCGACGCTCTCGATCGCTTTCTTTCTCGGTTTGAAGGGCAAGTATCCGGTGCGAACCAGCTTGGCGCTGGTCGTGGTCGTTGCGAGTGCGGTGGCGTTCATGCCCGACACCTGGACCAGTCGCATGGAAACCATCCAGACCTACCAGCAGGACGGCTCGGCAATGTCGCGCCTCTGGACTTGGAACACTTTGTGGAACGTGGCGCTGGACCGTCCGCTGGGAGCCGGTTTCGCGGCCGACAACGACGCGGTGTTCAGTCGGTACGGGCCGCTGGACGGCGAATACGCGGTCTTTGCCGGGCGGGCCTACGTCGCACACAGCATCTACTTCCAGATGCTTGGTGAACATGGCTTTGTCGGGCTGGGCCTGTTCCTGACGCTCGGCGCCCTGACCTGGGTCGGCGCGGCGCGGGTCGCCCGGGCGGCAGCCAAACACGCGGAGTACAGCACTTGGATGCCGAACCTGATGCGCATGGTCCAAGTCAGTCTCGTCGGCTATGCGGTCGGTGGCGCCTTCCTCAGCCTGGCCTATCTCGACTTGCCCTACTACATCATGGGCTTCGTCGTGCAGTGTTGGGCACTGTTGCGGCGTGACGGTTCGCCGACGGCAACCGTGAATCAGAGCGGCGGCAAGCCATTGCCGCGACAGAACATACCGACAACAGGCCTTGGCCGGCCCTTTGGTGGCCCATGAGCGCTCGTGATGCCGCGTTCCTGCGGATGTTTCGCCTGGCCAGCACGGTGGTGGACCGCACACTCGGTCCACGCCTGTCCATCCTGATCTTCCATCGGGCCCTGCGCGAACCCGACCCGCTGTTTCCCGAAGAGTTGCACGCTTCGCGCTTCGAGCGCCTCGCGCGCACCATTGCCGAAGCGGCGCACGTCATGTCGTTGGGCGAAGCGCTGGCCTTGCGCGAGCAAGGCAGGTTGCCACCGCGCGCCCTGGTCATCACCTTCGACGACGGCTACGCCGACAACGCCGAGATCGCTCTGCCGATCCTGCAGCGGCACGGTCTTCGCGCCACCTTCTTCGTGGCCACGGGCTACCTCGATGGCGGCCGCATGTTCAACGACACCGTGATCGAATGTGTGCGCGCAAGCCGACTCGACCGCGCTGATTTGTCGGCATGGGGCCTCGGAGACCGCAGCCTGGTGACGCTGCAGGATCGGCGCCAGGTCATCGATGCCTTGCTTCCCCTGATCAAGTACGGTTCCCTCGCGGAGCGCGAACGCCACCTCGCTGCATTGCACAGGCAACTCGGCAGTCCTGCGCTGCCTGATTCGCCGATGATGCGTTCGGACCAGGTGGTTCAATTGCACCGTGCAGGCATGGAAATCGGTGCCCATACGGACCTGCACCCGATACTCCGCGTCACCCCCGATGCCGAGGCAGAAGCGGAGATCGCAAAGGGTCAGCGCCGGCTCCAGAACCTGCTCGACGCCCCTGTCGATGTGTTCGCCTACCCGAACGGTCGACCGATGCGCGATTACGACACCCGCCATGTCGACATGGTCAGGCGGCTCGGCTTCCTGGGCGCCGTCAGCACCGCCGTCGGCGTGGCGCACGCGCAGGCCGATCCGTTTCAACTGCCGCGCTTCACGCCGTGGGATGAGGCCCCTGCGCGCTGGATGGCGCGCCTTCTGCGTTCGCGCTTGCTGGGCACGCGACATGAACAAGCGATGACCGCGTGACGACTGCAGTCGCATCCGAAGCTGCGGGGCCAGGCCCGAGGGTCGTGCTCGCCGGGCCGCTGCCGCCCGCGATCGGGGGCATGTCGACCTTCATCGCCGATCTCGCAGGCTCGAGGCTGCGCGAAGCTGCCGCTCTGGAACTGTTCAACACCGGCAAAAGCACGCCCGAAGACCGCTCGCTTTGGCAGGGGGTCCGTGTCCGTACAGCCTTGCTGGCCCGCTGGTGGCAGCTTGTCGGCTCATCGCCAAGGCCCATCGCTCACGTTCACACCTGCAGCGGCTTCGTCTATTTCGTCGATGCCACGATGGCTGCCATGGCCAAGGCGCGCGGCTGCCGAACCATCCTCCACATCCATGGCGCGCGGTTTGACGAGTTCCTGTCCGGCCTGCCGAAGCCACTGCGGTGGCTGGCGTGTGCCCTGGCACGGCGCGCCGACCGCGTTGTGGTGCTGTCGCCCGAGTGGCAGGGCCGGCTGGCCGGTCTGCTTCCGGGGGCGAAGCTGGCGATCGTTCACAACGGTGTGCCTGCCGCCCTGGGCGCAACCGAATTGCGGCCGCCCGATGGCATCGTGCGCCTGATCTTCCTTGGAAACCTTGGCCGTCGCAAGGGCGTCCCGGAACTCGTCGAAGCGGTTGCGGGATTGCCCGAGCATGTTCATCTTGAGCTCGCCGGCGGTGAGGAAGACGTGGGCATCGTTGCGGAGTTGTCGGCTGCCATCCATGCTCGCGGGCTGGCGCATCGAATTCACCTGCTGGGGCCGGTGCGCGGCGAGGCCAAGCAGGCGTGCTGGCGTCGTGCCGACATCTTCGTGCTGCCGTCGCATGCGGAGGGTGTGCCGATCTCGATGCTCGAGGCCATGTCGATCGGCTTGCCGGTCGTGGTGACGGCAGTGGGGGGCATTCCGACGGTGATCGAGGACGGCCGCAACGGCCGCCTTGTCGCGCCGGGCGATGTGACGGGCCTGCGGGCGGCGTTGGCCGAACTGGCCGCCGATGCCGCCCTGCGGCAAACCTTTGGCGAAGCGGCGCGACTGCGCTGGCGCGAGAACTTCAGCATCGATCACACCGTCGGAGAACTGCTCGCGCTCTATGCGTCGATTTCGGATCGTCCACCAGCCGCCCCTGGAGGACAAGGCCGTACGGGGGTAGAAGGCCAGAGTCGTGCGGGCGATCGTGGCTGAACTCGGTTGGCCCGTAGCGGCGATGTTCTTCTGCCACCGCGTGCTGGAGAAGTTGACCGGATCACGGGCGCGACTGTTGCCCTATCTGTACGTTGCGCAGCCGTTCGGGCAGCTGACGTCTTCGTTGCGACCGGACGCATCTGTGACCATTGGCCGGCTGCTTCCCGGCGATGCACTGATCCCGCAGATCCCGCGGGACCCACAGGTGATGGCACAGCGGTGGCAGAGTGGCAGCCTGTGCTTTGCAGCCAGCGTGAACGGCGTCTTTGCCGGTCAGATCTGGCTGCAACCCGGCATGGTCGACGACGATGAGGTCCGATGCCGTTATCGCTTGCCCGAATCCACCGCCGTTTGGGACTTCGACGTGTGGATTGCGCCGCGCTTCCGACTCGGTCGCACGATGGCGCGCCTGTGGCATCACGTCGACGCGACGATGGCGGCCGAAGGCGTGCACTGGTCGTTGAGCCGGATCTCCATGTACAACGGCGCATCGATCAAGTCGCATGCCCGTCTGGGGGCCAGGCCGATCCGGCGCGCAGTCTTTCTGCTGCTGGGACCTATGCAGGTGATGTGGAGCGACGGCCGCCCCGGCATGTCACTTTCCTGGGGCAGGCATGGACAGCCCACGCTCGATCTCGTTCCGCCCGCCTGACCCAGCGTGCCATCGCAGGGCCTCGAGTAGAACCAAGCGTGACATCGAACCGGCGCGTGCGGCGCACGCCTGCCTATACTGCGGCTCCTTACTCGGCTACGGGCTCACACATGGATACGTACCGTGAAGTGCTTCGCGCGCTGGACGACGCATTGAGCCTCGGCGGCAGGACCTCGACCTTCACGCCCGAGACCCTGCTGCTCGGCGCCCTTCCCGAGCTAGACTCCATGGCGGTCGTGGCCGTCATTGCGGCCCTGGAAGACAGTCTTGGCATCAGCATCGGTGACGACGAAATCAGCGGCGACGCCTTCGAGAGCGTTGGCAGCCTGGTCGATTTTGTAACCGCTCAGCTGTCTTCGCGAGCGGCTCGTCAGACCTGAACCACTGGTCGTGCCGCGTGGACGCGCGCCGAGGTGGCATTGCCGAACTGGCACGCAAGGCGAGCCTTGCGGCGGCGTGCGTGACTTTCGCCCTGTCGGCGTCTGGCCAGCCACTCCCACTGCCATTGCCGTTCTCCGACCTGGAGGACGGCGTCTCCTGCAGTTTCTACGACGTCGGCCTCCAGCTGCTCTGGCCCGGTAGCAGGCCGGGCTGGACAGATGCCACCGGCAAGCCCAACGGTGACAAGGCCTTCGCCGAACTGCGTCTGGAGCCCAGTGACAACCGCCTCGTCCAGCAGATCGACGTCACGAACATCGTGGCGGCCTGGTGGTTAGGTAGGCTGCCCGCTGACGGGTTGATGCTGCGGCTTCAGTTCGGTCATGTCTTCACGGCGCACTCTCGTGAAGCGGCAGACCCGGCGCTGAGACCTCAGCTACGCCTTCATTCAGCAGACGGCCGGCGTCGCTTCGTCGAGGTCGCGGCCGACGCCACCCTGGACTGTTCGACCTATCGAGGGCAGGGGCAACTGCCTACGCTGGTGGCGATGTCGCACAGTTCGCCGGTGCTGCGCTTCGACCTGGTGGCGGCGCGACGGTCGATGCCCGCGCCACCGGTCAAGGCCGAGTTGGTGCTGGTCCGGGCAGTCGGCGCGCCCCAAGGTCTGGTCAACTTGCAGGTTTTCGCACTTCGAGCCCCGTTCGGGGAGCCCCAGCCTCTGCACAGCGATGGCATCGCCGCCCGTTACCCGCGCGACCAAGGAATTGGCAACGACCCGGACGTGCTGTTCAACGATCGGTTCGAGACCCGCCGCGTGGACGCGCGCTGGGCGCCCGGCATGGGGGCGCCCTACGACATCGTCGAGGAGGACCCCAAGCGCCAGTTCGATCCGCTGGACGGGCGTGCCTTGCGGGTCAAGATTCCACGTGGAGGCGCGCTCGGGCTCGACCTGCGCTACCGCTTCCGGGATCACCATGCCAAAGAGCCCGAAGAGGCCTACTTCCGGTACCACTTGCGACTGGCCCCTGACTGGCTGCAAGCCGCCGACGGCGGCAAGCTGCCAGGGTTCGCCGGCACCTACGGACGCGCGGGCTGGGGCGGCCGACGTTGGGATGGCCAGGCGGGTTGGTCGCTGCGGGGCCTGTATGGTCGTCCGCCGCCGCTTGAACGTGCCACGCACGGGCGCGTCCTCATCGGCACCTACGCCTACCATGCCAAGTCGGACGCCTATGGCGAGGGCGTGTACTGGATCGGCTCCGGGCTGGCCGGACTCATCCAACCCGGCCAGTGGTACGCCATCGAGCAGCACCTCAAGCTCAACACGCCGGGGCGTGAAGACGGCGTGCTGCAAGTATGGATCGATGGTCGCCTGGCCTTCTCGCGAGAAGATCTGCGCCTTCGCGATCGGCCCGAGATTCGCATAGAAGAGGTGTGGATGAACGTCTTCCATGGGGGCACCGCGGTCGCGCCGGCAGACCTGCACCTCTTCATCGACAGCGTCGTGGTGGCCCGGCGGTACATCGGGCCCATGCAACGCTAGGCAACACGCCACCCCGGGTGAGTGATGGACAAGACTTGCAATCCTTGACATCTTGGTTCCGGTTGCCCGTCAATGAGCGGATGGTGCGGCCGATATCATGGAAGGCAAACTTCTTTGCGACCGTTCTCCTCGCCCCGTAGGCACCCAAAATGACACTTCCTGACCCCTCCAGTTCGGCTGGCGCCACTCGGACTTCGTCCGAGATCATGCTGAGCCGACGGGCAATGGTGGCGGGGTCGTTTTCGGCGCTGTCGGGGCTCTCTCTCCTCGCCGGCTGTGGCGGCGGCGGCTCGTCGGCAGAGCCTGAAAGAGCGTCACCCGCTGCGGCTGCCTCGCCACCTCCGCCGGCGCCGGTCCCGCCGTCACCAGACCCGGTTTCGCCTGCACCTGCGCCAGCACCGGACCCGACACCTGCACCCGCGCCGATACCCGCACCTGCGCCGACACCCGAACCGACCCCTGCGCCAGCGCCCGAGCCCGAACCGCCCCCTGCGCCACCGCCAGCACCCGAGCCGAGCGTGCCGCTCGGACCGCTGCCGACCTGGGTGCCGCAGCCGGGCCACGTAAACACCATCACCCAAGGCGCGGGCGTGTTGGCGAACAACTATCGTGACGTCGTCGCGCCGTACTACGAGCCCTTCTACGCCGTCAAGAACATCAACGACTACAGCGGAGCAAGAGTCAACCGCTATGCGGGGGTCTATGGTGCCCTGGTCGGGTTCGGCGGGGGCCATGCCAGCACCAACGACAACAGTGTCTGGGCGCTGGAGCTTGGCTTCGATTCATTGAGTTTCAAGCGTCTTGTCGATCCAACGCCGTACTTCGGCACCGGCACCGACGCCACCACCAAGGGCCACAACGCGGGCTTCAGTGGGGCCCCGCGCGTTTGGTGCGATCAGACTTATGGTGAAGCCTTGATCGGTGGGCCGGAGGGAACCGGCGTGCTTCAGATCGGCGTTCCTTCTGCGCCGCACAGCTATGACGCGCTCGACATCGTGGGCCCGACATTCGGCGGTGGCGCCCAAGGTTCTCTGTACAAAGTTGTGCAGTCGGTCGCGACATACAGTGGCGACAACGCTGGCGTCAATGCCAGAACCACATTCGTATCGCCCCACAAGGTCGACTTCGCAACGAGCGGTGGTGCCGCCGGAGAGCATTCCTGGGCACGGGTCGCGAACGCCACCTTCAACGGCCTGACCCGTGAACCGCCCTACAGTTCACGCTTCGTGCCGGCACAGGGCCGCATCTACGTCGAAGCCGGAAAATCTAGCCACGGCCCTGTGTGGTTCGACCTGGCGACGAAGACCTACAGCACCAACGTCAGCGGCGCTGGCAAGACGGTCAGCCCGGGTGGCAACTCGGTGTCGCTGGTACACGTGCCCGAGCGCAACCTGCTCCTGTACTTCGGCAGCGACGGTACTCCGTCGTCCGGGAGTCTGCAGGTGCAGACGATGGACGTCCGCTACGGCGCAACACCGACGTGGTCGGTTTTGCGGACACTCAGCGCGCGCATCGCGGTCGACGGCCAACCGATTCACGCCTGCTGGTGCCCGGACAACAACCGAATCATCGTTGGCGCAGTGGCAGGCGATGACGGGTGTGTTTACGAGATCGAGATTCCGACGAATCTTGCCGCCACCTGGACCTGCACGCGCGTGCCGTTCAACGCCGGGCAGTCGATCGCTTGGGCTCGCGACGGCACCTGGCCCAAGGGCTGGGAGTACAACCCTCGCGTCAAGGCCGTCGTCTATCTCTCAAGTGTTCGCATTGACGATCAGGGTGCCGACGTCGTCTACGCGTACCGGCCGCGCGGCACCTGATGCTCCCAATCTCCGCCAGGGTCACCGGTGACAGTGCCGGTGGGCCCGGGCGGCAACCTGTGCTTCGGCGCACCAGCGTGATTTCCAGGAATGCACAACATGACCAACAAAGACACCTCGACTGAACGCTTGGTAGCTTCCCTGCTGCCCGACCGAACCGGCGCGGATCGCCGCCGATTTCTCGAACGGTTGTTCGTGTCTGCCGCGGCGCTGCCCTGGATGTCGGCGTGCGGAGGGGGTGGTGGCGGAGGCAGCGACGACCAGTCAGCCTCGGCCGCGCCTGCCGCGGGGCCGGCCGCCCCACCGCCTGCTGGACCGCCAGCCGCACCGCCAGTTGCACCGCCAGCTGCGCCACCACCGCCTGCGTCACCACCGCCTGCGCCGCCGTTGGTTGCGCCCGGGCAATACCGATTCAGCCAGGCCTACCTCTTCCAGCCGATCGCAGTTCGCGAGGAGCCTGCCCGACTGGCCGGGGGCGAGACCTTCTTCCGCGACTTCGTCGGTCCCAAGCGCACGGAAATTGGCGGTGGCTGGTTTTGGGACAACCCGGGTGGAGACTGGATCGATGCCAACGGCGTGCGCATGGGCACATTGGCCTGGGCGACGGTCGATACGGCTGGTGTCGCCAGCGGGCAAGGCGCCAATTACAGCAACGTCAATGTCACGACGCTCGTCCAGAGGTGCCAGACCGACGCGCGCTGGCTTGCCATCCGGCTCGAATCAGGTGGTGCCACACGCTACATCGCTGGCCTGCTCTGGCCCAATGCTTCGGAGCGCCCGAGCATTCAGGTCACGTACACGGACGGCACGCAAGCCACGCTGGTTTGCCGCATCGTTGCATTCTGCGGTCCTGGCACCGACGTGGCCGCCACGCTCTTCACCGAATCGCAAACGCCCGTGTTCATGGAGTTCGATCGACCCGCCAAGGCGGTGTCGGTGGCGACGCTCAGCTTCCGCATTACGCAGCACTTCTCCGGCGGTGGCACCGCCGTGCGGATCTGGTTGCTGGACCCGCCGCTCAATGTCGACCCGGTACAGCAGGGGCTGGCTGCGAGCGCGGCGCTCGATGCCGGGCTTGTCGGGCACCCGCGAGTGATCCACTTGCACCGCTATGTGGATGGCAGCACCCGCGGTGAATTCTTCTACGAGGGCGGGCAGGTCTTCAACTTCAATGCCGAGGCAGCGTACGACCCCGCCGTATTCGGCACTGGTCCTCAGGACCTGAGCAAGCTGCCGCACGTCGGGCAAGGCAAGTTCATCGGCGCGCCGCCGGAAACGGCAGTGCCGGCACCGCACGAAGGCAGCACCTGGCGGATCGTCCCCTCCACATACAAGGGCGAGGGCTTCGAACCTCTCGCACCGGGGATGGGCGCCATCCGCATGTTCATGCCCAAGGGGTTGGACGTTGCGCTGTTGACGCCCATTCAGGACGGTTCCTACGACCAGGCTGCAGGCCACCTGGGCAGCGACGCCAAACTGTTTCTGCCGGCAGCGGAATTCGGCAAGCTTCGCGAGGCCTACACGCGGGGCTACATCCGGCTTGCGACCATGGATGGCGGCCCCTATGTCGAACCGGCCAGCGGCCGCTACAACGTCTACTCCGATGCAGCCAAGACGGTCCCGCGCTGGTCCAGCTTGGGCGGCAAGTGGGGCTTGATGCCGGCACACGACACCTACTTCGGTGGGGTGAGCGGCTCTTCGGGTGGACAAGGGGGCTGGCAGGCCCGCCTGGCCTGGAACTCGTTTGACAGCGCGCTCGGCGGCCCGGTCGAGGGCGGCTGGATGGTCGCTTGGCACAACTTCGACTTCCTCAACAACAACCCGGTCGGCAACTTCGAACAACCCAACTACAACTTCGGGACCGACCCGGTGGTGGCCTCGACAGCCAGCCGAGGCGGGCTGGGCGGTGGCATCTACGCGCACCGTTGGTACTGCGTAGAGACGTGTCTCACGCTGAATACCGTGTCCCCCGAATACCCCGGCTTCCTTCCGGACGGGCGCTTGCGCCTGTGGATCGACGGCCGGCTGGCCAAGGACACACAGGGCCTTGTGTTCCGGCAGGCGCCTACCTACAACGGCTACATGTCAGCGACTTGGTCGAGTGGCCGCTATGCGGCCGATCAGTTCAGCCAGGCGGCCATCAGCGGCATGAGCGCAGGAAAGGGATATGCCGGCGTCTGCGTCAGACACAATGGCGGCGTGGAAGGCCCTGGCGACCAGTACTTTTACAATGCCCTCGTGTCGCGACGGGATGCGACGACGGCCGTCGTTGGCTTGCGCGCCATGTGGAACTCGCGGTGGATCCACTTGGCTTTGACTGATCCCATCCCCTGGATCGACGGTGATGTGCTGCGGTTGGAAGCAAGGGGTATCAACCCGACCGTGCTGACGGTGAGCAGGAATGGCGTGGCGTTGACGCTCAAGTGGTTTATCAACGGTTCCGCCGTTTCAGGGACCAGTTTCACGCACGCCGACGACCAGAACTACCGTTCCGGGGGCCGCGTCGGCATCGCCGGAGAGGTGAACCTGGCGGCCAGCGGGCTCTTTGTCGACAACTGGAGTGGCGGCCAGATCGGCGGCGCCACCGCCACGGACGGGTTCACTTACAGCGACGGCAGCCTGGCAACGGTGAGCGCCGCTGCGTGGACCAACCACTCTCCAGTCGGTGTGGCGCGCGTGGCGTCGGGTCGGGCCCATGCGGTGGAGAATGGGGTCATCGACCCGCGGACTAAGCTCCGCCCCGCCGGGGACGTTGGCATCCGCGACTTCTGGTGGAACTGGTTCCACGGCGGCATCACGCAGAACAACCGCGACCGTGTGATCTTCTGGACGGGTACGGTGACGTCACGCGAGTACGTGGGGCCGATGCGCCTGAGCTGAGCGAGTTCGCGCAGAGTGCAACTGTCGGTGCTTGACGGCTGACCATCAGCAAACGAGCCACTGCATGGCTGCGCGAACGGGCGGGGCCCGGCGAGGTGACCCTCTGGTTGCTGCCGTCCGTGCGGTGAGATTGCACACCGCCGCTGGCAGCCTTCTTGTCGCCGGGGTTGCGTCCGATCTGCTGCCGCGCTTGTGATGCACAATGCTTCATGGTGTCCTGCTGACAACGTAGTGATTTCCGCTTCCATCAAAGCCGCATGGCCTTTGGTCATTGCCTGTGTACTCGCCCTTGTGATGCCCTCGGTGGTGCGCGCGAACGCACCGCAAAACATCACAGCGGGTGAACTCGCGCTGACACCGGAGTACTGTCCGCACTCGCAGACCTTTGCTCCGGGCATCTACTCGGTCGGGTCGCCCACCCCCGCGCAGCGGCCGTGGGTGAATTTGATGGGCAACGGCTTCTGGACCGTCCACCACTACTGCTGGGCGTTGATCTCTGCGCACCGCGCCACCCAGGCCGGGTTGCCAGCCTCTCAGCGCGGCTACCTGTACCAATCGGCGGTCGACGATGCCTACTACGTGATCAACAACGCCGGTGCCGACTTCGTGCTGCTGCCCGAGATCTACTACCGCGTCGGCCAGTTCTACGTCGAGCTCGGTGAACCGATACGCGCCATGGCCTCGTTCGAGAAGTCGTTCGCACTCAAGCCCGACTACTGGCCTGCATATCTGGGACTGGCCCAGATCAACGAACGCGTGGGCCGCCGCGATGCGGCGATCGAGGTGCTGAACGCCGGTCTGGCGCGTGTACCTGATCAACCTGAATTGAGCGCCGCACTGCGCAAGCTGTCCCAACCGTTGACGCCACCGAAGCGGACGCGCGCCGCTCAGGCTAGCCGGCCTTGACGGACGTGTGACCCTCGTCCGCAAGTCCTTTCTGCTGTCGCTCGCCGACAGCTATCTGGCGATCGCGCTGCAGATTGCGAGCGCCGTGGTCATCTCGCGCCTGCTCACCCCGGCCGAGGTAGGCGTGTTTGCAATCGCCGCGGTCTTTGCGGGTCTGGCAAGCATGTTCCGTGACTTCGGCGTGGCCGAGTACCTGATCCAGGAGCGCGACCTCACGCACGACAAGATTCGCGCCACTTTGGCATTGAACATCCTGGTTTCATGGACGATGTCTGCGGCACTGGCCATCTCGGCTTCGGCCGTCTCTGGCTTCTACCGCGAAGCGGGCGTGCGCGACGTGATGCTCGTGCAGGCGCTGAATTTCCTTCTGGTGCCCTTTGGCGCGGTCACGCTGGCCTGGTTCCGCCGCGAGCTGGATTACGTTCCGATCGTCATCTGCAATGCGCTGTCCAGCATCGCCTCGTTCGGCGTCGCCATCGTGATGGCTGTTCTCGGCTACGGCTATATGAGCCTGGCCTGGTCGTCCTTCGCGGGCATCCTGGTCGGTGTAGCGATGGCGCTGTGGTTTCGCCCTGCGGGCTTTCCCCGCATGCCTGCGCTGCGCGGCATTGGCGAGGTCTTCCGCTTCTCGAAGTTCGCCAGCAGCATCTACATCGTGGCGCAGGCCGGCAAGGGTGCCCCGGAACTGATCATCGGGCGCGTGAGTGGTGTCGTCGACGTGGGCATGTTCAGCCGCGCAAACGGGCTCGTGGAGATCGTCAACCGGCTGCTGATGCGTCCCGTGTTGCAGATCTGCATGCCCTACTTCGCGCGCAGTCACCGCGAGGGTGGGGCGCTCGTCCCCGCCTACCTCAGCAGTGTCTCCCTGCTGACTTCTGCCGCCTGGCCGCTGCTGGGCTTCGTCGCCATTGCCGCGTACCCCGCAATCCGCATCGTATACGGCACGCAGTGGCTCAGTGTCGTGACGATCGCCCAAGTGCTGTGCCTGGCGATGGCCATCGACGTCGTTCACGTGCTGTCGCGCGAGGCGTTGATGGCTCGGGGCGAGGCGCGGCGAGCCAATGCGTTGCAGATTCAGTTGGTGGCTGCTCAAGTCATTGGTTTGTTGGTGGGCGTGCCGTTGGGGCTGCACGGCGCGGCGTGGGGCCTGGTGGGGGCGGCGGCGGTCGGTGCCGGCCTTTCGCAGTGGCATCTACGACGTTCGATCGGGCTCTCCTTGGGTGACGTCATCGGCAGCGTTCGTGGCAGCGCAGCACTCACGCTGCTGACGGCGGTGCCGCTGGCCGCAGTGGCCTGGTGGGTGCCTGCCGGCGAGGCCAATTTCTTGGTTTGGGCGGCCGGCGGGGCGACTTTCACGCTCGCAGCCTGGTTGGCCGGCATGCGCCTGTTGCGCCTGCGTCTGTGGGATGAAGTTCGGGTCGTTGGCAAGCGCCTGGCCGAAAGAATGCACAAACGCGCCGGCATCGCTGGCGACGAGAGCCCCTGAACCGGCACCGACAATCGCAGCCGCCTCGCACAACTCAACCCACCGTTCCAGCCCATGTCTTCGCAACCGCCGCTTGTCTCCATCGTAATGACCACCTACAACGGTGTCCGCTTCCTGCGGGAGACGATCGACTCCGTGTTGGGGCAGACGCTCGTCGACTTCGAGTTCCTGATCGTCGACGATTGCTCCAAGGACGATACGGTTGCGCTGATCCGCAGCTACGCTGATGCGCGCATCCGGCTGGTGTGCAACGACTCCAACCAAGGAATCAGCGAAAGCCGAAACCGCGCACTGTCGCTGGCCCGGGGCGCGCTCATCGCGACCACCGATCAAGACGACGTCAGCGAACCGGACCGGCTCCAGCGGCAAGTGGCGCATCTGGAAGCCCATCCCGAGGATGCCGCGGTGGCGTGCCGCGTGTACGTGCTGAGCGACGGCAGGCGCTCGGAGGACCCGATGCCGACGCTCACCGATCCGGTGTTGATCCACTTCGCGGTCTACTTCGGTCGGCACAACACGACCTACTCTTCCATGTGCGTGCGCCGGCAGTTCCTGGTCGACCACGATCTGTATTTCAGGCAGCAGTATCACTATGCCGAGGACTTCGAGTTGTTCAGCCGCATCGTGGAACACGGCCGCTTCGGCATGATCGCGGATGCCCTGGTGGGCTATCGGCTCCACGCCTCCAACAACAGCACGGTGCACCGCGCAGAGATGTCGCGCAACGGCATGTCCTTCATGCGGGCCTGCTACGAGCGCATGCTGATGCGGCCGGTCGACGAGCCCGAGGGCTGGCGCATCTGGAACGGGCTGATCGAGAAGTTTCCGCAGGAGTCGCTGGCCGAGTTGCGCGCATTGGCAGAGCTGATCACGGAACTGGCGTCGCGTTTCGTAGAGCGCCATGCGGCTGGTGCCGACGCGCGTCAGGCCGTTCTGGTTCTTGCCGCTCAGATCTGGAACGACATCGTGGACCGCTCGGTGCGCGCATTCGGACCAGCGGCCGAGCGAGTGCGGCGCGAACCGAAGGAACTGCTGGCCTGGCAGCCATCGACGCTGTCGGTGCTAGGCACGAATGCAAGGGGCCTGTGGCACAGCATTCGCGCTACGCGCTGACAGGCAATCAGCTGGGGGTCGACTTTAGGGCTGGGTGGTTGGCGTCTGTGGCCGCGCCTTCGGCTTCGCCTGCGACTGGCTTTCGCTGCCGCGCGCGCGCATCGACCAGGTCGCGCAGCGCGTTCTCCAGCTTCAACAGAATGCGGGGCTGCTGAATCACGCACCACAGCATCTGACCCTCGGCATTGGCCAGCCGCTGCTTGTAGTGGCCGCCCCCCATCATCAGGTCGTAGCGATTCAGGTTCCGCTGTGTGGCATCGTCGGCCGCTAGCACGTGGCAGACCAGCCCGGGCTTGAGCTTGGCGTCGTCCTCGTAGTGGAATCCGGTCTGGTAGTTGTACAGCGTATCGCCACTGCGGAAGTTGTAGAGGTAGCCGATCGGTCGATCGCCCGTGGTGATGCGGCCGATCTCCACCGCGCCTCGGGCCCAACCGGCTTCGACGACGGCGGCGTGGAACTGGCGCGCAAAGGCGCTGGCGAAGGCGCCGGGCTGGCCTCTGGCCGCCCAGTAGGCTTGGTGGACGGTGATCAATTCGTCCAACCAGGTGCGGGCCTCTTCGATCGAGCGTGCACGTTGGAGCCCGAGGGATCCCCGTTCGGCATACAGACGCATGGCGCGGCGGATCTGCTGGCGTGCGTTCGCGCTGAGGGTGCCGACGAAGCCACCATCGCCACCGCGCACGCGCTCGAGGTCGATGTAGAAGTAGCTCGCCCGCCAACGTTCGCGCTGAAGCAGTCCCGCCTGGCTGGCCGCTTCGGCCCACGCGGGTTGTGCGTCTGACGGCAGCCCGCCCACGAACAGTTCGTCCCAACCCGGCCGTGCAGCCAGGTGACAGATGACGGCCGCGAGGGCTTCCGACTTCTGTCCCGGGAGGGCCAGGATGCCGTTGTGTTCGAGCGTGATGGCGTCCACGTCCGGTCGGCCCGTCTCGTTCCAGTGCCGGGCACGGGAGCGGAGTACCTTGTGACGTCGCACCACGCTACGGCCGACGAGCGCGAGGGCCACGGTCTGGGGCCCGCGGTGCACCCGGATCAGTTCCGGACGCGCGTCTTCGGGCACGCACTGCAGCAGGGGGCCCACCCAATCCCAGCTGAGGAAGAACGAGAGGTCTTCGGCCGCGGCCTCGAGGCGTCGCCACTCGTGTTCGAGCGCTGCGCCCGCATGGGCCGGAACCCATTCGACTTCCAGGCGGGCCGGCGACGGAATGGGAGCGGGCAAAGCCCCGTCGGCGACGGGCATCGTGGGCGCGGGCAGCAGGCTAGACCTGCTGCCGGCTGGCCAGCCAGTCATTGCGGATGATCAGCAGCTTGCCGCCTTTGGTCAGCTCTGGCGCGTCCCACACGATGGTCCAGGTGACCTCGTCGCCGATCTTCTGGCGCAGGTAGTCCACCACCTGTGCTTCGGTCCAGGTGAAGTCCGCTCCGCGCTGAAGGCGCACCGTGACGCCATCGGCAGAGTTCTGGATGAACTGGTAGCTGATAAGGCCCTCTATCCAGCGCATCACCAAGGTCAAGCCCGGCATCGGCACCTTCCGCCCGCTGGGGAAGTGCAGGACGTCACCCGTGCGGCCGTCCACAGGGCCGATGCGGGGCCAGGCCACCCCCGAGGGCGCCGGCTCGAAGCTGTGCCAGTGGATGCGGTCGCCGGTTTCGTAGCGGACGAAGGGCATGGCCTCGTTGGAGAACAGCGTGGCGATGGCGCGCCCTGGCTGGTGCAGCGAGTGAATCTGCTGCCCGTTGTCATCCAGCACCTCCAGAATGCCGCGATGGAACGACAGGTGCAGTCCGTCCTGCTCAGGGCCTTCGCAGGCGTGCAGCCCGCCGTCGTTCAACCCGTACTGGTCGAGCACGGGCACGCCCAGCACCTGCTCGATGCGGGTGCGCACCTCGGGGCGCATGACCTCGGCCGTGCAGACCACGCCGCGTAGCGCCTGCGGGCGCTCACCGATCTGGGCCAGGAACTCACACAGTTCGCGGATCGAGTTCGGATAGCCATAGATGAGTCGCACGCGATGGAAGTGCGGCTCGGCAACCAGCGCCCGTGCCCTCTCGAGCGTGAGGTTAGAACCGCTGCTCACCCAGCGGTTCATGCACTGGTCCTTGAAGGAGCGCTTGTCGCCCAGACCCACGCCGACCGACTCACCGCCGACGGCGAGAAAGGGGTCACCGACGCGGTAGCCAGCCCAGGACCAGCCGACATACATCTGGGCCCAGGCGAGTTGCTCGTCCTGCGCGGTCATGCGAAAGATCACTGGCCGTCCGGTGCTGCCGCCGGTACGCGCCATGGAGTGCTTCACACCGGGTTTCGTGGTGGTGAGCGCTTCAAGGTTGTCCCGGACGTGGTCTTTGGTCAGCAGAGGCAGGCGAACAAGGTCGGCCGTACGCGCGATGTCGCGTGGGCCGCCGATCGCGCCTTTCCAGTGCTGCTGATAGAAGGGTACGTACTGCCAGCAATAGGCAATCAGTTCACGCAGCTTCTGGTCTTGGAACCGCTGAATGCCTTGACGGTCCCAGCCGAAGCGGCTGCGCATAAGTTGCAGGAACGCAAGCCGCCGAGGAGCGGCCAAGCTGATCAGCGCCTTGTGAGCCAGAAAGTGCATCTGCAACTTGAGAGGGTTGTGTGGAACGGGTATGTCGGGCCATCGACTGACGGCGAATCAAGCGCAGTGCCTGGCGATCGGGGCCTGCAGTGTAGGCCCGAAGTCCGGAGAGGTCCGTCCTCTTGGTGGTGGTTGGCCCGGCGCGACCCGGCATTCGGAAGATCAGAGCGGGCCACGCTCGGCGCCGGCCCGGCAGACGCGGACGCGTACTGCCGCCGGTGATCATATCCAGCCCCGATGGCACTGAAGACCGCTGTGTGTGACAGAACACGCGGTCAATCGTTGCGCCTGCAGCGCGTGAGGTGCCACTTGCGAGGCCAAGGGTGCAGACTCCGCGCCACCCAGGAGTTCGTGGTTTGCCGGTCCCGGAACCGGCCGGTGGGTCGTTCAGCCAAGGGAATCGGCGGCGCTCTCCCAAGTTGTGATGCTGGAGAAGGGCAGCGCAAGCACCTCAGAAGGGCGCGTCCGCCGCTACATCTCCCGTCGCGGATCCGTGAAGTGCGCCTACCATCAACGACTCAGGATTTCCATACTCTATGAGACTGAATCGACCGTGCCCCCGCCAGAAACCGAATCCCAATTGTTGACTTCACAAGCCGCCCAGCAATCCTGGGCTTCTGCCCTGGAGACCGTCGGGCCCGTGGCTGCCAGCCGCGCGCTGCGCGGGGCGTTTTCGCGAGGGGTCAAGCTCGCCGATGGTCGCACTGTGCTGACGGTGGACCGGTTCGCCCAAGAGACGCTGTGCTACAGCGGCACCGGCCCGGCGGCCCGTTGGGCGCAACGCGCCGACGTGCTGGCTGGACCCGACCTGGACCCCCAGGCGGTCTACGAGTACCTCTTTTTCCACGTCGTGCCGGCGCCGCGCACCATCTTTCGCGGCGTGAAGCGAGTGCCTGCGGGACACACTGTCGTCATCGGACCGAATGACGTCCAGACGGAACGCCACACTTCGCTTGACTTCAGGCCGAAAGCAGACCCGTCGTTTGATGCGCTGAAGGCGGAGTTTCGCGGCCTGCTGCGTCAGGCCGTTGAGGCGGAACTCGATTCAGGCGTGCCCGCGTGCTATCTCAGCGGTGGGACAGACAGCTCGACAGTGGCCGGCCACATCAAGGCGCTTGCGGGCGAGGTCAGCACCTATTCCATCGGTTTTGACGCCGAGGGCTATGACGAGATGGAGTTCGCGCGCATCTGTGCGCGTCACTTCGGAACCAGACACCACGAGTACTATGTCACCCCCGAAGACTTGCTGCGCCACATTCCAACTGTGGCCGCTGGCTATGACCAGCCCTTCGGGAATTCGTCGGCGTTGCCGGCCTTTTGTTGTGCACTGCGAGCGCGCGAAGACGGCGTCGAGAAGCTGCTAGCAGGTGATGGAGGCGACGAGCTGTTTGGCGGCAATGCCCGGTACGCCACGCAACGCTTGTACTCGTTGTACGGGCGGTTGCCCCAGGCCGTTCGCAGCGGTTTGATTGAGCCGATGTTGGGCCTGCCGGGAGCCGGTGCGTTGCCGCTGGTGCGCAAGGCTCGCAACTACGTGCGCGACGCGAAGGCACCGCCAATCGTGCGCCTCGACAACTACAACCTTCTATTGCGCCTCGGGCCGAACGAGGTGTTGGAAGAAGGATTCCTGTCCGACGTGAATCCGAGATTGACCGCTGCCGCCAAGCAGGAGGTCTGGGACCAAGCGAATGCGGCCGAGGAGATCGACCGCCACCTTGCGTATGACTGGCGCTTCACGCTCGCCGAGTCAGACCTCCCGAAGGTGCGTATGACGGCCGCGCTGGCGGGGCTGCGTGTCGGGTTTCCGCTGCTGGACGATCGGCTGGTCGACTTCTCAATGCAACTGCCGGCGCATTACAAGGTTAAGGGGCAGAAGCTCCGCTGGTTCTTCAAGGAGGCATTGCAGGACTTCCTGCCGCCGCAGATTATCGCGAAGCCCAAGAAGGGATTCGGTCTGCCGTTCGGTCCGTGGGCCGCGCGTCATTCGGAACTCAATCGGCTCGCGACCGATTCCTTACGTGCCTTCGCGACTAGAGGCGTGGTGCGCCCGAAGTTTGCCGACGCACTGTTGCGAGATCTACTGCCCGCACATCCAGGCTATTACGGAGAGATGGTCTGGATCCTCATGATGTTCGAGCAGTGGTTGCGCGCTCATGCGCCGGACTGGCGCTATGAGCCGTCAGGCCGTTGACGCGCCTGGCCGTTGTAAGTCTGTATCGGTTCAAAGCATCACGGCTGACTCGTCGGTGACCTTGCTGTTGCGCTTGGGTGCACAGGGCTCGTCCGCCGTTGCGGTTCACTCGCCCACGGGGGCGAGTGAACCGGCGAAGTTTGCGCCCAGCTTGAGCGGGCGCCGCCTGTCAATCGAGGGTTCGAACGTAGGCTGCCATTCGCGGCGCAAGGGCAAATGCGACAAGGACTGAAGCGGCCGGAACTCATCATTCAGCAGTGACCGCGAGATGTGGTGATTGCCGCCAGAGTTGTAACCGGAGGGCAGGTTGAGCACTCCGGTGCCGACAAAGATGTTGTTCGCCACCACACAAGGCTGCAGGGGCCTCATGCGAGTGCTCCATATGCGCATGAAACGCGCGCTGCCTGTGCCAAGCTGGACAAGCGTGTTGTGTACGAAGATCAGCCCGTGGTGACGATCGCTGGCCGCATCAGGACCGATCGCGACAATCACAGGATTGCCCGAGTTGGGGCCCTGAGCCAGCAGATTCCCCATCACGAGGTTGTTGCCACCCTCAGCAAGCTCCAGCTCATAAGATGCTTCGCCAATCAAGCCCGTGTTCAAGACGTTGTAGAGGACGCTGTTCTCGAGTGCCCGTGTCTTGACGAGGTGCCCGTTCCATCCGCCCTGGACCACGCAACCCTGCAGCGTGAACCGACGAATGCGGCCGATGTAGACAAGGTGGTGCAGGCGTCCCGAGTGACGGGGTGCCTCGCCGAAGACTGAGTCAAAGACCTCGAGCGAGGCCTCCTGGTCATGGCTTGCCAGCAAACCATGCTCGTTGTCGAAGAATCGGCAGTCACGGACAACCAGTTGACCGTGATCCAAGCGGATCCCTGCACCGTTGCCATCGGGCACGCGGGCACCTCGAAACTCGACATTTTCGATCGTCGCATCCGCCTTCACTACCAGAATGCCCTTGCCCAGTGCACTTCTGCCGTCGGCGTAGAGCACGGCGCCCCCGCCCAGACCGCGCAAGGTGATACTGCAGCGGATGACGCCGACCGCTGCCCTGTGCGCGCCCTCGGCCAACTGAATGGTGTCCCCGTCAACGGCCTTGTCTAGTGCGGCGGCAAGCGTCGGGTATGTGCTTTGCGCGCCAACCGTCAGCGTTCGGCCCTTGGCGACAAGCGGTAGGCTGAAGAGGAACGCAACGGCTTCTCGCCGACGTTGCGGCACATTCCAGGGCATGGCTGAGGGACTCTCGCAGGCTCCGCTAGACATCATGGTCGCTCTCCACAAAGCTGTGGCTCGTCTCGAATTGTGCGTGAGTTGCGCACCTCGGTGCGCCGAGCCAGTTCACGAGCTTTGCCGGCGCGGCTATCGCAGCCAGATCGCCGCACCGTCACTGATCCCGCGCCGTCCCGGTGTGCGCATCCAGAACGATCGGCGCGACTGCGTTCGGATGGCCCAGCTGTCTCGCGCCGGCGAGCTCAAGGCGATCTGGGTGCCGACTGAGGGGCACGAGGCGATGCGCAACCTGTGGCGAACGCGCGAGGATGCTGATGGCCATCCGCTCCGCCACAGCGACTTCGATGCGTTCGAAGAGCCCCTTGGGCTGCTCGTGGTGGTGGCGTGCGAGGCCTGACTGAGAACTCGATCACGACCGTGCGGCAGTTGACCGGCTAGGATGCGCGCGCCCGTCCAGAAATTCCCCCTGAGCTACCCGCGCAGCGCCTCGCCTGAGCCACCATGCCCTTAGACCACTTGCTTCACGACTTGGTGCGCCTGTCGGCGCAGCGCACGCCCGACGCACCCGCGCTGACGCACGGAGACGTCCACACGCGCTACGGCGCACTCGACGCCGCCGTGCAGGGCTTCGCTAGCGGCTTGATTTCGCTGGGCTTGCAGCGGGCTGAGCGCGTGGCGATCTACCTCGAGAAGCGGCTCGAGACCGTGGTGGCCAGCTTCGGCAGCGCCGCCGCGGGTACGGTGTTCGTGCCGCTCAACCCCATGCTCAAGCCCGAGCAGGTGGCCTACATCCTGCAGGACTGCGGCGTGCGCCTGCTGGTCACCTCGCCCGATCGGCTGGTCCTGTTGGCGCCGGTGCTCGCCACGTGCCCGGCGCTGCGGCATGTGGTGCTGACTGCGCCGGCAGCCGGCGGCGATGTCGGGCTGCCCGTCACCCTCTGGTCCGATCTGCTGCAGGCGCCGGCCCGCGCCGGCCACCGGGTGATCGACACCGACATGCTGGCCATCCTGTATACTAGCGGCAGCACTGGCCGCCCCAAGGGCGTGGTGCTGAACCATCGCAACATGGTGGCGGGCGCCAAGAGCGTGGCCAGTTACCTGGGGAACCGGCCGTCCGACACCCTGCTGGCCGCGCTGCCGTTGAGCTTCGACGCTGGCTTCAGCCAGCTCACCACGGCCTTCCACGCCGGTGCGCGCGTGGTGCTGCTCAACTACCTGATGCCGCGCGACGTGCTCAAGGCCATGGAGCGTGAAAAGGTCACCGGCCTGACCGCCGTGCCGCCGCTGTACATCCAGCTGACCACGTTGGAATGGCCCGCGGCCATCAACGAGCACCTGCGCTACTTTGCCAACACCGGTGGCCGTATGCCACGCGAGACGCTGACGGCGCTGCGCCAGCGCGTGCCCGCGGCCAAGCCCTTCCTGATGTACGGCCTGACCGAGGCCTTCCGCAGCACCTACCTGCCGCCGCAGGAGGTGGACCGCCGGCCCGACAGCATCGGCAAAGCCATACCCAATGCCGAGATCCTGGTGCTGCGCGAAGACGGCAGCGAATGTGCGCCCGAAGAGCCGGGTGAACTGGTGCACCGCGGCGCGCTGGTGGGCATGGGCTACTGGGGCGACGCCGAGAAGACCGCCGAGCGCTACAAGCCGCTGCCGGTGGGCACGGGCGGGCGTGAGGCCGGGCTGCAGATCCCCGAGCTGGCGGTGTTCTCGGGCGACACCGTGCGCCGCGACGCCGAAGGCTTCTTGTACTTCATAGGCCGGCGCGACGAGATGATGAAGACCTCGGGCTACCGCGTCAGCCCCACCGAGGTAGAGGAAGTGCTGTACGCCACCCGCCTGGTGGGCGAATGCGTGGCCTTCGGCGTGGACCACGCCACGCTGGGCCAGGCCATCCAGGTGATCGCCACTGCGCCCGACGGCAGCGCCGAGGTGGACGTGCCGGCGCTGCTGGCCGAATGCCGCAAGCGCATGCCGGCCTACATGGTGCCGGCCGGCGTGGCCGGGCAGACCGGGCCGCTGCCGCGCAACCCCAACGGCAAGATCGACCGCAAGCTCTTGTCGACGGCTTGGGTCGAGGCTCACAGCTGACCGCAGGCCGGCGCTTGCAGGTGTAACGTTCCTGGCCGCAGTCGCGGCGACAATCGCCGGATCCCACGCGTGCAGGCCTTAACGGCCGCCAAGCAATAGAAAGCAGCTCCCCATGAAAGTCACCGTCTTCGGCGCCGGCTATGTCGGCCTGGTCACAGGCGCCTGCTTGTCCGAGATGGGCAACCATGTGCTGTGCGTGGACGTGGACCCGCGCAAGATCAAGATGCTCAACGACGGCGGCGTGCCCATCCATGAGCCGGGGCTGGAGGCACTGATCAAGCGCAACCGGGCCGCCGGGCGCTTGCAGTTCACCACCGACGCCCCTGCCGCCGTGGGGCATGGCACGCTGCAGTTCATCGGCGTGGGCACGCCGCCCGATGAAGACGGTTCGGCCGACCTGCAGTACGTGCTGGCTGTGGCCCGCACCATCGGCCAGCACATGACCGACCACAAGGTGGTCATCGACAAGAGCACCGTGCCCGTGGGCACCGCCGACAAGGTGCGCGCGGCCATTGCGGCGGAGTTGGAAAAGCGCGACGTGAAGATCGACTACGCGGTGGTCAGCAACCCCGAGTTCCTGAAGGAAGGCGCGGCCATAGACGACTTCATGAAGCCCGACCGCATCGTCGTGGGCAGCGACGACGAGCGCGCCACGCTGCTGATGCGCGCCATCTACGCGCCCTTCATGCGCAACTTCGAGCGCCTGGTGGTGATGGACGTGCGCAGCGCCGAGTTCACCAAGTACGCCGCCAACGCCATGCTGGCCACGCGCATCAGCTTCATGAACGAGCTGG